>LQAJ01000125.1_pt1 | contig 42442 bp, 52 predicted proteins | sample 1535811 | NCBI WGS metagenome assembly LQAJ01 (sample SAMN04331587, study PRJNA305678) | bioreactor metagenome | isolation source: bioreactor_6 inoculated with Wadden Sea sediment 2nd replicate of a... | place: Germany: Wadden Sea, Janssand Flat
ACGAACGTGTAGACAAAGAGCTCTGAGGAAACCCCTTGAGAGCTTTTTTCATGCCTGAAGGAGTTTTCTCATGCCCTACAAACCCAAGAAGCCCTGTGCGTATCCTGGTTGCCCTAGGTTAACCCATGATCGATACTGTGAAGAGCATGCGAAACTAGCAGCAAGGACCTATGAACGCTACGGGAGGGATCCTCAGACGAGAAAACGCTACGGGGCCGCATGGAGAAAGATCCGGAAGCAGTTTATTGAGGAGCACCCCTTCTGTGAGATCTGCAGGCGAGAAGGGAGAGTTACTCCTGCTAAGATCGTTCATCACATCAAACCCTTGAGCGATGGAGGGACCCATGATGAGGAAAACCTCATGTCGCTATGCTCTTCATGCCACTCAAAGCACCATGCAATACATGGTGATAGATGGTAATTTTACGTATTATGGTTGGTGTTTTTAATGGTATTTATTAGTGTTTTTCATGGTATTAGTATACTTTTTAACGGATAGGGGCGGTATAAATCCCTACAGCATATAAGGTTACAACGGGCAGGGGCTCTCACACAGAAAAACACAAATTCAAAGGGGGTATTAACCCCTCTCTCATTGTAGGAGGTAGTGCAGCATGGCAAAAGACGGCACAAACCGAGGCGGAGCAGGGTTGGTGCAGGAAGAAAGCAAAGGCACTCACTGAAAAAATCAACACAGGGCCCATGCGATCGTCATCGATCTTCCCTCTGCTCCTGATCTCACCGGATCTGAGATGCCGCCTGTGAAGGACTACATGACAGCGGTCCAGAAGAATGGGCAGGACTTCTGTGCGAAAGATGTGTACGAAGAGACCTGGAACTGGCTTAAAGATAGACAGTGCGGTGAGTTAGTCAGCCCGCAGCTCCTGCAACAGTATGCGATGTCAGTTGCCAGATGGATCCAATGTGAGACGGCTATCAGTGAATATGGGTTTCTGGCAAAACACCCGACAACAGGAGCTGCAATCTCTTCACCGTATGTATCGATGAGTAGAGAATATATGAAGCAGGTCAACCAGTGTTGGTTCCAGATTTTTCAAATCGTCAAAGAGAACTGCTCAACGGAATTTCAGGGAGCAGGTCCTCAGGATGATTTGATGGAACGCCTCCTGAAGGCCCGAAAAACACGGTAGAAATCAAACAATTCAAAGGAATTCAAACATGAAGCACTACCTCACTTCCGAGAGTGTCTGTCAGGGACACCCAGATAAACTCTGTGATTTTATCGCGGACTCTATTCTCGATGCGTGCCTGGCAGCCGACCCGAATGCTCGTGTGGCTTGTGAGGTCATGGCGACCAAAGGGAAAATCATCATCGCAGGAGAAATCACCTGCAATGGCATGATCAATGTCCGATCTACGGTGCGAGCTGCTCTTTCTGAGAGCGGCTATAATCCGAGGGAGTTTACGATCAGTGTCTTCTTGCATGCCCAAAGCCCTGACATTGCAGAAGGTGTCACCTCAGCTCTGGAATCCCGGGATAGCACAGAGTTGACTGATGAGCTGGGAGCCGGAGATCAGGGCACGGTATACGGGTATGCCACCAATGAGAGTTCATCCTACATTCCCCTACCCTTAGAGCTCTCCCATCGCATGTGTCGTATCTTGGATGGGAGGCGAAAGAGCGGGGAGATCCTCGGTATCAGAAGCGATGGCAAGGCTCAAGTGACTATCGAGTATGAGCATGAAAGGCCTATCAGAGTTGCTGCAATCATCGTCTCAGTGCAACATGACGAGAACAAGGATCTGGGGCTGCTACGAAAAGAGATCATCAAGAAGGTCCTCTACCCGGCATTGCAAGACTTCCCGTTTGATACACACACCCGGATCCTCATCAACCCTTCGGGGCGCTTTGTCGAAGGGGGCCCTACTGCTGACACAGGGCTCACCGGTCGAAAGATCATGGTGGATACCTATGGGGGGTTATCCCATCATGGCGGAGGGGCCTTCAGTGGAAAGGATCCTACGAAAGTTGATCGCTCAGGTGCCTATATGGCCAGGTACATCGCCAAGCATATAGTCTGTGCAGATCTTGCCAGTCGATGCGAGGTATCAATCTCCTATGCTATCGGCACAGCAGAACCGATGGCTGTGAGGGTGAACACATTCGCTACAGGGGCAGTCAGTGACCAGGATCTGACGCGAAGGGTATCACAGGTGTTCAACCTGAGACCTGGGGCGATCATCGATGCGTTGAGGCTTCGAGATCCCATCTACCGTCGTACGTCCTGGTATGGCCATGTGGGTCGTCGCCAGTTCCTCTGGGAGCAGATTTCTTCCGATCACATAACTTCACTCAAAAAAGGATACCAAACACTATGCACATTAAGCGAATGAACCTCTCAGAGCTCAACCCGGCGCCATACAACCCGAGAAAGGATTTACAGCCAGGGGATGAGGACTATGAGAAACTCAAACGATCCATTATGCAGTTCGGGTATGTTGAACTGATCGTAGTAAACTCAGCTACCGGCAACACAGTCATTTCCGGGCACCAGAGACTAAGCGTCCTGCTTGATATGGGAGTTCTGGAAGAGGATTGTATCATTGTTGAGCTTGATGAAGGCAAAGAGAAAGCTCTGAATATCGCCATGAACAAGATCAACGGCGACTGGGACAAGGAAAAACTTGCGCTACTCATTGCAGATCTTCAGGGGGAAGACTTTGATGTATCACTTACGGGGTTTGACCCCTCTGAGATTGATGACCTGTTCAAAGATACCCTCAAAGACGGCATCAAAGATGATGAGTTTGATGTGAAGGGTGAATTAGCAAAACCAGCTGTAACACAACCCGGGGACATCTGGCAGCTTGGCAGGCACCGACTTGTATGTGGGGATAGTACTGATCCTGAAAGCTTCGAGCTCCTCATGGCAGGAAGGAAAGCAAATCTCGTAGTGACCGATCCTCCCTACAACGTGAACTACGAGGGCCAGGCAGGGAAGATCAAGAATGATCATATGGCAGGATCTGCCTTCTATGATTTTCTCCTTGCAGCATTTGGGCATACCGAGTCTCATATGGCCGATGATGCATCGATCTATGTGTTCCATGCCGATACTGAAGGACTCAACTTCCGAAAAGCATTTAGCGATGCTGGGTTTTATCTCTCGGGCACCTGTATCTGGAAGAAGCAGTCCCTGGTCCTCGGGAGATCACCGTATCAGTGGCAACATGAACCGGTGCTCTTCGGGTGGAAAAAGAAGGGCAGACATAGGTGGTACACCGGACGCAAAGAGTCGACCATCTGGGAGTTTGATAAGCCGAAAAAAAATGCTGATCATCCTACGATGAAGCCAGTAGCTCTTCTTGCCTATCCGATCATGAACTCATCGCTTAGCAACACTATCGTCCTAGATCCCTTTGGTGGAAGTGGAAGTACTCTGATCGCCTGTGAACAGTCAGAGCGGGTCTGCTGCACGATCGAGCTTGATGAGAAGTACTGCGATGTGATCGTGAATCGCTATAAGGAACTTATCGGATCCTCTGATGGGATCACCCTACAACGCGATGGGCTGAGCTATGGGTATGATGAGATCGTTGATACCACCTTACTAGAGAGAAATGAGGAACACATGACTTGATATCTCTGGAAACATATCCAATTACTCATAGACGACCTGAGGAGGATAGTATATGCGTAATTCGTATCATAAGCGCCTTGATGTGCTTCGCAAGAGATATCCAAAGGGATGTCTCGTTGAGCTGGTTCAGATGGATGATAACCAAGCACCACCGATAGGGACACTCGGACGAGTGCTGTTCGTTGATGACATTGGTACCATCCATGTCTCCTGGAGTAATGGAAGCACCCTTGGAGTAGTTCCCGAAGCCGATTTGATAACTATCAGAGCGTGACCACACCTGCCAAAAAAAGTGTATCTTATTGCAAGATATACACTTGCTATCTATCCCTTTATACGTGATTACTACAGTAGAAACACCATACACCAAAAGAGGTAGACCATGACAACAGCAAGATGTGGGATTGAGATTGAGATGACCGGGATCACCAGAAAGCGGGCAGCTGAGGCTGTACAGCGGATTACTGGCGGGGAAGTAGTCTATGAGGGAAGCTACTACGAGACCTGGAGCGTGAAAGCAGCTGATGGGAGAACGTGGAAGTGTACCTACGATGGATCCATTGCCGCACAGCGCAAAATCGGCTCCAGAGTGACTTCTGCAACAAACCAATTCAGCGTCGAACTGGTAAGCCCAATCTTAACCTACGCATCTGATATTACCGCCCTTCAAGACATCATACGGGCACTGCGGAAAGCCGGGGCGTTTGTAAACTCCTCGTGTGGCATTCACATTCACCTTGATGGAACTGATCACACCCCAAAGTCGTTACGAAACTTCATACACATCGTATATGCACGAAACGACCTGTTCTACAAGGCATTGGGGATCGAGGCTCAGCGAGCGAAGTATTGCAAAAAGATGGATGCAAGCCTGGTATTGACGATGAAGAAGAGACGACCTCAAACCTTCAAAGAGATCGAGGATCTGTGGTATGCGGGATACACCGGATTTCGAGGAGCTCACTACCATACGAGCAGGTACCATTTTCTAAACCTCCATGCATTCTTCCATGGGCACAGAACCGTTGAGCTCAGAGGATTTAACAGCACCCTGCATGCAGGAGAGGTCAGAAGCTACATTGTACTGTCTTTGGCCTTGAACCATCAGGCTCTCACCCAGAGTTTTGCCAGCACGAAGAAACCCCAGGCTGAGAATGAAAAGTTTGCCATGAGGACCTACCTCAATCGGATCGGGCTCATTGGAAGTGAGTTCAAGGCCTGCCGGGAACACCTCACTAAGCGCTTGTCAGGATCTGCTGCTTGGAGGTTTCGGTCTGCAGCCTAGATGATACCCACCCCTGCCATACGAGGGTGGTGTTTCATCCTCGTATGGCAGGGGATACAAACCCTACAGGAGAAACCTATGAAAACCGTGTACCTTGCCTATGGAAGCAATCTCAACCTTGAACAGATGAACTATAGATGTCCTCAAGCAGCTGTCATTGGATCCTCGACGCTTAGCGACTACCATCTCTCCTTCAGAGGCTCTTCTTCACGAGGAGTGGCAACCATTGAGCCGAAGAAAGGATCGACAGTCCCGGTGTTAGTATGGGAGATCACCAAAGCGTGTGAAAGAGCCCTTGATCGCTATGAAGGATTCCCTCGATTGTATCGAAAAGAGATACTGCCAGTGGATCTAGATGGGATAACCGTGTATGCAATGGTCTACATCATGAACCCCATCTACCCGTATGCTGTTCCCGATGCATACTACTATGCAACGATCCTTGAAGGATATCGAGATTGTGGATTTGATGAAGAGATCCTCAACGATGCTGTCTCCCTGACAGCTTCTTATACGGGGCGCTGGCAGAGGTGATCACATACCATAAGATCTCTTTGCCTAAGTACCTCTAGGCCCTTCGGGGCCTTTTGTTGTGCCCTCACAAGGATATGACTATGCGAACACTTACCACATACACTCCTACTCGATTTGCGAGTAAGCATGCATTCTACGATAAGCAGAAGGCCGATTATGCTGTTGATTTCATTCAATGCCTGAGCCATACCAAAGGGATCTGGTCAGGTAAGCCATTTCTTCTTATGGACTGGCAAGAGCAGATTATCAGAGATCTGTTTGGGATCATGAAGCCCAATGGGTATCGGCAGTTTAACACAGCTTACATCGAGATACCGAAGAAGAATGGGAAATCAGAGTTAGCAGCCGCAGTGGCGCTCCTGTTAACGTGCGGAGATTTTGAACAGCGAGCTGAGGTATATGGGTGTGCTGCTGACCGGCAGCAGGCCTCAATTGTCTTTGAGGTTGCAGCTGACATGGTTCGCATGTGCCCGGCACTTAATCGTCGGGTGAAGATCCTGACTGCGACAAAACGGATCATCTTCTTACCAACGAACAGTTTTATCAGGTCCTGTCAGCTGAGGCATACTCAAAGCATGGGTTCAATATTCACGGGGTAGTCTTCGATGAGCTCCATACCCAACCGAACAGAAAACTCTTTGATGTGATGACCAAAGGATCTGGGGACGCCAGGACCCAGCCGTTATTCTTCCTGATCACCACTGCAGGATCTGATACACACTCGATCTGCTATGAGCAGCACCAGAAGGCAAAGGATATCTTAGAGAACCGTAAACGTGATGACACGTTTTATCCTGTCATCTATGGAGCTGATGAACAGGACGATTGGACCAAGCGGAAAACGTGGAAGAAAGCTAACCCCTCGCTGGGGGAGACCATCGGGATTGATAAAGTGAAAGCTGCCTGTGAAAGTGCGAGGGAGAATCCTGGGGAAGAGAACATCTTCCGCCAGCTCAGGCTCAATCAATGGGTGAAACAGGCAATCCGCTGGATGCCCATGGAGAAATGGGATCTATGTAGATTTCCCATAGATCTCGATGCGCTTGCAGGCCGGGTGTGTTATGGGGGACTTGACCTGTCCTCCTCCACAGATATCACCGCATTCGTAGTGGTCTTTCCCCCAGAGGATGATGATGATCGTTTTACCATCCTCCCCTACTTCTGGATACCCGAGGAGACGATAGGACTTCGCGTGAAGCGTGATCATGTGCCCTACGATGTATGGGAGCGAGAAGGGCATATGGAAACCACAGAAGGGAATGTGGTCCATTACGGGTATATCGAGAAGTTCATTGAAGAGTTAGGCACCACGTATAATATCAGAGAGATTGCTTTTGACCGGTGGGGAGCGGTGCAAATGGTACAGAACCTCGAGGGGATGGGGTTTACCGTTGTTCCCTTCGGCCAAGGGTTTAAAGATATGAGCCCACCTACCAAGGAGCTCATGAAATTGGTGCTGGGGAAACAGATCGCTCATGGGGGACACCCGGTGCTCAGATGGATGATGGATAACATCTTCATCCGGACCGATCCTGCTGGGAACATCAAACCCGATAAAGAAAAATCCACCGAGAAGATCGATGGTGCGGTTGCCACGATTATGGCCTTAGACCGCGCAATCCGATGCGGAAACGATAGAAGCGCCTCAGTCTATGACGACAGAGGGCTACTCATTATCTAGAGCTATCAGGAGACATACTCAATGAATCTCTTTACCCAGCTGTTCACCAGATCGCGTGATAGGCCACAAAACAGGACCAGTGGATCTTCATACAGTTTTCTCTTTGGGGGTCAACCTCAGGGAAGGCAGTCAATGAGCGATCCTCCATGCAGATGACCGCTGTCTATGCATGCGTGAGGATCCTTGCTGAGGCAATCGCATCGCTGCCCCTGCATCTCTACGAGTATGGCGAGGGGAACAACAAGATCAAAGCACTCGAGCATCCGCTCTATCGGCTGCTGCACGATGAACCCAATGAGGAGATGACCAGCTTCATCTTTCGTGAGACCCTGATGACCCATATCCTTCTTTGGGGAAACGCCTATGCTCAGATCATCCGGAACGGCAAAGGGGAAGTGGTATCCCTGTATCCATTGATGCCCGACAGGATGCAGGTCGATCGGGATACACACGGGAGAATATTCTATCAGTACACCATTCGAAGTGAGGATGCTCCAACGATGAAAGGATCCTCCTGCATCTTAGACCCAACGGATGTACTGCATATACCGGGCCTTGGGTTTGATGGATTGGTTGGGTACTCTCCGATCGCAATGGCCAAGAATGCCATCGGTATGGCAATAGCCTGTGAGGAGTATGGAGCGAAGTTCTTCGCCAATGGAGCAGCTCCAAGTGGCGTCCTCGAGCATCCTGGAACAGTCAAGGATCCAGCGCGTTTACGAGAGACGTGGCAAGGTCAATATGGTGGATCAGCAAATGCCGGGAAGGTGGCCGTCCTTGAAGAGGGGATGAAGTATACGCCGATTTCTATTTCACCTGAGCAAGCGCAGTTTTTAGAGACCAGGAAATTCCAGATCAATGAGATCGCTCGTATCTTCCGGGTCCCGCCTCACATGGTGGGGGACTTAGAGAAGTCATCATTTAGCAATATCGAGCAGCAATCGCTCGAGTTTGTCAAATACACCCTCGACCCTTGGGTGATCAGGTGGGAACAAGCTCTTGCACGATCGCTCATTCGATCAGATGAGAAATCGAACCTCTTCTTTCGCTTCAACGTCGAAGGTCTCTTAAGGGGAGATTACCAAAGCCGCATGTCGGGGTACGCCACTGCCAGGCAGAACGGCTGGATGAGTGCTAATGACATTCGCACCTTAGAGGACCTTGATCATATCCCAGATGAGGACGGGGGGAATCTCTACTTGGTCAATGGAAACATGCTCCCATTGCAGAGGGCTGGAGCATTCGCAACCACACAAAGCACATCACAACAGGAGGAACAAGCTGATGAAAACCAGGAAGTTCTGGCGATGGAAAAACCAGAACGAAAACGAATCGGAACCCAGAATCCTTGAGCTGTATGGGACGATCGCAGAGGAGAGCTGGTTCGATGATGAAGTCACCCCACAGATGTTTCATCAGGAACTGTTTTCAGGCAGTGGGAAGGTTATCGTCTGGATCAACTCACCCGGAGGAGACTGCATTGCTGCCAGCCGTATCTATGCCATGCTCATGGATTATGCCGATCACATCACAGTGAAAATTGATGGGATAGCCGCTAGTGCAGCATCGGTTATTGCGATGGCGGGGACTGAAGTCCTCATGGCTCCAACATCCCTTCTCATGATCCATAACCCCATGACACTCGCCTATGGAGATCATGATGACATGCAAAAGGCTATTGCCATGCTCAGTGAGGTGAAAGAGAGCATCATTAATGCCTATGAGCTCAAAACAGGGCTTGGTAGAGCAAAGATCAGCCATCTGATGGATAGCGAAACATGGATGAACGCCCATAAAGCTATGGAGCTAGGATTTGCCGATGGGATTATTGAGGACCTGAAGAAGTCCCCATCCCCAGAGGCCTATGCGTTCTCAACCAAGAACGCTCAGTTGTCACTTGTTAACAAAATCTCACACAAGTATCGCCCCACAGAAGCCACCGTACCCAGTGGCACCGATATCTCAGCACTCGAGAAGAGACTGAATCTTATCAAACCATAAGAGGAGAATGAATATGAGTACGATCAATGACATGCGCCTGCAGAGAGCTAAGACCTGGGAAAAGGCTAAGGCCTTTCTTGATGAGAGAAGAGCAGAGAACGGCCTACTGGGCGCAGAAGATACCACGATGTATGAGCGCATGGAGCAGGAGATTGTAGATCTTGGCCATGAGATCGAGCGTCAGGAACGCCTTGAGGCATTCGAGCGGGAGCTCAATGCACATGTGGGATCCCCCATCACCAGTCGCCCGGATACCCAGATGAGAGAAGAGAAGACCGGCAGAGCATCAGATGCGTACAAGAAAGCCTTCTGGAACCATCTGCGCAGAAAAGAGAATCTCCCTGATCTCCGAAACGCACTGCAGGTGGGAACGGATTCTGAAGGTGGGTATCTTGTCCCTGATGAGTTTGAGCACACCCTCATTGAGGCTCTCGAAGAGGAGAATATCTTTCGGGGTATTGCTCACATCATCCACACCTCCAGTGGAGATCGAAAGATCCCTGTTTCAGCATCCAAAGGAGAAGCCGCATGGATCGATGAAGAGGGGGCATACCCTGAAAGTGATGACTCCTTTGGACAGGTATCAATTGGTGCCTACAAACTGGGAACCATCATCAAGATTTCAGAGGAGCTTATCAATGATAACGTCTTTGATATTGAGAGCTATATTGCCCGAGAGTTTGCCAGACGGGTCGGAGCAAAGGAAGAGGCTGCATGCTTTACCGGCGATGGCGCTGGAAAGCCTCTGGGGATCCTTGCATCCAGCGGAGGGGCTCAGCTTGGCGTGACAGCCGCATCGGCAACTGCTATCTCCAGTGATGAGCTCATCGACCTGTTCTACTCTCTACGCTCTCCCTATCGGAAGAATGGGGTATGGCTGATCAACGATTCAGCCATCAAGAGTATTCGAAAACTCAAAGATGGTAATGGCCAGTACATCTGGCAGCCGTCACTCGTAGCAGGAACTCCTGATACCATCCTCAGTAAGCCCATCAAGACCTCTGCCTATATGCCCGAGGTTGCTGCAGGGAATAAAACCATCGCCTTTGGAGATTTCTCCTACTACTGGATTGCAGACCGTCAGGGAAGAACCTTCAAGCGCCTGGGCGAGCTGTTTGCACCCACAGGACAGGTCGGATTCTTAGGATCCCAGAGAGTTGATGGGAAGCTCATCCTAAGTGAAGCAGTCAAGGTCCTGCAGCAGAAGGCCTAAGGAGGATTCATGAGTTATAGCACGAAGAATTATACCCAGCAGGGCGGAGAGAAGACAGTTATCGGGGGAGAGTTGGTACTCGCAGCAGGAGCAGTCCTCTCGGTGGATCCTGAAGCCCTCATCGAAGGGCTCCCGAGTAGTGAGCTCTCTCCCGTAGCCGATCAGGCCGACAGCACAGCTGCTACCGTAGAGGATCTGGTAGCTGATGTGAATACCCTACTGGCTAAGCTGCGGTTAGCAGGACTACTACAGTAGCTCACCCAGTTATGCAAGGCGCTTCTAGGAGATTTCTAGAAGCGTCGTGCTCTCTATTTACGGAGGACCGATGATTGTCACCACCGACATGTTTAACTCCTACAGTGGAAACTATGAGGATTCGCAAGAAGCTCTCATGCTCAAAGAGGCATTCCTCTCATCAGCTGAAGAGATTATTACCGGATATCTTGGGTACGATCCCACCGAAGGGCAACACACAGATGTCATCCTCAGTGGATCGGGATCGAGAAAGCTCTACCTGCCTTCAAGGCACGTAACAGAGCTCCATGCAATGAGAATCTGTGATGCTGACCTGGACCCAGAAGAATTCATCGTATCAGATGACCTGATACGAAAACGCGACTACCGATGGATCTTTCCCCAAGGCCTGGAGAACATCATCGTGAGTTATACCTCTGGTTGGAACCTTTCCCGGATGCCGAGTGTGATCACCTTATCGATCATGAGAATAGCAACCTCATGCTCAGTGAGACGAACGGGAACATTGGTCTGACGGGTAAGAGCTTTGCTGATAACAGCAGGACCTTTATCAACTACAGTAACTACCGAAAGTATCTACAACCCGTAGATAGCCTTCGGATCATCAGGTGGTAGCTCGCTATGTTCAAAAGAAAGCACACCACTGAGGCGATCTCCATTGAGACAGACATCTCTGAGGCTCTACAGGTTCTTGAGGACCTTGGAGCCCGAAAGCATACGGTGATGCGAAGAATTCTCTCAGGAGTTGGAACTGCAGCTAAGAACCAGGTGAGAAAGGCCTATACAAGCTATGGCTTATCCAAGGGGACCGGAGCTCTCTATAAGAGCATCTCCAAGAAGGTCATCAGAAGTGGCAAGGCTGTCATCGTGGAGGCAAAAGCGCAATCAGAGAAGAACCAGGTGTTCTATGGGTATGCAATCGCAAAAGGGGCCAAGATCACCGCTACAAACGGTGCATATCTCACCTTCCAGATAGATGGAAAATGGAAAAAGGTCCACTCGGTGCAGCTGCCTGAACGTGATTTCGTAGCCACTCCGGTCAAGCGCTATCTTGCATCACCGGCCTGTGGGCAGAAGCTCGATCAGCTTGTCGATCGTGAAATCAAGCGCATGGAGAAGAGGAAGAAGACGTGAAAACAGAGTACCAGGTGCTTACCGCGTTACAACAGATCATTGCTACTAGGCTTTCTGAGTACATTGACGATCAAGAGGCAAGCGAGGTGCCTGCTATCTCACAAGATCAGGTCCTCATTGATTTTCCAGATGTGGATCGTATGAGAAGTCATACGATGTGCTATATCCAACCCGATTATGAGCATCTAGAGCAGCTGAGCATGGGAAGTGATCAGGCCACCATGCAGGTGACACTGTTCATCCTGTGTAAAGGGGCATCGCACGAGAAGCTGATTAGGCGAGTATTCTCCTACTACACCGCCTGCTATCTTCTGCTCACACACAATCGGACACTCGATGGATTCATCGATTTTACGCAGATCACAGATATGGACTACTACCCGGCGGTCACTGCTTCTGCAACCATGACGGCCATTGAGGTGAGTATCGAGCTCCAGTGGTCAAAGAACTGGTAATACACGTGCAAAGAGGTATGAACACATGGCATTTTTTACAGGAACCGGCTCAAGCCTCCAGATAGGAAAAGAGTCTTCATTCGGGACAGCAGCACTCCCTACTACGCTGGTTGATATCACCAGTGAAAGTATCAAAGTATCGGTTGAGAAAGGCGATGAAGGATCCCTTCTCTCCTCAAAAACCCCCATGAATCGTGATCTTCTCGGTATTTCAGTAGAAGGATCAGCTAGCTGTATCCTCCGACCTGAGTTCGCCGGGCTACTGCTCCATGCTGCAATGGGAGGATCTGATCTGTGTGAACAGATTGATGAGTCTGGCGTGTATACCCACACCTTGAATCTGTGTAACGTTCATGAGGATCTTCCCGGGCTCACTGTAGTAGTGGACCGGAAAGCTGCAGTCAAACAGTACGCCGGATGTACCATCTCTTCGCTCTCGATTGACTGTGCTGCAGGGGACTATGTGAAAGCAAGCATTGATCTCAAAGGCACACAGGAAGAGCCTGGAAGCCTAAATGAGAGTCTCTCAGGATTTTCGGTTCCCTCTTACCGTTGTACAGCTGCAACCTTTACCATTGCAGGGACCTCTTATGATATCTCAAGCGCGTCGATCAAGATCGATAATGCCCTTGAGGCAGCACCGAAAACCTATGCTTCAGGACTCCTATCAGGCCGTCCTCAGCATGGGAAGCGCAGTGCAACCTTGAGTGTGGAAATCCCCTATAGTGCTCAGGTAGAGGCTTTGAAATCCACCTACTTAACCACAGAGACCACCGCATCGGTGGCTTTGAGCTTTTCTTCTTCAGCACCACATCACACCATCACTATCACCATCTCGCATATGTCAGTCAGTGATGTTGATGCAACGGTCAGCGGTACGGGGATCCTCTCCTCCTCGATTGCAGGAGAGGCATTATCAGTCGGAACAGATGAACCTATCACCGTGGTCATCACCGATACCATTTCTACACCATACGGAGGATAACTCGATGTTTATCAAAGCAAAACACTATGACACCTGTATTCAAAAAGTACGCATTGAACTGGGCTCTCTGGTAGGCCTGGAGAAAGACGATGAAGTGTTCATTCTTCTAAGAGAACTCCCTACCCTTCAGATGCTCAAACTCAAAGAATCATCGGAACTCGGTGAACATCAGACCTTGATCCTACTCAAGGAACTGCTGCCTCAGATCCTGGTAGATCATAACTTCTATGAAGATGAACAAGCCAAGAAGAAGATGCGAAATGATGATGTTGCGGATATCATCTTTGGATCCCTAGAGCTTACGGTACGAGTCGTGAATGCCTATACCCAAGCTGGTTTTTTTCCCATGCACAGAGGAACGCCGAAACATCGCATCCCTCTGTGCAGAAGTCTTTGGCGGCAGAAGAAGCCCTGAGCTCTTTAGCGCCTACGGCCACTGGCTCCCCTACATAACCGAACTGTTTCTACCGATCTGTGATTCAGAGACCGGAGACTTTAGGCATCTCCCGTTTCCCGGTTCGTTATCACAGCAGCCATATATGACCATGCAGGTGCTAAAGCTCATACAACTCAACTATCGTAAGCATCTGCACGAGAAGATCAAACACACCAATAGGACTCGCACCTCATAGCCTACCGGTAGTGGGCTTATCCCATTACGAAGGAGGATCCCCGCTTATGGCAGCACAGGCTAAGGTCATCATCAAAGGGCAGAACAACATTGGACCTGCGGTAAAAGCTGCTGCAGGGGATCTTAGCAGCCTAAAAGGAGCTGCCGATAAGCTTGGTGGGACTCTTAAGGCAGCTCTATCGGTGACTGCGATCATTGCATCAGTGAAGATGCTCGGCGATGCAGTGGGTGCCTGTTTTAGCGAGTTCTCAACTGCCGAGCGCTCATACAAACAGCTTGCACTGGCGTTGAAGGATACAGAGGCCTATGGGAAGGTCACAACCCTGATTGAGGATTTGAGCACTCAGACCTTATCAAGTAAAGGTGATATCGAGGCCATGGTCGCAGAGCTTGCAGCACTGGGAAAGAGTGCAGATGAGATCGAATCCATTTCCTCTGCTGCTGTCTACCTCTCCAATGTGACGGGTAAGAATCTCAACTCCTCCATGTCTACGCTGCTAAACACCTACTCGGGCACCACCACACAGCTCAAGCGCCTGGGGATTGACTTAGGGGATGTCACCCAAGAGGAGCTTGCCCAGGGGGCAGCTGTAGATGTAGTGATCGAAAAGCTCGGTGAGTATTCACAGATGATGGCCCAAGGGGATACCAGTCAGCATCTGACGAACATGAAGAACACCTGGGGAGATATCAAACAGCAGATCGGCGGAATAATCGACTTCAACTTTGGGCCTTGGCTTGGGAATCTTGATGCAGCATTTTCCGGCATTAAGACAAACATCGTGAACATCATCAACTATGTTGGAGCGGTGATTAAGCATTTCCCAGAAACTTTCAAACTCTCTCTACGTACCATCTGGGAGATGCTTGTAAAGACCTTTGAGTGGGATTCGATCAAGACCATCATCATCACAGCGGTAGAGAATATCGGGATCGTAACAACACACATGCTGCAAGCTGTGTTTTCTACCATACCCCACATGCTCCTATCAGTAGTCTCTGGAGTAGTTAACTGGATCGCCTATATAGGTCTCAACCTTGAACGAACGATTCTTGGGGCCATAGAGCACACGATCAACGCTGCCGGAGAAAAGATCCAAGGAACTTGGATCGGTAAACTCTTTGGTCTTGGAGATAAGCTTGCCACCCTCTCTATCGGGGCAGCTGAATCTCAAGATACAGCGAATAGCTATCGCCAGAGAGCCGAACAATCGTTTGAGAATCTCGGACCGCTTCTTACCCACGCAGTAACTGATGCAATAGGGATGGCCCAGAGAGTGACCACCAATACTGCAGGGATGGTCCAGTCGATCTATGGCGATATCGCCGTAGATTTTAAGAGCGCATTAGATGAGATTGTTGCACCCGAGCTGGCTGTGATTGCTCAGAAGGCAGATGTAGCAGATCAGACAAAGATTCTTGGGCAGATTGCTACCACAAGTGCACAGACTGCCACAGCGACCGAGGATACAGCCGAGAACACCACACCAAAAGAAACCCGTATGGGAGATCAAATTGGAGCGATGGTCTCAAGTGGCCTCACGATGCTTCTCACAGGATTAGTGGGAGATATGGGGGGACCAGTTTCAGGGATGCTTGCAGATGAACTGATGGGGGGTGTGAGTCAAATCATGACTACCATTCAGCCGATAATCGACATCCTCTATAACACGCTTTCCCCGCTTGGGATCCTGCTTACGATCCTCGAAGGCTTTGTGTCTGTGATGGCACCAGCACTAACAGCTGTGTTCCAACCCCTGGTTGATACGTTCATGTGGATTGGCCAAACACTTGCAGGATTATTCTTGCCACTATTGGATTCTCTTCATACCGCGTTTGCTCTTGTAGCGAATATTCTCGTGGCAGTGCTCTCTCCGATCCTTCAGTCATTGCAGCCGATCTTTTCGGTCCTATCAGGAGTACTTGAGCTCTCTCGCCGATCTTGATCCTCGTGGCAAAGGCCTTCACAGTCCTTATGAGCCCTGTGCAGTTTGTGGCAGATCTCTTAAGCTGGTTGGGCTCTTGGATTGAGCATCTGGGACATGTCGTCGCTATTGCTGCCTATAACCTGCTCCATCCGTTTAAGCAGAAGCAGTATGGATCTAATCCGGGAGCGTTCTCTACTCAAGCATTCTCAGGTCTTTCAGACCGCCTAGCAAACATCGATGCTATCGCAGAGAACGGGGCGGTAGTCAGTGACTCAGTTGCAACATCAACAGCGGTAAGCAGTGCTGGCTACCAGGGGGCAACACACATAACCATAAACATCTACCAACAATCTCCGGTAGTCGGCAATGGCGGAATGAGAGCATTTGCTCAGATGATCAGGACTGAGTTTGACGCACTTAACTACTATGGAGTTACCTAACTAATGGCACGTATCAATAATCCATCATTGACCCTTACCTTCTTAGGGGATGATCTAGCTAGTGGGCATCCTCCTACCCAGACGATCTCTCAGGATGCGATCATCTATAGGTCGCTGACCTTCCGCTATCAGCTACTAAACGGCCTAACAAGTTCCTCCAATCAGGTCACACTCCAACTTGAGAAGGATTGTCCCAGTATCGAAGATATTATCGCAACTGATGGGGATATCAAAGCAGTTCTCTACGATGGACTCACCCCTCTATTCACCGGGTATCTGTCGACAAACTACACATGGAGAGTAACCACAACGGGAAAAAGAGCCCTTGAGATCACCTTAGAGGACATCGGCACCAGGCTCCTGGGGAAAGCGTTCATTGCAAACGGGCAACATCTGTTTCACTGCTCTGCATCCAACGCACTTACCACCATCTGTAGTGCAGCAGGAATAACCGTATCTGATGACTGCATGATCATCGAGGATATGATCACCAAGACGGTAGATAGCTCTCAGAGTTGTAAAGAACTGATCGATCAGATGCTCTATGAATTAGGAAATGTCTATTACTTTGATGCAACCGGGGAGCTTAGGCTCTTTCAGATCGATTGCACATCAACAGAAGGGATCCTCACCGTGGATGCAGATACTCTGTATGTGGTGGGGGGTAATGCGATCACACTCACAAAACAGATCAGGCAGTATAGATCTGCGAGAGTGACGTTTACCAGGCTTGCTCAATCAAGCGGGTATCTAATCTACCGAAACACCACAGGACGGTCTGAAGGACACCCCTACTGCTCTATGGAGCTTGCTCCTGGGGCATTCTTTGATGGAACTGAAACCTATAGCACTTCTGAGTGGGAAGAAGCCCTAGGCGATACATACCGGGAACCCGCCCTGATTGAGGCGTGTAATGCAGCAAGTGAAATAGACCTCGTGGGACCGAATACCATCATAGCTGTCTCGAATGTCACGCACACGTTTACCGCCCAAAGTGGGGATGTGACCTGTAGCATTGCAGCAGCTGGGGGACCGTATATTTCCATTACAGCCCATAACGCTGGAGGACTGCCCTACTACATCACTCGCATGGATGCATATGGCGATATCATCTATGTCAAAGATACCAGTGTTGTGAGAACCGGAGAGACCCTCCCTGAGGGCTCCTCAGATAACCTGCTGCAGGAAGAACTTCAGTTTGTTCATACCAAGGAGCTCGCTAGCCGTCATGCTAACCTCATCAGCCAATACCACCGGTATGCGAACTCCCAGTATACATATTACTCCAAGCAGGATATACCCCCGGGAACAGTGGTACGACTGGTAGATACTGCGCTCAGCGGATTAGATGTGACCGTCCTCATTACGGCAAAGAGCTTCACCGATGAGAGTGAGATAACTCAGTATACAGCAATTGGGATCTCCGTGTTCAATCTGAATGCTCAGACCTATACACAGACTATCGATCATGGAAAGAACGATACGGTGGGGGCCCAAGGAGCACCCGGGGAAGATGCGGTGTTCCTGCTCATCGTATCAACTCACGGGAATATCTTCCGCCCAGCTCTCACCGATACCACATTAGAGGCTCGAGTCTACCAATCAGGGCAGGAAATCACAGATCAGTATGATGCTGCTCGATTCAGGTGGACAAGGAGATCTCATAACACGACATCAGATGACATATGGAACTCTGCTCATTACTCCTCAGGGGGGAAGAGCATTCAAATAACCGATGAGGATGTAGAAACACGAGCCACATTTTTCTGTGAGCTTATATAAAAGGAGATAAACAGCAATGGCAGTTTCAGTTGGACAGATTACGATTATGGATTACAACGATGCGTTGACCCTCACCGGGTTCATCACATCAAATCTCCCGAAAACACAGCGATACTCAGCTGATACGGGGACCTATACCCCCGATTGGGGCAGCACCTCTTTGGTGCTCACTCCTAGCCTCTTCATCCTGGGAAGCGGAACCGATACGATCGCTGACTCAGCTGTGCAGTCAGTCACTTGGCAGCGGAAGCCTTCTGACCAGAGCACCTTCACAGGGTTAACCTCCGGGGAAGCGCTCTCTGGTGCAAAGAGTCATATTCTCACCGTCTCAGCCAATAAGCTGACCGGAAGCATCAATGCGATCGAGTACCTCTGTACGATCATCTATCATGATGATGCAACAGGACTGGATCTTACCTACAAGATCAGCATCAACCTCTCGAAGGTGATCGATGGAAACAACATCGCTGTGGCTGCTGTCCATGCTCCGGGGGGAAATGTCTTCAAGAACTCTGTGCCGAATTCGTTGACTGCCAAGGCTGAACTCTACCGAGGAGCAACCTTAGATACCACATTGTTGGGGTATCAGTGGTTCAAGTATGCCCCGGGCAATGCTGATGAAGGAGCAGGGGCTGATTGGGATCTGATCTCCGGGCAGACAAACAGTTCTCTGACCATTACTTCTGCTATGGTCAATGGTCTGCAGCAGTTCAAGGTGAAGATCACCGACAATGATGCATCCTCTCCCACCAACGGAGATTCATTCTATGACGTGATTGCCTTCACCGATATGACAGATCCGGTCCAGGTGGTTATCGAATCGAGTGCCGGCACGGTTTTCAAGAATGGCGTTGGAACCACCGATCTATCAGCCAAGCTCTTTCAGAACGGATCTGAGATTGATGCTGCAGGGACTGAGTACACCTACACCTGGACGATCACCAACAAGGACGGGAATGCCAGGACCTTTGCTGATGCCTCAGCCTCAAAGACAGGAAAGACCATCTCAGTAGGTACATCAGATGTGGATGTGAAATCAACGATCAGCTGCAGTGTAAGCTAAGGGGCCTATGAGCATAATAACCCGTAACCAGATAACCATTGTCACTATCGATGATGGAACCCCTGGGCCTTCTGGCCCTAGGGGGGCTTCATCGGTTGGTCTTGGTTTGAAAATGAACTACTCGACCTTCACTGCTGTGAATCCGGGAGAGGTCTATCTGCATGGGTATGATGAGGCCGGAGATCCCTCTGATGTGGATGGCTTCATCTACTATCAGGATACCAAGATCACGGTCAAAAAGCGAATGATCAACCCCAACGCGGTGATCGATGGATTTCTGGTAGTAGAGCTCTCTACAGGTGAGGCCTATGTGGCCAGCTATGACTACCTGCAGAACCAATTCAAGATAGCTGATGCTTCCTACGGGAAGGATGGGTATGTGGTTGATGCGGTGGGGTGGCTTTTCATTGGAAGAATGAAGAATGATGCATCGGAGAATACCACCTCTGCGATCCTCTATGAGCGGGCAGTCGATATGGCAACGGCTCTTCAAACGGTATTCAGTGAGGTGATCTTTCAGAAGACGGATGTCACCCAGGCAGAGTTTGATGCTCTCCTGCAGTATACCCAAACTCAGTTCTTCAGCCGGCTGGCAGTGAACAATCTCTTCGTGAATGATCTAACAGGGAATACTGCGTTCATAGATTCTCTGATCTCAGAAGAGGCTTTCATCAACGATGCGACGGTGAGAAAGCTGGTCATAGAAGAGACCGTGAATGGAGTAGTGTACACCATTCATATTGATAAGGATCATGGCATTGAATTGACAGTTGATGGGGTGACCAAGTTCCATGCCAGCCCGAACGGTTCACTCATTGCCAGGGATGCTTCCCTGATCAATTCTTCGGTTTCCGGGATCTTCACCTCTCCTGAGTTCTCCACCCAGAAGGCAGGCGCTGCAGGTACCACCAGTTATTCGAAGACTACCGGTGATATCTACAAAACGTGTGACTTCTTCAATTTCATTCAAAACTATATGAGAGACAATCCAGATGTAACTGGTGTTTCAGGACAGTTTGGTACATACAGCTTCTCAGAGGTTGTCTACTTTTATGGTGGTTCTCGGTCAATGGATGCACTTCAAGGTGATTACATATCAAACGGAGTGTTATATGTTATCCGTACAGCTGAATCAGATCCGTTTCCACCCCTTATGAGTACGGAAGTCAACCTAAGCGAAGTGTATGATACGGTAGCTTCAACGTTTGTGGCTACTGTTGTTGATGATGGAATACCTCTCTGGGATAATCCGACTGATGCTTTTCTCCACTTTCTCTGTGACGATTTGATCGCTGAATTCTCAGCGCTTCCTACTGGAACCTCGATGCCTTTTACCGGGAACTTCTCGATCACTTACGATGCGAATTCGTTTTACAGCCTTAATGGACCGGACCTGCAGATGGTATCAATCACTTCTACTTTGGCCTCCAAGTATTCCCTCCTGTTAAGTGGTACATCTCTGGAGATCTATGATCCTGATGGAGTGTTTATTGTTTCAATCAATACCGCAACGAGGGCAACCTCCTGCGTAGTTGATATTGCAGTCGAGAGTGTAAAGGAAGGGATCAAGGTAAAGAATATCATGCCCTCTGCAGATAATGTCTACAAGGTTGGAGAGACTAACTTACGGTTTCAAGAGATCCACGGCGTGAGTATTTATGGTGGGGCCGTCTATGGAGCGGTCGGCAATGATGTCGCGGATTTCATTCAGGCTCCTGAGGGTTGGAGATATGGGTATGCTCATATCGTGAATGGTGAGTACTTCGGAATCCCCTCAGATACCTACAGCATCGCTGCAGGGAAGAAGGCTGAAAGGACTATGCCCAGGGCAATCGCAGGATTCGTGCTGTGTTTCGTTGACAAACCCTATCCGAGGAACACCCCACTGACCTACCGGCTTGATGGGGTCCTCACCAAAAAGCAATGGTGGATGATCCGGCCAGTGATCGCTCGATATATGGAGCAGCCGGAGGCCGAAACATGGGGTTCAGCTAACGTGAACGGTAGGCATATGGTACAGGTGGTGTTCTGATGGCAGGGGAAATACTATTTGCTGGATTCACCGCACATAATGAATATCGAAAGATTGTCTCAAAAGCAGCTGGAGATACCTACATGCGCCTTACGGGAAACAGGAGCTATTATATGCATGGCCACAGACCGTATGCATATGCTGATATGGCGAACTGGTGGTTTATGAAAGACGAGATAACGCTTTCTCTTCAATACTATCTGTATGGTACAGGCTGGCAACAATCAGCAAGTACATTCTTGAGTGATGGGGCTTCCGGTGGGGTCTATGCTCAGACAGCCCACGCCTTCTATGAACGGTGGAGATTGTATCTCAATGGAGCTTCGTACAACGATGGCACTCAGGATTTTGATGAGCTGCATATGAGAACCTATGATGCAACCTACTTACAAAAAAATCTAGGCTTGTCGTGTGAGGGGAAATATGTCATGAAGCTCAACACCAGCACCAGATATATCGATACTGACCCGCAGTATGTACAGACAAAAATATATGTGAATGATTTTCTCATGGCGAGAAATAGCTTGAGTGCTTGGAATTAACAGGAGGTAGGTATGGGTTTTTCAGCGATTGTAGATAGAGAGTATAACAGGACACGGGCAAATACTCGGTTGTATATCCGGGTGCATCGGGCAGATTATTTTGTGAAATGGGGTCTCCTTACAGTTACTGTATGTGGGTATGCGACATACGAGAGCGGTTTAAAAATGAAGCTCCATGAAGATTACTATAAGGGGTTGCTTGATCAAACACTTGATACAGCGATGGTCGAATTTATGGCGAAAGAGGATGCACAGGAACTTCTGAATGAAAACGCGATGCCGGTTGAATGTCCATATCATGAACCTGAACCCATGTTCAACCGGACATATAATTTCAGGCTACCTGCAGAATTCTCATTACGAGACTCCTCAGCTCTCTATCAGTACATCTATACCTGTGTGAAGACCGATGCTGTCTATGCAGAGATAGTCGATATGTTTGACGATCCAGATCTGCAGACCATACAGGCATATTAAGGAGTGGATTTATGGATATTGTAGTTACAACAGATAATGCTCCACAGATCATTCAAGCAATGCACGAGAACGTGAAAAGCAATCAACACCGTATTGATACCATGGAGCCAACATTACACAAGATGGCAGGACAAATCGATAGGCTTGATCACATGCTCGTTGGAAATGGATTTGCAAAAGCAGTCAAAGACAATGCAGATGACCTTAAAGCGTTTCGACTGGAATTCGGACAGTTCAAACTCAATCGCGAAGAATCCTGTCCTGTTACCAAGCGGGTTACTGACATACAATCAGGAATACAAGAAACAAAATCGTGGAAAGCTACCGTGCTCCGTCTGGTGTTTGGGGCGATTGGAACAGTTTCCACAAGTATCATCATCATAGAAAAACTATTCTCATAGGAGGGAGATATGGCATATACAGACACTCAAGGGAAGGTTAAACATAAGACGTTATGGATCGTGTGCTTTTGGTGCTTGATGGTAGTGATTGCTTTGGTGCTTCAAGCGACAGTCCCACATATTCAGATCCCCATCACTCAGATCGTGACAGTTGCAGGAACTCTCTCTACAGCCTACGTGGCGACTGACAAGGGAATCAAAATCGCAGATAAATTCAAGGGGTAATTCGTATGGGGTGGATTGCAGGAGTCATCGTTTTCATCGGATCTTTGCTGCTGTACATAGAGATCAAGACCAAAAGGATCCAGAGACAAAGAGAAGAGATCGAACGTTTAGAAGGAAAGCTTGAGAGAGTCCAGGTGGAAGAACAGCTGCGTGAAGATGTCGGGGAGATCCAGAAGGGAGCTGAAAAGAAGGTCCAAGAGATCCAAGCTGACCATAGAAAACTCATTGAGGAAATCCCAAGCCCACAAGACCGAAAGGAGTTATCAGATGAAGCCAAACAGAGTGCTACTGCTATCAGTAGTCATATTGCTGATCGGTACCGTAAGCGGCTGCAGAACCGTAAGTGAGGCCCCGAACCCGATCGAGATCCCTCAGCTTGAGATCCAGCGGCCAACGTTCCCTCTTGATGAGCTTATCCTCGCCCCACAGACTGATAGTGATCTCCTATCAAACTTCCTTCTTCTAGATACCTACACGGCCAGGCTTGAAACATATGTAGACGCTCTTGAAAGCTACATAGCACTCATAGAACAGTCGCTGAAACCTATTGACTGATAAGTTGGATGCTTTCTCGTAGGCCCTTAACTATGTCATCGAGAAGATCCGATGTTCCTTTGGGAACGGGCTCTCCTTCCATGTGCATGAGCATATCTGAGAGAGCCTGGAGCTTCCTTACTTCTTTTTCTAACCTATCAACCATCATATCCTCTCATCCTTCAATACAGATTTCTTGCACCTGACATCTAGGAACAATAGCGAAGACAAGTCAAGCTCAGACAGCCCACTAACTCATGGGTAACAGAAGTTATTCATGGCTTCTGTGGGTACTCTGAGATTCGCTTGTCGATCTGTTCGAGTATGAATTCACACACCGAGGTGTCTTCATGCATCTTGCGTAATTCCCTTATCACAACCTGTAGTTCAATGTGTGTCAACCGTACTAAGTCTTCCATGCTTCTATCTCCTTTCTACATGAGAGAAACAGGAGAAGTCTCTTTCTGATTCAATATGACAACCTTTTTCTCCCTGTTTTATCCTCTACTACCCCCATTGGAAGGATTTCTCTTACCCCTATGCAACCTCCTTCACATAATCTGCATCTCTCAAATCTGCAGCCCTCTGATAAGCTTCATGGTATCTAATTCATAGTAAGGAGGTTCATCTATGCATGAACAACTCGAACAGATCAGGGAGCTTATCAGAGAACTTGAGATCCCCCCGTACCTACTCACCTACGCAGAAGCAGCTGAGATCTTGGGGGTAAAAGCTCAAACCATGCGAAACTGGGTCAGCAAAGGAAAAATCAGCTATGTGAAGATTGGTAGATCCGTGCGGTTCAGACGAGATCAACTGAATGACTTCATTGAGCAGTCAACGAAGAAGGGGGAGGTATGACTACCGAAAAAGTAAGAGGGGTTTTCCTCTGGATGCTTAAAGAAATCAAAACAATGTCATATGGGGAAATACATGTGGTACTAAAAGTGCATGATGGTAAGATTGCATATATCGAGCGTTCAAAAACCCTCAAAGAAAAACCTGAGTTGTAGAGGTTTATTATGACTTGAGCCCCAGCGAGATGGAAAGATCCATCTTCGTTGGGGCTTTTTCTGTTTTCTTATGGGGGTACGGTTTTTCGGTAGTAGGTAGGAGGACCTATGATCATGCTACACCAGTATCCATTACCCCCCATGCCTAGTGGTACCACATACGCTCTTGGAGGACTTCGATGACCGCTTTTGAGAAGCAGCAAGTCCTTGAGATGAGATCGTTGGGATTTACCTATAGCCATATCGCCACTACCCTATCCTTGCCTGAGGGCACAGTGAAATCCTACTGCATTCGAGCAGCAAAAAGGGGCTGCTTACCCCTCCTGCGCCACCCGAGAGCGTTTGTAAGCAGTGTGGGGCTGAAATCATTCAGGTAGAGCATCGTAAGAAACGCCTGTTCTGCTGCAAGAAGTGCCGGCAGAAGTGGTGGAACGCTCATCCGTATCTTGTCAGGAGATCATCAAAGGCCCTATATCATTTCGTTTGTCCAACCTGCGGCAAACCCTTTACCGCCTACGGGAACCCGAACCGGATCTACTGTAGCCATGCATGTTATATCACCTCTCGCTACTACAAGGAGAGCTCTGATGAATAATGATCATTTCGACGCTGAGGTTACCTACCAAATATCCGTATCTATTGCAGAGAACCTACTCAAAGCAGGCCTTCTCACTGATACGGAGTTCTCTCATGCCAAAGCTCTACTGCTGGAAACATATCATCCACTTCTTGGTTCATTGTTCGCACAGACTCCTTGACTAACTTTGCCTTACGAGCGATTGATACAATACAATTTCTTATATGTTAAGTAGTTGCAAAATTACCTACTACTGGACCAACAGTTTTGGAGAGAAAAATCATGGCGAAGATAACCAGAATTAATCACACTGCCCCACCCTCCCAACCAGAAAAAAAGTGGCAGCTTATGCTCGAGTATCGGTAGACTCTGATGAATTGAGGCAGTCCCTATCAGCTCAGATTAGCCATTACAGTTCCCTCATCCAAACGAACCCCCGGTGGGAATACGCTGGGGTCTATGCCGATCTGGGGATCTCAGGCACTGGCACAAAGAACAGGAGAGATTTCCAACGACTTATAGCTGATTGTGAGGCCGGTAAAATCGATATCATACTCACAAAATCCATCAGCCGGTTTGCTCGTAATACGGTTGATCTCTTAAACACAGTACGGCACTTGAAGGAAAAGAACATCTCGGTCCAATTTGAGCGGGAACACATTGATTCGCTCTCTCCTGATGGGGAACTCATGCTTTCAATTCTCGCTTCCTATGCTCAAGAAGAGAGCCTTTCGATCAGTGAAAACGTCAAATGGGGGATCCGTAAGCGCTTTGCACGAGGTGAGTTTCTCGCCTACTCCATCTACGGGTACCGATGGGCTACTGACCATTTCGAAGTCATTGACGAGGAAGCTAAAGCAATCGAATTCATGTACCATGCGTTTGCTGAAGGTATGACGCTCACTGAGATCTCTGATGCCTTATCAGCAAAAGGCATCTTCAACCGTAAAGGTCTCCCCTTTGGAAAATCCTCTATCCTTCGAATTCTCGATCAGGAGAAGTACCGAGGTTTCAGCATCCTCCAGAGAACCTATACCGACAGTCACATCACCCATCATAAGAAGTTGAATTATGGAGAGCTCCCACAGTTTGAAGTACAGGGGACTCATCCGAGAATAATTAGCGATGAGCTTCACCATAAGGTGGAAGCCGAACGAGATCGCCGCCGGCACATTGGGGTTGCATGCTGGAAGCGAGGTACCTGTTTTACCGGGAAGCTGATCTGCGGGTACGGGAATCACTCCTTTACCTACACCCCTTGCGATACGAAGAGGAGCCTCACGAAATTCCAATTAGGGCAATATAGATGTTCACATCGTAGACGGTATGGCGCAGCTTCGTGTAGAGCAAAAAATCTCCCAGTCTACTCATTGCACCAAGTCTGCTGCAAGGTTATCGCCCCATTAGCCGGTGCTCCTGAAGACTCCGCATTCAACCCGAGTTGGATTGACGACTATGTTGATCATATTGTGGTGTTCAACGACACCCTGGAGTTTCATCTACACAATGGGGAGGTACACACCTCTGCCTGGAAGAATACAGCAAAGCGCGATGCACAGGCTTTTCGCCGTGCACAAGAACAACAAATACGTAGCTACAGAGAGGTGAACGCATGAGAGAAGTACGAGTGATCCCGGCTTCCCGGGATTTTCCACAGGACAAGAGCATACGCGATTTGCTCCACAGCGAAGAGTGGCAGGGTATGCCAGGGTATCAACGGACAGTGATGATCAGTATGCTTCCTATGAGGCACAGGTCGACTACTACACCACGATGATCAAGGGAAAGCCTGAATGGACCTTTGTCAAAATCTACACAGATGAAGGGATATCTGGTACCAACACAAAACGCCGGGAAGGGTTTAACACCATGGTACAGGACGCTCTTTCGGGTAAGATCGATCTGATCGTTACCAAATCGGTCAGCCGCTTTGCTCGAAATACCGTTGACAGCCTTCAGACGATTCGAAAGCTCAAAGAAAAGAAGGTTGAGGTCTATTTCGAGAAAGAGAACATCTGGACCTTTGACAGCAAGGGAGAACTCCTTATCACCATCATGAGCTCTTTAGCCCAGGAAGAATCACGTTCCATATCGGAGAACACGAAATGGGGCCGGCGTAAGCGTTTCGCTGATGGTCAAGTCACGGTGGGCTACTCAAGATTTCTTGGCTACGATAAAGGTCCCGATGGTAACCTGGTGATCAATCCCGAGCAGGCAAAGCTGGTGCGGTATATCTTTTCGTTGTTCTTACAGGGAGGTTCACTGCACGGGATCTGCAAGCGCCTAGAGAGAGAGGGGCACAAAACTGGTTCAGGCAATAGCACATGGCATATATCATCGATCAGAATCATTCTCACCAATGTGAAGTACAAGGGGGATGCATTGCTCCAGAGGTATTATGTCGCAGACTTTCTCACTAAGAAACCTGTGCTAAACAGGGGGGAGGTCCCCCAGTATTATGTGGAACATAACCATGAGGCGATCATTCAAGCCGATATCTTTGATCTGGTGCAGAAAGAATTAGAGATCCGCAAGAAACAGAGGCAGACACTCATTCGAACATCACCTACATCAAATATCTTCTCAGGGCGCATTCGTTGTGGTCATTGCAGTGGGTTCTTTGGGCGTAAAATTTGGCATTCGAATAGCAAGTACCGCAAAGCCGTGTGGCGGTGTATCAGAAAATATGACGATAAGCAACATATATGCACAGCACCTCATCTCTATGAGGATGAGATCAAATCGATATTCATTAATGCTGTAAACAAGCTCATAACCAATAAAGAGGCGATTATCCAAGATTTCGAAGCTATGGGGGATGTTGTATTTGACACTTCCCAGGAAGAAGATAAACTGGAGCACGTTAACAGGGATCGAGTCGAGATTGTTAAGCTCATGGAACAACTCGCCGCTCAAAACGCCTCGAGGGTGATGGACCAAAAAGCGTATCAGAACCAATTTGAGGACCTATCAGCACGCTACGCCAAGATCAATGAAACAGCGACAGCATTGGAAGAGGCCATACAAGACAAAAAGTGTCGAAAGACCAAAACAAGACTGTTTCTAAAAACCCTCAGTAAGCAAGATAGTGTGATCACTGATTTCTCTGAAACTCTCTGGAATTCTCTTCTCGATCACATCACCGTGTACAGCAAAGAAGATGTGCGGGTAACATTCAGAAATGGAGAGGAAGTGAGTGGGTGATTATTAATAGAATTCTCTGTTTTACAATAATCAATCAAAACGATACCACTTCTTTATTCATTAAGAGTAAACCAGTTATTTATGAAACCTCAATTAGGTTTGGGTTACATATCAATGTTGATGATTCAGGCATCCCTAAGTCTTCTGTAGTTCCTATAGCAGGCTTCCCAGATCTCTTTATCATTTGGAAGGAATTCTTCTATTTGGAATGAATTATAAATCAATTGAGATTTTTCTTCCTCATTATGTATCTTTCCATGGTATTCTAGCTGTGAAAGAACATTCCCTATCGTTGTAGCTTCTGCTGGACCTGCAATGACAGTAACATTGCAGATGTTCGCTGTATATTGATCAATGAGGTAGTTTCTCGACCCTCCTCCCACGATATTTATACAGCTATATGTTTTACCTGTTATTTCTCTTAGATCATCAAAAGCTTCGCGATATGAACATGCAAGTCCCTCGAACACAGCACGCAGGATTTCACCTCTAGTTGTCAATCTCTTGTGTTGTGTTTCCTCTACGTAGGAAACGACTTCTTCTACCATATTGTGTGGGTTATAGAATCTATTCTGATTTATATCAACGATAGCATAATGCGGTTTTGAATGCGTCACCGCTTCCATGATATCCTGGTATGAAGTCTTGTATCCATCATGCAACTCCCAAACACGCAGCAGTTCCTCGACGATCCACATGCCATGGGTATTCTTGATGAATCGAATCCTTCCATCTGCAGCACGTTCGTTATTATATCCCCTACACATGGCTTCAAGACTGATTATCGGCTGTTCGATGACTGTACCGATCAGGGACCAGGTTCCACTGGAAATAAACACAGAATGTTCATCGGTACATGGTGCAGCATGTACCGCACTTGCAGTATCATGACTTGCCACAGCTATGATAGACGGATCGCCTGTATAGTTATAGTAACCCTTAATAGTTGAACGCAGTGTCCCCAAACAGGTCCCAGGTTTAACTATATTTTTGAAGATCCTTTCAGGGACACCGATCTCATGTATGATCTTCCAATCCCATGCTTGTGTTTTCAGAGACACTAACTGGGTATTTGATGCGTTCGTAGCTTCATTTGCCTGTATACCTGTTAAAAAGAATACTAACAAATCCGGAATCATCAAGAACGAATGTGCGTGATCAAGTACGCTACGATGGTCCCGAGCCATCGAAAGTAGCTGAAGTGAAGTATTTATCGCCTGAAAAGTGATCCCTGTAGAATGATACCAAGGAGTTTGCTTTGCTCTATCGTTGAACTGTTCAAGGATCTTCAATGTTCGCGGATCCCTATGATGATGAGGTGTCAGAATAAGATCATCATCATCTCCTAGCAATCCGAAATCTATAGCCCACGAATCTATACCGATTGAGGAAATATCTCCAGATCTCAAAATACCGGTTATCGTCTCATGAAGTAAATGCATCACATCCACTTTAACGAATGATGAAAATGGTATGGTATTGTTTGAAAACCGGTTCATCTCTACAAGATCAATTTTTTTCCCATCAAAAAGAGCCTTCATAACTCTTCCTGATGTATTCCCAAGATCCACTGCACATGTATTAAATGTATTCATTACTCATCCTGTTCATAAAAGAATATCGACTGATACAGAGCTTCACATACTAAGCTCTGTATCAGTCAAGAAATCGGTAATCTAATTGACTCTAGAAATCAAACTGGTGACAGTTTCCGGTATTAAAATCTGATGGGGGTCCCATGATAACGGTCTTTCCATCGGCTTTCAGTTCGATGTTTCCAACATTAGGTACTTCCGCACCATCTACAATCTCATTCCCCTGAATCATCTCGTTTGCAAGATAGACTACGAGATATCCAAGTGTTGCAGGATCCCAGAGGGATACTTCTGAGATAGCTCCAGCCTTCAGGCCAGGACATGAATCAGTAGGAAGTCCTGTTCCAACAACAGCGACCTCACCTTTCAGACCCAGTTCCTCTACAGCCTGACCAGCACCGATTGGACATGGTGAACTCATACATACCAAACCCTGTACTGAAGGATATGCTTTAAGAAGGTTGAGTGCCTTGTTATATGCTTCTTCCTGCTTCTCGTTTGTCGGTATTCTCTCTGATACCAGATTCAAGTTAGGATATACTTCTTCAGCATATGCTAGACCAGAGTCGATCCAACTGTTCAAATTCTCTGCTGACAAACCTCCAGTGAGGATCGCATAATCAGCATCATCGGTACCCATATGCTTGACAAGAAGATCCCAGAAATGCTGGCCATACAGTTGGTCATCGATCTGATGTACAGAAAGATCAACGACAGCTTTATCTGCAGGTGTATCCCAGTCAAGTACAAAGATTCCTTTCTGTCGAGCTTTCATCAGCACTGGGGTCAATGCTGCAGGATCGTTTGGAGCTACAGCGATAGCATCAACACCCTGTACGATATAATCCTCAATCATCTTTACTTGAGCCGCAGCATCTGTCTCTGTCGGACCATTGTAGATAACCTTTATTCCCAGATCCTCTCCTGCTTGCAGAGCACCCTTCTCTGAAGCATTGAAGTACGGGATCCCGATCAACTTAGGCATAACAAGAATTGATGGGACATCATCACTTTCCTGCTGTCCAGCAGCAAACATACCTACTGCACAGAGAAGAAATACTGTTGTCAGCAAACATAGTTTTTCATAAAAAACCTCCATTTTTTTATCAGCTTCTAAGAAGCTGGTTATTCCTTTCTCATACTAATTCCTGCATCAGATCCCCACACCCACTTTTTTGATGTGTAATATTCTGTTGAACTTCTCTGTAGAAACCAGATAGTTAATTACAAGGGTAAGGATAAGAATCAATCCTATCGTCACGGTTATGAGGAATCGGTTGATACCTAAGATATTCATGCCAGTTGAAACGATCTGAAGGATCACTGTGGCAAGGATAACTCCTAAAACATTCCCCTTTCCTCCACTAATACTCGTCCCTCCAAGCACTGATGCTGCCACAGTCTGAAGTAGATATGAGGAACCTAGGGTGACCTTTCCCGAATTGTACCGAGAGATCATGATCATTGCAGCGATACCTGCAAGGCAGGAAGAAAGTACATATACTTGGATAAGAACTCGTTTGACATTGATCCCAGAATATTCAGCAGCATGTATATTACTGCCAATGAAATACACTTTTGTCCCCCAGGGTGTACGGTGCAGAAGGATGTACATCATCACACACACAGCTGTCAGGATATACAACGGGATTGGTATACCGATGAAAGTTGCTCCACCGATAAAGAAGAACTCTATCGGGAATCCGGAGACAGACCCTCCCTTGGTAAGGATATATCCTATTCCCTCAAGCATCGCCCGTGTTCCGATTGTTACAAGAATAGGGGTTACTCCGAGCACTGCGACAAAAAACCCATTCAGAAATCCTGAAAGAATGGCCATCAACATACCAAACGTTAGTGAAAGAATGATCAGTAGAGGGATGTTCAACACTGAATCTGATAATCCTGTGAGTGACAGTGCTGCGATGATGCCACTTAATGCAGTCACAGCAGATATTGACAGATTTATCCCTCCAGTAAGGATACAAACCATCATCCCAAATGTGAGTATCGTAAATTCAGGCAACTGGAATAGCATCGTCTGCAGATTGAACAAGTTTAGAAACTTTGAGGGACTGACAATAGAGAAAAAGCTAAATATCACAGCCAATAGTATTAGTAGTATCTTTTCGTATTTCATGTTCTCATTCCTATTTGATCTATTTTTTATCCACATCGATCGTTGCCATTTGCCGTTCTCGTCGTCTCAGCTGCATCACTTCTGATGTTACTGCGATAAGAATGACGGAACCAACGATCACATTATGCCAATATGGAGAGATATGCGTGAGTATCAGACCATTTTCCACAACTGCAAGCAAAATCACACCAAAGTATGTCCCTAGTACTGAACCTTCTCCACCCATGATATTGGCTCCTCCCAACACACAGGCAGCGATAACCGTCAATTCGAAATTTGAAAAAGCATTAGGGTCCACATGGCGTACAATGGACAGATGCATGACACTTGCAAGACCAACCATAAATCCAAGGAAAGTCCATACAAATATGATAGTCTTCGTATTCGAGAACCCTACCCGCTTCGCAGCCTCAGGGTTACCACCATATGCGCAGACACCGCGACCGTATCTTGTGTACTCCAGAACGAATAAGGTCAACACACCAGCTGCAATCCAAATAATCACTTGGATCGGCACTGATACGATCTTTATTTTGCCAAAGGCGATGAACCATTCAGGTATATCGGTTATCCAACTGCCTCCCGTGATGAACAGCTCTATCCCTCTAAATATACTGAGTGTACCGAGTGTTACGACTATTGCCGGAATATTCATCTTTGCAATGAAGAACCCGTTTATGAGACTGAACAGGATACCCACAGCACAGCTTACGAAAATGACGATAAACATATTACCACCGATATGCACCATAAATTCACCTATCACCACCGTGATAGCTGCTGCCATCGACCCAACAGATACATCTATCCCTCCGGTGATGATTACTAGCAACATACCGAGAGCAACAATCCCATATACCGCATAACTACGTAAAATATCCATAATGTTCTGTACAGTTAAGAAGTCTCTGTTCACTAATGTGATCCCTACCATGAGCAGCAGTATCACAAAGAACAGATTTGATTCCTTTTTTTTCAAGATCTTTTTTATAGACATCAGCATTTCCCTTTCAAAGCAATATTCATGATCTTTTCCTGATCAGCATCAGTACTGGTAAACTCACCCACTAAACGTCCACGACGCATCACTAGTATCCTATCAGCTACAGCCAGGACCTCCGGGAGATCCGAAGAGATCACAATGATTCCCATACCACCTTTTGCAAGATCCCTCAGCAGCTTGTGTATCTCAGTTTTTGCTCCGATATCGATACCATGTGTTGGTTCATCTACGATCAAGAGTTTCGGTTCATACGCTAACCATTTCGCGATGACGGCCTTCTGTTGGTTCCCTCCTGAGAACTTATCGATCATCATCGTCGGATATGCAGGTTTTATATTCAGTTTTTCAATCCATTTCTTAGCGATTTTTCGCTCTTTTTTTCTGTTGATGATATTCAGTCTGTTTGTCAGAGACTCTAAGATTGAGATAGTTATATTCTGTGTTAATGTTTTACCAGTAACAAGACCATGTGTGTGCCGAGATTCAGGAATATAGGCAATGCCGTTCTTCACTGCATCTTCAGTCCTTTTCATGGTGATTTTCTTCCCATTCAGTATAATATCACCGCTGTCTGGAGAGGTTGCGCCGAAAAGTGAAAGAGCAATCTCTGTCCTTCCAGCACCTACCAGTCCGGTGAACCCTACGATCTCACCTCGTTTCAAGGTGAATGATATATCCTTATAGTTGTTCTCTTTTGTCAGTTTCTCAACATGCAGGATTTCCTCTTCTCCCTGCCTGAAATCATATTGCAGGAAATGGATCTTCCTCCCAACCATTGCAGCAATAAGATCCTCTTCCTTTAACTGTTCAGTCTCATATGAATCGATATAGCAACCGTCGCGGAACACCGTAGTTCTATCAGATATTTCAAACACTTCCTGCAGTCTATGACTGACGAACAGGATACCCATCCCACGGTCCCTTAGCATCCGTATGATACGAAACAGAGACTTCACTTCCTCATTCGACAATGAAGCTGTTGGTTCATCAAGGATGAGCACCTTAGCCGAATGCACTATTGCTCGAGCAATTGCCACAAGATTCTGGTTGCCTATTGAGAGATATTGCAGTTTAACGTCCAGATCGATATCTATATCAAGCTGATCAAGCGCCTGCTTAGCCTGTTTGCGCATCCCCTTCCAATCAATTATCTGCTTCCCTTCCTCTACGACACTTGATATAGCAATATTCTCTGCAACAGTAAGATTCCAGAACAAACTCAGATCCTGATAGGTAACAGCTACCCCTTTTCGCATCGCTTCAAGTGGATGCTTGAACACACAGGGTTGGTTATCTACAAATATGGTACCGTTATTCGGCTGTATGACTCCTGAAAGAATCTTTATGAGTGTAGACTTACCAGCTCCATTCTCCCCAACCAATGCGTGAACTTCCCCTTGCTTTATCTCAAAACTGACATCATTGAGTGCATTCACACCGGTATAGTACTTACATATACCTTCAACTCTAACTATCGAACTCATGTACATTCCTTATGGCTTAATTATTAATCAACCATAATCCCTGTTCCCTTTTCTTGTCAAGCAAAATCTTGTTTATATGAACAGATTATGAGCACCATATTAACAATTATTGTTTTTTATAAATTGTTCTATTGACAATATACGCAATACATGTATAATTTTTCATATTAAGAACAGTATACTTGTTCGTTCAAACACTATAGGATCGTATATGGTAAATGATAAGCGACATAGAAAGCAAAGAATCTTGGAACTCCTCGAAGACTATGGAGAAATGGAAGTCAACAGGATTGCTGATATCATCAATGTATCCACTATGACCATCAGAAGGGATCTGACTGACCTTGAGCAGAGTGATACCGTGAAAAGGACTCATGGTGCTGCAAAACTAGTACAGCAGAGGAACCTGCAAGCTAACCCATACCTCATTGGGGAACAGATCGAAAAGAATTCTGCAAAGAAGCGTTCTATCGGCAAGATCAGTGCATCATTGATCCACGAGGATGATGTTATATTCCTGGACTCAGGATCAACCACACCATACATCTCTAAGAATATCGACAATGATATGAGACTAAGTGTTTTGTGCTATACATTAGAGAATGCATTTGAGTTTTACCAAAGGAAGAATACGAAGCTCATACTTGCAGGAGGATATCACAACAGGGATGCAAACACATTCTACAGTAAACACTCCATAGATTTAATCCAAGATCTTCGTGCTGACAAGGTCTTCATCTCTACCGCAGGTGTTGATATGAAACTGGGATTGACAACCTATTTTGATTTTGAGGCAGAGATCAAGCGAGCAATGATCAAATCAGCCAAGAGTGCGATTCTTGTTTCAGATTCGACGAAGTTTGGAAATATCAGCAACACCTTTTTTGCAGATATCAATCAATTTGATACCATCATCACTGATAGCGATATACAGGATGAATATAAAGACTATATCAACGATTTGGGTATTAAACTAATCATAGCCGATACTGGAGAGTAATAACATGAATATTGAGTTCACTGGGAAGACTGTAATCATCACCGGAGGTACAAGAGGCATCGGGTATGCCACCAGTATTGCCTTTGCTGAAGCAGGAGCATCTATTGTCGTAAATCATCTTGATACGCCCGCAGACAACAAAGGGCTTGAATCATTACAGTCTGAAATGCAAAAAATCGGTGGTACATGCATCTCGGTAGTCGGTGATATCACAGACAGCAGTGTGTGTGCACGGATCTGTGAGGTTGCTGTAGAGAAGTTCGGCACAATCGATGTGCTGGTCAACTGTGCCGGTTTCACAAAACCTGTTTCTTCGATTGATACTTCAGACGAAATGTGGAACACCGGAATCAATGTGAATCTTTCTGGTGCATTTTTCATCGCAAGATCTGCACTGCCCTATATGCTGTCTGAAAAATCTGGAAGGATCATCTTCATTGGTTCAGCCGGTTCTATAAGCGGCGGTGGTGGAGCTGCCTATTACTCTGCAGCTAAGGCAGGGATCAATGGTTTAGTGAGGTTCATGTCAAAGGATGTCGCTTCCCATGGTATTACGGTCAATGCCGTACTCCCAGCACTTATTGAGACAGATATCCTAAAGACACGATACAAAGACCCGGAAAAAAAGAAGACTTTACTTTCAAGATTACCTGTAGGTCGTCTTGGGCAACCTGAAGATATAGCAAACACCACATTATTCCTTGCATCTGAACAGGCAGGGTTCATTTGTGGACAGAATATTATTGTTGACGGTGGTTCAACATATAAATAAATCTATAGAGGAGAATATAACATGGATAAGGCTACAAGGGAAAAACTGCTGCAGAAGGCATATGATTTAGGGTTCCAATACGAGAGAGACTATCGTGGCTGTGCACAGTGTGCGATTGCGGGCATCTATGATGCTATCGGTATAAAGAACGACATGGTATACAAGGCTGGCAGCGGACTTGCAGGCGGCGGCGGAGAATGTACTACTGGTAATTGCGGGGGATTTTCTGGTGCTTCTATGGTCATGGCTTCGTTTTTGGCCGCACCAGAGAGAAAGAAGCTACCGAAGAGGGACGCGCTGATAAGTATGTAGCATTCCGTATGACAAAAGCTGTGCATGACAAATTCGTGGAAAAATACGGTAACGCGCTTTGTAGAGGAGTACAGGAAAAGGTATATGGTCGAGTGTTTGACTTGCGTGATGATGACCAAAAAGAGTTGTTCAGAGCTGCAGGGGCACACCACGATGATGATAAATGCTGCATGGCTGTTGGTGATGGTGCACGATGGGGTCTTGAAGTACTGCTTGACGAACTTGAGGCTCGTGGGCTTACTCTTGATGATTTCAGGGATGCTAACGGATACCAGAAAGAACTTGACTAACAGTATTATATCAGCGAACCATACGATGAGGAGGGAATATGCCAGAAGCTGACAGTGAAGGTAAAAAATTTTATTGTGATGTCCCGGCAAAATCAGAGTTATTCTATCTGAAAGGCTCAAATGAACTTGGCTGGGGAATGAAGAACAGACTTGCACGGGTCTTCAACCCGAAAGACGGGAAAACGATCATGCTCGCTATTGACCATGGTTATTTTCAGGGACCTACGACAGGTATCGAACGTATAGATGTGAATATCCTGCCATTGGTACAGTATGCAGATACACTCATGTGTACACGAGGGATACTTCGTTCTATTGTACCGCCATCAGTGACGAAACCCATAATGATGAGGGCATCCGGAGGGCCAAGTGTGCTCAAAGAACTTTCTGATGAGCATATCGCGATGGATATGGAAGATTGCCTACGATTAGGTGTTTGTGGTACCGCGATCCAGGTATTTGTTGGTGGGGAGTTTGAATCCCGAAGTGTGAAGAACATGACTAGATTAGTTGATGCTGGATTGAGGTATGGAGTACCGACCATGGCAGTCACTGCTGTTGGGAAAGATATGGCTAGAACTCCTAGATACTTCAGACTGGCAACTAGGATGTGTGCTGAACTTGGTGCTCAGATCATCAAGACATACTACACTGATGAAGACTTTGAAACCATCACATCTTGCTGCCCAGTCCCGATTGTTATCGCTGGCGGGAAAAAACGTCCAGAAAAGGATGCTTTGGAGATGGCATACAGGGCAATAGACCAGGGTGCCGCTGGTGTAGATATGGGAAGGAACATATTCCAATCAGATTCACCAGTCGGTATGATGATGGCAGTGAATGCAGTTGTTCATGAGCGAGCAAAACCTGAAGAGGCTTTCAAGATATATGAGCAAATCAGAGAAGATGAAACAATTAAATGAACTTGTGTTCATAACTATTGATTTCATACATATAAGCTATAACAAACTTCGTTGATTCTACAAAGGTAGCAGTCTTGCCCATAAGGCTGCTACCTTTTCTTATGTCTCGTTACGACAGTGCCAGTACATACTCAACTTGTATGCCACCCAAACTTAAATAGTGCTACCTTTTCAAAACTCAGAAACAAATAATCTTATTGTCTTCTGCATATGGACTTATTGGAGGTCTTCTCCACCCCTTTGAAGGAGCGTGCTACAGCCATCATCGTCGCCCACAACCACCCGAGCAGGAACCTGCAGCCCAGCAAAGAGGATAGAGAGGTGACCGCACGGCTGAAGGAGTCAGGGAAGCTGCTGGGTATCGAACTGCTTGACCATATCATCTTCTCTGATGAGAAGTACTACTCTTTTCTTGAGAACGGGGAGCTGTAAGGTCTCTGATGTTCCTTTTCTCAGGACATATTGGCAAAGACCGCCCCCCCCACACGATTACTCACCTCGCTGAGCTCTTCAAGCCGTGCCATCAGCCTGATAGTACGGCACATAAGACTAGACGGGTGCTGAATACAGTGATACAGTGCTTGCAAGAAGTTCTGCATGCACAGTACTGAGACAATCAACTGCTTCAAGGATGGGTAATGCTGGATATAGCCATTTGTGATGATGATCCGGGTCAATTGGCACTTCTTGCCGAGTATACGTCAGAATTCATGCAAGCTGATCACTCTGAAGCTGTCATCCACCAGTTCCTCCATCCTGATGATCTGCTTATTTCCTGTGAAAGCCACCAGTACCATATCTATATCCTCGATATCGTGATGCCCATGGTGAACGGTATTGAGGTGGGAAAGGCGATCAGAGAACATGATCGATCGGCTATGATCATCTATGCCACGAACGAACCGGGCTTTGCCCTGCAGTCGTTCGTGACGAACCCCACCAACTATCTGCTTAAACCGATCGACAGACAGCAATTCTTCACGACTCTTGATCTGATAGTCTCCAGGCTGGATATCGACTCGGGCAGGACGCTTCCCGTGAAGACCCGAAATGGTATACGTATTCTCAGATACTCAGAGATCATATGTTGTGAATACAGAAAGCACACTGTGACATACCACCTTACCGACAGGACAATCGTAACCACCACGATCATCAAAGGTTCTTTTGCCCGACATATCACACGAATGATAGAAGACGTACGATTCGTGCGACCTCACGTCTCCTTTGTCGTGAATATGGATCATGTGGAAAGCTTCGACAGGAACAGGTTCACTCTCCGCTACGGTATCACAGTCCCTATCGTTACACGACACTACCGTGCAGTCCGTGACCGCTATATGGACTATCTGCTCTCGAAGGAGCGTCCCTGATGGAAGAGCTGATCTGCAATCTTCTGCGGGGCAGTGTCACCTCTATCATGAATGTGATCCTTCTGTTCACCCTGACCAAGACAAAGTTCAGTCATGGCAGTACCATAATCGCATCAGTCCTTGTCTTGATCATCAGTATGGGCAGTATCATCTGGTTCTATGTGTATGGGGACCTCACCGCCCTCTCCCGGTTCAATGTCGTGATGTTCATCGGTATCGGTCTGGCCCTCAAACCGTTGACCCGGATAAGCTTCATGCAGTGGACCTTCACCTATCTCACTACCATCAACATCATGATGGTGATCATCTTCCTCAGTTTCCAGCTGGGTAAAGCATTTCCCCATCCCCAGATTGCCAATATCCTTCTCCGGCTGGTATTCTATATCATCGTATTGATCCTCTTCAAACAGTTCCTTCTTCCCCTTTACCAGTCCATGGTTAAGAACTGGCCTGTGTTCTCTGCCCTGGTGATCTGTATCTTCTGCAATTTCACATACTATTTCTACTTCACCGATGATATCCAGATGACCCTGCTCACCTCCAAATGGCCTCTCTACCTGCTGGTCCTGCTTTCTCTAACCGCCTATGGGACAGTGTTCTTTTCCCTGAAACGATTCACGGCGATGCATGAGATAGAGACAGAGAACCTGAAGATCCAGAATGATGCAGGACTGCTCTATCAGGCTGCTTCTGCGCTGACCGATCGATTGCAGCTTATGGACGAAGCGGCACATGCACACAACCTTGCTTCACACGACCGTCGGCATTTCAACAGCATGATCCTGAGTCTGCTGGAACAGGGTGAGATAGAAGAAGCAAAAGGCTGTCTGCTCAGACAGAATACGGTGAACGTTTCCAGAAGCAGGGTCTATTGTGAGAATAAAGCTGTGAATGCGGTAGTCAGCTATTACGCAGACAAGGCTGCACACAGCGGTATAGAGACGGTTATCAACCTGACCGTTCCCGCTCAGATGGGCGTGGACTCCATGGAACTGGCTCTGGTGGTATCGAACCTCTTCGAGAATGCCATCAAGGGGATCTCCCTCCTGCCTGAGGAACAGGAACGATTTATCCGTCTCACCTGCCTGGAGACAGGCAGATCACTGCTTGAAATCGTGAACCCCTGTTCTCAGACAGTAGCACTGGGTACCGATGGATATCCATATACGAACGAGGATGGACATGGTATTGGGACCAAGAGTATCATCGCATTCGCATCTAAACATGATGCAGAATTGCTGTACCATGTCGAGAACGGTCTGTTCAGGGTACGATTACTCATTTAGCTCAGCCCGATACCTGAATAGAAGCACTGATCAACAGGTAACTCAAGTTTCGCAGAAGCTCTAAGAGGCTACATTCAGCTCCAGTGATCGTACTGCTGGAATGGCAGCCGCGAATACGTTTCCCATCCTGGCTTGATCAACATCAGTCTGCTGCAGTTCCCTGCCTTGAACCAGAAGATCATCTCTTCAGGTACCACCGGATCCTTCAGTCCTGAAGATATCATCGATACCTTCAGGACTATCTACAAAGTCGTGCTTGATGATGGCCAGCAGATTATCTCAGAGGTAGCGAAACCGGATCAGGAAGAACTGAAACAGCTTGTTGCGAACGTGCCTGCTACATAATCCTTGTGATTTCTCTGTTCGACATCTCTTCCTATGAACTGAGAAAGCACCATCCAGACCCCGCATATCCCAACCAGAGAGTTATATAAGTAGAGAACCATGCCTTTTAAGTAACACCACCCATTTTTCATGATGAGATTGCTAAGCTGGCTGCTGCACATGATCATCGTGCAGCTTCTCGACAGGAGTTCTCCGTCCTATACAGGACATGCGTGTCTATCAGGTTCTTCAGGGGGTTATAGGTATGGCTGTTTCATGGAAAAGACCAGTGTATGTTGGAGTACTGATCCTGCTGTGTGCTGCGAAGATCTTTGCATCGGGAGATCCCATCAGCATACAGATTACACCAATGACTGAGTCAGTGAAGACCGTTCGTTATCAAACAGGTATAGAACCGAAAAACTCCTGGACCGTATTGGGCATACCCGCTCCTGTGCTTGCTCTCGAAGAATTTGACAGCTCGAAAGACGTACTTTACATTCAGCAATCGGAAGATGCTCTCACATGGAGTGACAGCTACGAATACCGATACGATCCTGCTGCGAAAGCCTGGGAGATCTCCCAGAAATCTCTCAAGGGAACAAGCTCCATAGATTCTCTCGATGTAAAACTCTATGGTCTGTACCCCTATGGCAGTAGTACAGTCTGCTACTCCCATCTACTTGGAGCAGGTCTTAAAATGAACGTTGCCTTGAACCCCGATAACAGTCTCATTGGATATAGTGAATTCGCCTACAGCAGAGGACCATCAGAGTCAGACTGGGTCGAAGTCATGCAGTCAATCGACCTGTCAGCCGGACTGGGCTACAGGATCCCGCTCGGCAGTAGAGCGCAGATCTCTTCCGAACTGGGATATGGGGTCCTGATCCACCTCCTTGATGCGGACTTTGATGAAGACGGGACGAATACCCTTGAGGTATTCATCGACCAACAGGTCCGAGTTTCTCTGAACCTGTCTATTGCCATGGGAGATACGACTGAACTGTTCTTCGGTCCGCTGGGGGTCCTCTTCTTCGAAGATGGGAACATCGGGACCATGGTCGGCGGACAGAGCGGCATTCGAATACACTTCTAGGGGATAACCATGAAAAACACTCACAAGAACTACATACTCATATTCCTGATACTTGTACCGATGCTCCTCTTCTTTGTCGGCTGCAGCGACATGATGGAACGGATGGGAGATATCTCCCTCACTATTGAATTAGACATCCCGGAGATGGACGTATCACACTACACTTTGGAGGGATCCCTTTCTGACAGCAGCAGAACGTTCTTGATGGAGGAAGAGACTTCACTCACATACAACCTATCATCCCTTGATCCAGGAACGTGGTCACTTACAGTCACCGCCTTTGATGAGGGTGACCAGCAGATCGGCACCGGTACCAGGATGATCGTACTCAGAGAGGGACAGATCCTGGAAACGTCAGTGCTCGTGGTCTTTGGTCAGAGTCCTCCTGAAGGACTTACGGCCTCCTCCCCTCCCCGCTATGACAGCGATGACGGGAACATAACCGGAACCACAGCGAAGATGGAATACAAACTGTCAACAGCAGCAGAAGACGCCTATACAGACTGTTCTGATACTGAGACTCTACTGCCTCCGGGAACCTACGATATCAGATACGCAGCAGCTCATGGGCTGAATCCCAGTGAAGCCGTCACCGTGGTGATACCTGAATATGTACCGATTCAGCTCACCGTCTCAGGGACGAGCATCACCGATACCAAAGTCTATGATGGCTCAACTGACGCAGACGTGACCGCAGACGGAACTTTGATCGGAGTCATCACAGGAGATGAAGTGAATGTGAGTGCAGCAGCAGCCTATGCTGATGCAACTGCAGGGGATGCTAAAGCGATCACGATCAGCTACACCCTAGGTGGTGCTGATGCAGCAAACTACACCGCCCCAGCTGATG
>LQAJ01000126.1_pt1 | contig 42330 bp, 55 predicted proteins | sample 1535811 | NCBI WGS metagenome assembly LQAJ01 (sample SAMN04331587, study PRJNA305678) | bioreactor metagenome | isolation source: bioreactor_6 inoculated with Wadden Sea sediment 2nd replicate of a... | place: Germany: Wadden Sea, Janssand Flat
TTTTTTGATTCTAATGGCGGAGAGGGTGGGATTCGAACCCACGTATGGTTTGACCCATAACTCGATTTCGAGTCGAGCGCGTTACGGCCGGACTTCGCTACCTCTCCGCAGGTATTTTTGCATCTGCTCACGCCGATGTGGAATGGGTATATAAACAGACTCGCCGCGGCTTGCAAGAAGTTTGTTTATTTTGAGCTTTATCGGGATTGTCGATTATCCCTTTTTCTGCTTTTTGCGCCGTTCAAGAAAAAAACGTCTCAAGAGAGAGCTGCATTCATCTTCCATTACGCCGTTTATGAACCACATTGAATGATTGGTGAACGGCAGGGCGTGGCCTTCAAGGTTCGAGGATATTGCTCCGGCCCTTGGGTCCATTGCGCCGATGACGAGTCCTGCGACGCGGGCATGGATGAGTGCGCCGGTGCACATGAGGCACGGCTCAAGCGTGACCGCCATGATCGTATCCGTGAGCCTGTAGTTGCCGATTTTTTCGGCGGCTTTTCGCAGGCAGAGGATTTCAGCATGGGCCGTCGGGTCGTTCAGGCAGATCGGGGCGTTGTGCGCCTTGGCGATCAGTTCACCGGTCGCGCTGAACAACGCAGCGCCAATGGGCGCCTCATTGTCCTTGGCAGCCTTGCAGGCTTCTTCAAAAGCCACATCCATAAGAGACCGCCAAGTGATCCCCTCGGGTTCGCTTGGCGGTGTTTTGACAGACATGGATATAATCCGGTGCGGTTTATTTGGCTTTCAGGTAGTTGACGCCGGCTTCGAGCATGGCCAGTCCGAGAGGCATCTTCTCATCCGTACCACGGGTCCAGGACGGGTGGTTGGTCTTGTGATTGTATGCTTCGGGGTGGGGCATCAGGCCGAGAATGCGTCCGGAAGGATCGGTCAGGCCTGCGATGCCGAGCGGAGAGCCGTTCGGATTGTAAGGATATTCCAGAGTCGGTTCCTTGGTCTCCGGGTCAACGTACTGAACAGCGTGCAGGTTGTTGTCCACGATGTGCTGAAGTGTTTCATCATTCATGGGAATGATTTTTCCTTCACCGTGACGAATGGGCACCTCGATGCAGTCAATTCCCTTGGTAAAGACGCAAGGGGATTCCTGATTTGTCTTTAACGTGACCCAGCGATCCTCGAATCGACCTGAATCATTATAAGACAGGGAAACCTGACGTTCGAAATATTTCTCGCCGATGGCAGGAAGCAGGCCGAGTTTGCAAAGCAGCTGGAAGCCGTTGCAGATGCCGAGAATGATTCCTCCGGCGTTGAAAAAGCCTTTAAGTTGATCAAGAACAGGTGTACCGTCTGTTGTCTTTGACCAACGCCAACGGAGAGCGGCGGCCTGGGCTGCGCCGAGATCGTCGCCGTCGAGAAATCCGCCGGGGCAGAGAAGGTAGTTGTACTTGTCCATGCGGACATGACCGGCAGCGAGATCCGAAAAATAGACTATATCAGCAGATTCCGCTCCGGCTGCCTTGAGAGCATAAGCGGATTCATTTTCGCAGTTGGTTCCGTATCCCGTGATGACAAGTGCATTAACGCGGGCCATGAAATTCTCCTCTTCGTATTGACTTTGGGGCAAGACCTTGCATAATTTGCAAAGCGGCTATGCGTTCGGGCAGGAACATACGTGTCCAACGCGAGTCAGTCAACATGGACGATGCATGGATGTTTCCATGATATTTCCTTATAAATCAAGTAGAACGAAGGGGATTTCCTCGGTATGAAAACCAAATTCATATTTATCACGGGTGGAGTGTTGTCTTCCCTCGGCAAAGGTCTGGCTGCGGCCTCCATTGGTGCGCTGCTCCAAGCGCGGGGGCTCAAGGCCACAATTCAGAAACTCGATCCGTACATAAATGTTGATCCGGGAACAATGAATCCCTTCCAGCACGGTGAAGTGTATGTCACCGATGATGGTGCCGAAACCGACCTTGATCTCGGTCATTACGAGCGTTACCTCGGCACCTCCCTGAGCCAGCAGAACAACTACACCTCCGGTTCCATTTACAACTCCGTCATTCAGAAAGAACGTCGCGGCGATTACCTCGGCGGTACCGTGCAGGTTATCCCGCACATCACTGACGCCATCAAGGAAGCTGTCATCAATCTTCCCAACGGCGAAGATGTCGCGCTCATCGAAATCGGCGGCACTGTCGGCGACATCGAAGGCCAGCCTTTCCTCGAAGCTATCCGTCAGTTGAAAAACGATCTCGGCAAGGAAAATGTTCTTTACATTCACCTGACCCTGGTTCCCTACATCAAGGCAGCAGGCGAACTGAAGACCAAGCCGACCCAGCATTCCGTCAAGGAACTCCGCAGTGTCGGTATCCAGCCGGATATCATCATCGCCCGTTCCGAAGTGGATCTTGAAGAAGATCTCAAAAAGAAAATCGCCCTGTTCTGTGACGTTGATCGCGATGCCGTGTTCACAGGCATTGATGTTTCCTCGATCTATGAAGTTCCTCTGGAGTTTTATGAAGAGGGTGTTGACCAGAAGATCGCAATTCTGCTCAAGCTTCCTGCCAAGAATGCAGAGCTTGCACCGTGGGAGAACCTGGTTCATTCGCTTCACAATCCGAAAGGGACTGTCAAAATCGGTATTATCGGCAAATATGTCGATCTGACAGAGGCCTACAAGAGTCTGCATGAAGCCCTTATTCACGGCGGCGTCGCCAACGAAGTCAAAGTCGAACTGGAATATGTCAATTCCGAAAAGGTCACGGCCAAGAATGTAGAAAAGAAACTGAAAGGGCTGGATGGTATTCTGGTCCCCGGCGGCTTCGGCGCTCGTGGCGTGGAAGGTAAAATTCTGGCCATTCAGTATGCCCGTGAAAACAAGGTTCCGTTCTTCGGTATCTGTCTCGGCATGCAGTGTGCCTGCATCGAATTCGCCCGTAATGTCATCGGGCTTGAAGGTGCCAACTCCGAAGAGTTCGACCAGAACACTCCGTTCAACATCATCTATCTGATGAAAGAATGGTACGATTTCCGCACCAAGAAGACCGAGGTGCGTGACGAAGGGTCTGACAAGGGCGGCACCATGCGTCTTGGAGCTTACCCCTGCAAGCTCAAGAAGGACACCGTTGCCTACACTGCCTACCAGACCGTCAACATCGATGAACGCCATCGTCACCGTTTTGAGTTCAACAATGAATTCATTGCACGCTGCGAAGAACATGGTTTGACCTTCTCCGGTACTGCTCCTGATGAATCTCTGATGGAGATCGTCGAGTTGGCCGATCATCCGTGGTTCCTCGGTTGCCAGTTCCATCCTGAATTCAAATCTCAGCCCATGAATCCCCATCCGCTTTTCAGGGACTTCATCAAGGCCGCGAAAAACGAAAAGGATAAATAGTTGGCTGTAAGCGAACTTTACTCATTTAGCCGGTCCGGCCCATTCATATTGGCCGGACCGTGCGTTATCGAGAGTCGGGAAATATCACTGCAAACTGCCGGAGTTCTGGCTGAAGTTGCCGCAGAGCTTGATATCCCCCTTGTCTTCAAAAGCTCATTCGACAAGGCGAACAGGACGTCGGTTACCAGTTTTCGTGGGCCCGGAATTGACAAAGGGCTCGAAATACTGGCCGAGGTGAAAAAGGAAACCGGTTTGCCGGTTGTCACTGATATTCATCACCCCGAACAGGCTGCTGTCGTGGCTGAAGTCGCTGACGTGCTGCAAATCCCGGCATTTCTTTGTCGCCAGACGGATTTACTTGTCGCCGCGGCCCGGACCGGCAGCGTTATCAATATCAAGAAGGGGCAGTTTCTGGCCCCTTGGGATATGAAAAACGCGGTTGAAAAGGTGCGTGCATCCGGCAACGATCAGGTTTGGCTGACAGAGCGCGGTTCTACGTATGGCTACAACAATCTGGTTGTGGACATGCGTTCCATTCCTGAAATGAAGAAATTCGATGTGCCTGTGGTTTTTGATGCCACACATTCAGTCCAGATTCCCGGCGGGCTCGGCGGAGCATCCGGCGGACAGCGCGAATACGTGCCTGTACTCGCCGCAGCTGCCGTCGCAGCTGGAGCCAGTGGTGTGTTCATGGAAACGCATCCAGATCCGGACAAGGCTCTGTGTGACGGCCCCAACAGTATTCCGCTTGATCAGGTTAAAACGCTTTTGAAGCGTCTCAAGGCGATCTGGGAGCTCGGCAATGAGTGATCGTGCATTCGAGCTCGCGAAAAACATTAAGCTGCTTGTACTGGACGTGGACGGGGTTCTGACCGACGGCGGACTGTATTATGGCGACAACGGGCTTGCCATGAAGCGGTTCAATGTACAGGACGGTTTGGGAATCAAGCTTGCACAGGCAGTCGGTCTGGAAATCGGAGTTATTTCAGGACTTGATCAAAAACCTGTGGCCAATCGGGTCAACGAGCTGGGCATCAAGCATTACTATGCGGGCAAGCACAAAAAAGTTCCTCTATTGAAAGAAATATGCGAAAAAGTCGGCGTTGAGTTGTCTGAAGCTGCTTTCATGGGGGATGATTGGATTGATATTGCCCCCATGCGCAGTGCCGGAATGGCTCTGGCTGTACCCAATGGACAGCCGGAGGTTGTCGAAATCGCAGATTGGGTTTCAACCCGTTCCGGCGGCGAGGGGGCAGTGCGCGAAGCGATTGGTTTTATTCTCAAGGCCCGGGGTCTGCTGGATGAAGCCATGAAAGAATGGGCTGGATAAATGAAAAGGCGTTTGCCTCTGATTATCATATTCGTAGTTGGAATCGCACTTGGCATCGCGGTCAAGGCGGTCTTTTTTTTCCGACTCCGTAATTGAGCCTGTCGCTGATAAAACTCTTTCCGAAAAATCTCGTAAACAATTGCTCGATGAGGCTGATGTCACTGCCGAGGATATTGAACTCGTGCAGGGTAAGCAGGGGGCAATGACGTGGAAATTGCTGGCCACCTCAGCCAAATATAATCAGGAAAAAAAACTGGTTGGAGTTGATCGTCCTCAGTTGACGGCCTTTTTTGGCGATGATCGCCAGGAAGTGTATGTCAAGGCCGAACGCGGAGAGGTTGATCAGACCAATGACAACCTCACCCTTTATGACAATGTGACCGGCCGATTTGGTGATCTGGCATTGGATGCACAGCATCTGGATTATGTCGGAGCGATCAGCAAGGTGTATCTCAAAGGCGGGGTAACGGTGAGAAGGCCGGATATGACCTTGACTGCAGTTGCGGTTGAAATTGATCTTCTCAGCAGGGAAATGGTTGCAGCCGGCGGCGTTGAAGCTTTGCTGGCTCCTCAGGGGTTGGAAAGCAACCCACTTAAATAATAGGTAATGAGTATGCTCATGACAAAAAACTTTTCAGTGTGTGTTTCGTCGTACTGTGCCTGTTTGCGACTGCGTCTTTTGCTCAGGCTCAAGGCTGGGGTGAGATTGTTGAGGCCAAAAGCAATCTGAATGTCCGAGAGAAAAGAACCCCGAAAAGTGAACACGTTGTCACTTTGGCAAAAGGGCAGCGGGTCAAGATGGATTTCATTCAGGACGGTTGGGGAGCAGTCTTCAGTCTCAATGAAACTGTTCGTTCTGAAAAACGCGCTATCGGTTATGTCAACGTGAAATACGTGAGCATTCTCGAAAAGAAGATGGCAAAGAAAAAGGACGTTCCTTCTGCTCCAATCAAGCCCAAAGCTGAACCGGTGACTGTTAAAGGTGAAGGAGAGGTAAAGGCCCTGTGGAGGCAACCCTCAGCCGGATCCTATCAAGGTCGGTGTTGATCCAAGCCGAATGCCTGTTAAGATTTCATCGGATCGTATGACGTATGATGAAACTGGCAAGGTCGTCTCTTTTGTCGGAAACGTAGTGGCAGAACACGGTGAATTGACTTTGTGGTCGGAAAAACTTTCTGCCTACTTTGCTTCCAAGTCCAACAAGCAGTTCTCTGCGGACAGCGTGGATAGAATTGTTGCCGAAGGGACTGTCCGCGTTAAAAAAGGCACCACTGAGGGTACATGCGGTAAGCTGACGTATTTGGTCGGCAAGCAGTTGCTGAAGATGGAAAAAGATCCGCTCCTTCAGGATGGTCCTAACAGCCTGACGGGTGAGATCATCAAATTTCATGTGCGTGAGAATCGGAGTGAAGTTGTGGGCGGAAAGGGCAAACGGGTCAAAGCGGTATTCATGACCCCAGAAAACATGAAGAGGCAGTAATGAGCGAAGGACTGGTTGCTGCAAATCTGTCCAAACGGTACGGCCAGAAAGAGGTCGTGCATGGAATCAATCTCGAATTGAATCCCAAAGAGGTTGTTGGACTTCTCGGCCCCAACGGGGCAGGAAAAACTACGACTTTTTATATGCTTGTCGGCATAGTTAAGCCCAATACGGGTAGTGTTGTTCTTAACGGCACTTCATTGACTGACAAGCCTCTGCATGAACGTGCCCGCATGGGGGTCAGCTATCTGCCGCAGGAAAGCTCCATTTTCAAAAAACTGTCCGTTAGACAGAATCTTGAGATCATACTCGAGCAGACTTCAATGAACTTCGCAGCCAGAAGAAAGGCTGAAGAGTTGATGGAAATGTTCACCATCACGAAACTTGCGGATCAGGCCGCAATGTTTCTGTCCGGCGGTGAAAGACGGAGACTTGAGATCGCGCGGGCCCTTATCATGGACCCGCAGTTCATTTTACTTGATGAACCGTTCGCCGGCATTGATCCTATCGCCGTTATTGATATTCAGGAGATCATTTCCGTTTTGAAAAGCATGGGCATCGGCATTCTTATTTCTGACCATAATGTTCGGGAAACATTGAATATTTGCGACAGGGCATATCTTGTTTATGAAGGGTCTGTCATCTTGGAGGGTACCCCTGAGGATATCGTTCAGGACAGTCGTGCACGTCAGATATATCTTGGTGAAGATTTCAGCCTGTAATCCTTTTTTCGAGTCATTCCCTTATTGGCGATTTACAGATCGCAGAATCATTGGTACACTTTTTTTCATGTATGAAGATTGTTGGCAATAATCCAACGGTCTCGGTGTGTTACAAGTAAAGTGTTGCTTCGTTGTGTTGGCTGTGTAATAATCAGAACCAAGAAGTGATGGAAGTGGCGAAAAAAATAACCGCCACCTGAAAGCAAATTGTCTTTTAGCCTTTGAGGCTCGAATATATGGGATTGGAACTCAGACAGCAACTTAAGCTCTCTCAGCAACTGGTTATGACACCCCAGTTCAGCAGGCCATCAAGCTGCTGCAACTTTCCCGGCTGGAGCTTCTTGAGACTGTTCAGCAGGAACTCATGGAAAATCCGTTTCTCGACGAAACTGAGACGGAAACTGAAATCCGTGAAAAGGAAGAGTTGACCGAATCGCAGGCCGAGGAAGAGTTGGTTCGTACTGCGGATTGGGAGAACTATCTGGGTGAGTTTTCCAGTACTTCCAAGCAGGCCTCGGCGCGTGATTCCGAAGTCCCGGAAGAAGGACTGTCTTTTGAAGCCCGTCTGGCTTCCAAGCCTTCTCTTGAAGGGCATCTCAACTGGCAGATGCGCCTTTCCAATTTTTCCGAACATGATATCGCCATAGGCGAAATTATTATCGGCAATGTCGATAATAATGGTTATCTTCAGGCAACGAGTGAAGAAATCATTGGCATGGTGCAGGCAACCGAAGAAGAGGTTGAGTCTGTCATCAAGCGTATTCAACGTCTTGATCCGGTCGGCGTTGCTGCCCGTACGCCACAAGAGTGTCTGCTCGTTCAAATGGACGTTCTCGAATACGATGATCCGATTCTGGTTTCTCTTGTTCGGGATCATCTGGAGGACCTTGAGAAAAACCGATATAAGCCGCTGTCTCGCAAGTTCAAGATATCCATGGAAGAACTCAAGGATTATCTTGATATCATGCAGACGCTTGATCCCATGCCGGGTGCCAATTTTGCCAGCAATGAGCCGCATTACGTCAGCCCGGACGTCTTTGTTTACAAATACGGTGACGAGTTCGTCATTATTTTGAATGAAGATGGGTTGCCCCGTCTGCAGATGAATTCCTACTATATGGACACCATGAAAGGGGCCCGGGAAAAAGAGAAAGAATATTTTCAGGAAAAGATGCGTTCTGCCGCATGGTTGATGAAAAGTCTGTACCAGCGTCAGAGAACATTGTATAAGGTAGTTGAGAGTATTGTCCGTTTTCAACGAAACTTTTTCGAAGAAGGCGTCACCAAACTCAAGCCTTTGATTCTCAAGGAGGTTGCCGAAGATATCGAGATGCATGAATCCACTGTGAGTCGTATTACGACAAACAAGTATGTCTCCACACCGCACGGGATTTTCGAGTTGAAGTTTTTCTTCAACAGTGCGCTGGATCTGAATGACGGTTCACAGGTTGGTTCGGAAAGCGTCAAGGCGCTCATCAAACAGATGATCGCCGGGGAAGACACCAAGAAGCCGCTCAGCGATGAAAAAATTGGCGAAATTCTCAAGGAAAAGCTTGATGTGAATATCGCTCGGCGCACAGTTGCCAAATATCGTTCAGCTATGGGCATTGCTTCATCTTCCAAACGCAAACAGTATTTTTAGGTTATTTAAGTCTGCACCCATAACCAGGAGGTAGCGTATGAACATCAGCTTCACTTTCAAGAACTTTGAGCCGTCCGATCATCTCAAGGGTTATGCGCAAAAGCGTTTTGAAAAGGTAGCCAAGTTCGTTTCCGATTCCGAAGCCGATCTGCAGGTCAACCTGCTGGTCGACAAATTTCGGCACAAAGCGGATGTCATCCTGAACGCGGACAGTATTCACATATCGGCCTATGAAGACTCCGAAGACATGTATTCCACCATTGACATGGTGCTTGATAAGCTTGAGGCCCAGTTGCGCAAGATGCGTGAAAAAATGAAGAATCGCAGCCGCAAGGCCCGTGGGAGTAAAGTTCAGATGAACTTCCTTTCCTATGAAGACCTTGCAGGAGAATCCGGACCGACCATTGTCGGGACTGATTCATATGAGCCAAAGCCCATGTCCGTTGATGAGGCGGCATTACAGCTTAACTCTCTGGAAAATGATTTCCTTGTGTTTCTCAATTCGGAAACCGAGGGTGTTAATGTAATTTATAAGCGGAAAAACGGCGATTACGGCCTTATTGATCCTGGATACTGAGCATGAAACTTGGAGATTATCTGGAGAAGGAACTTGTCTTTCCTTCGCTGACTTCTGAAAACAAATCAGAAGTTTTGAAAGAAACTTGTTGCCCCTCTGGGCAAAAAATATCCTGAATTGGACACGGACCAAGCGGTCCGTGTCCTTCTTGATCGTGAGAAACTCGGAACGACCGGTATCGGGGACGGTATCGCGATCCCTCATGGCAAGCTGGAAAATCTGGATAAGGTTATTCTGGTTGTCGGCCGCAGTTCGTCGGGGATTGAATTTGAGGCGCTTGATAACAAGCCCTGTTCAATCTTTTTCCTTGTTCTTGCTCCTGAGCAGGTCGCTGGAATGCATCTGCGTATTTTGGCTCAGGTTTCCAGAATTTTGAAAGATGAAGCCTTCCGGTCGGCTTTTTTGCAGGCCGATACTCATGATGCTCTGTGGGAACTGTTAAAAGATGTCTAATCATGTAGGAATACTTCCTTGACTCCCTGCAACACCTTTCCAGTCGTTGTTGTGACCGGCATTTCCGGTTCAGGAAAAAGCACAGCCCTCAAGGTTTTTGAGGATCTGGGCTTTTTCTGTATTGACGGTTTGCCGTCCGGAATGGCCTCGAAGATTGCCGAGCTTATTTTAAAGCAGGACTCCAAGTATCGCGGTCTGGCTCTTGGCATGGACATGCGGCAGAATGAATTTTTGGAAGGATGGGACGTTTCGTTCAATGAATTGGCAGAAATGGGGATTACGCCTCAGATAATGTTTCTTGAAGCGAAACGGGAGGAACTGGTTCGGCGTTACGCGACAACGCGCAGACCGCATCCGCTTGAAAGCCAGTCCCTCGGATTGGAACAGGCCTTGGAGCGAGAGCAAAAGCTTCTGGATCCGATACGCAATACTGCCGAACTGGTACTTGATACAACCGGATACTCAGTGCATGACCTCAGGCGGGTGATTCAGACCAAATGGTCTGTCATTGAAGAATTGGGCCGGGGAATGCGTGTTCATATCGTTACTTTCGGATTCAAATATGGCGTTCCTTCTGAAGCAGACCTTGTTTTTGATTTACGTTTTTTACCGAATCCATATTTCGAAAAGGAACTTCGCCCGCTGTCTGGGATGGATGAGGCTATTTCAGAGTATGTGATCGGTAGTGAAGTTGGTAAGAAGTTCAACGAAAGATTTCTTGATTTCCTGACATATATGCTCCCCCTCTATGCAGAGGAGGGTAGGTACAGGATCACTATCGCCATTGGATGTACCGGCGGTCGGCACCGTTCGGTTTCTGTTGCTGAATCCGTGCTGGCGACCCTCTTGAAAAAGAGGTATGCAGTTACAATTGAACATAGACATATGGAACTGGGATAAAAATGGCTGCAAAGTCTAATAATAAGAATTCACAAGTAGGCGTTGTGCTTGTCACGCACGGCTCTTTTGGCCAAACTCTTCTGGAAGCTGCTGAAACAGTGCTCGGCCCACAGGAAAACTGTCTGGCTGTCGGTGTCGATGTCCAGAAGGGTGTTGATGAGGTCATGGAGACTGTTCGTAAGGCTATTCGGTCTGTTGAATCAGGCAGAGGAGTCGCAACACTGACTGATTTGTTCGGCGGTTCGCCGACAACCATGAGTTTGTCCCTGATGAAATCGGAACACCTTGAAGTCATTACCGGCGTCAATCTGCCTAGCTGGTCGCTACGTTACAGCATCGTGCAATGAATTTGGATGCCCTTGCAGAAAAGGCCAAGGAAGCTGGGCAGCAAGGAATCAAGGTTGCCGGAGCCATGCTGCGTAAAAAAGGGAAGAAATAGGAAAGCGCCGTGGCTCTTGTTCGTATAGATAACAGATTGATTCATGGCCAGATAATTGAAACCTGGTTGCCGCACACTGGGGCAAGTCGAATAATTGTCGCCAATGACGAGTTGGCCGGAGATGTTTTGCAGCAGGAAATTATGTCTCTTGCTATCCCGCAGTCTGTGACAACTCTGTTCGTTAACGTGGAGGGATTGGCTCATGAACTCGATAAATCGCCAGTAAGCAATCCTGAAAGTATTCTTATCCTGTTCTCGAACTGTTCAGATGCAAAAGAGCTTTTGACAGCGGATTGGTTTGAAAATCTGAATATAGGCAATGTCCACTATAGTCCTGGCAAAAACAGATTTCTCCAAGCGTTGCGCTGTCCGATGAAGAAGAGGGGTGTCTGCGTCAATTGTCCCGCATGGGCGTGGTCCTTGATTTTCGATGTGTCCCCAATGACCCCGTTCAGGTGAGGTTTTAGTTATGGCCATGTCTAATCCCTATCTCTGGTTTGCCATAGTTGCTTTTTTTTTGCCCTGTTTTCCCTGTTCCGTTATTCCATAAGCATCGGCCTACTTGAACGCCCGCTTGTTATTGGATTGTTTTGGGGCGCATTTACGGGCGATTTTCACACAAGTCTTTATATAGCCATTTTCTTTGAATTATTCTGGCTCGATTTGATACCGGTCGGAACATTCCTTCCTCCGCATCTCACTGCAGCAACCTTTTCCGCTCTTGCGCTATCAACATATTTCGGTCTGGATCAACCTGCACGAATCATGGGAGTACTTTTCGCCAGTATGCCATTGGCCTGGATTGGAATGAAGGTGGAAGCCCGACTCCGTGAGCAGGAACAGATTAATTACAACAAATTGCTCAACTGGGCTCGCAACCCGGAATCGCCAACGTTACCAACTTCATTGGTCATGCGGTCGCTTGGACGAACATTTATGCTGTCCTGGGTGTCTTTTTATATAACAATTCTTGTGCTCAGATATGCATTTAACACTCTTTTCACAATCTATCCGGGATTTTTATCGTCTGTTGATATTACTTGGGCACACCTCTGGATCGCCGCAACACTAGGCGGACTCATGGCTCTCAGGGTAAAACGAGTATATGTCGTCTTGACTGTTGGTATTTCTTTTGTCGTTCTTTACGACATCTTGGGACGCTTTTAGCTTGGCAGTCGTAAAAGATTGTGATATTCGGCACATTCTATTTCAAGGGCAAATTTTCCTGATTTCAGGAGTAATTTAATTAGGAGGACTTTAGATATGGCAATTTTGGTTGTTGGACACAAAAACCCCGATACCGACACCGTCGCTTCCGCGATCGCTGTCGCAGATCTGTTCACCAAGCGTGGCCAGGAGGCCAAGGCAATCACTCAGGGCGAAATCGCTCCCGAGTCTGTTTTCGTGCTGGAGAAATTCGGTCTGGCTGCTCCCGAGATCGTCACTGATGCTACCGATCAGAAAATCATTCTGGTTGACCACACTGACATCTCTCAGACCATTGACAATCTGGACAAGGGCGAACTCCTCGCTGTCGTTGACCACCACAAGCTGGGCGACGTCACCACTCCCAACCCGCTCGAGATGTGGGTCTGGCCCGTGGGCTGCACCGGTACTGTTATCAAGCCATGTACGATTTCTACAACGTAGAAGTTCCGGCCAACATCGCAGGTATCCTGCTGTGTGCCATCCTGAGTGACACCGTTATGTTCAAGTCTGTCACCTGCACCGATCAGGACAAAGCTGCTGTTGAAGCTCTGGCCAAGATCGCTGGTGTTGATGACGTCATGGCTCTGGGCATGGAAATGTTCAAGGTCAAGTCCGCTGTTGACGGTGCTTCCGCCAATGAGCTGGTTTTCCGTGACTACAAGGACTTCGACATGTCCGGCAACAAGGTCGGCATCGGCCAGTTGGAAGTCGTTGATCTGTCCATGCTGGATGCTCACAAGGAAGCTCTGCAGGCTGAGATTGAGAAGGTCAAGGCTGACGGTCGTCATTCCGTCTTCCTGCTGCTGACCGACATCATGAAAGAGGGTTCTGAAATGCTCATCGCCTCTGACGATCCGTCCGTGGTTGAGAAAGCTTTCGGTATCGCCACCGATGGCAAGCCCGTTTACCTTGACGGCGTCATGAGCCGTAAGAAGCAGGTTGCCCCCAACTTCATCAAGGCCTTCGAAGGCTAGTAGTAACCTACTGTTATAGCGCAAAGTCAGGCCCGTCAGCGTTGTGCTGGCGGGCTTTTTTGCGTTCTTTTCACAAAAACAGAAAGAATGCTATAGGCGGAGGTGAATGTTAAAATATCTCTAAATAACGGAGTGGGCATTAGATGGAGGCTGTTACACAACTGCTTAAGCCAGCGACTGATTACTGGTTGCTGACCGACAGATTTAAAGACATTGAAGGGTTTCTGGAGCCCATTGAGGGATATGCTCTTCACACAATAGCTGCCTTTGGTCCGGGAAAGGGGGAGATTGTGGAAATTGGAAGCCTGTATGGCCGTTCTACTTGTTATTTGGCTTCAGGCAGTGCTCGCAATGGCAGAGGGGTTGTTTATGCCATTGACACGTTTAAAGGCTCTAGAGAGCATCAGGCTGGCGAACAAGGCGAACAGGCGGCCATTACGACTGACGGCAGTACACTGAAAATTTTTTTAAAAAATATCGCTACGCACCGTTTTGATGAAAAGGTAAAGCCCATAGTCAACGAAAGTAGTAAGGCTGTTTCGGAGTGGTCAAAATCTATCAGACTGCTTTTTATTGATGGCGACCACTCATATGAAGCTACGCGGAAAGATTTTTTGCACTGGAGTCCCTATGTCCCTGAATCAGGCTTGATAGCTTTTCATGATGTTACGACTTGGGACGGGGTAACCCTGTTTTATAATGAAATCACCCAGCTCGATGATTGGAAAGAAGTACTGGCTGTCGGCACCATTCGTGTAATTCAGCGTTTACCGCATGTGGCTTCAGAATAACCAAGACACGCTCTGTATTTGTATAAGAAAAAAGCCCCGGCATTTGGTCGGGGCTTTTACTTTTTACAGAATGTCGGCTTCTTCAAGTACCTTTCTTAATTTCGGTACATTTTCTTCTCGCAATGGCACGATGGGAAGCCTGAATTCGGCTTTCGGGAAAATTCCCATCATATTCAGGGACGTTTTAACTGGAATCGGATTTGTCTCCATGAACATAGCTCTGTTGACCGGAGCCATTTTGAGGCTGATGTCCAAGCTCCTGCGTGATCTTTTTCATCAAAAAGCCTGCACATGTCACTCATGGCCTTGGGCATGATATTGGAGATAACCGAAATAACACCACGGCCTCCGACAGAAAGGAGCGGAAGCACCGTGAAGTCATCACCGGAAAGCAGCTGAAAATCCTTACCGCAGTATTCAACCACCTGGGCAGCCTGTGTCATGTTGCCCGTTGCTTCTTTGACTGCGATGGCTTCAGGTACGGCATCGACAATGCGTTTAAGGTCGGCAGGAAGCAGATTCAAACCGGTACGTCCAGGAACATTGTAAATGACGAACGGCATGGACACTTCAGCGGCAATGGCTTTGAAATGTTCGATTAAACCTTCGGTAGTCGGTTTATTGTAGTAGGGCGTAATTTGTAGCGCTGCGTTAGCACCGGCCTCTTTCGCCAGTTTGGTAAGCTCAATAGCTTCCTTGGTGCTGTTAGATCCTGCTCCGGCAATAACCGGAACGCGACCTTTGACCTGATCTACACATATCTTGATGATCCGTCCCTGCTCTTCATGAGTCATGGTGGCGGCTTCACCTGTCGTTCCGCACGGAACAAGCCCATCGATTCCCTGTTCGATCTGCCATTCGATGAATTCGCGGTAGCTGTTTTCATCGATCTGGCCATTGTCGAATGGTGTCGAGAGGGCTGTGTAGGCTCCTCTGAATTCCATGTTAATCCCTCCTGAGTATAGACCTAGGCGCTTTGCGCCTTAATGGAGGATGGCGCTCACGTCCGGGTTGTCTTGATACTGGTCACCAAGGCCCACAGAAAGAGCCTTGATGTCGGCCGGTGCTTCCCATTCGAATTTCGTGGTACGATCCGGCCAGTTGAAAATTTCGATTTCACAAAGGGTTCGCCCTTTGTCATAGGGACGAATCCAGAAACAACGTTTGTCGGCTTGAATACGACCGCTTACACCAGAACCATAACCACTCCCCATGAGGATATCCGGCACGTACGTTGGGTTCTGAGCCAGATATTCTCGCTCGGCAATCCAACCCCAGTCGGAGAGGGCAATCAGCAATTTTACCTGTTCCTGCTCTTTTTTTACCATCAAGGAGATTTTTTGAATCATTTTCTTGGATGGAACATCTTCACCTTTTGGAAGAGAGGGCAGGCGGATGAAGCCGATTCGGTCCCCTGTTGAAGTCGTAACAACTTTAACAGGCTCACTGCGTGCAGTTTTTCGAGTTGAATCAAGTGGCAGTAAGGTCTTATCCATGCCATCAGCCTCGCCTTGGGCGAGAAGACCAATGTCATATTTCATTAAATCAAATGCTTTGGCAAGACCGTTTATGACTTGAGGGGATGGTTTATTCCCTTTGGTGTCCATAAACTCCCATCCACCGGAAACGAGCAGGTACGGCGCAGATGATTGAAAATCAAAAAAATACGTAGCCCGCCGGGCCACGCCTCCTAATGTTTTACCACCTCAGGAAGGACATGGCCTAACGATGCCGTACGTATTTGCCGTATAAAGAATGGACAGAACAGGATCAGCCGCCTGCGCATTGACCGCAAACAAGCCCACAGCCAAAAGCAGGCAGATGAAATTTCGTCGCATTCTAATCGTTGATGTATTCTTTCAGCTCTTTACCAGGGCGGAAAAAAGGAAGCTTTTTGGAGCAAACCTGGACAACGCTGCCAGTCTTAGGATTACGACCAGTATAGCCTTCGTAATCCTTGATCTTGAAGCTGCCAAATCCTCTGATTTCGACACGGTCGCCACGTAGCAGGGCTTCCTTGACGGAATCGACGAAGGCTCCGACCACTTTGGTGGCCTCGTCTACGTGCATTTTTTCTCTTCCGAAAGAGCCTTGATCAATTCGCTCTTATTCATGGTTTCCCCCTGAGACATTGAGTTGACCACAACAGATCGACAGAATCGATCTAACATGATGACAAATGAGAATCACTAATAAATTCTCACTAACTATGCCGAAAAATGACTCTTTTCGTCAACCCCTTATTTTACTTTTCATGGAGTCGGGAAATCTTTCAGGATGGCACGGCCTGATATACGCTCAAGATTGTCATCTCGGTAACGCATTAGTTTTTTTGCTATCCCCTTGATATCTTTACTTGCTTGGGCGTTTGGAGCAAACTTTAAAAGCGGTGTCTGGCGGCGTACGGATTCCACAAGTGTTGAATCCTGATGGATAAATCCGAGATTTCTGAGATCGATATTCAGAAAATTTTTACACGCGGCAGACAGTCGTTCAAAGGTTTGTTTCGCTTCACCGGCAGAAGTAGCCTGATTTACCAGAACAAGAAAATCTTTTACCCCATGCTGTGTGACGAGTACCTTTATCATCGCATAACTATCGGTCAGTGAAGTCGGTTCCGGCGTGACAACCACAATACGCAATTGTGTTAATGAGGCGAAGGAAAGGACCGTATGGCTGATTCCGGCTCCGAGGTCGAGCATTAGGAAGTCATATTCACCCGCAAGATTAATCAGCTTCTTGAACAGGATGTCCTGCATGTCCTCATCCATTTCCACCAATTCGGGAACACCGCTTGTGGCTGGAAGCATGTCAAAGCCATTTTCAATTGCCACCAGAACGTCTTCTGCATCCACGCCTGTCTGGAGAAGATCGTGCAAAGTGCGTTCAGGAGAAATGCCAAGCAGGACATCGAGGTTGGCGAGACCGAGGTCGCAATCCATGAGCATGGATGTCATTTCGGCTCCATGCAGAGCGTAACCGAGATTCAGGACGATGTTTGTTTTACCGACACCGCCCTTGCCGCTCATGATAGATAGACTGAGTGTATTATTATCGTTCATATCCTGTCTCCGTTATTTCCCGCCGAACAGGAATTGCTTTTCGTTTGCATGGACCAGAGTGTCGTCTGGAACGTTGTCTACAAAGGGTAATCTTGAAACCTTGACCTGATCCTTTCCAGCTTGTTTGGCCTCATAGAGAGCACCATCAGCCAGTTCGATCAGTTCGCTGATTTCTATATTCACGGACCCCTTGTAGCAGGTTAAGCCAACAGAACAGGTTACGTTGAATGTGCCGTTGCCTTCAGGTATTTCAAATTCTATTTCTTTGAATTCTTTGAGAAGTCGCGTGAGCAATCGCTGGGCTTTCACTAATCCGGAGCCTGCCATGATGAGCGAAAATTCTTCTCCGCCGAAACGGGCGGCCAGATCATAACGCCGAGTCGATTCCTGAAGTTTTTTCGCAAATTCGACCAGAACTTCATCGCCTTTGGGGTGACCGTACGTATCGTTGACCTTCTTGAAATTATCGAGATCAAAGATTGCCAGAGACAGAGGAGTCTTGGCACGCTTGGAACGCTCCATTTCGATATCCAGAATACGGTCGAAAGCTCGACGATTGGCAAGTCCTGTCAGAGGGTCGTGCTCCGTCTGGTAGGCAAGTCTTTCGAGCGTTTTCTGCAACCTGTTCAGGTGTGGAAATGCGTCGCCATCAAGAGGCAGGGTGATCCATTGTGCGAGATCGTGCTTGGATGAAAGAGAGTCCCACTGTTCTGTGGAGAGACCTTCAATCTGCCTGAAAACCCACAATGATTCTGCCAATTTCGATCCATTGGATGAATCGAAATGGCTACCGAGTTCCTTTTGGAGCATTGCAAGTTCAGTCGCAAGCTCATTCTGGGGAAATGTGATGTTATTTTCCTTTGGCATGGATGAATAATAGGTGGTTTCGGATCATCTCGTCCAGATCTCCGTCAAGGAATGCTTCCACATTGCCATTTTCGGAATTGGAGCGATGGTCTTTAACCAGTCGGTATGGTTGCAGGGTGTATGTCCGTATCTGACTTCCCCAGGCGATGGCCTCTTTGGCCTGATAGTCCTGCCTGCGGCTTTCTTCGATTTTCTTCAGTTCCTGTTCATAAAGGCGGGCTTTAACGAGACGCAGAGCGGTCGCCTTGTTTCTGTGCTGAGATTTTTCATTCTGACACTGAGCCACGATTCCTGTCGGGATATGCGTAACACGAACGGCTGAACTCGTCTTGTTGACGCTCTGGCCTCCGGGGCCGCTGGACCTGAAAGTGTCTATTCGAAGATCCTCGTCCTTGAGTTCGATCTCGATGTCTTCATCCATGTCGGGGTAGACATCTACTGAGGCAAAAGAGGTGTGACGACGACCGGAAGAATCGAATGGAGAAATGCGGATAAGGCGGTGAACCCCGGTTTCTCCCTTAAGGAGGCCGTAGGCGTAGAGGCCTTCAATTTGCAGTGTGACGCTTTTTATGCCTGCTTCATCACCAGGTTGAAAGTCCAGTTGGCTGACTTTGAATCCTTTGCGCTCGGCATAGCGGTTGTACATGCGCAACAGCATTTCCGCCCAATCCTGAGATTCAACACCACCGGCTCCGGGGTGAATTTCAAGAATGGCGTTGTTCTTGTCATGCTCGAATGCGAACATGGTAGCCAGTTCAACACTCCCAAGTCGTTCCCTGAAGACAGCGACCTGTGCTTCCAATGCGCCAAGGGCTTCTTCGTCTGCGGCGTCCTGTGCGAGTTCAAGCCACGCTTCAAGATCGTCCTGGCTTCTGCAAGGGCATCATACATCTGCAACTTGGTGGAAAGTTGACTCTTTTCCTTGAGAACCGGCGTCAAGGCATCCGGTTTGTCCCATGCGCCCGGTTTGGAGAGCTCTGTTTCTATCTCATCGAGTCGCTGTTTCGTCTCGACATAGTCAAAGACGCCCCCAAAGGGTTTCAAACTTTTCCAGAAGCTCCGCAGAGGAAGCTTTCATTTCAGGATATTCGAGCATTATCAGAGTGTCCTTTAATTTTGTTCTCTTGCAGCAAAAGCAATCCAGCAAAAACTTAGAATGGTTAAAATGTATGTCGCCGGACCGATCCAGGAAAATTCCTGATGGTAAATGGTCGTTTTCTTGATGGGCGCAATCTTTGCGCTTAAAGTTTCAGCTTGAAATTGGTTGCTTACAGCTGCGATGCGACCAACGGGATCAATAAATGCGGAAATGCCGGTGTTGGTGCAGCGTACAAGCCATCGTCCCTGTTCAACGGCACGATGATGGTCAGGTTGAGGTGCTGTCTTGGAGCAGAGGTTTCGCCGAACCATGCGTCATTACTGATGTTCAAAAGAGCACTGGCTCCGCGTTCAACCTGCTTTTGTGCAAGCTCCGGGAAAATCGCTTCATAGCAGATCAGCATGCCAAGAGCAACGCCATCAAGCATAAGCGGCTTGTTTTGAGTGCCTGACACAAAGTCACCTGCCGCCTGAACCAGCTTGTCAAACGGAATCAGCTCTTCAAACGGCATGTATTCGCCGAACGGGACGAGATGTTCCTTGTCGTATGATTGTGTGGTTCGTCCCGTATCGTCCATCAGCCATGCCCGGTTATACAGAACGTAGTCGTTGGTCTTCATGTTCGTGACACGGTAAGCCGGGGAACCTGTGATGATGTTTGTCTTTGTTCCCCGCGCAAGTGTTTCCACAGCTTTGCGCAACAGGGTGCGGTCCTGCATGTAAAAAGGCATGGCGGTTTCCGGCCAGATTACAATGCGGGGATCATTCTTTTCAGCTGCTTCCAGAGTCAGTTTCGCATACTTTTTAACCGTATCCCGCTGATACTTGGGTTCCCATTTCATTCCCTGTTCGACGTTACCCTGCACCAGTGAGATCATGTAATCGGCATTGGAATCATCAATGGTGTTGATACGGTAAAAACCGAATGCAACCAGAAGTGCTGTCAGACCAACAGAAAAAAGCAGGGCACTGCGGTAGGTCGAATAGAGCAGCAGTGCCACCGCCAGGGTCGCCAATATTCCTGAAAGGCCGTAAGCGCCGACCACTGACGCCATTTGTACGGCAAATGGCCATGGAGCAAATGCCGAGGCCAGGTTCATCCATGGAAAACCTGAAAAAAGTTGACTGGTCAGCATTTCCAGAGACGCCCAGCTCAGTCCCGCAAGCAGGCAGAGTGGAATGCCTTCGATATGTCTTCCAGCATAGTACATGCCCAAAGAAAACAGACCGTAATAAATACCCATGAAGGCAGACAGAAGCACCGGGCAGGGCAGGGCGATAAACCATGGAAGTCCACCGTATATTTCAACGGGAATGACCATCCAGTAAAAACAGCCGATACCTGCGAGCAGACCGGCCAGCCAGCCGAACTTGAAGGCGTTGCGCTTGGAGGTGGCACGGAAGCTATCCAGCAAGGCCAAGTGGAAATGCCAAAACGGCAAGGGGAAACTGAAAAATGGGATTTGCATAGCCAAGCCATGCTCCAACAGTCGCGATCAGAACGAGTTTGAACACGGATCAGCCTTGAATGGGTTCTATTTTTATGGACCAGACTTGCCGTTCGTCTGCCTCAAGGACAGTAAACCGCTTACCATCAAACGTGAAAAATTCACCGTTATGCGGAATGCGGCCGGCCATGGCTGCCAGAAAACCGCCGATGGAATCCACGTCACCGCTTTCCAGTTCCAGCGCACATTTTTCGCAGACTTCATCCAGCGGAACGCGGCCGGAAACGATAAAAGTATCATCAGAAAGCACCTGAATTTCATCAGGGCGCTCCTGATCATACTCATCTGCAATTTCTCCGACGATTTCCTCAAGGACATCTTCCATGGTCACCATGCCGGATGTGCCGCCGTATTCATCCTGTACGATCGCCATATGAAGCTTTTCACGCTTGAAGGCAGACAGCACATCATCAAGGCAAAGTTCTTCCGGCACAAAGAGTGCCGGCCGCATCAAATCACGTATGGGAGTATCCCCAAGGCCTTCAAGAAGAGGCTTGAGCAGGTCTTTGGCATGAACCACGCCGATGATATGGTCCTTGGTGTCCTGATAGATGGGAATACGGGAATGTGCGCCCTGACTGATAATTATGTCGGCGATATCTTTCACCGTACTTTGGGCGTCTGCGCAGGCCATGTCCGTTCGCGGGACCATTATTTCAGTGACCTGTTTGTCGTCAAAGTCCAGAACGTTGAGCAACATGGAAACTTCGTCACCCTCGATTTCGCCTTCTGCCTTGGCTTCGAGGATGTGTTCTTCCAGCTGTTGGCCGTTGGAACCGAATAATTTCTTGAAAATATGTGAGAATCGACTGTCAGACCCTTCGTCCAAGATCAGACTCCTTGATAAATGTGGGTATGATACGCCGCTTAAAACAAAAAAATTGCAGTAACGTACAGCGTAGACAAAATAATTAGTCAGAGGAGACCGTCATGTCAACACTCTGCATGATTACTGTTACAAAAAGTCCCATTTTTTTTCAAATGGATTTCAAGGCAACTGATCGCGGCAGGTGTGATGCCGGAAATTCTGCTTGCCTGCCCCAAGGTCATCGGAGCGACGTTCGTCAGCTTCTCTATGACCTCCCGAGTAAGGCCTGAAACCGTTTCGTAATCTATTTCCTGCGGCAGAGCGACATCCTCAAGAAGTTTGAATTTCGCAACAAGGTCTTCCTGTTTTTTCAAGTAACCTTCGTATCTTACCTGCGTTTCAACTTCTCGCAGAATTTCTTCATCCATTCCTTCAAGTTCCGGATAAAAAATTGAAAGCCTTTCTATTTCCATCTGAGGTTGACGCAATAGCGCCGCAAGCTCAACAGCCTTGCCCGGAGTGGCCGCACCGATCTTATCGAGCTTTTCACGGGTTTCTGCATTCGGCCTGATACGAATGTTTTTCATCGCATCAAGCGCGATCTTCATTTTTGCCATTTTATCGGAAAACAGCTTCCAATGTGAATCATCCACCAAACCGACATCACGGCCAATAGCTGTCAACCGCTCATCCGCGTTGCCTTCCCTCAGCAGGAGGCGGTGTTCAGCTCGAGAAGTGAACATACGATACGGTTCCTGTGTGCCTTTGGTGACAAGGTCGTCAACAAGGACGGCCATGTATGCCTGATCTCGAGACAGCAGGAAGGAGGATTGTCCCAGTTGCTGGCGAGCAACGTTGATTGCAGCCCAAAGTCCCTGCGCTGCGGCTTCTTCGTAACCGGAGGTACCATTGATCTGGCCTGCGAGGTAAAGACCGGGAAGAAGTTTTGTCTCAAGTGTGGGCTTGAGTTGGGTAGGCGGAACAAATCGTATTCAATGGCGTAACCGGGGCGGACTATTTGGGCATTTTCGAGTCCGACGATAGCCGCAACCATTTTCTTTTGTACATCAAACGGCAAACTCGTCGGAATGCCGCTTGGATACATTTCCGGATGATCGAGTCCTTCCGGTTCAACAAACACCTGATGACGGTCTTTTTCCGGGAAGCGGGCAACCTTGTCCTCAATGGACGGACAATACCTTGCACCGGTTCCTTCGATTACTCCCGTAAACATGGGAGAGCGGTCAAAGCCTGAACGAATGGCCTCGTGCGCGTCTGGATTGGTGTAAGTCAGATAGCAGGGGACCTGCGGCATAGGGACCGTTTTGTTACGAAAACTGAACGGTTTGGGCGGATTGTCACCCGGCTGTATCTCCATCTTGTCAAAATCAATTGACGCCTTGAGGAGACGAGGAGTTGTGCCTGTCTTCAGTCGTCCCAGCTCAAAACCGATGTCACGCAGACTGTCGGACAGACTATTGGACGCAGGGTCGCCCATACGGCCACTGCTGAAATTGTTCATGCCGACATGCACGAGTCCCTTGAGGAAAGTTCCGGTTGTCAGCAGGACAGATGTTGACTTGATGATTTCGCCGAGTTCTGTCTGAATACCGCATGCACGACCGTTTTCAGTCAAAATGACATCCGCAGTATCCTGAAAAACCCAGAGATTTTCCTGATTGAAAATATCCTTCTGCACGACGCGCATGTATTCTGCACGATCAATCTGTGCCCGACTGGACCTGACGGCAGGCCCCTTGCGGGTATTGAGAATGCGAAATTGAATGCCTGCGGCGTCTGCCCATAGGCCCATCATGCCGCCGAGTGCATCGATTTCCTTGACCATATGGCCTTTGGCAAGTCCGCCAATAGCCGGATTGCAGGAGAGATGCCCAATGCGGTCTGCGTTGATGGTCAGCAGCAGGGTTTTCAGGCCGAGACGCGATGCGGCCATGGCGGCTTCACAACCGGCATGGCCTGCACCGACGACGATGAGGTCGAATTTCTCGGGAAAGGGGGCCTTTTTCAACATATGCCCTCCGCTCCAGCCTTACGACAGGAGCATGTCGGCGATAACCTTGGCATCACCGATAGTACTTTTGATGGATGCCGATTCATTCGGCTGATGTGCATTGTGATTCAATGTAGCCCATACAACGGCGTTATGCCCTTACGACGCAGCCCTGCAGCAACGGTTCCGCCTCCTACGCCAACAGGACGCGGATTGTTGGCATAAACCTTCTTGATGCTCTTTATAGCCTTCTGGACAACTTCACTGTCTTCCGGAGTTGGGGAGCAGCTTGTTCACGCATGACCACATCAAATGTGACCTTCACGCCGTATTCCTCTTCGACCTCCACGCCATACTCCTTGATCTTCGCAAGGATTACATCAAGGTCATATTCAGGCAATACGCGGGAATCAATGTAGAACACGTCACGCCCCGGAATGGTGTTGACGTTTTCCACGTTGGCATCCTTCTTTGTCGGCTCGAAAGTAGAGCAAGGCGGGTCGAATAACGGGTTTTCCGCATCGAAAATCTGTTCCAGTTGTTTGACCTTGAGAATAAGCGCCGCCGTAGGAACAAGCGTATTCAGACCTTGATTGGGGGTGGAAGCGTGGCACTGTTTTCCTTCGACAGTGACCTTGAGCCAGAACATGGACTTTTCGGCGATTTCGACCATCTCCGAATTGGGTTCACCAAAATCAGGCACCAGAAACAAATCATCTTTGCCGAAGATATCTCCGTGCTCTTGAACAAGGTAATTAATTCCCAAAGTATTTCCGGTTTCCTCATCCGCGACAAAATCATTCCGAAATTAATCTCCGGTGTTACGCCACCTTCAAGCAATGCCTGAGCCGTCAGGAGTGAGGATACCATTCCCTGCTGGTTGTCTTCAACTCCACGTCCGATGAGAGTGTCGCCATCACGCACGACGGTATAAGGATCGGAATTCCAGAGTTTAAGATCTCCCGGAGGAACCACGTCTATGTGAGAAATGACCCACATTGTCCTTTCTGTGTTTTTACCGGGCAGAACTGCAACGATATTCGGGCGATAACCGCAGGAAACCTCGGAGTCAGGAGCTTGAGTTCCCGAACATCCTTTATTCCAATATTTTTGAGGTGCGAGAGAAGGAATTCGGCTTTCGCCTTTTCCCCATCTCCGCCGTTTTTGGGGCCGAGGGCTGGAATGGCTGTCAACTTCGTTTGAAGATCGACAACGGCTTCCGTCTGAGTGTCGAGAATGGTGAAAAGAGCGTCCATGAGATCTCCGGTTGGTTATATTGCAGCGAAATTAGTCGAAACAGACCGTATAAACAAAAAAAGGCGGGGACAAGCCCCGCCTTTTTTTAGTCTCAATCGGTCTAGCGACCGCGGGCAGCGCGCTTGGATGCCTTGAGCGGGTTGACCTTGACCTTGCCGGCCTTGTCCATTTCAGCACGGACATGAGTGGCAAAGTTGCAGACACCGTGTGCCCACTTCTTTTCGGGCTGGGCGTAGGTCGGGCAGTAGTTGTCACCTTCAAAGGCGACAATACGCTCACAACCTTCACATTTTTCAACTACAGGTTCCATGATGATACCTTTGTAGCTCAGACCTGCGTCGGTTTTGACAGCGCCTTCCAGGGAAACAATTTTCTTCTTGGCCATTTTATGCCTTCCTCCTAAAATGATGCGGCTCACAATATGCTAGCAGCAAAAATTTCGTGTTTGGTGTAAGAGCAGAATTCGATATGCACCCGAGGGGGGTGTTGTCAAGTTTTTTGGGTATTTTTTTTATTTTTTTGCCTTTCGAAAAAACCCACTGAGAAGCCGTATTTGCCTCCTTTTTCAGCCCTGAAATGTCCATTGTCTTGTATTCTCCATACATGTAAAGAATATCACCTGCGACCATCGTCATGCACACTTCCATTCCTGTAGCTGCGTATACGGCATGGGAAATACAATCATAGGCAGGCATTAAATTCGGACTTGAAAGCTCAAGAGCGATAATGTCTGCAGGACATCCTTTTTCGATGCGGCCCAGTTCGGGCCAGCCGAGACATTCTGCCGATCCACGGGTTGCCATGTCCAATGCGGTTTGGGCATTAACTGCGGATGCGTGATTGCTTTTGACTTTTCCGATCAGCGCCGCAAGAGCCATGTCGCGAAACATGTTGAGTTGATTATTGCTGGATGCTCCATCAGTTCCGAGACCGACAGTCACTCCCGCATCAACCATTTTTTGAATGGGAGCCATCCCTGAACAGAGTTTCAGATTGGATGCCGGGTTATGAACGACCTTGGTTTTCCCTTCTGCGATTGCAGCTATCTCTTCATCCGTCACGTCAACGCAATGATGCAGTGTTGTCCGAGGTGTGAGTAAATCAAGATCACGCAACAATTCGACAGGACGTTTTCCATATTTTTCCAAACATACAGCCGTTTCAGCAGGGGATTCAGCCAAATGAATCTGCCATGGGACATCCAATTCTTCAGCCAATGCGAAACTTGTTTTCAGTTCATCCGGATTGACAGTAAATGCTGCATGGGGAGTTATTGCCGTTCGAATGCGGGAAGAGCCCTCATAACGTGATGCAAGTGTACGAAGCGTTTTCCAGCAATCTTCCGCAGTGGGAAACATCGGTGATGGAAAATGGAAAAACCTTCCCCGAGTACAGCTCGAAGTCCGGCACTTGAAGCCGTATCTCCTGTGACGTGCTCATTGAAATAGCCGTTGAGAAAGGCGGTGCAGCCGGTTCGTATAAGCTCAGCGCATCCAATCTTTGCGCCGATTTCCAGCATTTCCTCAGTCAATTGAAATTCTACCGGCCATATGTGGTCTTCCAGCCATTCCATGAGCGGCAGGTCATCGGCAAATCCTCTGAGCAGCGTCATGGGAAGATGCGTATGGCCATTGACCAGACCGGGCATGAGCATTTTCCCGGCCATGTCGAGACGAGATGCAGGGACATAACATTCATCAAGGTCGGCGTATGTCCCGACAGATTGAATAATGCCGTCTGAAATAGCGACACCCGCGTTTTGAATCACGTCGCGGGTGTCGTTTTGGGTAACAATTACATCTGCTCTGATGAGCAGGTCGCATGGCGTCTGTTTTGACGCAGATGAATTGTTTGATTGCATGAGCAGATCAGTCCATTTGTTCTATGACTTTTGTGAGCAGGGATGTAACTTTTTCAACGTTACCCTTGAAGACTTCAAGGATTTCATCCCAAGTAACTGGAGCTTCATCGGTTTTCCAGCAGTCGTAATCCGTGCTCATGGCAACCGCTGCATATGGAATTCCCGCTTCATTGGCGAGAATGCATTCAGGAGCAATGCTCATGTTAATGACATCCGCTCCCCACATGCGAAACATGTTCGATTCAGCTCGAGTAGAGAAACGGGAGCCTTCGATGGTTACGACTGTTCCCGCTTTATGATGAGCTATTCCCATCTGTTCGCAGGTGTCATTCATGAGCGTGCGCAGGGAAGCATCGAATGGCTCTGCCATTCCAGTATGTATCGCACCATGAGGAGCAAATTCATCATGGAACGAAAGGTGCCGCAGGCGGGTAAAGTCTATAAATTGATCAAGAATCACCAGATGGCCCCGGTCGATTTCCTCTCGCAAGGAACCGCAGGCTGTCGTTGCAAGAATGACATCGCAGCCAGCATCTTTAAGAGCAACGATATTTGCTCTGTAGTTGACGTGAGTGGGCGGGATGGTGTGTTCACGGCCATGTCGTGCCAGAATGGCAACTTCCTTGCCTGCAATGGTGCCTTCCATGAGCGGAGCAGTGGGCTGCCCGTAGGCGGTTGTGACTTCGACATCCTTCGCATCATGAAGAATATCAGGATTGTCGAGGCCACTGCCGCCGATAATGCCTATTTTTGTCATATGAATCCCGATTAATTGATTTCAAGCAGGAAGCAGTGATCCTGCCCTGCATCTTTCATGATCTGGGGACCATCAAGGAAGCCAAGCTGGACGACAAAACCACATCCGACAAGGTCGCCACCGGCTTCTTTGACGATTTGAACCATGCCTTCGGCTGTGCCGCCCGTGGCAAGCAGGTCGTCAATGATAAGGACTTTTTCACCTTCTTCAATGGCGTCTTCGTGCATGCAGAGCGTGTCTGATCCATATTCGAGTTCATAACTGACACACCGGCTTTTGTAAGGGAGCTTGCCGGGTTTGCGAACGGGCACAAAACCTATACCCATTTTATATGCCAGAGGCGCGCCGAAAATAAAACCGCGAGCTTCGGCTGCAACAATCTTGGTTGCGCCTGAGTTCTTGAATTTTTCTGCCAGACAATCCACAGTATGTCTGAAAGCATCCGGGTCGCTGAGAATCGGGGTAATATCAAAAAAGACGATCCCTTCTTTGGGATAATCCGGAATATCTCTGACGTAGTCTCGTAAGTTCATTGAATCCTCCTGAATTAAGTACCGTTGATTCATAAGGGCGATATCAACATCGTGTCAATAATGTTGCCACGATCATTCACTTCGGCTAGACGTGTTTTCACACGGAGAAGTAATGAACACAGAAAAAAAATACCATCGGGCTAAAAAAAGCCTTGGACAGAATTTTCTGACAGATCAGAATATCTGTCGAAAAATCGTGGACGCCATCCGGCCGAGTCACGATGATCATATATTTGAGATTGGACCGGGGCAGGGGCTCTGACCGAACATCTTATAGACGCTGCTCCCAAAAAGCTCTCTGTCCTTGAAATGGACGATGAGTTGGCGGACCGCCTTGAATCTGCACATTCAGAGATTGAGGTTATTCGAGGTGATGCGCTGAAATTTTCCTGGGAATCACTCAACGGTCTCGATAGTTGCAAAATAATCGGGAACCTTCCTTATAATGTCGGCTCGAAGCTCATCTGGGATATAGTCAGTAAAGTGAAAACGTTGGAAAAAGCCGTGTTTATGGTTCAACATGAAGTTGCCCTGCGATTAACGGCTGAACCTGGCGGCAGGGCGTATGGCGGACTGACTGCATGGGTTAAGAATTTTGCTGATACGAAATATCTTTCAAAGTTCCGCCGACAGTCTTCCGCCCTCAACCGAGGGTTGATTCAGCAGTAGTTGCTTTTCTTCCGCGCCCGGTCGAACAGTGGCCTGAATCGCCGGAAAATCTTTCAAGACTCATTAAGATGTTGTTTCAGAAACGTAGAAAGCAGCTTTCGACAATTCTTAAAAAGCAATGGTCGCCGGAAATGGAAGAATGGTTCAGGCGTGAGGAAGTCATGACGAACTGGCGTCCCGAAAATCTGACCCCCGCGCAGTTTCTTGGATTATCGCAGTACATTTAGTTCATTTTTTCACAAAAAATGGGTTTTTCTCCTATTGACTCTTCAAAAAAAATGAATTCTAGCAGAAAGCGAAGAAGGGCAAAATCCTCTGAAAGGTCCAGATTACGTTGTTTTTTCGGTTTTTTTGGCCTCGTGGACTGGACACAGAGTGAAAGTTCATTTAAAGGCCAAGAGGTAATGTGCTTTGGAAGTATAGTGCGAATGTCGTGACACATTCTGGCTGCACTTAATCAATATGGTAGGATAATTTCTTATTGAGGAGGAAGGACTGATGACAAAGGCTGAGTTGGTTGTCAAAATCGCTGAAAAGGCCAATCTGACAAAAGCAAACGCCGAGCGTTCCCTGAACGCCTTTTTGGAAACCGTTGAAGGTACTCTGGTGAGCGAAGGAAGCTGACCTTGACCGGTTTCGGCACGTTTGTTGTTGAAGAGCGTAAAGCTCGTGTTGGCCGTAACCCCCGCACTGGAGCCGAAATCAAGATTCCGGCTACCAAGGTTGTCAAGTTCCGCCCCGGCAAAATCCTCAAGGATGCCGTTAAGTAGATTGGAGGATTCTCATGATTCACGGTGAAACCGTTCACAGTCCGCTGCCCATGGATCTGCCTTGGTGGATGCCTGACCACTTTGTCTTTTTTGGCGTTCTGTATGTCGTTCTTGGAGTTCTTGGTGTCGGCTTGACCTACACCGTCATCAAGTCTTGGTGTGACGCCAAAGGCGCAAATCACTAAAAAGTGATTTAAAAAAATATCTTCAGCCGCTGAGCAACCGCTCAGCGGGCTGTTCTTTTGTAATAGTGTTTGACGGTCGAATTGAAAGAAATATTCGATTAATTGTTGCATTCTGATTTGGATGAGTATATGAACATCTTCTTATTTCGCCAGCCCGCCAAAGAGCGGGCGGTTCACCGAGGAGGTGATTTCATTGCCCGGCGTTTATCTGGATGATAGCGACAATTTCGACATTTCCCTGCGTCGCTTTAAAAAGCAGGTCGAAAAGGCTGGCATTCTTTCTGAATTGAAGAAGCGTCAGCACTACGAGAAGCCCAGCGTGCAGAAGAAGAAAAAGAAAGCTGCCGCCAAAAAAAAGGCTTGCAAAAAAAAATGCGCAAAATGCGTAACATGTAGACATGAGTCTTTCACAGAAAATAGACAAAGACTACATTGAGGCTTACAAAGCCAAAGCTACGGTAAAAGTGGCCGTCTTGAGGCATCTCAAGACGGCCATCAAAACCGTATGGTTGAAGAGAAAGCCGATTCTCTGCCTGACGATGTCGTGATGGATCTCATCGCCAAACAGGTCAAGCAGCGTAGGATTCTTTGACCAGTACACCAAGGCCGGCAGGGATGATCTTGCCAAAACCGAGGCCGAGGAGCTTGTAGAGCTTGAACAGTACCTCCCCAAAGGACTTAGTGAGGAAGAACTCACTGAGGCCATTGATATTGCCATAGCTGAACTCGGCGCTTCCGGCATACAGGACATGGGAAAGGTAATGCAGGCCGTCATGGCGGCTCACAAGGGCCGTGTTGACGGCAAAATGGCCAGCACATTGGTCAAATCCAGGCTTTCAGCCTAACCCTCCTTATATATGACTCAAATGGAGTCCCGAACTTTTCAGGTGTTGGAATTCCCCAAAATTCTTGGGGCATTGTCCGGTTTCGCAGTTTCCGAAGCCGGTCTTTCCGCGTGTTTAGGGTTGCGCCCCTTTACAACTCTTGAAGATATTCAGCATGCTTCGGATCTTTATGATCAGGCCGCAGCATGGATCAATGAATCCGATTATTCTTTCAAGGCATTTCCGGAACTGGACGGTCTTTTGGCCTATCTGGATAGGCCGAGCGGTGTGCTTGATCAGGATGGACTTTTTGCGCTCAAACAGGTTCTCGATCTCGCTCACGGAGCTCGTGAATCTCTGAAAAAGTACGAAGAACGCGCATGGGATGTGCTCTTTGATTCCCTTTTTTCGTATGAATGGCCGCAAAAACCGCATCCGGCATAGGTCGTTGTCTTGACCCGGAAGGGCACATCAAGGATGAAAGTTCTCCGGGGCTGATGTCCGTGCGCCAGGAAATCCGTTCAATCCACCAGCGCTGCACCAAACGCGTAAAGGATTTCGTTCTTCAAGAAAATCTTTCACAGGCGTTGCAGGACGAGTTCATGACGGTCTCGTCTGATCGCTACGTGCTGCCGATCAAGGCAAATTACAAAAACAGGACCAAAGGTATTATTCACGATTATTCGCAAACTGGCGAAACGTGTTACTTTGAACCGATATTTCTTGTTGAGACGAACAACCGCCTGCAGGAGTTGAAACGCGAGGAACGAGCTGAAGAGTACAAGGTTCTCGAGTACTTAACGTCGCTTGTCCGCGAAGAACAACGCGGTGTTGCCGAAGCGTATGCAGGACTCGTTAATCTTGATGTATTGTCAGCCAAGGTTAAACTCGCACAAGCCTATGGCGGACGAACAATTGACGTCAAAGCCAGCGGCGAGCCAAGGCTGCTGAAAGCTCGTCATCCTTTGCTTGCCTTGGCGGAAGACTCTGTTCAGGCCATGAACATTGAATTGCTTGAAGGCCAGAAGGCGCTCATTGTCAGTGGCGGAAATGCCGGCGGCAAAACAGTTTGTCTCAAAACACTTGGTCTGATCGGTCTTATGGCTCTCACTGGCCTGCCGGTACCGGCTGCTGAAGGCAGTTGCCTTCCTTTGTGGAATAATATTTTTGTCGTCATGGGTGATGAGCAGAGTCTCGAAGAAAATGTCTCCACTTTCACCGCACAGATTCAATATTTGAAACGTGTGTGGGATGACGTTGACGAGAATACTCTATTCATTCTCGACGAATTTGGTGCCGGAACCGATCCCACTCAAGGCGCTGCGCTTGCACAAGGCGTGATTGATACCCTTGTTGAACGCCGTGCGACCGGCCTCATCGCCACTCATTTCCCCGCGCTGAAAGCCTATGCAATGGCAGCTGAATCAGTTCGTGCAGCAAGTGTCTTGTTTGATCCGGGAACAAAAAAACCGCTTTACAAACTTGCCTACGATCAGGTGGGGGCTTCCATCGCTCTGGATGTTGCCAAAGAGCACGGCCTGCCCGATGCAATATTGCAACGAGCCGAAAAGTATCTTCTTTTGGATGGTTCTGACACATCTTCTGTTCTTGATCGACTGAACGAAATGGCGGTCAAGCGTGAAGCAGAACTGGAAGCCGTAGAAATGGAACGGGCTAGAATTGAAGAAAAACGTGCCAAGCTTGAAGTCCGTTTTGAAAAAGAACGCGGCAAGCTACTCAACGAGATTCAAACTCAGGCTCAGACCATTGTAAAACAATGGCAGAAAGAAAAAGTGGGCCGCAAGGAAGCGCGCAAGAAACTTGCTGAGATTCGCGTTAAAGCTGAAGAGCTTGGACCGCAAAAAGCCAAAAAAGCTGTAACATTTTCTTTTGATGATATTGTCCCCGGCAAGAAAGTGTCGTATCTGGCATGGGACAAGTCTGGCACTGTGCTTGAGGTCAATGCACGGAAAAAGCAGGCAAAGGTCGATATCAACGGTGTTGCCATGTGGGTTAAGGCCGAACACCTCGGGCCTGCGGGCAAAAAGTCCAAGGGACCGAGTAAACAACCGACACTGAAGGCTGCTATTCCGTCTGATCTTGTCGTTGAAGTCGACTTGCGCGGCCATCGTGCTGACATGGCACTTTCCATGCTTGAACGGGCCATGGATGACGCGCTTCGGAGAGGAGCAGGGCGCATGGAAGTAGTCCACGGGCGCGGAACCGGGGCCCTGCGTCGCGAAGTGCATGATTTTTGAAACATTATCCGGCTGTACAGGATTTTTCCCTTGCCAACGAAGAACGTGGCGGGGATGGTATGACCGAAGTAACACTTAAATAGTCGGAATATTCGGCGCGGAGGCGCACTGTGGACAGGAGTGCTGTCGAGGCCGTCAAGGCCCGTATCAGCATCGCGGACATTGTTCGCCGATATGTGGACCTGAAACCGGTTTCAGGTCGATGGATGGGTGCATGCCCGTTTCATCAGGAGACAAAGCCATCCATGTCAGTGAACGACGAGGAAGGTTTTTTCTATTGTTTCGGTTGTCAGGCGTCTGGTGATGTCATTGATTTTTTATTCACGCATAAACGGTCTTGATTTCAGGGAAAGCCTGGAGCAGCTAGCCGCTGAGGCCGGAATTGAATTGCAGAATGTGCCGCATGACCCTCATGCAGCCGAAAGAAAAGCGCGAAAGAATCTGCTTATGACCATGCACGATGAGTCATCTGCATGGTTTCAGAGAAATCTGCGTATGGCCGCTGGCGATATTGCCAGAAAGTATTTGATGAATCGCGGCATGACGCAGGAAATGATTGATAAATTTGGATTGGGCTACAGTCCGGATGACTGGCACGGCCTGGACAATCATTTGAAAAGCAAAGGCCGCACCTCGGAACAGGGTGTGGAAGCAGGGTTGCTTTCAAAGAACGAAAAAGGGAATATTTATGACCGATTTCGTGGCCGCCTGATCTTTCCAATTCAAAATTTATCGGGAAAGGTTATTGCTTTTGGCGGTAGAATAATTACAGATGGAGAACCCAAGTATCTTAATAGCTCGGATACACCGATCTACAAGAAGGGTGATCATCTGTATGGCCTCAGTTTGGCCCGGTCGACCATGACCCGAACAAAACGGGCTCTTTTGACTGAAGGATACATGGATGTCATATCGCTGCATCAGTTCGGGTACACGGACTCCTGCGGCGTATTGGGAACAGCTCTCACACCGGATCAGGTCAAACGACTGGCAGGTTTTTGCTCACGCGTTGATCTGGTCTTTGATGGTGACGGAGCAGGACGTAAGGCCGCACTCAAGAGCAGCAGGATGATTTTGTTGCAAGGGGTTGCATGTAAAGTAGTCCTCATGCCCGATGGTGAGGACGTGGACAGCCTTCTTCAAGCTCATGGAGCTGAAGGTTTCGAAGCATGTATGAACGAAGCCCCAGACGGTCTTGATTTTTGCATGAAAACTCTGCGCGACGAGTTTGCGCCGAGAGAAATAATGGCATGGGCCAAAAGTTTTTTGGCTGATTTGTCCGATGCTTCTCTGCGAGCATACTATCTGCCGCGCTTAGCAGGCGGGTTGGGTTTGTCCGAAGCCGATTTCAGGCGCGACGCTGGCGTGACAGCGCCACCGCGCAACACTCATCATCGGCCGCAACAGATTCAGTCGCCAAACCAGCAGCAGAGAGCTATGCCCGTTGGCAAAGAAGATAAGGATGATCAGTATTATTTGAAGTTCCCAATTCAGTACCCGGATTACATCCCGGCACTGACAGAAAAAGGATTTGCGAACATTCTCGTTACGGATTGGGCCAGAATGTTTTGGGGAAAACTCATCGATACGCAGCAAGGCAATATTTTAAGCCAGCTAGGCGAACACGAAAAGAGTTTTTACATCCAAAGCCGGGAAGAAGTGCGAAAAACAGCTCTTTCTGGACGTGAATTACTGGACGAGTGGGAACATATTTGTAATAAAATCGCGGTTGGACAAAAAAAACTGAATAGACAGCAGCTCAAGGAAGCCCTGCGTCAGGCACAACTCAGTGGCGACAGCCAGCGAATCAACGATTGTTTTCGGGCTTTGGAAGAATCTCTCAGGAGGGACGATGAGCAACATTAAAGAAATCCAGCAGATAAAAACCCTGATTGCCGAAGGTAAACGGAAAGGGTTTCTCACCTATGAAGAGTTGAGCAAGGCTTTGCCTTCCGACTACAACACTACGGCACAGCTGGAAGAGATACACGCCATTTTTGACCAAATGGGCATTGCTCTGGTCGAATCAACCGATGCCGGTAAAAAGCTTGAGGCCGAAGGCAAGGCGCTTGAACTGACAGGAAAGGACGACGATGCCGCGGATTACGTTTCCCGCAGTACTGACCCAGTACGCATGTATTTGCGTGAAATGGGCGCTGTGTCGCTTTTGGACCGTGAAGGCGAGGTCGTCATCGCCAAGAAGATTGAAAACGGCGAAATGGAAGTCCTGTACTCCCTGATCGAAGTTCCCGTTGCTGTCGAAGAGCTCATTACCGTGGGGGAAGACCTCATGGATGGACGCGTCAAACTCAAGGACGTTGTCAAAACCATTGAGGAAGACGATCCGAGCGAAGATGAAATGAACCAGCGGCAGCGTGTCATCTTCCTGCTCGACGAAGTCAAGCAGCTCTACCAAAAGAAGCAGAAAATTTACGAAAAGCTCGATTACTGCGCCAATCTTGATAAACGCGTATACGGCGTGCAGAAAGACATCCTCAACTATAAGGACGAGGTTGTCAGCCGCCTGCGAGACATCAAGCTTGAAAAAACTCTCATTGATCGTATCATCGAGACCGTCAACGATTACGTTCGCCAGATGCACAACTGCCAGCGAGACCTTTCCGCTTATGTGCTGTCTGTCGGTCAGACCAAAACCGAAATCAAGGAACTGTTCAGAAAAGTCGATGACCGTGAAATTAATCCGGTTGTCGCAGCTGACACCCTTGGCATGACGGTCGAAGAATTCTTTTCCTTCAAGGAAATGCTCGCCGGTAAACTGGAAATCATGACCCGTCTTCAGGACAAGTGCTGCCACTCGGTGCATGACCTTGAAGAAGTACTCTGGCGTATCAAGCGCGGCAACCTTTCCGCCATGCGTGCCAAGCAGGAGCTTATCCGCGCCAACCTGCGTCTGGTCGTTTCCATTGCCAAGAAGTACACCAACCGCGGCCTCCAGTTCCTTGATCTGATTCAGGAAGGCAACATCGGCCTCATGAAGGCTGTGGACAAGTTTGAATACCAGCGCGGATACAAGTTCTCGACGTATGCGACATGGTGGATTCGTCAGGCCATTACTCGCGCCATTGCGGATCAGGCCCGTACCATCCGTATCCCTGTCCACATGATCGAAACTATCAACAAGCTTATCCGTACATCGCGTTACCTTGTTCAGGAGCTCGGTCGCGATCCGTCTCCCGAAGAAATCGCGGAACGTATGGATTACCCGCTTGAAAAGGTCAAGAAAGTACTCAAGATTGCCAAGGAACCCATTTCCCTTGAAACCCCCATCGGTGACGAGGAAGATTCCAGTCTCGGCGATTTCATTGAAGACAAGAAGGCGACTGCTCCGGCAGAAGAAGTGGTTTCCACCAAACTGGGTGAACAGATCGCTTCCGTCCTGTCCGACCTGACGCCTCGAGAAGAGCAGGTTCTGCGCAAACGTTTCGGAATCGGTGAAAAGTCAGACCACACTCTTGAGGAAGTGGGCAAGCTCTTCAACGTTACCCGAGAACGTATTCGTCAGATCGAAGCCAAGGCGCTCAGGAAGCTGCGTCATCCGGTCAGAAGTGCCCTGCTTCGCTCCTACTTCGAAACTAGACACTCCAAAGGGCCGGGAAGTTCAGCTTCCCGGCCCTTTTTTAACTTCTACACGCTCATCTCATCATGGAATCATTCATTTTTGCCTTTATCGTGCCCTTTGTCGCTGTGATTCTCGATTCACTATTCGGCGACCCTCACAGTCTTCCGCACCCAGTCCGTTTCATAGGACAGGCTCTTGATGTTTTTGAAAGTTCCGCACGAAAGGTAGGGCTTGGCCTGCGAGTGGCAGGGTGGGCCGCCATGATTCTTTTCTCCGCTATTGCCTGGGGTATCGCGGAATATCTCATTGCCATTCCATACCTCGGTGTTTTGATAGCCGTTTACCTTGCTTATGCAGGCTTGGCTCTCGGTTGCCTTGTTCGTGACTCACGAAGAGTTGCCGCGCTTCTGGACACGGGAGACCTGCCCGGAGCCCGCAAGGCTCTTTCAATGCTGGTGAGCCGCGATACAGAATCGCTGGACCCCAACGGGATTCGCCGTACGCTGGCTGAAACCGTCAGTGAAAATCTCAATGACGGTTTTGTCGCCCCCATGTTCTACCTCGCCATTTTCGGACCGGGAGGATTGTGGGCGTACAAAGTGGTCAGCACCATGGATTCGATGTGGGGCTACAAGACTGAACGATTCAAGGATTTAGGCTATGCGGCTGCAAAAACAGATGACCTGCTGGCATTTATTCCAGCACGCATTACAGCTCTGCTGTTGCTGTTTGTCGGAAAAAGATTTGATTTGAACGTTGATTTGGCAAAAGAGAAATACAAGGCTGATGCAGTCAAAATGGAAAGCCCAAATGCAGGCTGGCCCATGGCTGCCGCTGCATGGCTCTTTGAAGCCAGATGGGAGGGGTGGCTGTATACTTTGGTAAACTGAAAGAAAAACCCGTACTCGGCCCGAAAGGACTCGTTTGGGACAAAAGGAATATTCGCCAGCTTATCAATCTCAGCAAATCAGCCGGACACCTAGCAGCATGGATTTTCATCCTGACACTCGGCTGGCTGCAGATCATACTATAAAAAAGGGCTCCTTTCGGAGCCCTTTTAATTTACTTTTCGCCGAGTTCGATACTTCGCAGGTAGCATTCGAAAAACGCCGTCAATGATGTCACCCCGAAGGGCCTGACGATCAAAGTGCATAAGCGCTCTGGCGGTCGTTCCACCAGGAGATGTAACCATCTCACGAAGCTGTGTTACGGAGTATTCGCTCTCGCTTGCGAGTTTGGCAGAGCCAAGGAAAAGACCTTTGACCATTTCTGTCGCCTGTTGACGCGTCAATCCAAGTGCCACACCGGATTCTATCATGGCATCCATGAAGTAGAAGACATATGCAGGACCGGAGCCGATAACGCCGGTAAAAGCATCAAACTGTTTTTCTGACAGGACATGAGCCTGACCGACTGCCTCAAAGAGGCTCGGCACAAACTCACGCATATCGTCAGTCAGTCCATCGTCATCTAAACAGACGGCAGAGACGCCTTCAGAAACAAGGGCGGGAGTATTCGGCATGACCCGGACAACGGGACAGCGATTGTCTACCCATTCCTTGTATTGCGGCTGCTTGATGCCTGCGCAAATGGATACAAGGCATTTGGAATCGTCCAATTTCGAAGCAATTTCCCTGACTACGGGTTCGGCCTGCTGTGGTTTGACAGCCAGCAGAATGTAATCACATACCTTGGCAAGATCCACAGCATTTTCCTGAACCACGATTCCAAACTGTTTGCTGAGAGCATACACCTTGGCAGAGTTCGGATCTGTTCCATGAATCTGGATGTCATCACGAGATGTAAGGCCACTGATAATGGCCGACCCCATGTTACCTACACCGATAAACCCGATTTTTTTGTCATTAGCCCACCAGCTCGTCGTCGTTGAAGAAGTAAGCCACCTCGGTCTTGGCGGTGTCAGGACCGTCGGAACCGTGGCAGGAGTTATTCTGAATGTTCTGACCGAAAGCAGCACGGATGGTTCCCTCTTCGGCGTCTGCCGGATTGGTTGCGCCCATGAGGTTACGGTATGCTTCGATAGCATTTTCGCCTTCCAGACAGGAAACGACGACAGGACCGGAGATCATGTAATCAACCAGTTCACCGAAGAAGGGACGTTCCTTGTGAACAGCGTAGAAACCTTCAGCCTTGGCACGATCCATGTGGATCATCTTCATGGCTTTGATTTTGAGACCGGACTCGGTGATCATTTTGAGGATGTCGCCGATAAGGTTACGTTCCACTGCGTCAGGCTTGATGATGGAAAAGTTTTTTCGATAGCCATTTGAATCTCCCTTGTGAGTTTCTTTCTTATACGTATAGGCAGGAATTTGCCACTATATCCCCAGGACTGCCCGGAAAACAGTCCTAACAAAGCAACATTCGGTCTGAGACACCTTCTTCTCCGCGCAATTTGGAAAAACGCAGGAGAAGGTCTTCGACCTTGAGGTTCTTTTTCTCCTCCCCGCAATGTCCAAGACAATTTCGCCGCGGTGGAACATGATGAGACGATTGCCCATGCTGATGGCCTGATTCATGTTGTGCGTAACCATCAAAGCCGTCAATTCTTGCGATTGTACGATTTCAGCCGTGATATCGAGAATCATGCCGCCCGTCTTCGGATCAAGGGCGGCAGTGTGTTCGTCAAGGAGCAGCAGCTGCGGACGGACAAGTGTCGCCATAAGCATTGTTAGAGCTTGGCGCTGGCCGCCGGAAAGCAAACCTGTGCGGACTTTGAGTCGATCTTCAAGTCCGAGTTTCAAAATGGAAAGCTGTTCCTTGAAATGTTTTCTGTCGTTTGTTTTGACCCCCATGGACAGTCCGCGCTTCTTGCCTCGTTTCATGGCCATGGCGAGATTCTGTTCAATAGTTGCTCCGGAACAGGTACCGAGAAGGGGGTCTTGAAATACGCGGCCAATAAGTGCAGCGCGTTTATATTCAGGCCATTTGGTCACATCTTCGTTGTCCAAAACGATTTGTCCTGAATCAAGCGGAAAAGTTCCAGCAAGAGCATTCAGAAAAGTAGATTTCCCGGCACCGTTGGAGCCAATAATAGTAATAAAATCGCCACTATTAACTTTCAGTGAAACATTATTGAGGGCAACAACTTCGTTGACGTCCCCTTGTTGAACGCCTTGTTGAGAGCTGAAATTTCTATCATGAAGCCTCCGGGCAATGAATTTCTGTTTCATTTTCGGCATGACGAGTGCAAAAATGACAAGCAGGGCAGTAATGAGGTTGAGGTCACTCGGTGTGAAGGAAAAGCTGCCAAGTTTGAGCCCGAGGGCCAAAGCGATTGCGACACGGTATAGGACCGAACCAAGCAGCGCAGCAATAAGAGCACGCGAAATCGTTTTGTCGCCAAAAACGGTTTCGCCGATAATAACCGAGGCAAGGCCGGCAATGATGGTACCGACGCCCATATTCACGTCCGCAGCTCCCTGATTCTGGGCCACAAGGGCACCGGAAGCAGCGACTAGAGCATTCGACAACCCGACACCGAAAATAATGACGTTGTCGGTATTTACTCCCTGACTGGTTATCATCTGAATGTTGTCACCGGTTGCCAGAAAAGCCAGACCGTGTTCGGTGTGCAGAAACCAGATAAGTATGAACACTGCGATAAAGCAGATGATTCCAAAGAAAATCGGTGTGGAAAAGATAAGCCACGAATCCGGAAAAGTTCATGAACCAGTCCACAACGGTGTCCTGTCCAAGCAGGGCCATATTGGGACGTCCCATGATTCGAAGGTTGATCGAGTACAGTGAAATCATGGTCAGGATGGAAGCCAGCAAATGAAGAATCTTGAATTTGGTATTCAAAATTCCAGTCACGGCTCCAGCAATGAATCCGGCACAGGCTGCTAAAAATATTGCAAGAAGCGGGGAATAGCCGGATGTAATCACCACAGCAGAAACAGCCGCTCCAAGTGGAAGGCTTCCGTCAACGGTGAGATCCGGAAAATCAAGCACCCGGAATGTGAGATAAACACCGATAACCATAAGGCCATAGGCGAATCCCTGTTCCATAGCTCCGAAAAGTGCGTAAGTGGTCATGCTGTTTCCTGTTAAAGTCGGTTGGCCGCGATATCCTGAATCACAATGAGAAAGGCGCGTTGCGGACAACGCGCCTTGTATACTTATTGCGTCGAATACGCAAATGCCAAGCTTTTATTCAATGACTTTGGCAGCTCGTTTGATAACCGTTTCGGGAAGGGGGACGCCCATGGAGGCTGCGGCCTTCTTGTTTACATGCAGATTCAGGTTGTGAAGCAACTCGACGGGCATGTCTGCCGGCTTGATACCTTCGACAAGGATTTTGTAAGCCATGTCACCTGTTTGAAGTCCCATTTTATAATAATCAACAGCAATGGCTGCAATAGCGCCACGAGCAACGGAATCAACATCGCCTACGATAAGCGGTAAACGATTCTGTTTGCATACCTTGATGGCAGATTCCAATGCTGAAATAGCTGTGTTGTCCGTGGGAATGTATATGACATCACAACGTCCGACCAGGCTTTTGGCTGCCTGATACACACCACTGGAGTTGGCAATAGTGGCTTCTTCTACTGCGAGACCAGCCTTTGCAGCCTCCTCGTTCAGCTTGTTGACCAGTACGACCGAGTTGGGTTCGCCTGCGTTGTATATCACACCGATGCTTTTGACGGTCGGAACGATTCCTGAATCAATTCAATGTGCTTGTTGATTGGCGGGAAGTCCGTCATGCCGGTAATATTCTTTCCGTCAGAGTTCTGAAGATCCTTGACCAGTCCGGCCGAGACAGGATCGGTTACGCCTGTAAAAAGTATGGGGCGGTCATGAATTTTCTGTGCAGCAGCCTGAGCGCCGGGAGTGGCGATAGCAAGAATGAGGTCTGGTTGTTCATCCCTCATCTGATTGACAATCTGGATGTTGGTAGCGGCATTGCCCTGAGCAATATGAACATTAAACTCGGCTTCCACGCCTTTATCCTTCAAACGATCAATAACGCCGTTACGCATGGCGTCAAGCGAGGGGTGCTCGACAATCTGTGTAACGGAGACAGTGTAGATTTTTCCGGCAAATGCAGTGGTGGCAACAATAAGAATTGCCAACAAAGACAACAGTACTTTTTTCATGGGACAGGCTCCTCCAAAATATTTCTGTAGTATCTGGACTGGCGAGCACTCGAAAGTCAAGTGGTTCGCAACAACAAGACACAAAAAAGGCCGCATTTGCGGCCTTGAATTCAATATCTTCAAATTACGTTAAAAACGAATTTCTTCTTCTTTAGTCACCTGGAAAGACTTGTTGCCTTTCACGCGGCCCGGATATCCGTAGAACTTACGCACGCCTTCCACTTCTGCTTCAAGCATTTCGTCTTCATCCGTATCAAGCAGGATGATATCTCCTTCCTGAAGATACAGTAACTGACGGCCACTGATGGTTGTTCGTCCCATGCGCACCACCATTTCAACAGGTGTTTCCATGAGTCGTTCCTTGAATCGATTGATCCAGACATGGTCGACTTCAAGACGCTCAGACTGAAAAGAGGCGTGCAGCTTTGAGCGAATCGGTTCCATTGTCGCGTATGGCAGACATACGATCAGAGAGCCGATGGCATTTTCAAGCTCGACCTCGAAAGTAACGACGATGACGACGTCGGAAGGCGGAACAATGGCGGCAAACTGCGGGTTTACCTCAGTTCGGACCATCTCGACGTGCACTTCATGGACTGGCTTCCAGGATTCCTCCATGTTTGCCAATGCAATCTTTACTACACGTTCGACAATAGCCTGTTCAATCGGAGTGAAATCACGTCCCTCAACCTTGGGCTGACTGCCTGCTCCGCCAAAAAAGTTTTCCACCAAAGCAAAGACAAGACGGGAATCAACAACAAGCAGGGCGTTACCGCGCAGTGGATCCATCTTAAAAATGGAGATGGATGTCGGGACCGGCAGGGAACGCATGAAATCACCGAACTTGGACATATCAATGGATATCGGGTTGATATCCACACGCTTACGCATGGTATTGGCAAGTGCGTTGGTGCAAAGTCGTGCAAAACGGTCGTTGACGATTTCGAGAACGGGCATACGGCCACGAATGATTCTGTCCTGATTGGCCAGATCAAACGAGACCACACCGGAGTCATCCTCCGGTATTTCGGTTTCCGTTTCTACATCCCCACCGGAAAGACCCCGGAGCAGGGCATCAACTTCATCTTGTTCGAGGATTTTGCTCATTGGGAAAAAGCCTCATTTGTTCGCCGATTTTTCGGCCCGTTTGCCACCGGCTGGTGCCGGGATTTTGAACACAGTGAAACAATTAGCAAAAAGTGGACCGACTCTTTTCATACTTTTCGGCAGAATGGGTGTTTCACTTAAGAAATTGTTACACGCCCACTCACACGAAAGCAA
>LQAJ01000127.1_pt1 | contig 40640 bp, 31 predicted proteins | sample 1535811 | NCBI WGS metagenome assembly LQAJ01 (sample SAMN04331587, study PRJNA305678) | bioreactor metagenome | isolation source: bioreactor_6 inoculated with Wadden Sea sediment 2nd replicate of a... | place: Germany: Wadden Sea, Janssand Flat
AAAACTCATTGTTAACCTCATAAGTCACCCTCCGTTTTTTTTTCTGCGTATGCTTTGGGTAACATTTTTCGTGAGGCAATAAAACAAATATGGTGACATCTAACACGAGTCAATGCGCTACCATGGTAAAAATCGCATCTCCCACAGGGATGGTGAATTTTCGATCCTTGAGGGTTTCAGTATCCGTTCGCCCAATTGCCGGAACTTTAATTTTGGACCTGGATTTTTATGGCTGGAAATGGCTTGATTTTGATCATTAAATCAAGAAAAAAATCCTTTATCTGTTGTAAGATTTTACAACCGTTCATATATACTGGTTGGCAGAACCTTTAGTATCCATGCAATTAATTTCCATCGATGTGTGATATATACATGTGCCTTTTTTCGTTCTATTGCATTGTAAATCTGAATAGCCGCTTTGTTTACTGGTGCCGCCCAAAAGATGCCATCTCCTTTAGCCATTGCAGTATTGACAAATCCTGGTTTTATGTCGGTTATTGTGATTGGTAGCCCGGCTTTTCTTGCTTTCTGTCGAAGCCCTTCCAGATAATTGGACTCAAAAGCCTTGGACGCATTATAGGCTGGTGATTCCCTGCCGCCACGTAAAGCAGCTATCGACGAAATACCCACGAGATGTCCGCAGCCCTTTGCCATGAAATGATGCATAGCAACGTTGACGAGAGCGGTGAAACCGGTAACATTCGTTTCGATAGTTATCTTTTCCAGAGGCCAATTCAGACTGGCATTGATGTCTCCTGTACCGGCACTGATCACAATAAGATCTATACCGCCCATTTCTTGTATGAAGTTAGCCAAAATTTCCATTGCCGATTCGGCATCCCTCGCATCGATTTTTCGAACGAGGATTTCGCCTTCTACACCCTTCTTCAGTTCATTCAATAGTTGAATACGTCTTGCCATAACGCCGACAACGTATTGATTTCTTGATAATATTTTGGCTAACTCATATCCTATCCCGGAACTGGCACCAATTACAATTGCTTTTTTCATATTTTTTTCTTCTCATGACGCTCAAATAATGGCCGCAACGCGCTATCGCGTCCCATTGATTTAGTTGTTAGCACTATTTTTTTGACCAACATTTTTATTGAATTTCATCGTGACTACTATGGTGGACCCCAATGTCAAGACAGTTTTTCATTCAATTTAAACGTCATTTTCACATTTCCGCCGGTGTCAAAAGGATGTGCCACAGTTCAGTTTTTCGGGCTGCCTTAACGTCTAACACGAAATTGCCGGAATATTAGCACCTTGTCAAGTACACAAACCCCGGCATTGTGATCAATATTTATCAATTAGATGTGCCCCACGGTTTCTGATGTATTTGACTTGATAGCTTTAAATACCTGAAAAGACGGCTTCTGCCCGATGGTTTTCACCAAAATGTCACTCAATTGGACCGCATCCACTGGAAATGTATAATTTCGGCCTCACCCACTGGAGAAGAAACCGAGCATTTGGGATTTCAAATATCAATTGGTGAGAGTCGCTTTCATTAAATGGCTGCAATTTTATCAGCTCATTCTCCGTGTGTGAATGCAGCCAATCACTCGCGAGATTTTTTTTCGGCTGAATTGAATTTGTTCTACTTAGCATCTTTCAAGACAAAATCAGTGATTGCTTCAGTCAAATCAGGCTTTATTGGTAGATCTGGTTGATTATAGGTTGCGATATTATGCATTGGATCTGATTCAGAATCCTTGAAAATATGATTCATTCCTTTGATAAATTTCAATCGAGAGTTCGGATTTGCTTTGGCAAGTATTTTCGCATCCTCTTCACTCACTTGGATGTCGGTTGAACTGGATAATTAGCACGGGAATCTTTAGTTTGGCAATTTCTTCGGCTGGATCATATTTGAACCAAGACACCATATATGGCTGCACACTGGGCCTGAACAGAGAATACAATAGCGGATTAACATCATCAACTGTTTCCCCCTGCCTGAGTTTATAAATAATCGGCAATGCGATGTTCAAGACCTCAGGCGGTTGGGACTTGAGCTGTTCTATTAGGGACTTATCTGCTGAAAAACCAGGTCCTGCAATTGAGATAAATTTATCAATGCCATTCTCTTGAGCTGCAATCATTCCGATTAATGATCCCTCGCTATGTCCAATTATTATTACCCTATCAAATCTCTTATCATTCTTTAGTAATTCAGCCCAGGCTTCCGCATCTGATATGTAATGTTCGAATCGCAATTCATCTTCTTTTTGACCGGCTTTCTGACTTTTTCCGATGCCTCTTTTGTCATACCTCAATGTTGCAATGCCGTTTTTTGACAAAGCTTCTGCCAACATCTTTAAGGAATTATTGTTCATTGCAGGATTATTGCCGTCTCTGTCTGTCGGACCCGATCCGGCAATAATCAATGCGACAGGCACTGAGTTTTTTTCGTTGGGAACAATAAGAGAGCCTTCCAATATTCCTGTCTTGGTTTCAAGTTTAACAACAGTTTTTGATTGATCAGCAAATAAACCGCTTGTTATTAAGAGCAAGAGCAACACAGCCCAAAAACATACTTTCATATTCAGTCCTTTTCAGAGCATGACGACCAAACTATCTTGCCCGTCGCTAATCTACCTTTAACTTTAGAACGGAGTAATAATTTCCGGCTAACTCCGAACAATATGCGTGTTTGCGGGTCAAGCTTAGGGCCTTGTCGAATGACCTGCTCTGCGGCGGAAAAAGCCAAAATATTTTATACTCCTCTTTGGGTGATTAATTCGGCCACCTAACATTCGATTGTTTCATAAGGAGTATACCATGAAACAATCCGAAGTAAATCATTTTAACAGACTTTATGAACGCCGGCTAAAGACCCTGAAGCTTCAAGGAAAAGCTAAAAAAAATATTGTTTCCAATGGAAACGGTCTTGTAACGTTCAAATATATTGAAAGAAAAACAGGGAAAATCCGGTATCGGATCCTCAAGGAAGAAGCCTGTGCAAAGGCTTTTTCCCAGGTGCGATGGCCAGAAAGTTTTTATCGTCCGCGTTGTGGGTGTAAAAATTCAGTTACATCACCACAAGGAAGATGCACCAATGTTCGAAGTGCAAATATCTTGTATCTCTGACTACAGGCATTTTGTTTCACGCTACGAATTTGCCTTTGGTAAAGTGGTCCTGGGCAATCTATTTGACTGCTACCGATAAAGGCGGAATCTCTGCTTTGCGTTTGTCTAAACAGACCGATGTCTCTTGACCGACTGCGCGCGATGTGCCTAAAAGAATTAGATCGGCAATGAAGCACCGGGATAGTTTTTACCGGTTGGAAGATGTCATTGACATGGATGATGCATTCGTGGGTGGCAACGCCCGGGAAAAAGGGGACGTAATTCCAGGCTTTTGGCTACTATGACGTCTGCTGGCTTTTGCTCCATCACCAAACAAGTCACCCCGAAAGGCGCAATGAAATTTCATTTACCCTGTCTCCTGGATCCTGGGCATCGGCATGTTGTGCGGGGTTACCCGGAGACAGGGCCTTATATGGTGTTTCCGTTCGTTGACTCATGATTTTGTACTCCAACTTTTTCCGGATGGGCCTCTCGCGCTTCCACCCTTATTTTCGGCTAATGCTATAGCGTCAACAGGATTCACATATAGGGGGCTTGCGCTCCATAAATCCGTGCCCATGCCGGGCGTACACCAGCAGATCAGGCAATTTTTTTGTTTATTTTGCCATTTCCAACATTTACCACCGGGCTGATTTTTGACAGTTTCTCGATAGGGATGTGGCACCTGATGGTGTGTCCCTTTTTCACCTTCCGGACCGGTGGTTCCATCCTGGCGCAGATAGCGCCGTTTTCAGGAGCCATCCTACGTCTTGGACACCGGGTATGAAAGTGGCATCCCACAGGTGGGTTCAGAGGGCTAGGCACATCGCCGGAGAGCCTCACCACTCTCCTTCCGGCATTCGGATCCGGTATGGGAATGGCAGACAACAGGGCTTCTGTATAAGGATGATACGGCGGGGGATAAATATCTTCCACCGATCCAAACTCAACGATCTGGCCCAAGTACATAACGGCGATAAAGTCGGATATAAACCTGACAACACTCAAGTCGTGGGCAATAAAGATGAAGGTGGAACCGAACTCATCCTTTATTTCATTCAGCAGGTTAAGGACCGAGGCCTGTACCGATACATCAAGAGCCGATACTGGTTCGTCACAGATAATCAGGTTGGGCTGACAGGCAATGGCGCGGGCAATGCCGATACGCTGTTTTTCACCCCCCGAGAGCTGCCGGGGATACCGGTCATAATAGTATTGGGCCAGTTTTACTTTTCTAAGCAGGGCTTCCACATCTTTGCGAATACCTTTACCTGAAACGGCTTTGAATTTTTTCAGGGGTCTTGCGATCTGCCTGCCAACAGTATAAGAAGGGTTCAAGGTGGAATCAGGGTTCTGGAACACCATCTGGAGTTCTTTAATCAGGGAGAAGTCCCTTTTTGACGCTTTTTGATGAGTGATGTCGATTCCCATGAGTTCGGCCCTGCCATCCGTGGGGGATTCCAGGCCGATAATTCCTTTGACGAATGTGCTTTTTCCACAGCCGGATTCCCCCACGATGCCGATGGTGGCCCCTTTTCTTATCTTCAGGGAGATGCCGTCAACAGCTTTGACATACTCATTTTTCCCCATACCGACCAGGCGTTTCAAAGAGGATACCTGCTGCTCGTAATAGATTTTGAGGTTGTCTACAGCCAGAATATCCTTGGTATAAGACTGATCCTCGTCATCATACAGGTCTTGAAGCAATGCTCTTTTACCCCGGGCATATTCATGAAGTCCGATTTTCAATGTATCTGCGCCCATGAAACATCTGGACCGGTGATCCAGGCTTCCCGGGATACTGACAAGCTGTGGATGCTCTGTATCACACCGGGAAATTTTCCAGTCACACCGGGGAGCAAAGATGCATGAGGTTGAGGATCGCTCCCTCGGATGCGGTACCCTGCCTCGGATGGACCAGAGTCTTGAGAAGGACAGGTCATCCGACAGCCGGGGCACACAGCACAAAAGCCCGCGGGTGTAAGGGTGTGCCGGGTTTTGAAAATGGTTTCAATAGGCCCTTTTTCCACCATTTCTCCTGCATACATAACGCACAGACTGTTGGAAATCCTCGCAACGACCCCCAGGTTATGGGTAATGAAAATAATTCCGGTGTTGAAATCTTTTTTCAGGTCTTCGACCAGATCCAGTACAGCCGCTTCCACAGTGACGTCCAGAGCGGTGGTGGGTTCGTCCATAATCAGCAGTTTCGGGTTGTTTAAGAGGGCCATAGCAATGACCACCCGCTGCTGCTGTCCTCCTGAGATCATATGCGGAAAGCGATTCATGACATTTCCAGGATCCGGCATATAGACCCGTTTAAGCATGTTAATGCATTTTTCCCAGGCGGTTTTCGGAGGTATCCTCTGATGGGTAATCAGTACCTCGGCTAATTGGGTGCCGATGGTCAGGGACGGATTCAGTGCTTGCATGGGATCCTGATAAACCATTGAGATCTGGTTTCCCCTTATTTTTTCAAATTCAGACTTGGACAGGCCCACCATTTCCTGGCCCATGAATTTGATACTACCACCGGTGACTTTCCCATTGCGACCCAAAAAATTGAGGATACCGTAGGAAATGGTGCTCTTGCCGCATCCGGATTCGCCGACGATACCCAAGGTCTCTCCTTTGCGGACCTTAAAATCGACACCCCTGACAGCCGGGACATCTCCCCATCTGGTTTCATAGGATATCTGGAGATCTTTGATTTCCAGAACCGCTTCATTGTCTGGCGTTGGGCCCATATGCTGCTCCCCCTTATTTATTGATACCGTGTGGTCTCCTCTCGGATGCCGTCGGCCAGAAGATTGAGCCCTACCACCAGGGAGGCAATGGCCAGAGATGGCCACAGAGCTGCCCAAGGGCTTCCAGTCAAGATAAACGCCCTGCCTTTGGCCACCATGCTGCCCCAGTCAGGAGATGGGGGCTGAAGGCCCAGGCCGAGGAACCCTAAAGTGCCCATGGCAAAAATGGCATATCCGACTCTGAGCATGGAATCAATGATGATGGGACCCTTGGCATTGGGAAGGATTTCTACAAACATGATATAAAATGAATTTTCACCGCGGGTTTCCGCTGCCCGGATATACTCTCTGGTTTTAATGTCCAGAGTCAAGCTGCGGACCAGGCGGGCAATCCCGGGCACACCCACGATGGAAATGGCAATAACGATGTTGATGGCTGATGCGCCCATTGCTGCCACGATAATCAGGTAGAGAAGAATAATGGGCATCGCCATCATGGCATCCAGAAACCGCATGACCAGTTCATCTACCCAGCCGCCTTTGTATCCGCCGACAAGCCCCAGGGTCGCCCCGATGACCAGACCTACCACCACCCCCCAGATGGCCGTACCCCCAGGGATCCATAATTTTTCCGTCACCGGAAGAACTGCCAGAACGATTCGGGCACCATAGGCGAGTCTGGCCCACAGATCCCTGCCCAGTTCATCCGTGCCCAGAATATGCTCCCTGGAGGTCCCTGATTCGAAGCTTTCCAGTCCTGTTCCACAGGAGAATATCGGGGTCAGCAGGGGGGCGCATACGGCCACGAAAATCCAGAACAGAACTATAATGAGGCCGATCATAGCGGTTTTAGAGGCAAACAGGATGAACAGGCCGTCAAGAACCGTATGTTTTCCCCCCTGTTTTTCTTCAGTCATATCGAATCCTCGGATTTAAAAAAGTGTAGACGATATCGGCAATCAACTGGGTGCTTACCGCCACAAAGACCATGATCATGGACCCAGCTTCCAACGCATTGAAATCTTTGTATAAAGCAGACTCCAGAAGATAAGCTCCGATGCCGGGAAATCCGAACACCACCTCGACAATGACAATGCCTCCCAACAGCCAGTTCACATGAAGCATAATGACGGTAATGGGAGCAATCAGGGCATTCCGGACGGCATGTTTGAATACGACTTTCCAATAAGGGAGCCCTTTGAGAAAGGCTGTTCTTATATAAGGGGATCTCATGGTTTCCACCATGCTAGTCCGGGTGATTCTGAGGACATATCCCAGCTCGATAAGGGTCAGGGTAAGAACCGGCAGGACCAACATAACCGGTTTTTCCCATGGTGCAGATGCACCCAATACTGCAGCGCCAGGCAACAGGTCAAGCCACATGGAAAAGATCAGGATGAGGAAAATGCCGGTGGCAAATTCAGGGATCACTGAAAACATCATGCCGCCAATGGAAAGGATCCGGTCCTGTAAAGAGCCTTCTGACAGCCCGGCAGCCATGCCCAGCAAAAGGGACAGGGGCATCACAATCACAAAAGCGATGCCGGCCAGGAACACGGAGTTCCGAAGACGTACAAACAGACTTTTGCCAACAGGCCTGCCGGTTCTGAACGATACCCCCGGATCCCCCCGGATAAACCCTTTTTTTAAAGGGATGTATTCCACAGGTCCGCCTGAAGATTCCATCCATCCTTTGCCCATGACAAACCGCCAAACCCTGGTGTCTTTCCCCTTTTCCCATTTAACGGCATGGTTATGGGTATCAATGCCCCAGAAATAAAGGCTGCCGTCTTCCGCTTTGTTCCATCTTCCGTTGTCTGGGTACTCCTTACGGGTGCCGTCGGGGAATATCTCCAGGGCAATCAGATCATCCCCTGATATTTTCCATTGGATAAGAGAACTGCCCTTTCTGGCCCACCATTCATCAGAGCCCCCTTCCAGGCAGATCCGTTTTAGAGGCATGTCTATTTTCCTGGCAGCGATCCAATCGCTTCCGGCAATCCAGTACAGATACCGAATCCAGGCCGGTTTATCTAGCCCATTCTGGCTCAAAAATGACTTTTCCTGTTCCGGTGTGATAAATACCCCCAGAACATTTTTGGCAATATTACCCGGGGACGCCTCTGTGATAAAAAAAAACCGCCATGGAAACCAGCAGCATGGTCACCAGCAGCAGAGTAAACCGCCTTAATATAAATACAGCCACGGCATTCCAATCATATAATTGATTATTGGAACCCATACCCGGCCGCGTCCGGGTATGGGATTCAGGATCTGCAACGGATTACGCGAGATAGGCATTGTTAAACAGAAAAAAACCGTTGGGATGGCCTTCAAATCCTTTGAAGTTTTTTCTGCTCACCATCCAGACTGCCTGCCAGTAGCCGATGGCAATGGAACCCCTTTCATACTGAATTTTCTGGAGTTTACAGAAAATTTTCCTGCGCTTTTCGACATCCAGCGTACCGTTGGCCTGGATCAGCAGTTCTGAAAATTCCTTATCCACCCAGCGTGTTTCGTTCCAGGGGACGGGTTTGCCCTTGTCATCCGCCGTATAAGCCAAGTTCAGCACCATGGTCCCAAGGGGTCTGTGGGTCCAGGGGGTAATGCCGAAATCCACCTCGGTCCATTTTTCCCAATACTGGGAATTGGGCATGGTCTGTATATTGATCTTGAATCCGCCGGATAGGGCGTCTTGTTTAAGGACTTCCGCATACCGGACCACGTCAGCCCAGCCAGAGCCCACCGCCAGGTTGACTTCAACACCGTCAGGATAGCCGGCTTCAGCCAGCAGCTGTTTGGCCCGGGCCGGATCATATTCCGGAACGGGCATCTCGCAGTACTCCGGATGAAAGGGGTATACGTGGAAATCTTGTCCTTCCAGCCCTTGTCCCATGTGGGCGATTCCCAGAATTTTTTCATGATTGTGACAGAGACGCATGGCCATTCTGACTTTTTCGTTGTCCCAGGGTTTGAGGTCGACCCTCATGCGGAGCACCTGGGCCGAGGCTGTGGGAGCCTGCTTGATGACAATATCTTTATCGTTTCTGAGGGCCATATAAACATCGACCCCAAGGATATCAGACGAATCAATGATATCGATATCCTTGCTTTTAATGGCGGCAATCATGGGGGCGGTTTCGGTTCCCATATCAATAAATTCTATTGCATCAAGGTAAGGCAGCGGCTGGCCGTCCGCACCTTTCTGCCAGTACCCTTCCCGTTTTTTGACAACGGCCATTTCTCCTTCACTGTAGCTCTCCAGCAGGTAGGGTCCGGTACCGTGGGGCGCTTTCAAAAAATCCCCCTCAAAAGTTCGGTGGTTAAGTACCTGGGCGGGGTATTGGAAAAAATGTTCTGGAATGGAAATCTCGGGTTGTTTTAAATGCAGTTTGACCTGAAAGTCATCAACTTTTTCTATACCGGTGGGATCAAGGTAGGCCCCCACGATCCCCTTCATAGACGAACCGACATTGTCATCAAGCCACTGGTTCAAGGTGAAAATGACGTCATCGGCGGTAAATTTGTCCCCATTGTTGAATGTGATGCCCTGCCTCAGGTTCAGGGTCCAGGTCTTGAGGTCTTCGCTGGCCTCCCAATTCTTTAGTAAATAAGGATGGGTAATGTTTTTCTCATCCGTCAGGGTCATGTACTCTGCCACCATTCGGGTTACGTTGCTGGAGGCGATCCATGAATAAGTGGCAGGATGGGCAATTTTCTGCAGTGCGGTGGCCACCTTGAGGGTCCCTCCTCTTTTGATGTTGCCGGCAAAAGCTTTGCCGGCCCATTTAACACCTGCCATCTGGGTGGCTGCAAATGCAGATACACCCAAAAGTGTTGAAAGGCGGATAAACTCCCTTCTGGACAGCTTGCCCTTTTCATAATCACTCTTCAGATCCTTGACTGCCGGATGAATCTTTGATTTCATCGCTTCCTCCTGTTGCTTCAGTTGAATTAAGATCATGTACTTGCCCTCCCGAGTAATCCACTCGTTTTACACGGATGGGCAGTAGGGACGTCAGTTAGTTCACTTTGGCGGCCGGCCAAACGAAAAACATATCATTATTGTTATCAAAATATGTGCCAATAGCCTCATTTTTCCTTGGCTTTGATTTTAGGAAAGAATACCGGAAGAATGGTGTTTTTTCTGCTGGTTTTCCGAACCATCAGATGCTATTTTTATACAAATATGTATAGGTACAAAGCAAAAGTGTAAAAATGATTTTCACTTTTTGCTTTATGATTTACTATATTGTCGGCAGAAACATGACAACAACCAATGAGGACAAGATGAATTTAAGTAAGATTATCAGATCTATCGATTTTCAGGATGTTTTTGACGGTATCCCAATCGGCATTATGATCACCGATAAACTGGGTAACATTCATTATTATAACGAAGAACAAAGCAAAATCGACGATCTGGAACCTTCTTTCGTACTGGGCAAGAATGTGAATTACATTTACGGACCCACTTTTTCGGGAAGCTACATCATGCAGTGTCTGGAGACACGGAGGCCTCTTACCGTCCGCAATAAAATCTATAGAACGATTAACGGGAAAATGATCAATTCCTCCCACTGGGTTTACCCCATTATTGAAAAAGATATCATCGGTGTGTCTGTTTGTCCAGCAGCTGCCCAGCATGCATATAGCCGACATACCGATCTCCACTTCAGAGGACAGTTCTTTTCAAAGAGAAATTTGAGTTTCGATCAGTTAATTGCCTCCACACCCCAGACTAAGGAAATCATCAGAATTGCCAAACTGGCCAGCAATTCACCATCCTCCATTCTTCTGAGCGGAGAAACAGGAACGGGGAAGGACATGATCGCTACCTGCATATACAATTTTTCAAAATGGAAGAAAGGGAAATATATTGCCATCAACTGCTCCGCCATTCCAGCCACTTTAATCGAAGGGCTCCTTTTTGGTACAACCAAAGGAGCTTTTACCGGCGCCATGGAAAAGCCGGGTCTCTTTGAACAAGCCAATAACGGTGTGCTGTTTTTAGATGAAATTGATTCCATGCCCATTGAATTGCAGCCCAAGCTGTTAAGGGTTCTTCAGGACAAGCGGGCAAGAAGGATCGGCAGTTCTTCAGAATATGACCTCAACCTTAAAGTGATCAGCTCCATCGGTTCAACACCCGCCAACACTCTGAAACTGCAAAGGATCAGAAAGGATCTTTATTACCGTTTAAGTGTTGTCACGCTTTTCATTCCTCCGTTAAGAAAAAGGACCGATGAAATCGAGGATTTTGTCACCTTATTCATGTCAAAACACAATACAGCTTTACACAAAAAGATCCATGATGTTGAAAAAGAGGTCATCGATCTTTTTGTGAACTATTCGTGGCCGGGCAACATACGGGAATTGGAGCACGTGATGGAAGGGGCAATGAATATAGCGGAGGCTGAATCGACTATATCTTTGGAGATGCTGCCCCAAACATTTCTGGATGCAGTCTGCCTTGAGCAAAGACAGTTCTCGGGGCCTGAGCCCGATATACCTTTCATGGCCGAAACAGATGAAAGCCGGTCCATCAGTTCGCCCGCTCCTGATATAAAATCCCTTATGGAAGACAAGGAAAAAAAAGAAAAGGCTTTAATCAAAAATGTACTGAAAATGACGTATGGCAACGTCAGTGCATCAGCACAAAATATTGGAATTACAAGACAATCATTGTATCACAAAATGAAGAAATTTGGCATATCAAGAAATGATTTCAGGCATTGATTTTTCATGGTGCGGAATTTGCAGTTGGGCAAACCGAAACGATAATGCTGTTTTCGAGGAGATTTGCTATTATGAAAAAAGACGTTGTTGTAATCGGTGCCGGAATTATGGGATGTGCCATTGGGTTTGAATTTGCCAAAAAAGGATATTCTACAGTTGTTGTAGATGCTTTGGGCGAACCTGGTGCCGGGTCAACTTCAAATTCCTGTGCCATCATCCGATTCAGCTATTCAACCCATGAAGGTGTAGCACTTTCCTGGGAAGCAAGAGCATACTGGGATGATTGGACAAACTATATCGGTGCAACGGATGAAAAAGGTCTGATAAAATTCATCAAACAAAGGTTCCATTGAGTTTGCTTATCCGAGTTACAGCCATGAAGCCCTTCAAAAAAGGTATGATCGGGTGGGGGTTCGCTGGGAATATTGGGACAGGGAAAAAATCAAGCAGGCTGCTCCCTTTTTCAATATGAAAAATTCTACCCTCCTAGAAGGCCGGATGATGAACTTTTCTTTCATGATTCCCGGGAATACGTCAAAGGTGGCATGTATACACCGGATTCCGGGTACATCAACGATCCGGTCCTTTCCTGCCACAATATCATGAGGGGAGCACAGGCCAAAGGTGCCGAATTTTTGTTCAATACAAAGATTGTTGAAATATTGAGAAACAACAATCAAGTGTCTGGTGTCGCTCTCAGTGATGGAAAGAAAATTTCATCCGGGATTGTCGTCAATGCGGCTGGTCCGCACTCTGGAGTCATCAACCATCTGGCGGGGGTTACCGACGGTATGAACATCCGGACTCGGGCTCTTCGGCATGAAGTCCACTTTGCACCAGCACCGGAAGGCGTCGATTATGAAGCTTTCGGAATGCATATCGGCGATGGGGATTCAGGTGCTTACTATCGACCGGAGGCCGGCAACCTGATTCTGGTCGGCAGTGAGGACCCGGATTGCGACGAAAAAGAATGGATTGAAAATCCCGACGAATTCAACCGTTCGGTTACAGAGGATCAATGGAATGCCCAGGTGATGCGGCTGGCAAGAAGAGTGAATGGATTGACCATTCCCAATAAGCCGAAGGGTATCGTGGATCTTTATGATGTATCTGATGACTGGATCCCGATATATGACAAGTCTGACCTAAGCGGCTTCTATATGGCAGTCGGGACAAGCGGGAACCAGTATAAAAACGGACCTGCCGTCGGCAAACTGATGTTTGATTTAATCGAATACTGCGAAAACAAAAATGACCATGATTCCTCCCCCTTAATGTTCCGCTGCAAATATACCGGCCTTGAAATCAATGCCGCTGCTTATTCCCGTAAGAGGGAAATCAATCCGAACAGTACATTTTCCGTAAATGGGTAAGACCGTAAACCTGAGAATACTGATCCATCGGTATTAATTGAATCAATAATACAAAAAGGAAATTCAAATGATTTATTCAGGATATTCGAGTCATGCCGTCCCTTTTTTACAGACGATCAGCTGTGATCACGTACATGAAATCAAACAGGCGGCATTCCTCATACTGGAGCAAACCGGATGCATCGTCGAACATCCCGAAGCATTGAAGCTTTTGAAGAGCGCAGGAACTGTTATTGAAGGTAACAGAGTGTATACGCCCCGTTCAGCAATCGAGTATGCCCTCCGGAAAGTCCCAAAAGGATTCGCGATGTACAACAGGGAAAAAAGCCGGTCATGGATTTAACCGGCGGGAAAAGCTTTTTCGGAACATCCACGGCGAGTCCGAATCAAAGACATGCACTCAATAAGAAGCGGACCCTCACAACTGTTGAAGACATCATGTGGGGGCCAAAATTGCAGATGCTCTGGATAATATTGATTTTGTCATGCCTTTTGGATCAGCACAGGATATACCCGGAAACTCGGCTGATTTGTGTGAATTTGAAACGGCTGTGCAGAATACGGTCAAACCTATTGTTTTCTGTGGGTATTCGGCCAAAGGCGTGGAGTTTATCATTGATATGGCGTCTGTAATTGCGGGCGGAGAAGATGCACTCAGCAGAAATCCATTTATTGCCGCATACCCCGAGCCCATCACCCCGCTTCATTATCCAGCAGATATTGTGGATAAAATTGCCATTTGCGCCAAGCGACTTATCCCACAGGTGACATCGGGTGCTCAGTTCATGGGTTTTACCTCCCCTGTCACCATTGCCGGCTCGCTTGCCCTGGCCACGGCTGAAAGCTTTTTCTCAATCCTTCTTGCGCAACTGTTCAGGCAAGGTGCCCCTTGCTGCCTGACTGCCGCCATTTATACGGGAAACATGAGAAACGGTATCGCTTTTACTTCGGGGCCGGAGCAAACCCTTGCTCTGGCGGCACAGGCACAAATCGCAAGATCGGTGGGATTGCCGACCTGGGGGCTGGCCGGTGCGGCAGATTCCAAGACCCCGGATGCTCAGGCCGGAATAGAAGCGGCACTAGATGCAGCGCTGCAGGCACTATCAGGCGTTAATTTAATCCATGATGTCGGCTATCTGGATATGGGTATGGCCTGTTCATGTGCCATGATGGTGATTGGAGATGAAATCATCAGCTGGATAAAGCGGTTCAACCAGGGGATCGAGGTGAATGCCCAGACCCTTGCAACCGAAGTGATCAATGCGGTCGGCCCTGCCGGAAATTTCCTGACCCAGAAACACACCATCGAGCACATGAGAAAAGAGGTGTGGCAGCCACGGCTTTTCTTCAAGGATTCATATGACGCTTGGGTCAGTTCGGGGGCAATGCCTCTTGAAGAAAGGGCCGACCAGAAGGTTGAAGAAATTATCAATACCCATGTTCCGAAAGCATTGCCGGAAAAGATCTTGACTGCACTCAGGGAGATCCGCAGGGAAGGGGAGAAACAGCTGGCAAAATAACGGAGACATCATGGGCATATTTTCAATGATAGTGAATGACAAAACAAGATATTTGAGACTTTGCATTCTTGCATGGGGCAGCGGATTTATTTATCTGCTTCCCTATATCCGGTACACCTTTTATGATCCCCTTCAAAATGCACTTGGACTGGATCACACCGCCTTTGGTGTCTCCATGAGTGCATACGGGCTTTGCGCCCTATTAACCTACTGGCCCGGAGGATGGCTGGCAGACCGAATATCTGCAAGGAAGCTGCTGTCTTTTTCTTACATTTCAACCGGTCTTCTCGGGTTTTATTTTGCGACCTACCCCGCGTATATTATGACAATCATTGTTCACGGTGCCTGGGGGGTCTGCACCACATTGACTTTCTGGGCGGCTTTTATCCGAACAACTAAAGACATGGCCGATTCTGATGAACAGGGAAGATTTTTCGGACTTCTTGAAGGCATAAGGGGGCTTGTTTCAACCGTTGCAAGTTTTGCGGTAGTGGCGATTTTTGCTAAATTTGCCATTGAACGAACCGGCCTGACCTGGAGTTTGCATTTTATCAGTGCGGGTACTGTGCTTGCCGCCATACTCACCTGGTTCTTTTTTGAAGATTCTAAGATTCTTGAACCGAATGAATCACTTGTTCAGGATATTGTTGCCACAATAAAGTCTCCTTTGGTCTGGGCAGTGGCTGTTATCGTATTCTGCTGTTACGCTGTCATGGCACTTGGCAGTTATATGACCCCTTACCTTACAGAAGTAATGGGGGTTACAGCCACTTCAGCAGCGTTCTGGGCCACTTTCTGGAATTACGGATGCCAGTTCCTGGCCGGTCCGATCGGGGGAGTCGTCGGGGATAAAATCGGTTCCCGCCCGAATGTGCTTTTTATCTGTTATGTATTGCTGTTTGCGACAGCTATGTTTATCTATACCTCGCCTGCAGATCCTTCATGGTCCGGAATCATCATATTCATGTTTATTTCACTTTTTGCAGCAATGTATGCGATCCGCGGCGTGTATTTCACTTTGATTGAAGATTTGAAAATTCCTTCCTCCTTCAGTGGCGCTGCCATTGGATTTGCCTCAGTGATCGGGTTTGCCCCTGATGCTTTCATCTATACATGGGCTGGAAATATCCTGGATACCCATAAAGGGATTGAAGGATACAAGATCCTGTTCGCAACTTCTGCTGTATTGAGCATTCTGGGCGTTCTGGTATCCGGTACGGTCGCTATTCACATCCATAGAAAAAGAGAGGAATCATTCATGAAGGACAGATGGAATCCGGTAAATAATATTTTCACGACTTCTGATCTGGAGCTGATCCATGGTACATCCATAAAAATTATAGAGCAGCATGGAATTGTGATCGGCAGTGAATCAGTGTTGAGAGTTTTCAAACAGCATGGATTTAAAATTGACGGTTCTACAGTATTCTTTAATGAGCGGCAAATTCTGTCAGCCACTGAAAGCGCACCGGCAGCATTTCAAATTCGGGCACGGAACCCGGAAAAGAATCTTGAATTGGGAAACGGGTTTCCCGTTTTTTGCGGCACCAGCGGGGAAGTCTACATCGCTGAAAAAGACAAATCTCAGAGGCTGGGGACAATGGCGGATTATAAAAAGATCGCCAAGCTCGTTCAGTCATCGTCATTGAATCAGATGACCGCCCACGAATCGGTCCATCCCCATGAACTGGTTTCTGAAACCAGCCATCTCGATATGCTGTGGTTCGATCTGACCATGTGCGATGTGGCGGCAACAGCCAATACGCAAAATGTTCTTTGTCTCAAAGACAGTCTCGAGATGATCGGCATCGTTTCGGAGGGAAGGAGAAACTGATCAATAATCCTTCAACACTCGGGATCATCAACCCGTTGTCACCTTTGCAATATGCTTCGGAACAGGCGGAAGCATTGGTTATCCTGGCTGAATACGGCCAGCCGGCCGCTATCACAAATATGCTTCTCTTGGGCTCTTCTGCACCGGTTACCATCCCCGGCGCCTTGGCATTGGGAAATGCAGAACTGCTTGCCGGGGTAGTGTTAAGCCAGATTGTGAATCCAGGAACCCCCGTGATCTATGGCAGTACCTCCTGTCCTCTATATATGAAAAACGGGACTTCCTGCCTCGGGGCGCCTGAAACACTATTACTTTCAAAAGGCATAACACAGCTGGCAAGATATTATAGGCTTCCCTGCCGCACCGGAGGGGCTTTGAGTGATTCCCACCTACTGGACGGTCAGGCCATGGCAGAAAGTGCGCTTAGTTTGGATACGGCAATAGCAAGCGGTGCGGACTATATATTGCACTCATTTGGAATGCTCAGCTCATACCTGGCAACCAGTCTGGAGAAATGGGTGATGGATGAGGAAATCTGCAGATATATTCTGTCATCCAGGCAAAAAATCGAGGTTAACTCAGAGACCCTTGAATTTGACACTATTTTGTCCATGGGATCCAAAGGAAATTATCTGACCCATCCAAGCACTTTTCGGAATTTCCGTTCTTTGTTCCAGCATGAACTGGGCAACAGAGATTCACATGCCGTATGGACGAAAAAAGGGGGACGAGATATTGTCGAGCAAGCCAGCGAACTATTAGAAAAAAGGCTTGGTCAGTATCAGGAACCTGCAATGGACCAAGGCATTTTACAGGAATTATCTGAATGGATGGTTCACCGCAGGCAGGAAATATTAAATCATTAAAAAAGAGGCTAAAATGACAGATTTCAATGCAATAATTCAAGCACTGGTGGCCTGTGATGCCGACAAACTGACAGAACTGGTTAATGCCGGCATTGCCGCCGACATCCCGGCAAATGATATTCTCAACAAGGGCCTGATTGCTGGTATGGATATTGTGGGCGAAAAGATGGAGTCCGGAGACATGTTCATCCCGGAAGTGCTCATGGCGGCCCAAGCGATGGGGCAGTGTGTAGAGATCCTCAAGCCGTTGCTGGGGGAAGGAGGGAGCGTCGGGAGGGCTTGTGTCATTATCGGCACGGTCAAAGGCGACCTGCATGATATCGGAAAAAATCTCGTGGCCATGATGATGGAAAGTGCCGGCCTCACGGTCCATAATCTGGGCGTGGACATTCCACCGGAAAAATTCGTGGCACAGATCAAGGAAAAAAATGCTAAAATCGTCTGCCTCTCGGCTCTTCTGACCACCACAATGCCGGCTATGAAGCAGACCATCGACGCCATTGTGGAAGCCGGCTTAAGAGAACAGGTGAAGATATTAGTAGGCGGCGCCCCGGTCACCCAGGCTTTTGCAGATGAAATAGGAGCAGATGGGTTCGCAGCAGATGCGGGTTCTGCTTCAAAGCTTGCAAAATCGCTGGCCGTATAGAGGGGATTAGCCATGTTTGAAGTGATCGGAGAACGGATCAATACTTCCAGAAAACTGATCCAGACGGCCGTGGCTGATCGGGATGCAGATTATATTGTCAATGATGTCAAAAAACAGCTGGAAGCCGGGGCCAATTTTATCGATGTCAATGCCGGGGCCCGCATTGGCCATGAAAAGGCAGACATGAAGTGGCTGTTGGATACCATCCAGCCCATGGCCACCGTGCCGCTGACCCTGGACAGCCCGGATCCGGCCATTCTTGAAATGGCCTTTGCCATGGTGGAAAAGACACCCATGATCAATTCCATCTCCCTGGAAAAGGAACGGTTCAACTCTATGATGCCCTTCCTTTCCGGTAAATCCTGCAAAGTGATCGCCCTGTGCATGGATGATGCCGGAATGCCCAGCTCAGCCGACGATATTGTCGGCCGGGCCACCACTCTGGTGGAGGAACTGAATAGAGTCAACATCCCCATGACAGACATTTACGTGGATCCCCTGGTCCAGCCCATCGCCACTGACACCAACAAGGGCGTGATGGTTCTGGACGCCGTCCGGGCCATCAAGGCAAAGTTCCCTGAAGTCCACATCACCGGCGGATTGTCCAACATTTCCTACGGTCTTCCCCAGCGCCAAATCATTAACCGCACCTTCGTGACCCTGATGATGGATGCGGGGATGGATTCGGCTATTATCGATCCTCTGGACAAGAAAATCATGGCCGTCATCCGGACCGCGGACATGCTGCTGGGACATGACCCGTTCTGCATGAACTACCTCAAGGGTGTCCGCGCCGGCACCATTGAAAGCTAAAAAAACATGCGAAGAAAACCCCTGCCTCCGATTTTCATGAGGTAGGGGTTTTACTTTATAAAAATAAGTGATTTGCGGTGTTCCCGATGTCTGCCCCGAATAATTCACGAGAAGCTTAAAAGAAAGAGAGAAAAGATTCTCGGAAATATTTTATAATTCAGTCGCTTAGAAAAAATTAAACCAAGGAGTTTGCCTATGACAATTTGTACCCAAAAATCCATTGAGGTCACAAGAGATAAAGGCCGAAAAGTTTAAATCGATTTTGACGCTTAATTTGGACAAAAAACTGTCTTGACAATGGGGTCCTCTATACAATTCCTCGTGACCATTGACACTTATCGAGTACAACATGAGACGGTATGCAAAAAATAAAAACAAGAGTCTTCCCGGATGGGAAAAGAGAAGAACATCTAAACCGACGTCATTCATGTTGATGAGTAGCTTCCAGTATTTACTGATTCTGAAATTCGGGAAACATAGAAAATTGGCCCGGCCTTTAACGAGTAACCAGTTGGAATATTTAAGAGCATTAGGATTAAATTCAAAAATTTTTACCGTGCCTGGGGGATAGGAAATTTTATACAGCCTTCGGAAAAAAGGCAAACTTACAAATAAGGGTGTGGAATGTCAGCCTAAAGCATTGTTAAATGATTTCTTTGTAAAATTTGGCTATGACTATTCATTTGCAGGTTGGAATGTTTGTTTTGATGTGATTTTTTTAGAAGAATTTGTGAAGACTTTGGCTTTCGTGATGATTACATGAAAATAAATCATAGACATTTAGATGTACAATCGGTCGCAAAAGCATGCTCTCATGCCGGAATACTACAGGGGACAAATGGAAATTTATCTTCACTATGTAACCTCTTTAAGTTAAAGAGAAATTGTAAGCATTCAGCATACCAAGATGCCTTTTTAGCATTTGAAGTTTATAAAAAATTAATAGAGCTAATAAACCTCTGAACTCAATTTTGTTTTTCCAATATTGGTTTTATCCGTTCAACGAATTCAGCTTTTCGATCAGCGGAAAGCTCTTTAAATTTTTTCGACTAACCACTCAACGCTTATGTCATTAAGGCGTTTATCTATTTGAACGATGGCATGATCCAACTGTTTTTTATGTATGGGGGTCAAAAATAATGGGGCCTTTTGAAGTTGCACCATTAATTCGTTAGCCTTGGCAGCTGTTAGAGTTGTAACATTGCTTAACCTGTCATCAAAGTTTGAAATCCATTTTTGACTTTTAGCTTGACGCACCTCGGACATATTCTTGTGAAATTTTTCGATCACCTCATCAGGAGGCCATGGGACTTCTTCTTCCTCAAGAATTTCAGCATATTCTTTCATTAAAGTTGATGATAATTGCTCGAAATCTTCCCAGGACAGAGATTCATTTATGAATTGGTTGTAGCATTCCCGGTATATTTTTATGGCTTTTTTCATTGATAAAAGATCGTCAAGATCATTGGGGGGGGCTTCCGTCGAAGGCACGAACCAAGGAGTCAATTTCTGCTGCAAGGAGATCCATATCTTCGTCAGTCTCAATGGTTGAGTCCCATAAAGCCATTACCCTGTCAGAAAGTTTTTTTTTCTGCTGATTCTAATTTTCGGATGATTTCAATCAAAGGCTCGCGTAGTGAGATGCTTTCTGGGATATTGACCCTATTTCCTATATCCTGTAGCGTAGCTGAGTAGCCTCTCCCTTTTTCTTTTTAACGTTTTCACTTCTACCATTCGAAAAATTTTCATATCACCGCCATACTCGGATATCCAGGCCTGGATATGGCGGCAGGTTTCTTTAGCCTCTGCGATTAATTCGGCATTCTTCACGGATTTTTTTGGTATGGGATTCAATTTGGCTGTACTCTTCTTCAAGTCCTATATATTTTTAGACTTTTACCAAAAACTCTAATCATTTTGTGCTTGAAATCCCCTATAGCAGAGGGAGAATCTGAAGCCGGGGTCTGTAGTGTCAACCAGTCAGGAAAAAGCTGAACTGTAAACTGACGGGCACTAATGTAGTCTTTTTCAATTTCTTCGATCTGTCCGTCTGTCCACAGGGGTTGCTCATTTATCATTTTATCTAACTCTTCCTTGAGCATGCTTGCAGCCCATAGCACCAAAGAGCAGTCAAAAAATCTTTGGCTTTTTTCTATTTTCTTCCAGGCTTCATCTCGTTTTTTTTCTAAACTCTTTACCGTCGTATTGGCCTCAAGTCCTTTTTCTCTCAGACTTTCTTCTCTGTATACAAGAAGTGGCGGTATGGGCGTCCTTTGTTTTAATTTCACTGACCGATTCAGATAATTAATTCGGGAAAGATAATCTTCGCTTTGTTCCCACTCATCCAAAAGCGTCTCCCATTCTGAAGAAGCTTCTTCCAAAAGCAATAAATCAACATTTTGCAACGCAGAAATATTCAAATATTTTCTTATGAAAATATTTTCCTGAAGCCATTGTGCTGTCCCAATTTGTATTCCATTTTTCATTACGACTAATTTATCGTAACGAGGAGCCATAAACACACCTAAGAATAATCCAGCCGATGCGATATTAGCCCCAAAAGGAGGCTGGCAAATGGCCTTGATTGCTTCAGATAGAGGTAATTTATGGTTAGTGGACAAGGTGTCATCCCATTTTTCTGTTAAAAAACGGATGACCGGCAGGGCAGGTCGTCTTGAAATGGTACCATTTTGGTTAAAAATACCCCAAGTATCCCTCAATACTTTTGTGGCTCGGTTTTTCACCTCAATGGGTTTTGCCGTAATGCCGTTATAATCAAGTTTACCATGCATCAATTCAAGGGTTAGTTCATAACAAGTGTTGGCAGCGTTCCCCCTTGCCGTATTAAAGCCGTCAAACGGAAATGTAATAGGACGCTTGTATATTTTTTCAAATAACCCGGTACCTACACGGCTTAAACGTTGCACTCCCATATTTTTGTTTAATGCCGTAATGTACTCCCTTTTTTTTATGAGGGCATCAACGGCACCTCGGATTGATTTCATCAGCTTTTCCTGATGGGCGCCTACCAGATGGCCGAATTGAGATTTTTCGGTTTCATTAATTTCTTCCAATACGGCATATTCGGCCAAAGACTGCCCGAGAATCGCGCTTTCGTCGTGTAATAAAACAACCAAAATGGGAAGCGCAGATAGATTTATTTCCTTTGAGACTTTTCGCAGCAGGCTTTTGGTATATGATGCGACTTCTTCTTTGACCCGATTGGGTTCAACGTAGGTATAAATGATAGTGCCTCTATGCTGATCTACGGCAATAGCTGCTGTCCACCTGTCTACAGCCATTTTTATCTGTTGGCTTAGGAAATCCAGATTGGACGTGATTGCTGTATACCTCCATTCCCGTGTAAAAATTTTGTTTTCTTCGGCGAAATCACAATCAAGATCAGCTAAAAGTTCACACCAGGCCGATGCCTTGCTGGCAAAAAGGACGCCTTTGCCATGCTCATCATAGGCACTGGAGACCCTTTGACGAATAAGAGACAAGAATTGTGTTCGTGGTACAGCATCTCCTAAGATGTCAAAAGCCTTGAATGCATCATCCCACTCAATGACATTATAGTCTTCTTGTAGAATTTTAATTTCCGCTTCCGTCTGGCGAAAACTGACTGATGATAATATTCCTAAGGCGGTAATAGCATCGTCTTTTCCGCTAACAACTAAGCCGAGCTTGGAAGACAGAACAATGGCCTGCAGCAATCTTTTTTGGTTATTAGAAAGTCTGTTTCCATGCCTTGCAATAACATTGGCATAGGCAAGTGTTATTGAACCCTGCTGTCCTGTTTCTTCGGAGATACTCAGATCTTTTTCCAGGTCGGCAGACCACAGGTCAACCGCACTGATGGACCAATCTTCTTGCTGCGGGATCTGTGTTTGCTTAAATCGCTGAAACGTATCTGCCAGCAGTGCCAGAGCCGAACGTTCCTGAAGATGTTTTCCTGCAGACGTCAGATAAAACAAGACCCAGGTTGCGTATGGAGATAACGGCCAGCATCCTTTTCGGACAACTGAGTGGAAGAGATCTTCATCTTCCCAAACTCGATGATTTCTGGCCGTTGGAAACCATCGGCCTAAATCGGTCATTATTTTTCTTGACCCTGCTATTGCGGCCTCATTATCAAAGCGCTCCTCCAATTGTTTTTGTTGCTTTTTTTTCAAGTAAAGAGGCGATCAGGGTTTCCAGGTTAATGGATAAATAGAGCTTGTTGGCTGATTGGTATCGGGTGACATACCTTAAAATTTCATTTTTATACTCAGGTGCAACACGTTGGATATAGGCATTGAGTTCAAACTGGATGAACCCCACAAAGCAGACAGAATTTAAATTTGTTTGTACCGCTTCAAACAAATCCTGTAATGCACCGCTTCCGGCAATCTGGCTTCGCTCCGTTGCGAATTCGGTATATTTCCCGAATTCGTCAAACAGTACCAGAAGTGAACGGTAGGGCTTACCATCACCGCAATATTCCCTGACGATGATGTCAACCACATCCCTTACCGTTTCTCCGGAAAGGGCTCTGATGGGCATTCCCCGTTCAGCAAAAAATTCATATACCTGGGCATATATCCGTTCATCGTGATTTTCCAGAGCCTGAATCAGAATATCAATTGAATCGATATGGGTTGCCTGGGTCAATTCATCCTTAACAGAATCATTGGACATCTGAATCAAGGATACGGCCTGACCAAATCTAGGCCTGAGTTCATCAAGCATGGTCGTGGGATGGCCGTCTTTTTTCAGTATTACGGTCACCTGCCGGGTTATCTCCGCGGAAAGATCAAAACCACGCATCCCGTTCAAGGTTAAAGCCAAACATGGTCGTGAAGCTTCTTTTAATTTTAGGCGGATGTTGAGGGCGATATCTGGATCAGCAGCCTCTATGCCCGATAATATGGATGCTGAATTCTCCCCCGAAGGATCACTCACAAGGCTTGCTAAGGTCAGGCCAAGGTGGGACTTACCGGTGCCGTATCCGGCAATGGCAAGGGTAAAGGCTGCTCTTCACCACCATAACATCTTTGGATGACGGCATTTGTAAAATTTGCTGTATCAATGAGTTGATGACTGTGGCTTTCTCCGATATCTTCTTGTCGCACCCCATGGTATTGGGGACCGTGAAAGACAAATGCCTGGCTGGCCAACTGGGCCTTTGATGCATCAGAGGTAAACCACTCAATATTAACAGCACCGTTAAAAAGCTTATCCCCCCTGAATTCTACAATATCCGCAACCCGATTGCCCATATGTTCACCTCTCATTAAATCATATCCGCGTAAACATTCCGCCAGGCCTCTTCCGGCGTCATCAATGGCTGGATCAACCATGGATCCATTTGTCTATCTACTGAAATCATTGCTTTTTGTTCTAATATCTCAAGTATATCTATAGCTGAAGAAACAGACCATCCCGGTATGGTTTTCCAACCAGCAGTTTTATCCAGATCAGTTGAAGAGATCTGATGCAGGTCCGGAAAATAGTCATAAATCAGTTGCAACATCCAGGCGCCATATCCCCGGGCCAATTCATCTAACACCGGTGCCGCGGCTTTATAAATGGTGCTATCGCTGTCAGTATAAAGTGCACCGCATGCTTTAAATGCCGATTCTTCCTCATACATGCCAATGAGAGGACCAATCAATTTTTTGGAGTTCTGGGTGTTAAAAATTAACTGTAAATGCGATTTGAGCTGGTCACGGGTAAAGCGTGTCCCAAGGCTCTGAGCTCCGGGGAAAAAAACTTGATACCAGGTTTCCGCTCCTGTTTTGGGACTGCAAAGATTGAAGTGGGAGATCCATTGGGTAATAACCTCTTTTAAGAACGGATCTTCCAATAACACAACTCGCCCAAACGGCGTCAATTCAGGAATTTTAATTCCGGCTGAGGAGTTGGGTGACAGGCGAATCAGACCCATACCTTGGCAATAATCCAGAATGGCCGGAGTCTTCCCGCTGGACGCTCCCATGGGTATGCCGGTTTCGGCAGAAATTGTTTTCAGCTCGCCTGATTTCCCTGCTGCGGCAAATTTTAACATGGCGTTGATATATTGGCGTTCTGGCTTAAATGTCCTGTGGAAATTTCTGGAAAGCCGCGTTACTCTATCCTGTTGCCTACTCATTGAACCCTCTATCTTTCAAGGCGGTAATGCTTATTTTTTCGGCCCGTTGTATTAATTGCCCTGTTTTTTCGTTCAATGCCCTACCGATGGAAAAACATTCACCTTTTTTCAGGCTTGAAAGTTTTTTCATCCAATCATCCTGGCTTTTCATGGTAAACGAAGCTGCTATTCTGGCAAAAGACATGAGCTCCGTATCTGCAGGACGAAAGAACAGTTTATGTTCGGCATTGAACATTCGATCCTGCTCATCCTTTTTCATATTGCTCATAGTCTGGGTTGCCAGCATGAGGGATAGACCGAATTTTCTTCCTTCCCGAAGGTATTTGGACAAGGGACTGTTTTCCTGATGGTCAAGATTCTGAACTTCATCCAGAATAACTACTTTGGGTTTAGTCTTTTTTCCTTTGGATTGAAGATAACCATATAGATCCCAAAGAATAAATTCTGTAATAAGTTTTTGAGTATATCCGTCCATTCCAACAAGCTGAAAAATATTACATAAGGGGTCCTGATCCTGAAAAATGGTTTCCCAGTCAAATCCTTTTTTTCCGTGTGAAAAAGGTTTATCAAGAACAAAGGGTCGAAGCTTATTGTAAAGGGTTTGGGCGGAAGATTTGAATTTTTTATCGTTGCTCATCTCTTCAATGATGACCAGCATTTGTTCAAGGTTCATCTGTTCTTTCAGGCTCTCAACCCCGTCCATAATAGCCCTGTGCAGCACACTGTATTGCTGGTCTCCGATATTGTAGACGGCATTAAACAGCCCTGCTATTCTTTTGGCCACATCATTGGCTGATTGTTTAATAACGATTCCGCCATGATCGGATTCCTGGGGCAGGAATGGATTGATGGGCAGAGGGTCATTGGAAACTACGTGTTGCTTTGGTGACACCATTTTATTGGTTTCCGGTTCAAGCTGGTCCGGTAGGAAACCATTGGTATAATCAATGATTAGACTCTTTTGCCTGAATTTGACCATTTCGCATTGAATGCATTGGATGGCGTAGGTTTTACCCTGACCGGAAGAGCCGAATATTAGCATATGTCGGTTCGCCAGACCATTATGCCCGAATTCCCAATAGACAGGCCGACCATCTGGAATGGTTGTCCCTAACAACACCCGGTTCCATTTTTTCTCAGGCTCCTCAACGATGATTGAGGCAGGATCCTCTTCCTCGTCATCTTGGTTTTGTTTGATTTCAAAACTATCTTCAGAAGACAATCCCTCCACTTCCGGATGGGACGCTTCAGATGCTTCTTTCGGATCCTCTACCTCTGTTTTTTCTCTGGGTTGAAGCTCCAGAATATCCTCCTCTGGATTTTCATCAAAAATATCGTCCATTTCCCAAAAAGAGTCATCCTCATCCCCCTGGACCCCATCTGAATCGGTAGTTGTTAAATTGAACAAGTCCCCTTGCTGTCCAGAGTCTGCCAATTTACGATCTCATCATCCGTGCCACACGTTGCCAGGTTACGGACAAATTCTCCACCAATAGTATAAATTCCAGCCGTGATATCTTCATTGGCCTGCCAATATCCCGTTCTTGTAATGTCTGGTTCACCGTCTATTTTAAAAATGAATACCGAGGCATTCCATTCAATGTCATAATCCCCTTCAGCCAGTTTTTCTAATGCGGTAAGCACTTCCGGCTCCCTGGCTTTTCCGATCTGCCCGCGGCAGGCAATGAGTCGGTGTAACTGCATCCACCAGTGACGACGGTCCGGCCTGTCATCTTCCAAAGCATCTTCTTCTGCTCCCAAAGGCATAAACCCGGGAACCAAAACATGAAGTCCGTTTTCAATCTGGCAAATGGCTTCTCCAACATAACCAGATGGATCAGGCGCCATTTTACATTCAACGAGATTCATACTCAGGTGGAACCGAAGATCCTCACCAATCTTTGCCTGGACCCACATCAAATCCGGTCGCTGGTTGTTTTCAGCCAAATCAAACCAATGACGGTAGGCATCAAGGGAAATCAAGGACTCACATAGAACCGAAATATCTGCCTTGAGCATTTTCCGGGATAGGGAGTATGCCAGAAAATCCCGGATATACTGATCTGCTGCTCCGGTCGCCCGCACCAGGGAAAGCCCGGAAAGTTCCCGGGCAACTGCCAGGATGCCCTGGGCAATCCGATTGCATTCCGCCTGATCCCATCCCGTGACTTTTCCATAAAGGGATCTGATGGAAAAGCCCAGCCGGTTCCCAATGTCTACCAGTGAAAACTGTTCAGTGGAAACAGTGTAATTGTCACCGCCATGGGTGCCGACGCCGGAACCGAACCCAATAATTTCCCTTTCTTTGCCTGGGTCACTGGCAGGGGTTTTAATCAGGCGATCATCCATATTGGGGTCAATACAGATGACCCATTCTGCTTTTTTATGCAAAGCGTCCACTACCGGCCGCCATGGCGTAAAATCCCCGGTACCGATAACCAGGGTTCCTTCCTGGGTTGATTTTGTCGCTAAACCATGCAACAGGTTGGCATGGTATGCCCCAAGAACAAATTGCCGGTTACTGATAACACGGCTTCGTTTAAAAATGGTGCTTGGATTATCAATCATACAGCAGGCTTTTTCCAGAATAGGAAATTTCAGATCCCGGTGCCGGATATCAAAGGGTTTTACATTTTCAAAAGTGTCTGCTGCTCCGGAACCTGCACCTATGAAGTTGTACAACACCATGATATCTGTCTCAAATTGTTCACTGACCAGTTTTTGCAGCGAGGAACCTTCATTTTTCTCAACAACACGATGGGCAATGGAAAAACGGCATTGGCGGTAGAATCGGTACTTTTTCTCAGTTTCTGCAGCCTCCCATCGCTCCCGCCATTGATCTATCCAACCTGCGACATCGGTATCATCATTGGATTCTGTAAAAAGAGTGACACTGATGGCATATGGAATCCGCCTGGTAGAACTTAGCACATACCGTTTATTTTTTCGCGCTGCAGTAGGCTCTTTTGACAGGATGGTCAGGTACGCATGAACAGCCGCAATCACCGGCTGTATGTCGTTGTTTCTGAATACCGACAGACTTAACCCATCCCTGGCATGGGGATGAAGATCAAAATAGTCCTGCATCAGCCGCAGAAGCAATCTGGACTCACTGGTTTCCTGAAAAATTTCAGAGTCATTGAGCATGCCGTTATCATCCAGGTTTTCCTGGTATGGCTTTAAAATTCTCGTGGATAAAGGCGATTCCGAAGTCTGTGGGGAACCGATTCGATGGATTAATTCCCGACCTCGCACATTGGTATCTATATTGCCACGGATATCCTGAAGCAACCCGGTCAGAGGGGATTGGATGGTTGAATAATCAATCAAAGTCCGCCAGACATAAGTTTTAAAGGCGGTTTTAGGTGTGGTGGTACATAATTCATTGTTCACTGCATAATTAAAGCACCTGGCCTGGTAGACAACCTGAGCTTCCAGCATCTCAATGACGGCCGGATGGAGGATGGTAGCAACACCTGATGTTTCAAAAATATCCGCGTGCCAGGAGTCGGCATAACTTTGGGGTCGTGGTTGGATAACCAGGAACGCCCGTACCAACATGCCGGCCAGAGAGGATTGCCGAGGGTTATCCATTGTATGTATTTCTTCAAAGATATCAGAATAGGCTCTTCGTAAATCCCCCCATGGAGAAGATTTTTGGAATATGGTAGACAATAATCCCTGATCAGCGGCAGCCCGGATATACTTTTCATATACTTTTGCCAGAAAAGTTAACTTGGACAAAATGGGATCATCAACCTTCAGCCAGGCCGCAGTCAACAAATTGGTAAATACGGATTTAAGATCCCTTTCATCCCGAATGCAGTGAAGCAAAACCCTGCAAATTCCTCATCGGAACTGGCGCGGAGCAATTCTTCGTAATAGGTTAGATGAAACGACGGCAGCTTGTACAAAGAGCCATCCTCTTTCATGGCCTGATCGGCTCTAAGTATCAATTCAAAGGAAAGCCTGTACATATGGTGCTCAGGTAGGCGCCATGCAAATTTGCGTCGGAACGGTTTGGCATCATCCCCTTGTTTTCAATGAGAACTGAAAATTCCAAGGCAGGTTCTGCTGTTTTGCTATAGGTGCAGACAATGTCCGGTGCCATCAATGTACAGGTTACAGGGATGGGGGTATTATCTTCATAGGCTATGTCCAATTGTCCGGGAAGGAGATCGTCAATCCCCCCTATAAGCCGGGTTAGATAGTTCCTTGCCAGCTCTGTTTTATCTTCTGCACTTTCGCTGCCATCATCCTCGCTGCTGTCGGTATCATGTTTAAACTGGTCTGTTTTAAGCCGTATGGAACGGATCTGTTGTTCAGGATCAAAATTTTTTTTCATAATAAAAATCTTTCAGAGTATTCCAGATGGCTGTTAAGAAAACATCCATTGGCCCTCCGGAAAGTTTGGGTCTACCCTTTCCTTTCTCTTTGGGCTCTGACAGGGGGCGTTTGAATTTTAAAATCCGGTCCATAATTACGACAAAATCAGAGTAGAGCAGTGTTTCTCGTTCTTGCTGGTCATCGGATTCTATAAAAGTTTTAAGACCTATAACCATATCCTTTCCTGAAGGGTAGCGTCCTTTAACCGTAGCATCTTCCAAGTTAAGACCCGTATCTTCACCATCCCCCAATGCTTTGAGTACGGCCTCAACTGTGTTTAAGGCTTTCTTTCGTTTGCCCGGATCAAGAAAAAGCGTGTAATTAAAAATTCAGTAGCCTGATTGATGTAAGGGGTGAGCTGTTTGCTCTTTTGATTGATGGGAAAGCTTGTGAATAGAGGCAAGCCAAAATACCCCATGCTGCCCAAAACGATTCTAAGGACCTCGGATACAGTGTTGGCAGGACTCAGGTCAAGAGTTTCCAGCCAGTTACTGATTTGAAGAATATCTCCACGTCCGGATTTTATTAAAGGTAGAATCAACCGGTCAAAATTAAGTAGATCTTTGGTATCAAATTTTTGAATACCCGCATTTTTCAGTTTGGGATCTATCCAGTTTTGAAAACTGCCTCTCATCTTGGTATCCCAGATCAACTGGGGATCACATAAATGAAAATCTGCAAGACTAGCTGCATCCGTCACCTGATCAGCACCGCAAAGAACGATCAAGGCAAATTTGCCGGGAGCAGCTGTAACATTGCTTCTGTAATAGGTCAGGTTTCCCCTGTCATCCAGCCACCCCCCGGCCCTTGCTTTTTCTTTGGTAGTTGTATCCCATTTGTCTGTAAGTATTTTTGCAATTTTGAGGGTCAGATCTATGTCTGTTTCTGAGATAAAAAAAGCGGTTGTTGCCTGTGCAATTTCCAATAGGGCTTTTTGGGGCATGGCCGGCACCATGACAATGGCTTTTCGGCTATCGCTACGGCTTTCCCGGATTTTTGTTACCAAGTCGATAATGTGATTGCGAACAGTCAAAGCAAAAAAATGCATGATTATACCTCGTTATCAATATCTTTGGCAGGGTTGGAAACCAAGGCACAGGAATCCGACAATTGAACAAGAAATCCGGCAGCTTCTAACATTTGCTGCAACCACTGGTCTGTGTCTGCCGGCAGATAGATTCCTGTGCCGTTCATCCATATTCCGGCTCGGTCCAGCCGTCGGCATCAACAACTAGGCCATGTCGATTTTCAAGGATTTGCTTAAAGGAGTCAAAGGTATACCGCCCCCCAAAGGTACGGAAGAGATCACAAGAAATCTAAGAAGTTTTTCATTGAGGACGAATCTGGCCCCCGGACCAATTTTAGGGATCATAAGGCCGATGCGTTTGGACATGCTGATAAATAGTTTGCCCCCATATGATTTATCTGCCTGGTCAAGCGTTTTTCTTTGTTGTTCAGCATCTCCGGACAAGGTCACATGTCCACTGCGAAGGCTTTGATAAATTTGTTTTTCCATGGTTTTGACACTAATCTGAGAAAGCCTTCGGATATCCGGCCGATCGTCGGCAGGGGCCGAAAGCGCTATCCGGTAACCAGGCCATGAGACCGGGTTTTCCCTTTTCGTAATCCGTGAGGTTTGTGCACCAAGGCTTCTGAGTACTTGCATGGCACATGCAATTTCCATAAGATGAATCCTGTCCACAATATCCAGCCCGGCCCTAAGCAACCGATGAATCTCAACGGCGAACATATACCCTTCCCGCCAGGACTCTTTTTTGCACCAGCCGGCATCTACGAATCGCTTTTCTCCGGCTTCCCAGTCTATCCAATCTGTTTTTTCAGGAGTGTCTGTGTCCAGTTGACCATCGATGAACTCTGCAATCTGAGTTAAAGCGGATGGGGAATGGTTTTTAAAATTTTGAAGTTCTTTTTCCAGACCTTCATGTAAAATTTCCGGGTCTTTTTCTTCGTCAGTGAGCCCCAGATTTATTGAGTTTGCCCATTCTTTTATTTCACTTCTGGGCTGTGATAGGGCATTACATAGTTGTAGGTAGAGAACCTCGCCTCCACGTGCAAGAAAAAGATGCTGGGACATGTTAAAAAAATTGGCAAATTTTCTATCAGAAAATAAATCCTCCCAATGTTTCATGTCACTTTTTTTAGCTTGGCTTTCTTTCCAGATTGTTTCTCCACCCAAAAAACCCGATGAGATTGGCATAAAACTCTGGGCGCACCACCCCCTTCCGCTCCCCGCCCCCTGAAATCCAAGGAAAAGATTTTCCAATGTCCGGATGACGCTTTCTTTGTCCTGAGAGGCGGTTTCTATTCGATCTTTGAGTTCCTGGATCAATTCCAGATGATGGTCCCTATGGGTCTTGTGGCGGGCATCCAACTTTGAAGCCCCTAAAAAGGAAAAAAGTTTAAGGTTCAGACGGGCTTTGGGTGCGTATTGGAAAATTTGATCAGGCTGACTTTTTATATATGAAAGTTCCGGCAGGCAGCTCTTAAATTCAGTGTCATCTTTGAATTTTTTAGGAGAGAAGATTACCAATAAAAGTTCGATGAGAAGTTCACAATGGGTCTGGTCTGAAAAGAACCGATTTCCCATCAATTGAATAGCCGGGTTGTTCATGGCTTGTTTGGCTTTGGGATTCGTCAAAGGATCATATGGGAAATCATTAAAGGACATCGTTTACCTCCAGGGTGCCGTTGGCGACGCTGTATTGCTGCCGTAAAAAGGTATGGTCCGTTTTCAGGTGGACCAGCATAATCTCTTCGGATCTATTCCTTCCAATACGCCCTTGGAGCTGGGCTTTATATTGATCAAGCCGTTCGATATAGGCGGCCTGCAGCACTTCACCAAATTCACCAAAATGTCGCATAAGTACATAATCCAAAAAGGGCACTCCTAAAGGTAGGTCAATACCCTTGATAGGTTCTCGGCCTTTAAGAACCAGGTCCTTTCGCTGCTGGCCATTGGCAAACGTTTTTTTCTTTCAGTTCCAGACGGGTCGCCGTGCTCCAATCCAGCTGCGCCAATACGATCTGAGCGCTCTGTCGGACCTCCCGCCTGGGGCGGCTTAAGGTAATATACAGACGCCGGTCTCCGCCTTGGGAAGAACCTTCCGGTAACCTGACACCGGTAAAATGTTCTTGGAGGACATGGTATATTTTTTGGCCGAGCCCTGTAACTTCCCTTGGTTGCAGCCCACCTTGGGATGATTGCCAGTCCATCCAGTTGAGGAGGGAAGGCGAATTGAGAAACTGTCCGATATAGGTTTGATCCTTATTTTTGAAATCGTAGAGAAAGTATAACATTCTCCGAACCTGTTCCCTGGCACGGTCCGGTGATATCTTGACATCGGGCCTGCCATGGGTTCGGCCCCCTGATCTCTCAGAATTTCGAATACTTTTTCGCAACCGGGCACATCAAAGGGGAAGGTCTGACCGTAGGTTTTCAACCAAAGCCGATGTTCCCAAAGAGGCGATGGCCGATCGCCAAAGCCTTGTTCCAAAACAGCTTTGACAGCCTTCATCCTTATGGCTGCCATATCTGCCTCACCACCGTCATCACCAAAAAATCGATTAAAAAATAAAAACTCTATGGTCAGCGGACGATGGGCCTTTTCCTGCATTATACGGATATCGCTGCCCTCTAATCCGGAGGTAAGGATATAGGCCAGATGTTCGGTTAACTGCCTCAGAGTCAACCGTACACCGTATTCATACATTCTCCGGTACGCCAGAAAAATGCGGTATAGTACCCTTTCCTTATTTTTATGGATCAGATCTACATTGATGCATATGGGACAGGCATCCCTGCACTCTTTTTTACTGCAGGCAACCCACCGTTTTTCATCCAGCATTCGTTCAAAAATTTGTCTGGCCAAGGCCAAGTTATCCATCCGGGCCAGGTTGAATATTTTAAACTGAACACCCTTTAGATCCAGGTCCGAACCGCCTGTGTCGCTACCGATGGCCTCCAGTACAGAGCTTTCCAGATCCTTATTCCCCTGTGTCAGCATAGCCTCATGGCTTTTGAACAGGTCCAGTAAGGTGCCGGTATTAGACACCAGCAAAAATCTCTTTTTATTTTCAATCAATTCGTCAATGAGTTCTGATTTTTTTAATTCTATCTTGTTCACTCAGATCTTTAATAATGGTCACGTTGGCCGATTCGATCTCTTCTCTGGGGCTGATGGGCCCAGGAAGAGGCGCGTCAGGAGGCAACCCTTTCAAATATTTGAGAACATCAATAGCTAAGGTAGACTTCCCGTCTCCGGCATGGCCGGTTAAAATGATGTGCCTGCCTGTCGGGTTCCGGAGTTCTGTAAGAATGGCTTGCACCAGAGGATGGACAACATGGAGCAGTGCAAAATATTCATTGCATACCTGGGATTCGGCCAGGGCATTTTCATTGCTGCCCCCGACTTGTTGTAGAGAATTTAGATAGCCGACAAAAGGATTGGAAAAATTGAAATGGTGGGAGGGTATAGATTCAAGTATTGTTGTTGCGTTTTGGGTCATTTTTCCATATGAATCCTTTAAAAATCAACAAATTCTCTTCTTTTCGTCTCGTCTCTCATAATTTTTACCATTTCATCATTCAATGAGGCATGGCTAATTAATTGCAATAAGCGCTTTTTTGTGAATCTGGCATTTTTCAATAGGACGATTTCTTGGTATTCTGCCTCTTTGCCATCTTTAATGTTGAGAATCCATAGGCCGCTTCCTTGTAGATGATAAAACGGGTATTCGAGTTGAATAGAAGCCACCGAAGCCTTTGGATCAATAGAAAGAAACGCTTTTTGAAAAGCTATTTCAAGTTCATTATCTATATGAAATTTATTCTCACGAGAGGACTCCCTATCGAATAATTCTGCAATTGCTATTAGCAAAGCAAAACGGTGGGGATTAGGATGCCCCTTTTTGATGCCTTCTATGAAATTTTGAATCGCTGCGAGCACATCATTGTTCATTTTGTACTCCTTATTATTAGATTTTGATTTTTCTAAAGATTTTTTGGAAATTTTATTCTCTGATTTATATCCTCATTAGCCCATAGATTAAAAAGTGTCTGGTCTTTTTTTAAATTGATTTGCCTGCCAGATTTTTTCTTTGTTTATATTCTGCTTTTTATTGCTTTTATTCTTTCTGGATTATTTCTTATGTATTTAAGACTTTCGTTTTCCATCCATGTGAATTTTTTTCCTGTTTTAGGGTCTAACTTTTCAAAAGATTCCGCTTTTAAGTAATAGTCGGGTTTATTTTCAAGAAGTCCTACCCATTCTATTTTTTGTTGAAAAAAACAAAAGTAGCATCCAGAACGAGATCTCCAACTATAGTATTCTGGTAAGCCAAGCCCCTCCTGTTTCAAAATGCTTAATACGCCATCTAATCGGATATTGTTTTCGATGAAAGGAAATTCAGTCTTTATGTTTGGCTTTTTTGGAAATATACCCTGTCCTTTGAATTTCGTCTGCCCGAATACCAACATAATTAATTATTGGTTCATCACCGACATATTCCTCGAAGGGTTTTATTTTTAGCATTCTCGTACACCACCGTTTATTGGGATCTGGAAGTACACCTTTATACATATCTAAATAATATTCGAAATCACGATCGTCTTTTAACCATTTAATATCAATACTTAAGTAATCCTGAAGTTTATAGATGTAGTCATAAGTTTCTTGAAGTTCTTCGCCAGAGTCACAAAAAACATATTCAAGATTTGGAATTTTTTTCCTAAGAAACACTGCTAAAGCGGTGCTGTCCTTTCCCCCAGATAACGCAACAATATGCCGAACCGGTTTATCGATTTGTTCTGCATTCTCCAAAGATTGTAAACCTGTCATGATGATTTACCCGCTGATACATTGGATTCAACTTTTGAAAGCAGTTCCCTTAGAGCTGCCGCAATAGCGTTGGGAGAGTGGTCTTTGGTGAATTCCTCTAATTGGGATTCGAGCCGTAACGTAACCTGTTTTTTCTGCTTTTGCTCTTCCGGCGTCAAAGAAATAAATGCTTGCCCTAAGGTGGCCCATAACACTTTATACTGTTCGCCCATCCCTTCAGCCAGTCCGGGAAAACGCTCAATGTCCATATCCGTCCATTGTGCAAAGGGACGTCCGGCAACACAGGATATGGCAGATTTTGGATTATGGTAGTCCAGGGCACCGTTGCCGATACATCTGAAAAACGGGGTAAGGGCATCATTGGTAGTTCGGGGGTCCAGCCAGGCTGCCCGTTGTTCCAAAGTAAGCCAACCTTCTTCTCCCTTGGGCAGGTCACATTTTTCCAGCAGAGTATCCCGGGCTTGATTGAGTACAGCGTCTGCATGATGCTGTAAACTGGAAAGGCTCTGGTTTAAATATTCGAAAAAAATTTGTATATCTTCGGCTCTTTCTTGATTCTCTTTAAAGGGTGGGAGACCGTAGCAAGCCGGAAGATCATTGAATAATAAGGCTTCCGGGTACTGGGCCTGGACAAGGCAGTCTTTAAATTTTAACCCCAGTTCATTATCAAACCGGCTGGATTTCAATGTGATTTGTGGCAGGCTGTGCAATATTTTGAACAGGGCCCGGACCACACTGGCGGTTTTGGGAGGCTGGTTTAATCCTTCTGCCAACCGGCCGACAACAGCTTTTCGTATTCCTTCAGTCCGGGCACCTGAAACTGAAAACAACTCAGGCCGCTTTTGAAGCAAATCAAATTGAGCCATTTGAGGGTCCGGCAAAAAGGTATTGTCCCGGTATAAAAACAGATCGTTTTTATTTAAAATATAAAAGGCGGTAAACAGGATGGGATGGATGCCCTGGGGCAGTCCGTATGGATCCTGGGCCAATTTGTTAAATAAAAGGTCCAAAGGAATCTGCTCAACTTCAGGGGAAAAAATCGTTTCTTCCAGTACCGCCCAGCAGGGGGCCAGGTTCATTTTATTGTCTTTTGGCGGGGGTTGAAAAGCCCACTTTCCAGATTGAGCATCATACACATGGATACCGGGGGCATAAAGAACCGACGCATATATACTTCGTTCTGGGGGTAGCCTTCTATTCCTAAATTTTCATGGTCCTGATAGTTGAGCATTCTATCCAATAAGCAGCGACGAGCCGAAGTGGCCGCCCCTGAAATTTTACGTCGGGCAACCAGCTCATTTCTGACTTTGGGGCTCTTATTATATATTTGGTCACATGCTGTAGATAGCAGACGGGTTACATCCGGGGTATGGCGAGCTTTTCGGTCCTTCCCTGCCCAGAACCACTGACATGAATTGCCTGTCGGAGCAGGACGGGGATCTAAAAAAATTTGCAGCAACTGGTTAATGCGCTGCTCTCCCTCTGCAAGGCGCAGATCAAGCTCTCTTTTGGCGACCCGGTCATCCCTCAACTCTTCGGTATGATTACTCACCCAGTTTAGGCAGGCCACTTCTTCGACAACACCTCGAAGGGCATCAATCTGCCTGGGCAGGGCAACGACAATATTCGGATGACTCTGGGTGATTTGTTCTATTTTTAACAGAACCGCTTTGTGATCCGCCTGAGGAAGGAGAACCAGAATGATGCCGGCCACTCCATCTAAATCAGATAACAGCCCCTGGCCATCACCTTCGATTCTTTCTCCATAAACTAATTTAAAATACCGATGAGCTCCAGTTTCAAGGCTGTGTCGTCTGGCCAGCATGGACCGGGTCGGTAAATGTCGGGACAAGGTTTCATAAAGAGATTTTCCTTCTAACTGAAGCTTTCTTCTGGCTTCTTTCATTCTGGCGTGGATATCAACGTCGCTGCCTTCCCATACCCGATAGGTGTCATCTAATCGCCTGTAAGTTAAAATTGACTGTGTCCGCAGCTTGCCCAACTCCTTGATCACTCCGGGGATATTGGAAGCCACACAGGTCAAAAGTTCCGGGGTAGCTTTCAATGGACTCATTTCCCCCAGCACATTAAGCAGGGAAATGGAACGTATAAGCTCCAATTGTTCCTGGGTTAACCGAGCATTGCTGTTGATAATATCATTGGCTTCCAGCAATCGCTTGGCATGTGGAATTCTGGACAAGCCCACCTCAAAATTAGCCAATAGGTAGGCATAAATATCTGTCAGCCTGATAAAATTCCCGCCGCCGGCCTCCATTTGGCATATGGTTTCCAGAAAGCCAAACGGCTCCATGCTGGTGAGATAGGAAAAGATGGATCGTTCGTTCTGGGCCAGCCGCCGAAACAGATGGGGAATGGATAGCAATACGGTAGGATGCAAAGGCCACGCCGATTTTGCACAAGCAGTGAATTCTTTGGCGTCCATTCCTAAAGGCAAAGGAATTTCAGCGGTTGTAAGTGCTTCCAATTCTTTAATAATTGCATTTTCAATGGCCTTTGGCAGGGGATGTTCCCTTTTTATGGCCTGCCCAACCATATTGATAGTTGTGGCGGCAGATTCGTTAAATTGGATGGATTGGAAACGTTCCTGGACCTTGGCCCATTCATTTCTGACTGTGCGGTCCGATAGCTCGACATAATCGTCAAACATTTGATGCAGGATGATTAAAAACAGGACAGGTACACCCTTTTGACGATTGGCAAATTCAGCGATTTGCTGGAAGATATATACATCCCCCCACTTTTGTCCTGAAGCGCATATTCCAATGTTTTTCCTGCTTCGTCAATGCAGATCAACAAACCGGTAAGTCCTTGAACCCTTACTTCTTTCTGGGTTTCCAAAAGGAAGTTAAGGACCGTGCCGGAGTCCTCCCAATAGTTTCTATCAAGGGCCTGCTGAATTCTTGAAATCAATTGACTGGTGCCCGGCCCATGTTCAAGCATATGCACGGCATCTAAAATACCTTCTAAAAGCAATTGGGAAATGGGGCGGCGTCTTGCCGTGATGACAATAGGAAGAAAGCCTTGTTTTTCCTTTTTTGCTGCCCGGATTTGATTTTTTGCACGGCTTTTAGTTGTGGCAGTGCCTGCGAGCAGATCCATTGATTTTTCTGACAGGATAGGATCCATCCCCATGAGACGACACAAAAAAACAGCAAAGGCTGATTTGCCGGATCCATATGGACCGATCAGTGTAAACGCCTGCTGTCCGTCCTTCATGGTTAATCCATTGCAAACCCGCTCCAAAGACCGGGATACATTAGGAGTGATAATATAATCAGATTTGGCCGCCGCCTGTTTCCAGTCATTTGCCAGATTGGTTGAGCGCAAAAATCCAGGGACAATACCGATGTAGTCGGAAATCAATTTCAGGTCAGCCATGGATCGGTGTCCCTCTATAATAGTCATTTAATAGATCCCAAGCCTCTTGTTCCTCCATTTCGCATCGAACCATGGCAACACCGGCAGATTCTGTAAACCCATACTTCCCATGCCATTTTGGCGAAGCGCTAAGTAGCTGAACGGCCTCAATCATGGCGTTTTCATCCAGCATAAACACCTGTCCAGGGCTGAACTCATGGTACAGAGCTTCCTGAATACGCATGGCACCACGGTTTGTATCCTGGTTCAGGTATTCATAAATAGCAAAACCGATTACCTCAGGCGGCAAAGATGCCTTAGGGCCAATGGAAAATCGGTATAAATCAGAGTCTCTCAAAGGATGAATAAGATTGAGTTCCTGAAACGGGCATTCAAATGATTCTTCTTTTAAGCTATGGCTATCAAATCGCCTCCCACCTGTATAAGATCTGATAAAGCAATCAATGTCCCGCATGATAATTTTATCGGAGGGGGCTTTTTTATTTGGGTCCAATATTTTTACAGCAGCCTGGGCCACGTCGTATTTACTGAATTCAGGCTTGTGGAGATAAGAAAAAAGCGCTGTTCCCGCTGTGATGACATCTGGATTGGTGTTTACTTTCCAGTGCAGCAGCCAAAGTGTTGCATTATCTTCAAGAAAAGGATCCCACCCCGTCTTTTCGTCCAAAATTTTTTTACCCAGATCGGACACTTTATGATCGTTGAGAATACCTGCCATCTCACACCAGTAGCGGATACTGTCGACCATGTTTTTCCCAACACCTAAATCGACAATGGCATTATCTTCTGAGAACCATTGACCATTTTTCACAAAACGAAATCCTTTTTCCAACCATCCATACCTAAAGCAAAAGGTTTGATGTCCTGAAAAATTTTGGCGTTTTCTTTTACGCATCCATTCAAATCCTTACCATGCTCTGCATTAAGTAAGCCTTTAAAACTTTTCGCTCGTTAAAATTTATTAGAATATTACTTTCTGAATACCTCATCTTATATACTCTTCAATCTCACCATAATTCAACAGTATTGCATCTTTGTTTTTTGAAACTATCAGGCTTTCATGATTTTCAAACCCAAACCGTAGTAAGACATAATAAATAAAAGCGACCCGAACCTCTAATTGGGCGACCCCATCAATCATATTATACTCTTTTTCAATTATTTTACGCTGATCTGGAGTCAAATCCGGATGAGCTGCTATTTTTAAGGTTACAAACTGATTCCAGTTATAGTCATTTGCTGGATTCACTTTTGATGCCTTTACATTTTGAGCATCCAGAATACGCCCTAAAATAAAATCCTTGAAATCACTTACAAGCTCACAATATGCCCGAATGTGCCACCTGAATCCATCAAACGCAAAAGCATGAGGAGAAATCCATCTCCATACAGGAGACGGTCTGCTCATGGATTGATACTGAATATTTATTGCCTTTCCCTCTTTTTAAAGCCCTTACTATCCTTTTAAGGATATATGGGGCAACAGTTCTTTCAAATGAGGGAACAACCGAGTACTCTGGAATATATCCTATAAAAGTTTCATCCTCTTTGATCAAGCCTTCTGATAACATTGATAGATTAGATAAATATTTGTGAGCATCTACCGGACCCAAGACAGGTTCAAACTTAGAAGATACCAGGTATTTTTTTCTCCGTTTGTCATAATAAATATTCCCCGGAGCAGTTTGTTTATATTGCTTGATATCTGCTGACGCCTGGGGAATAGAAACACCAAAAGCATCCTTTATATCTTTTCTGTTGATTGTGCCTTCCCAGAAAAGCCGATACTCAATGAACTCTAATCTTTGCCGAACGCCCCACTTCATTGCTTTTTAAACACTTTCTTAAACATATAAAAAGTATATTCATATAGAAACTATATGCATATAATCATAAAAAATTTTGAATGTAAAGTGTTTTTAAAATTTCGGACCTCGTCCAAATTCCTTCTGTTATTGACGTCGGGTCCAAATCTTTGGACAGCGAACCAAGCAAGTTATGATAAAAACAGACCCTGTAAGCAGCAAATGAAGCCTCTATAATTCCATCTTCGATATTGCTTGACTCTTATCCTTTTTTGGAGAATTTATAGAGCATAACCAATTGTTTTTATATGAAAATAATAGTGATCCGATTTTATCGGAGATATGGATATGATAAAATCATTAACTCAACTTTCGGGTTTAACAATAACTGGCTAACTTTCGCTTTTCTAACAAACCGGAACATTGCAGTGCTGTAGTCATGG
>LQAJ01000128.1_pt1 | contig 40352 bp, 39 predicted proteins | sample 1535811 | NCBI WGS metagenome assembly LQAJ01 (sample SAMN04331587, study PRJNA305678) | bioreactor metagenome | isolation source: bioreactor_6 inoculated with Wadden Sea sediment 2nd replicate of a... | place: Germany: Wadden Sea, Janssand Flat
GGTCGAACCGTCGCTGCCGGTCAGGGTGTTCAGGGTCACGGGACCATCAGGGAAGCCGCAGCCGAAGTGGAGTAGTTGATAGTGCCCTGCTCGGTCTGAATATCTCCTGTGGAGAGGTTCGGGTAAGCGTTTGCGATGGTTTCGCGAACGGTCGAGCTGGTTGCAACAGTCTGAATCAGGTTAAGCAGATTGGCAGAACTGGTTGCGGTTTCGAAATTGCCGGTGATGGCAGCCAGCGGAGTGCCGCCGCCGTTCAGGGTGGTGACCATGTTGTCGATGGCTGTGTTGAAACCTGAGTAACCGGTGTCAGCGTTACCCGCGCCGGAGTCGGCGTCAAATACCTGATGGACAATCGCCATTTCGGCGCTTGCCAGCGGGTTGATCAGGGTGAAGTCGCCAGCACTGGCGTCGTTCACCAACAGAGCGTAGACAGACTGAATTTCAGTTTTTGCAGCTGTCAGGTCGGCTTGGGTGATGTCCTCAATGCTGCCTGCGATGCCGGCTGCGCGTTCAACCCACATGGTGGAGAAGACGGAGAAGTATACTTCGGTGGTGGCGCTGGAACTCATGACTGCGTACATGGTTCCGGCAAAGTCGTCGCCGTTGACGAGTTCCAGAATAAGGGGATAGCTGGTCACGCCGGAAAGGCTGGAAGAAGTGATGCTGACAACACCGCTGCCGTCTGTTGAACCAACATTGCTGATTCGTCCGGTGCTTGCGATCGCGTTGATGGTACCGTTCTTGACAGGGGTGTTACCTGCGCCACCTGCAATGCTCCGGCTGCCGAAAGGCCTCCACCTCCGCCACAACCGACGAGCGCTGCCCCCATGGCGAGCATTGCCACTATGGCAAGTGGTACAATAAATTTCATTCCTGACCTAAGCATGCATCCTCCTCTTCATTTCGCATGAAACAGGTTTATTTATAGTTTGCACATAAAAAACTGAAAAGCATATGGAGTTACTTGTCCATATAACTGCCATTTTCTAATTGTTTGCGGATAAGATGTCAAGAGAGTTTGGTTTTTTTTCTTTATGTCTTTATAGAATGGTTTTATCTCAAAAAAAGTATTGTTTTTTAAATGGTTATTGTGCTTTTTGTTTGTGAAACGATAAGAAGGTTAAGTGTGTTCTGTGATACTTTTCACAGATGCTCTTTGGGGGAATGTTCGGATATTCGTTTTTTTTATTTAGCTTAGTCGATTTTCGACCCGAGGAGAGTTCCTCATATTCTTTGTTGCGGGTGGGGGTTAAAAGGGTTGCTTTGTTTTTTCGTAAAAAACAAGGTACTTACGGGTTGCAAAGTTGAGAATGAGGCTCCCGGCAGTGGCCCATAGTTTGGCACTGAGCGGAGTGAAATCGAGGCTCATGAGCCAACTGGTGGCACTTGCATCCAGAAGTCCTATGCTGCCTACGCTTATCCAATACCAGAAGTGTTCAGAAGCGGCGTTCCAACGCACCCGGGAGCGGAAAAGAAGGCGTATGCATAGTTCGTAATTGAGATACGCAGCTGCGATAAAGGCGATGAACGCGGCAAGGGCTGATGGCATGGCGAGCAGGAGAAGGAGGAAGCATGCTGCGTTGAACACGGCTGCGCTACCACCGATGAAGAGGTATATAAGGAATTGGATCGGCATGGGGGCGCAGTAGGCATTGTATCGCATCAGGCAATAGAGTGCCCGAATTCCGTCCTTCCAGCCGATTTTCTTGCCTTCATCGTATGTCCGTCCTTCATAGGATATGCCGATTTCATAGATGCGTGCTCCGGTTTGGGCCACTTTCGAAACCATTTCAGGCTCGATGCCGAACCGATCTTCCCGAAGGTCGATGGATTGGATCAGTTCCCTGCGGAACAGTTTGTAGCAGGTCTCCATGTCTGTCAGCATCAGGTCGGTGAACATGTTCGAAATGAACGTCAGGCACTTGTTAACCATTGTATGGTAAAAATACAGGACTCGCCGGGCCTTTCCACTTAGGTAGCGAGAGCCGAACACCGCGTCCGCCTTGCCTTCTAATAATGGTTCAAGCAAATTGTGCAGATCCTGCGGGTTGTACTCCAGATCCGCGTCGTGAATGCCGACGTAGTCGCCCGTGGCATGTTGGAATCCGGTCCGAAGGGCCGCCCCTTTTCCCTGGTTTCGTTCATGCTGGAGGATACGGATTTCGTTGTGCCGATCAGCCAGTTCCTGCGCGAGTTGCAGGCTCTTGTCCGTGGAGCAATCATCTACGATGAGCACTTCCAACGACAGGTGCTCATCTGCGATTCCGAGGAGGCGTTCTACGCTCTGCACGAGGGTGGCTTCCTCATTGTAACAGGGGACGACGACTGAAAAAACGAATGGGGTGGTGAATGTTTGGCTCATTTGATTTTCTTGAAAATAAAGGTGTTCCCGTTTCTGAAAAGCAAAGTATAGCCTTTTTGTTTCAGCAATTTTTCCGCGGTGAAGGATGGCTTGCCGTAGACCTGCTTTGCTCCGATGAAGACATAGTCCGGATGAGTGCGTTTTTTGCTTGGAATTGTACGGCGATATTGACATGGGGGCCGACGACGGAGTGGCCGGTCATTGCCGGAATCCAGATGCCTGCGTCGCCGTAGTTGTTGGCGATGAGTGCTTCGTGCGGGATGTTGGAGGCCATCCATTTTAAGGCGGTCATGTCGGATTGAGTGACCGTGGATTCTCCCCGGATGCCGTTGACGTAGTACTGTTGAGAATAAAAATTGCCTATACCGAGGGCGACTAGCAGGATGGAAAGCCTGATGTAGTTGGCTGCATCCTTGCGGCTTTTGCTCAGAAGCAGGTCCAGCCCTGCGGCGGCCAGTACCGCGATGGGAATGGCCAGCATGGCCGCTGTCCGTTCCGGGTAGATGAGATAGGATGCTGGCAGCACCCAGTATTGGCAGTTGAGTACCAGTAGGAACACGAATGGGAAAAATAAGGTGTAGGTGAGACAGGCTTCCCGTTGTTTGTTCCAGAGGGATATGCCGCCGATGAGTCCTGTCAGCAGGAGCAGGGGGAGGAACATATTGTCGAGGTTCAGGCGGTGGTATAGGTAGACCGGGATGCTCCAGAAGCTGTTACCAAGATTGCCCCGCCATGCATGGGAGGTGTTGCGGACCCAGTTTTCTATCCAACTTGTGACTTGGCTGTCGATTCCGCTGAGGTCTATATTAATGATATATGGGAGCTGGAGTGCGAAGAATAGCAGGCATATGGCGGCCACGGCTTTCCAGTAGACTGCAGGTGGCCGAGGCGAGAGAGTTCTCACGATGACGAATGCCGGGATGCAGATGTATGCTGTCTGCATGAAGACGATGGTGTGTGTCTGGAAGAGGCCGATTAGACATGCCGTGCACATGGTCGCGCCCAAGGCGGGCCGCTTGGTCATCAGGTTTTCTCCGGTCAGGAGCATGGGGATGAAGGCAAGTCCGAGAACCGTGGGGTTGCCGCCCCAGTGGGCCATCTCTTGAGGTGCGCGAAGGAGTAGCGATGCGCCGATGGCACAGGCCAGTGCGCTACGCCAGTCTGCTACCTGCCGTGCTGCCTGGAATATGGCCATGCAGAAAAAAGCGTGCGAGAGGCAGGCCACCAGGAAGGCAGCTCGCCACGGCGGAAGGTCAGATATGATACTGATGATCGCAGATACGGTATGAAAACCTATGGGGAATGCGGAAAAAGTGTCGAGATTGACAAGCGGCTGGTAACTGTCCGGTACGCCGTTGGTCGTGGCGATGAGCCGCGTGATGTACGAGTGCATGCTCATGTCTGCGCCTGCCGGGGCGATGGTGGAGAGGTACGGGACGAGCTTGTACCACGTCATAAGCCAAGGCGATGAGGATAAACACATCTTTGGCCGTGACAGTGACGGAGTGTGTAGGTTTTTCCACCATTCCACAAGGGCCGGGAGTATCGAGATCCCCACCGTGCCATAGCAAAACAACGTCATGGGAAGCCCAACTGTTTTGAGAATCCAGGCTGAGGCAATCCAGTAGCCGAGGGAAAGGAAAATGGCGTTGATGAGCGTGCCGGAAAAGTCCCATGCAGCTTCGTCGTGCTCGTCGGGGAAAGGACGCGTCATGAGGATGATGCCGGGGAAGAGAAGCGGGATTGCTGGCGGATAGGCCAGAACCGCCCCCAAGGCGGCCATGGTGATGAGCAAGGAATGAGGTGTCGTTTTGTGCATGATCGTGTTTGTAGGTCTGGCCGTGAAGCGATGCTTGCCGACACGCTGTACTGAGTCATATCAAGGTCTTCGAATGCTAATATCTCATATGCTGTATTTTCAGAGCAGGTCAAGGGGGGTGATATCTTTAAGTGTGTTTTTCAGGTGCGTGAAACTTCGCAGTTCTTGGTGAGAGCCTTTAACAGGTAAGGCCCGTTCTTGTGGGGGGGGAGGGCTATTGAGCGATTTGTACGGCCATTTTTTTATTTATGCAGTCTCGGTGAAATACATATAAAAAAGACCAACCTTCATTTCAAAGGTTGGCCTTTTGGATCACTTGTCGATGCAGGCTAAAGGTGTTTTATTCTTCTTCGGAAGAGCCGGTTCCGCCTGCTACCTTGAATTGACCATTTCTTAACCGGATGGTGTCTTCGACCATGGCGGCAAAGGCGCTGATGCTTACGAGTGCTCCCATTATCGGGAGGATCGCCATGGCGTATTTTGGGCATGTAGTTCGGCTTGAAGGCAACCATCCGTCTTCCCATGTGAAGTACCACATCTCCCAGTACTTGCCGCCCATTCTGGCGACGACTTCGACGCCTGCGACACAGATGACGATGCCCAGGGTGAGGATGATCAGGGTCCAGAATTGCTGGATGATAAATCCGTACTTGGTCGGTAGACGTGAGTAGATGACGTTCAGCGCGATGTGCTCTTTTTCCCGAACGGTCAGTACAAGGGCGAAGAAGACCAGCCAGATATTACTTAGGACAGTCAGGGTATCTCCCCAAACCGGCGGGTTGTCGAAAACGTATCGCATGACCACGGTGTAGTCCGTGAAGAAGACCATGCAGAACATCATCAAGATACAGAATGCGGCCATGAATTTTCTGGCCAAATTGTCGATTGTGGATATGAATTTGAACATGTTGTTGATCCTCCCTCTTTATTGGATGAAGCCAAGGTAAGTGGGAAGCCACATCGTGATGTCCGGGATGAGAACCAGTGCGAACATCAAGGCAAACAAGGCTCCGAGATAGGGGAGCATGGCCACGGCCACACTTTCCAGGCTTGCCTTGGAAACCGTGGCGGAAGTGAAGTATGCAACGCCCAGAGGCGGGGTCACGGAGCCGATCAGGAAGCCGACGATACAGACGAGGGCACCCTGAATCTCGGGATAGCCTGCTTTTGCCATGACATCCACGATGACCGGGCCGACCACGATGATGTTGACGGCGGAATCCATGACCATGCCGAGCAGGTAGATGAAGGTGATCAGCACCAAGGCGAACATGAACGGGTTGGCTGCATAGCCCAGCAGGAATTCTTCCAGCTGACCGAGAGCGCCCAGAGAAGTCAGCAACCAGCTGAACGGTCCGGCAGCAGCGATGATGATGAACACTGAAGCACTGTTGCGGAACGCTCGGGTAAAGGCGGACTTGCAGTTGGATACATTGATGGTCCTGTATACAAACAGTCCGACAAGCAGCGAGATGGTGGCTGTCAGGGCTCCGGCCTCGACAACGCCGGCAATGCCGCCGACAACGGCTCCCACGAGGATGGCGGGCACGAGCAGGGCAAAGGACGATTTGATTGCGGAGTCTTTAATGGCTTTCAGGCTGAAAGGTTCTTCGCTCCGTTCAAAGTTGTATTTGACTGCCAGCACATGGTTCACTCCCATCAGCAGTGCCCCGACGAGCAGGCCGGGAATGATGCCGGCGGAGAACAGGGCCCCGACAGAAAGACCGCTGGCGTTTGCCAGAACGATCATCATGATGGACGGAGGGATGATTCCGCCGATGGTGGAACTGACCGCTGTGATGGCGGCAGAAACGCACGGGGGTATCCGGCCTTGGTCATGGCGGGGATGATCAGCGAACCGACAGTGGCGGTGTCCGCAACCACGGAGCCGTTCATTCCGGCGAAGAACATACTCACCAGAACGTTGGCCTGTGCGAGACTGCCTCGCATCCGGCCAATAAGTCGTTGGCTCAGTTCAACCAGCCGGTCAGTGATGGTCGCACTGGTCATCAATTCCCCGGTCAGCATGAAGAAGGGAATGGCTGTAAGGGGTACGGAGTCGATGGCGCTGAACATCTGTCCCGGAATGAGGACAAGCGGGGCCGCATCCGTAAAATAGATATATGCCGTTGGCAGAAGAATCATGGTGAACCCGATTGGTGCTCCCAACAGGATAAAAACCATGAGAAGGCTGAGAAGTATTATACTTTCCATAGTAACTGTGTCCTTTTCACCGCAACAAGGTATCCGGGCAGGGGGCCCGATCAGGATGAATTCAAGTTCCCGGTCTGGTAATCTCCGGGAGTATGGGTAATCGCGATAAATTTCAGTTTTTGGGGCTGCACCAGATACTCCTGAGGAGGTATTCGGTACAGCCCCTTTTTACTATTATTAAGCGTTCGTCTCCCTGCGGTCAGGAAGTGAGCCGGAAACGGCTTACAGAGCGCCGGCTTCCTTCAAGGCCTTGATGAAGTCGTGCAGGCCCTGATCGGCCAGAACGCGTTCGGCAACTGCGGGATCGAAGGTGCCCTTGGCGTCCTTCCATGCAGCGATGGCACCCTTGCGCCACTCACCCATTTCGGCTTCGTTGGGAACGTACCACTCCTTGATTTCTTTCTTGATGGCAGTGGTGCCGTCGGCAACCCACTTTTTGTCAAGCTCGGCAACCTTCTTGGCGAAAGCGTCTGCACCGGCCTTGACCCAGCCCTTTTCTTCTTCAGTGAGTTTTTCGTACTGATACATGTCCATGGCGAGGACGTTGCCGGACCAGGAACCGCCGATTTCAGTGTAGTACTTGCAGACTTCCTGCAGCTTGGCGACTTCCTGCCAGGGGATGGCGACATACTGCCCTTCAACAACGCCGGACTGGAGACCCTGATAGAGCTGACCCCAGTCGTAGGGAACCGGAACGCCGCCCCAGGACTTGATCAGAGTGTATTCGATGGGGCTCTTGGTGACTCTCCACTTGACGCCCTTCATGTCCTTGGGGGAGTGAACGGGCTTTGCGGCGTTGCCGAGCTGACGGAAACCGCCGCTGGAGTAAATGGCGAGGGGGATATGACCGCTGTTCTGAGCAGCCATTTCAGCCTGCTTCTGGCCCAGCCATTCGTTGGTGATGCGGTTGGCGTCTTCAATGCTCTTGAAGATGTAGGGCAGGTCGAAGATGGCCAGATCGGTGCTGAAGCTGCCGAAGTTGGCGGTAGAGGTGGTCCAAAGCTGAATCAGACCCTGATTGGCCTGTTCGCCGCATTTCTGCTCGGCACACAGGGATTTGCGGTAGTAAGGCTTGACGATCATCTTGCCGCCGGAGACTTTTTCGATGGTCGGGACGAGTGCCTGTTCAATGGCATCGCCGATGGGCATGCCCAGACGTCCGGTGGTGCCGAGCTTGAGAACCTTGGGTCCGGCCAAGGCTTGAACGGTGAATGCGGACACCAGCATCAAGGCCAATGTGCAGATAAGGGTGTAGCGTTTCATAATCAATAATCCCCCTGAAAGTTTCAATTTGGTCGATTACCTGTTTTTCGTGGATGTCGCTTGTTTCGATGCATCCCGCTAAAGAACACTTGAATCCATGAATCCTTTTATACGCACGATTCAGGTAGAATCAGAACCTGCACCGTGCGCACACCTTCCGCCGCCCTTACAGCAATATGCGAGCCAGAAGCTGTGAAAAATTTTCATTTGCCGATTATCTATCTAAAATTAAAAGGTTTTTTGTCCTTTCGGCTTGAGGGGAGAAAGATTTGGTTGATCTTTAAAAGGAGGTGTGGGCAAAAATGCTCGTCTAATTTGTCTAACACGCTGTTCTTTCAGGTTATTTTGAAATGTGTAAAAAAACTCGCTGTGCAAAAATGCCCATCTGGATGCTGTATGTGATAACTAATGAGTGAGCATGGATTGGAGTGTGTAGTGGCGCGTGTTGGATGGGTGTTGATTTAAGTGGGCGTTATTTCTGTTTTTTCTAGAAAAAATTATTGTGGGCTTACCGTGAGATGAGGGGGCGCTTTGTTGAAGCAGCCGTGTGTAACAGCTTTTGAGGGGAATGAATAACATGATGAATTATGCTTTGTTGGGCATAATGGCGTAGGGTGGTAATTTCATGTACGTTGTTAAACATCAGGGGAAGTGACTATGTACGTTTAAGTGAGGCCTTAGCCGGTGAGTCTGTGCAGAATCTCGGCAGGTCCCTTCCTCCCCGTCCAAAAGCCTTCTGTCTGAAGGTGCATGTAATGCGGAAATAAAAAAATGAAAAAATCTCGATACCAGATTCCGGGCTTTGATGAAGAGTATGGTCATTTGATGGATCAGCTTACCGGAGTCATGGATGTACTGCATGAAGGCATTTGCATAAGTAGCGCGGAAGGGGTCATTATCAAGATGAATCCCATGTATGAGAGGCTGGCAGGTGTGTCTCCCGAGGCTATGCTTGGGAAAAAGGTCAGTTTCCTCAACAGCAAGGAAGGCATTTTTGATGAGCCTGAGCCTGATGCCGAAATGGTGCAGAAGGAACAGGGGTATTTCAAGGGGCCTGTGAGCCCGATCATCCTGAAGACCAAGAAGCCTGCCAATGCGATTCAGAGGGCCAAGGGCGGGTTATGGAACCTGCTGCATGGTTATCCGCTTTTTGATGAGAAGGGTGACGTCGCCATGGTCGTTACCTTTGTCCGCGACATCAGTCATCTGACGCTCTTTCGTGAGCAGCAGATGGCCTACCACAAAGATATTTACAATCAGTTCCGAAAGACCATCAACGTCATTGATTCGGATCAGTCCAATTCGCCGGAGCTGATAATCGAAAGTCCCTCCATGAAATCGCTCTGGGCGCAGATGAAAAAGATCGCCAACACAGATGCGACCGTGTTGGTGCTTGGCGAAACCGGCGTCGGCAAAGGCGAGATCGCCCGACAGATTCATACGATGAGCAGTCGTTGCCGGGACGTATTTTTCAAGGCCGATTGTGCCAGCATCCCGGAAAACCTGATTGAGTCGGAATTTTTCGGATATGCCAAAGGAGCGTTTTCCGGTGCCAATCAGGAAGGCAAGGCTGGATATTTCAGTGCTGCCGAGGGTGGCTCCATCTTTCTTGATGAAATTGGCGAATTGCCTCTTCTGATGCAGAGCAAACTGCTTCGGGTGCTGCAGGATCAGGAGATCATGCAGTTGGGATCACTGAAGCCGAAAAAGGTGGATGTCCGTGTCATCGCGGCAACGAACGTTGATCTGGAAAAAGCTGTGGAAGACGGTGATTTTCGGCAGGATCTTTATTATCGGCTCAATGTCAGTGTGCTGCGCGTTCCGCCGCTGCGTGATCGGGTGGAAGACATCATGCCTTTGGCGCAGTTTTTTCTGAAACGGTACAATGTGAAGTACCGTACGAAAATAGCCTTTTCGGAAGAGGCGTCTCTGCTGTTGCTGCAGCACAGCTGGCCCGGGAACGTGCGCGAATTGAAGAACATGATTCAGGGCATCGTCATCAACTGTGAAACCGATGTCATTGAACCGGAAGATCTGCCGAGGGCAGTACACAAGAGCGCGCAGAAGCATTCCTCCGGATCCATGATGTATTCCGGCGTGGATGTTTCCGGCAGATCCCTCAAGCAGATTGTCAGCAGGATCGAGCGCGATATTTTGCAGCAGGCTTTCAAGGAGCACGGCTCATTGTCCAAGGTCGGCAAGATCTTCAAGGTCGACCGCACGACTGTCGCGCGTAAGTTGAAGGGCAAATCCAAGTAGGGAAATGCAAACAGAAGTAAAAAGCCCCGGCCTGACTGGTCGGGGCGTTTTTTTGATTATGAGCGGTCTGCGTAAACTCTGGCCAGACCGCCGGTTGAGGTCTCGCGGTATGGGCTGAGCAGGTCATGCCCGGTCTGTTTCATGACCGAGGCCACTTCGTCAAAGCTGATGTAGTGCGAACCGTCTGAAAGAATCGCCATTTCCGCACAGGACATGGCGCGCGTTGCAGCGGATGCGTTTCGTTCGATGCACGGAATCTGCACCAGTCCGTCAACCGGGTCGCAGGTCAGGCCGAGATGGTGCTCCAGCCCCATTTCAGCTGCATACTCGATTTGACGCAGGGAGCCTCCCAGCAATTGACAGGCCGCAGCTGCCGCCATGGCGCAGGCCGAGCCGACTTCTCCCTGACAGCCGACCTCTGCACCGGAAATGGATGCGTTATGCTTGAGGATGTTGCCGAATACGCCTGCCGTGGCGAGTGCCCTGACAATATCCGTATCAGGCATGTCGTTGCTTTCCTGCATATGGAGAAGGATGGCGGGCAGTATGCCGCATGCGCCACACGTGGGTGCGGTTACAATGGTCCCGCCACCGGCGTTTTCTTCCGAGGTGGCGAGCGCGTAGGCCGTGAGTGTGCCGGTCGGACGGAGAGCCTCGGACGCGGCCTTGGTCCGTTGATGATAATTCCATGACTGCCGCCGCAGGCCGATGGAACCGGGAAGGACGCCCTGTGTTGCGAGACCGCGCTTGATTCCGGCCTTCATGTGGTCCCAGACTTCGTCGAGGTATGCCAGAATTTCCTCTCCCTCATGGTGGAGCACGTATTCCCAGTAGGTGATGCCTTTTTGGGAACAAATCTGCATGATCTCTTCAAGGGTTGTTCTCGGATAAATGCTTTCTGTCGGGGTACCAATGGTTTCGGCGGTACGGACAGCTCCGCCGCCAATGCTGAAATAGACTTGTTCGGCCATCATGACGCCGTCCGCATCGAATCCTTGGATTTTCATCGCGTTCGGGTGTTGCGGAAATTTTACGTCGGCACGCCATATGATTTCAGTGCAGTCTGCTCCCAGCGTCTCCAGGACAGCCTGATCGGTCAGGTGCCCCCGGCCCGTTGCAGCGAGACTTTCAAAGAGCGTGACCCGGAATGATCTGGACGCAGAATGTGCCTTCAAAAATGCGGCGGCTGCGAATTTCGGTCCCATTGTGTGGCTGGATGAAGGCCCTGCGCCGATGCGGTAGAGTTGCCTGAGGCTTTTCATAGTATGTCCTTGATGGGTGATCGAATGGTCAAAGTTTTGTGCACGCAGTGCGCTTGCCGCACTGCGTGCACACTAGCCCCGCGTGCCGGAGGAGGCTCGCGGGAAGGTATGGTGTTGCCTAAGGAAATAGGCATAATGCGATTTAATCCATGTATTTGGTCAGGCCGAGTTCTTCGAGTTTCTCGGGAGTCGGAACACCGGTTTTTACGTCCCAGCCGCATGCCGTGTAGTATTCGTCAAGCAGTTCATCATAGTTGTCGATGACGCAGTCCTTGTTGTCCTTGTACGCGCCGAATTCCGGTGCGGAGCGGACGCGTTCGGGGAGCATGTCGTCTTTGCGGCGGAGGCCTTCACGCATATTGAACATGCGCTGGAGAGTATGGACGCGTTCGCCGACCTTGATGAGTTCTTCGGCGTCCATGTCCCATCCCGTGGTGGCGCTGAGCATGTCGACCCAGTGTTCCGGGTTGAGACCCGTGTAGCTCATGAATTTACAGGTGCACAGGACGTCCGGCAGGATCAGGCCGCGCTGAAGAATGGCGCATTCGGAGCCCTTGCCCTTTTCATCCCACCTGTCGATTGTTTCCGGGTCAGTGACGCCGTGGGCCTTCATGCCCCAGTCCATCTTCCTCGATCGTAAGCCATGCCTTCAAGGGGATGGATGTGGCACATGCCGCGGTTTGCGGTGCCGTAGCGATGCCGAGGAGCTTGCCGGAGCGCGGGTCATGCGCCGGACCTTCAAGGCCCTTGACGTGGATGGCGTATTTTTCGGCTCCATTGCCGACGATCTCGGCGGCCTTGCGCACGCCGTTGGCAAGCACGTCGCCGATGCCCTTACGGAAAACTATTTTTCGAGAATAGCGGGCAGTGCTTCACTGTTGCCCCATGTCAGGTCCAGACCGTCGAGGTCCTCGTCAGTGAATATTCCGTTTTCATGGCATTCCATGGCAAAGGAGATCATGGCTCCGGTGGAGATGGTGTCCACGCCCCACCTGTTGCACAGGTAGTCGCAATGGACTGCCGCATTCATGTCTTTGTTGAGCAGGAACGACGTGAATACACTGATGCTTTCGTATTCGCCGCCTTCGTGAACAGGAGTCTTGAATTTTCCGTCCTTTACTTCGCAGACGCGCCCGCAGCCGATGGGACAGCCAGAGTAGCATTGCTTGGATTTGACGAGGTTCTTGTCCTGAAAATCATCGAATAATTCAGCGGCCTTGCCCCAGCTGTTGGAGCGCCAGTTCTTGGACGGCCAATCGCCGTCTTCATCATTTTCAACCATATCGCCGATGGTGCCGAATTCGTTGAAACCGTCTCTGAATTCGTGTTCGCGGACTGTTTTCATGGCTGTCTTGGATGCAGCCATGAATTCCTTGGCGTCTGCGTGGTTGGCCTTTCCCTTGCCGGAAACAGCGATAGCGAGAATGTTTTTGGCGCCCATGACTGTTCCGCCGCCGTTTCGGCCTGCGGCGCGGTCGCGGTACATGATGGAGGCAAAGGCCACGAGATTTTCTCCGCCCTGTCCGATGCACATGACGGACGGCTTTTTCTTCCCGTTGGCTAATTCCTCTTCAAGAATGTCGGTCTTTTCATACACGTCCTTGCCGAGAATGTGGGAGGCGTCCTTCAGGCGGGCTTCGCCGTCGGCAATAGAGAGGTAGACGGGTTTGTCGGACGTTCCTTCAATGATGAGGATGTCGAATCCGGCTTTGCGCATGTCCGGGCCGAAGTTGCCGCCGCAGCGGGATTCGCCCCAAGCGCCGGTGAGCGGTGATTTGAAGCAGACCATGATGCTGCCGCCGCCTGGAACCAGATTGGTCGTGAGCGGACTGGTAGCGAAAACGAGTTTGTTGTCCGGTCCCAGAGGATCGACGCCCGCCTCAAGTTCGCGGTACAGTATTTCAGCTCCGTACCCTACGCCGCCCACGAATTCGCGGGCCGCTGTTGGGTCGATATTTTCTGCGGTGCAGACGCCTGTGGTCAGGTTCGCTCTCAGGATCTTTCCGGTGTACCCTTTCAGCATATTATCCTCCGATTAAAAATCTTTTGAATTCAATTTCTTGTCCGTCATGCAGACGGGTCTTTTCGTCTTTGAGTATGTTGTCCCCGGAACGCACGATGACAGGTCCCCGGAATCGCTTTTTGTCCGGGTTCCAGATGGCAGACGGAGTTTCGTCTTTCGCCACACTGGCAAGTTCCTCGTAGAGGTCTGCGAGCGTTGCGTTTTCTCGCAGGACCAAGTCGATGCGTTCCTTGGATAGAAATTTTTTGATGGTGCCGCTCATGGTGACTCGAATATTCATCGTGCTCTCCCTTGGTGATCGCTGCATGCGATGCAGGCTGGGTCAATTTCCAGATTCAGCGCCTCATATTCGTTGGTGAGCAGGTTGAAGAACAGCATTTTTCCGGCGGCGGGCGTACCTGTTTCTGTGATGAGTTTGATGGCCTCGGTTGCCTGTATTGAAGCCATGGCGCTGACACACGTTCCAAGAGAGGGGATGGGGGCGTTGTTTTTGCTTGTTTCTCCGCTCAAGGCGCAGAGCGGACAAGCGGAACGCTGCGGAATGAAAGTTGTTAGTTGTCCGCTAAACCCCTGAACAGCGGCATGTACCAGCGGAACGTCGTATCGGGAGGCGTATGCCGTCAGGGCGATCCTTCCTTCAAGGTTGTCCAGGCAGTCGACGATGATGTCCGGCAGAGGAAGTGCTTCGACTGATTCGTCGGAGAGCGGGGATACGAAAGGAATGCTGTCACATTCTGGATTGATTTTTCTTAGTTTTTTTGAAGCGGTAATCGCTTTCATTTTGCCAAGATCGTCTTCTGTGTACAGTAGTTGACGGTTCAGGTTGGAAATGGAAACCGTGTCGTGATCATACAGCATCAGAGTGCCTATCCCGGCTGCAGCCAACAGCATGGACGCTGTGCACCCCAGCCCGCCGACTCCGGCGATCATGACCGTCGCGTCGTGCAGTTTTGCTGGTTGAAGCCGGGAGTGCAGCCGAGCTGTCGGGTGTATCTGGTTTCGGGCATAGTCAGGTATGGGTTGGTGTCCGGCAGTTCAAAAAGGCTCTCATCAAAATTGAGAAGAGGGTTGCGCTGGTTATTAATAAACGGAGCGTATTTTGAGAGAGCCTCTTTTGAACGGCAGGATATGTTTATCGCAACTGGTTTGCGAAATTGAAGATATCGTTGAGGAGTAGTTCCGGTACTTCCAGAGATGAGAAATGTCCTCCGCGGGGCATCTCGGTCCATTGGATGATGTCGTACATCCTTTCGGCATAGGAGCGAGGGGGCCATGGGAAGTTCTCGGCAGGGAAGATTGCTGCTGCGGTCGGCACTTCGACGCGCGGACGGTCCTTGGTTCCCAGAATGCGTCCGCCTTCTTCCCGGCGTCCGTAGTAGATCCATGTGGAAGTGGCAAAGGTACTGGTCACGAGATAGACCATGATATTGGTCAGCATGCCGTCCTTGGAGTGCGCGGTTTCCACGTCATCGTTCTTGACGTCGGACCAACCGTGAAACTTTTCGATGATCCATGCAGCCACGCCTACCGGGCTGTCGGCCATGGCATAGCTCAGAGTTTGCGGTTTGGTGGCCTGCTGAGTGCGGTAGCCGTCGTGCAGGACGATTCCGGGACGGGTGTCGCATTCGCGTGCCCATTCTTCCTCTTCGGGAGTCTGCGGGCCATCGATGTGGCGCATGGTCGGGAAGCAGATATGAATACCTTTGCAGTGGGCGGCATGGTCATAGCCGAGCCAACTTGCGATGGCAGAACCCCAATCAGCACCGTGCATGAGGTAGGTGTCATAACCCAGTTCGTCCACCATCAGGCTGTTGAGGACTTCGGCCATGGCACGCGGGCCGTACGGACGTTCCGGGGCTTCGGAAAAACCAAATCCGGGAAGGGAAGGCACAATGACGTCGAAGGCGTCTTCCACTTTGCCGCCGAACTTTTCCGGGTGGGCGAGGCGGTCGATGATGTCGATGCTTTCAACGAACGATCCGGGCCAGCCGTGGCTGATCAGAAGCGGAGTCGGGTTGTCTCCGCTGCCCTTTTCAACGATGAAATGGAGGTTAAGTCCTTTTACGTCGGCCTTGAAATTCGAAAATGAATTCATTTCGTTTCATACTTGCGCCAATCGTAGTTGTTTACCCAATAGTCACAAATCTCTTTCATATAGTCGAGATTCGCGCCGTAATCCCAACCCTCAAGAGCGGGCATGGCCTGCCAGGGAAAAGAGCGAACTTTCTCTTTGATGCAGTTCAGCTCTTCGTCGGGAATGTTGATGATGAAAGGAGTCGCCATTAAAGTCTTCCTTGTAGTCTTTATTGTAACGTGAAGTCTTCTAAGGTTGATGAATAAAAGCCGACTGTGCGTCCGGCTCGGCATTACAATGGCAGCAAGGCGAATATTCCCGACTGCGTAAAGAGTACCAGGATTCATGAATTTTTAAACTCGCACGCCCAAAAGGTCAGGTGGAAGGTGACTCGGGCGTACGTTATCTGGAAGCAATTAAGGCAACTTGCGTGCCAGAGGTCGTTTGTATGGTGGTTTTATTGTCTAATAGGCTTGAATGTAATAAGAAATTGCGTTGCTTTGGAGAGGGAGGGACGTTTGCAGAAAAGCTTTGGTGGCTGATGGGCAAAAATGCTCGTGTTTTTTTAGCTGTTGTTGATTTTATTGATAATTTATAGTGTGTAAAATACCCTTCGTGCAAAATGCCCGTATTGTAGGTTGTAACGAGATGTGGGGTTATCCTGTCCCCTTGGTTTCGTGTCCGTTATGTGTCCGTTTTTTTCCACGACGGCATGTATGAATGCTGATATTCCGTACCTTCTGCACGCTCTGCACAATAAGTGACAAAGTGGCTTGGCGGCGAATAAGCCTGTTGAATTAGGTTAGTTGTTTTGAATGATCGGTTTGACGCCCTCAAGGATGGCATTCAAGAGGGCGTGGGGGCAATCCCATATAGCTCCATCAAAGAAAAAGGACTTCGGGTGATTATCCGAGGTCCCTTTTTCTTTGGTTTGGGACCGGGAAATGGTTTTATATCCCATCTATGTCCCAAATGGGATTTTATGTGTTTTGGTAGTATGCGGCCAGCTTGTCCTGCACCGGGGTGTGCTGCAGGTTTTCAAGGTTGGTGTGCCACTCGGTCATGCGAGGATCATTGTGGCCGACTATGGATGCTGCGTGTTTTGTTGATCCGCCTGTCAGCGCTATATTGGTGCAATACGTGTGACGGTGGTCGTGGAAACTGCCAGGATATTCATGGGAGTCTGATTACAGTGGGTGGTTGCACGACTATGATTATATTGTTTTTTATAGGTGTAGATTTCCTCGGCATGTTAACTGTGCTTGAATCCATTGTTGTTTGGGGTAATTGCCGGGGCTATTCAATTTTGATCTGTCGATTTGATAAATAATGCTCTCGGAAACGCCACCTCCCTTGGCTGAAGTAAAACCTTCTCTCTGTCAGCAAATCTGTTGCGAATTGTTTTCGCTGCGTATCGTTGATTTTGGAGGGGTGTCCAAGAAAGATCGGTTATTACGAGTAAATTGACATAGAGTTTTACGATTTTTGCTGTGAATTAGTGTTTAAAGTGCAGCTTTGTCTGCGTCTCTTCTCCCACGTATTTGGTTGTAATTTTGTCTGCCCATGAGCGGATGAGGAAGCCGGCTAGTTGGCGCGCACCATCGGATTCGACGATTTTTTCCATCGACGGAGCTGTTTCCGGAAGTCTGGTGCATTCCCGAGATGGGTAATGCTAATATCAAGATTGTACTCATCAAAAGATGCCTCTATGGCAGTAATGGAGGAGACTGTCTCACGACCACCAAGGGCCTCAAGGTACTCGATGGTGGCGGCGGTGGCCTTCTTGATTATTTCAGGACGGGCCGCCCAGGCGCTGCCCTGTTTTTCCATAAAAGTGACAATAGCCTGATGGTAGCGCGTGTCTGACTCAAGCGTGAGAGATGCCTTTGTTTTGATGCCAATTCGGAAGATTTGGTTGAGTACGAGAGCTGAGATCGTAGCTGCGGAAAGCGAAGAGGAAAAGATGGCTTTGAGGATAGGATGCAGGTCCGCGAACGCTTGAGGCAATAGGTCTACCGTTAGACCGCAAATTATGGACAGGCCGATGATAAATGTTTTCCTGCCGTCGAGCATTCTGGACATGATAATTTGAATACCTGCCACGATCATAAAGCCGAGTGCGAATACAAGAGTAGCACCCACCACGGGGCGCGGCATGATCGCAAATAAGCCGGTGATCTTGGGACAAAATGCCAGCGTGATGAGAATTACTCCAGTACTCCAGGCAATGGCACGGCTGGTGGCTCCAGTGGCAATGGTTAGACCAATGTTGGTGGAGGATGTCGATTGGCCAAATCCACCGAATATGCCCGCCGAGAAGCATCCCACCGCATCAGCTAGGATGCCTTTCTGAATGTTGTCCATGTCTGGACGTTTCCATTGAGTGTCATTGATTTTTGGCAGGTGGTAATATCTCCGACACTCTTGAGGCTGGAGCATATCACCGCGATGATTATGGGGAGAACCATATTTACATCGAAGGCCCAACCTGGGTGGAATGAGACTGGAAACCAGATTGCCGGACGTGACATGGCATGACTCATTTCTTGGACTGTTAGTGCGCCGAAAAGCAAGGCTGTTGTATAACCAGCCACCATGCCTATGAGAGCACAGAACAGTTTTACCTTCCCTTGCGTCCAAACATTAAGGCCGACCATGATAGCAAGGGTGATGCCCCCAATCATTGCCCCTTGCCCATTGATTGCACCGGATGGATCAATGTCGAGAAAATTCTGTCCACCCATTTTGACGACGGTTATGCCAACCATAGCCACGATAAGTCCCGTCACTTCGGTGGGGAAGAGCACACGGAGTTTATGTATTGCACGGGAGAAGAGTGCTTCGATCGCTCCTGCAAAAGCGGTCATGCCAAAGACGAGCGGCAGGCCGCCGGTTTCATACAGAGAAAGGACGCAGCTAGATAGGACGGGCCGCATAACTGCGGGCAGATATAGCCAGATCCCACTGGACCTTTGTGCAAAGATTGAACAATGACGCCGATGCCTCCTGCAAGCATAGACATGCTGATAACAAAGGCAGCCTGATCGGTAGTGCCGCCGCCTTCATGGATAAGGAGAATTGGAAAGACAAAGGAAATGGCGATGATGCTGAAATGCTGCAAACCAAGAAATGCGTTGATCAACAAAGGAGGGCGATCTTCAAGTCCATAAAGCAAAGAGGTTGGTTTCATATTGTGATTCCTTGGATATGCACTTGATTGTTAAGAATATTTTTTTACCTATATACCTTTTGTGAGGGATTCGCTAGCGGGTTGGAATATGGCTTATTGGGTTAAAGCGTATTTTGAGACAAGTGAGTCCTGCTTTATCCCCTGTCTTAGGGGAGCTCATGGGGGGAGAACAATATCTGCACGTTTCGTATTGGCAAGCACTCCATCCTATGTCGAGGAGATGTAAAAACAGAAAATATAAAACAACCTTTGTAGGTATTTTATGCCAATGCATAGGCGAAACACTACAGTCGGGAGTGGTGCCATTTTGCTGGATCACTGAGCGGTGACTTTGGGCAAGGCTGGCTGATGACTGCGCAGCCTCTACTTTTCAGTTTTATTGGAAATGGGAGGGTTTCCTTTGACATGGAGACAGATTGCTGTGATGTCGTCATGCATTTCGCAGCCTTGGGAAAAATCCGTAACAGAAGAGAAGAGAGTCTCCAGCAAGTTTTCACAGCTGTTCTCTTCGTTTTGGATGAGGCGGGCGAGAGCCTTTTCCATGTGGGCAAAGGATCGGACCAGTTCGCCAACGTTCTTGTCTTTGGTTGATTTGAGCTCGGAAAGGGTGTTTCTGGGTTTTCCCGTCAGTAATGTTTCGGGAGGGGAGTTGTCGTGCATAGTCTGTAATGGGCCGCCTTCTGGCTGAGCCTTGTGTTTTCTTCATGCGGGGAATAGGGGTAAAAAACTTTTTTTTGAATAATGCAGGAAGGACTGTTTCATGGTCAGGCCGAATCTCAGACAGACCATCATCATTGGAATCGTGATTTTCATTCTCGCCTTTGGCGGTATCGCCTTGCTGTCGCTTTCCAATATCAATCAATTGCAGCAGGAAGTTGTGCTTGTGGAGCGGGCTGACGACCTACGCAATCTCATTCTCGAGATTCGTCGTGAAGAGAAGAATTTCTTCCTTTATCAGGATACGTCGCTGTTTTCTGTCGGGAAGGAAAATCTCGGACAGGCAACGGCAATCCTCGGGTTCCTATCAGAAGGGTTTGCCGGAACGGATGGTGAACAACGCGATGTCAAGCTGGCGCAGGGCATTCGGGATTATGCCAGCTTCTGGAAACGATCAGTTCTGCCTCCTCTGAAATCGGCGGGAACAGCCCCGAGGCGCGTGCTCTTCGGGAAACGGGGCAGAGGCTTGTCGAGCACTCCCGAGCCATTGCCGAGTATGAGCGGGAATACATTCTGCGCATCAATCAGGAACTGCGGATGACCATGATTATTTTTATGGCCGTTGTGGCTGTCGTGGTTCTCGCCTTGGTGGTTTTTGTCACCAAGAGTATTCTCGGGCCACTGCGCGAGGTGCAGGAGGCCACGCGTCAGATCGTCCAAGGGACCTTCGCCCCCTTTGCAGTCAAAAATGCGGAGGATGAAATCCAGCAGGTTTGTGTTGCGCTGAATTCGATGGTTGACGAACTCCAGAAACGACAGGCGCAGCTCGTGCAGGCGCAGAAACTGTCTTCGATCGGCACGCTGGCGTCCGGCATCGCGCATCAGTTGAACAATCCTCTCAATAATATTTCGACTTCTGTTCAGATTCTTTCCGAAGAAACGGCCGGACGAAATGACTTTGCGGACAAGATGATGGACAACATTACGCAGGAGACGCTGCGCGCCCGTGACATTGTCAAAGGGTTGCTCGAATTTTCCCGGCACAAGGATTTTTCCCCCCGCCTCTGCAATCTCAAGGATATCCTTGAAAGTGCTGTCCGGTTGGCATCCAGCCAACTCGGTCCTCGGATATCAGTCAGAATAATGGTGTCCGACACGGCGGTCCTGAATCTTGACAGACTGCGTTTTCAGGAAGCGATGCTCAATCTCATCATTAATGCAGGACAGGCTATCGGTGACGATAAAGGGACTATTGAAATCAAGACAACGCCTGACGGCGATCACAATATCCTTACCATTTCGGATACGGGGACAGGCATTCCTCCGGACGCCTGCAACGCATATTTGATCCGTTCTTTTCCACAAAGGATGTGGGGCAGGGAACTGGGCTTGGGTTGTATATCGTGTACGGCATAATTGAAGAACACCGAGGCTCGATCCGGGTTGAAAGTCTACCGGGCAAGGGAACCACTTTTCATATCAGACTCCCGTTGGGTCAGGAGGGGACAGCATGACGCAATCGTCTGTTCTTGTTGTAGAAGATGAACAAATAGCCAGAGAGAACCTGACGCATGTATTGACTGCGATGGGTCATGATGTCACGGCACTGCCTTCTGCTGAAGAAGGCCTCCGGGAACTGGATAAAAAGGATTACGACCTCGTCATCACCGACCTGATGCTTCCGGGGATGGACGGCATCAGTATGCTGGAGCGGATTCGTGCCCAGTATCCGTTCGTCATGGTCATAGTGGTAACGGGCCATGCCACTGTCTCAAACGCTGTCACGGCGATGCAGAAAGGCGCGCACTCATATATCGCCAAGCCTGTCAAACTGGATGAACTGCGGCTTCAGGTGGAACGGGCGTTGGAGCAGCACGCTCTCTCTGCGGAGGTCCAGCGCCTGCGAAAAATTGTGGCTCAGGGCAAAAGTGATTTTCCTCTTGTCGGACAAAGCGATGTGTTCGTCCAACTGAATAAGACTGTCAGGCAATTGGCCCAGATGAATTGCAACGTCCTTGTTCAGGGCGAGACCGGCACCGGCAAGGAGCTTGTGGCACGGGGTATTCATCAGTTCAGCCAGCGGTCCGAAGGGCGTTTCATGGCGATCAATTGTGGCTCTTTCACTCCGGAACTGATGGACAATGAATTGTTCGGCCACGAGAAGGAAGCGTTCACCGGAGCCAATCGGGGGCAGAAGGGCATTCTTGAAGTCGCGGATGGAGGCACGGTCTTTTTCGATGAGATCGGTGAACTGTCGTTGAGCATGCAGGTCAAGCTGCTCCGCGTCCTTCAGGAACGGACGTTCCTGCGCGTTGGCGGCACAAGGGAGATTCCGGTTGATATCCGTGTCGTCGCTGCCACCAACTGTGACCTGCGCGAACTGGTTGAAAAGGGACAATTCCGCCGGGACCTGTATTACCGTTTGAACGTGGTCACGATTCAGGCTCCGCCATTGCGCGAGCACCGTGAGGACATCCCGGTTCTTGTCGGCCATTTTTTGGAGAAGCATCGTCAGCCCGGACAATTTGTCAGTTCCATCGCACGGGATACGCTTGACGTACTCATGAGTTACCCGTTTCCCGGCAACGTGCGCGAACTGGAGAATATCGTGCAGCGAGCCCTCGCCCTAGGACAGGGGCAGTCCTTCACTCCCGACCTGCTGCCGCCTGAACTAAGTGACGCCAAAGCCGACGTTCCACTCCCCACACTGGAAGATGTGGAAAAGGCCCATATCCGCAAAGTGCTTGCCGCATCGGGCGAAAACAAGACGCAGGCCGCACGTATTCTCGGAATAGACAGGGTTTCCCTTTGGCGAAAGCTCAAAAGGTACGATTTGGGCTAGAGTTCGGGAGTGCTAGAAAGAGGGGTAGCTGTTACGTCAAATTGCATTCTGCAACAGTCGTCTCAGCTGAAGCTGTATTCCGTTCACCGGTTGCGCATTCTTTTTTCTCACACCAGATAAAAGTCAATAACACTCTGAAAAAGATAAGATTTTTTCACGGTCTTTTGTAGAAGTGTTTTTCAAATAAAGCTATATTTCGGCTTATTCCAGTTTTAAGAATACGGATTGTTTATAACCCTCTGTTGCATTTTGCATCACTCGTTTCTCGCAGGAAAAGTGTCTGTCTTGCGATAGCGTTTCCTGTTTTGCGAGCGAGCGTTGCAAAATGTAACAGCTCTTTGTGTGCCGGGTATTCTTTCTTTTTAATTCCCCATTGTTTACAGTGTGTTATTGAGTCTGAGGTTTTGGCATGTGTTTTGATTGAAGCGCGAATGAAAGTGAAGAGAAATCTCCAGCAATCTGATTAGGGAGAATTTCATGGCTTTCCTCAAGACGATGATAAGAAGGATAGACGTGCATTAGCGGAAAAATATCCGCAGTAAACTGAAATGCGTGTCATGCCGGAGTTTGGGCGACCTGCAAGGGTTCAAGTCCTCTTCCCGTCAAGACCTGAATCACGTTGCAGGCATGACAGTCCTCCATACGGGCGTGATGATCGTCGCATTCATGAAATCTTATTGGAAATCAAGAGGGTATCGGTGGTGAACGCCGATCCTTTTTTTCGGATGCAGAAGTATTAATCGTTTAACCAACTAATTTGACATTCTATTGGCGAAACGTCTCTGGAGCGGCATCAGCAAGAGCCGCCATGAGACGTTTTCACCGTGTTGAAGGAGAATTTGAATGAACGCACCGTTGTCAAGAACATTTGCCCAGACGTTTCTTGGAAATGCCCCCGGCTGGTACAAGCTGGTGATTGTGGGCTTCCTTGTGATCAACCCCATATTGATGTTGACCGCAGGGCCTTTTGTGGCTGGCTGGGCATTGATAGCCGAGTTCATCTTTACATTGGCCATGGCGCTGAAATGCTACCCGCTGCCTGCCGGCGGTTTGCTTGCGATCGAAGCGGTCGCCATGGGATTGACTTCAGCCGAGACCGTGTACCACGAGGCCATGAACAACTTTGAAGTCATCCTGCTCCTTATCTTCATGGTTGCGGGCATCTACTTCATGAAGGATTTCCTGCAGTTCACCTTCACCCGCATTCTCGTGAAAGTGAAATCCAAGAAGCTCATTTCCCTCATGTTCTGTTTTGCGGGCGCATTCCTCTCTGCCTTTCTGGATGCCCTGACCGTCACGGCTGTCATCATGGCCGTTGCCTATGGATTCTACAATCTGTATCACAGGTTCGTTTCCGGCAAGGGGTATGCTGAATCCCATGACCTCAGCTCGGATGAGACCATCAAGGAAAAGAATAGGGAAGATCTGCAGCAGTTCCGTGGTTTTCTGCGCAATCTTATGATGCATGGTGCGGTCGGTACCGCCCTTGGCGGCGTCTGCACCCTCGTGGGCGAGCCGCAGAACCTGTTGATTGGCGGCGAAATGGGCTGGCACTTTATCCCGTTTTTCTGCACGCCGTGCCGGTCACCATGCCTGTTCTCGCTGTAGGCCTGCTGACTTGTCTGGCGGTGGAGCAACTCGGCATCTGCGGATACGGATTCCAGCTTCCCGGCAACATTCGCTCCTTCCTGCTCGAAAGCGCAGTGGAGATGGAAAACAAGGCCGGGAGCAAAGGGAAACTGAAGCTGATCATGCAGGCGCTCGTCGCTGTATGGCTTATTGCGGCTCTGGCATTCCACCTCGCTGCTGTCGGCCTGATCGGGCTCTCCGTCATTATCCTGCTAACAGCCTTTACCGGCGTCACTGAAGAGCATCAGCTCGGGCATGCCTTTGAAGAAGCCCTGCCTTTTACCGCTCTTCTGGTCGTCTTTTTCGCCATTGTCGCAGTGATTCATTCACAGGGACTTTTCGCCCCCATCATCGGATACGTTTTGAGCCTGCATGGACAGGATCAGCTCGCTGCATACTACATTGCCAACGGAATTCTTTCTTCCATCTCGGATAACGTGTTTGTGGCGACGGTTTATATTTCTGAAACCAAGCTGCACTTTGTTCACGTGCTGGATGCCATTCCCGGAATCGGCATGAGCGGACAGGATCTCATGGCCAAACTGACGGACGCTCACGTTGCGAGAGCCGATGTTCTTGCAACTCTTCCCCAGAATGTTGCGGCGCATGTCAAAGAGACAATGGTTCACTTCGACAAGCTGGCCGTGGCCATCAATACCGGAACCAACATTCCTTCGGTTGCTACTCCTAACGGTCAGGCAGCGTTCCTCTTCCTGCTGACAAGTACGTTGGCTCCAGTCATTCGCCTCTCATACGGCAGGATGGTCGTATTGGCGCTTCCGTACACCATCACCATGTCCCTGACAGGACTTGCGGCTGTGTATACCTTCCTCTAGAAGCCCAAAGCAATACCGCCAAACAACAAAGGGTTCCCGAACATTTGTTTCGGGAACCCTTTTTGTATTTGATTGTTTGAGCTGTCGGTCATGAGAAAGTGTCATCTCATAACAGTCTCGTTTTTTTACGCTGGTCGATTATGAAAGTGCCCGCAGTGGGGTGACGCATTCATCGGTTCCCCACCGTTTGAATTCTTGCCTTCAATGCCGAATTCATGGAGGATTTTCCCCACGATGTGATTGGTTGCATCGGCAAGGGATTGCGGGTGGTTGTAATATGTCAGCATGGGAGGCATGACCACGACACCGGATTCGGCAAGGGAGAGCATGTTGCGCAGGTGAATGGGGCTCAGCGGTGTTTCCCGGGCCAGCATGACCAGTTTGCGACGCTCCTTGATGGTCACGTCCGCAGCTCGCAGGAGTAGGTTGTCGGAATATCCGTGACAGACTCCCGCAACGGTCTTCATGCTGCATGGGACAATGACCATGCCTTCAGTGACAAACGTGCCGCTTGCTATGTTGGCCCCCACATCTTCCCGGTCATAAACCCGGGTGGCGTAGTCGGTCAGCTGGGATTCGGTGACGTGCGTTTCGTGCTCAAGGGTTCGGACGCCGCCTTTGCTGATGACGAGATGCGTTTCCCATTCCGGAATTTCCTTGAGGGATTTGAGCAGTTCCAGGGCCAGTACGGAGCCGCTGGCACCGCTGATGCCTACTGTCAGGCGTTTTTTGGGGGTATGGCTCATATTTCTTTCCTGAGGCTTGAGGGGCTTGGCGTGTTTTTTCGTGTGCAGGCCATGACATACTGCCTGCCAATGCGGATTTCAATGTCAAAGCATTTGTCCGGGAACCGGGCCGCTCACTATTTTTTAATAAACGGAGGATAAAGTCCAGCAATCCATGACGAATAAGCCAACATCCTTGCCTTGCGCGAGGTCTGTGCTGAGTTGTTTCGGGAAGATATATGAGTTCAAATAGGGGAATTACACGCCGATTTTTTATGGCGCTACAAGCAGTTCTACGATTTTATCTATGTCCAAACTGAATGAGTGTTCCGGCGCTTCGAAAACTCTGGAGGCTTCGGCAGCGGCCGAGGGTATTTCCTGAAGAAGCTTCTTGGACAGGGCTCTGTCCAGACGCACCGTAGGTACGGAACTACTGATTGTGGCGATGATTTTTCCTGTATCATCAAAAACTGGTGCGGCAAGACATCGTATCCCTTGGAATAGTTCCTCAAAGTCCATGCCTATGCCTATTCTCCGAATTGCTTCAATCTCTTTGTAGATAAGATTGATCTTGTCGGTGTTTATGTCGGAATTGCTGCGCCTCAGTTCTTTGATGAAATGTCGCAGATCATCTTCGGGCAAAAAGGCCAGAAAGGTTTTTCCGGATGCTGAAATATACGCGGGAAAGGATGTTCCGATAATCGAGTCCATCTGCAAGGCGTGGCTGGAGGTTATTTGATGAACCACTACCATGTCCACGTCGGAAAGGATGCTCAGGTTGACAGTTTCATTGACCTTGTCCCGCAGGCTGCGGAGGGTTGGCTGCAACAGGGATACGATGCTGCTTTGTGATACTATCTGTTTGCCCAGTTTATGAAATTTCAGTGTCAGTGTGTAAGCGCCGCCCCGTTCTATCTGACGTACATAGCCAAGTTCTTCCAGTGTGCGCAGAATGCGCTGCAGTGTTCCTTTGGGGATCGAACAGACTTCGTTGAGTGTTTTGAGTTTCCAGTTGCTTCTGGTTGCCATGGTTTCAATGACAAAAAGAGCCTTCTCCAAAGAGCGCATCATGTAATACTTGTCGTTCTGGGGCATTGTGTATCCGGAAAACAGTTTTCCTGTTTTATAGTATAAGATGGAAAGCGAAACGCCCTTCATCTAACATGAAGGGCGTTTTCGTTGTTAGCTGTTTTCTGTTTTATTGTCTAGCCAATTAGGTTTGTTTAATAAATATATGCCATCCTTTACAAGGGATATGCACATTGCGAAGGTGAATATCATCATGGGGAACCCGGCAAGGGAAATCAATCCGCGGACCGGTTCGATTCCGCCGCATGCACACAAAACGTACGCGATGAGTCCGGTGACAACACCCCAGACTATTTTCAGACGCTTGGGAGGTTCTTCGCTTGCCCGGACTCCCTTGGTCGAGATGATTGCCAGAGTGGCGACCAGAGAGTCTGTCATGGTGGCAAATGAGAACACGATGGTGACGACGAATATGCCCATCAGGATCTTGCTGAACGGGAACTGGGAGAGAAGGATATATACCATGGATTCCATTCCGTATTGGTGTATCCCGGTCCATACGTCAACCAGTCCGCTCCATTGGAAGAAGACGGCTGTCCCGCCAAAGGTTGCAATCCAGAAGTGGCAGAAGATTGTGGGCGGAATGATATTCACCAGAATGAACTGGCGAATAGTCCTTCCTTTTCCCATGCGGGCAAGGAAATGTCCCAGCAGCGGGGCAAAGATGAAGAAGATCTCCATGTAGGGAACAAGCCACTGCATGGGCCATGTGTCGTTGATCTGCATGGTGTTGAGCAGAGTGCTGTTGCGGAAGAAATTGTTGGCAAAGTACCCGAATGATTCAACGCCAATTCCCAGAATGAAGAGGGTGGGTCCCATGAAAAGGACAAGGGCCATGAAAAAGAAAAAAGGCCCGTGTGGTTCCCGTGGACAGGATTCGCATGCCTTTTTTCAGGCCGGAGTATGAAGATATAACATAGATCGGAATGATGATCGCGGCAGCGGCTGCCCAGGTTGTGGGGCCGGGGGTGTAGCCGAAGATTTTCCTGTTCCGCTTCCGATCTGCATGAGCCGGCACCCATACTGGTGGCAATGGCGCAGCAAAGGGAGAAAAGGCAGATTGCGTGAACTGTCGGAGCCAGTACCGGATGCCATTTTTCGGGAAAGAGCATACATTCCGGCTGCTACGGACAGCGGAGCGTTGCGGTTGTAGCTCACCAGAGCGATGGCGACGCCGCAGATGGTGTAGAACAGTATTGGGCGATGGTCCAGTGCAGGGTTGTCTGGGCTATGGCAAGACTCCGGCGTCCTTGGATCCGGGTCTATGTGAAGGCTCAGCGGGGCTGCATCATGTGAAAGATGGGTTCGCCCATGGCCCAGAAGAGTATTCCGATACCGATGCAACCGCAGAGAGAGAGGGCAAACCACTGCCAGAAAGTGAATTCGGGCTTGGCGTCCTTGCCGCCGAGCCGAATGTCTCCGATTGGGGAAAAGGCAATTCCTATGGTGAACATGACAATGATGATGCCCAGTGAGACTTCAAGCCACCCAAAGTTTATGTGAATCCACTCCTTTGTGTTGCCGAGGATGGTTGCGAGTCCTTCCTCGTAAATCAGTCCGAGTGTGATTCCAGCGAGTAAAAGCAGAAATCCGGGCCAGAAAGTGTAGTGGTTGAGTTTACTACGGTCATCTATTGTTTTTCCCTCTGGCATAATCTTTCTCCTGTTTGTCCGAGAAATTGTCTTTGTAATCGTGGTCTTGGGTATCATGACACGATGTCAAAGTCGCTGTTTAAACGAGGCGACAATTTTGTCGGAACATTTTTGTGAAAAAGCGCATATTAAACCATTATTGAGTATAGCGTACCATTTGGTGGTAAGGTTAGGAGGGTTAAACAATAATGTCAACACGCTTTTTGAATTTTTTTGAGAGGTCTGTTTGGGGGGCGCATGAGCGTGTGATGTGTCGCTTGTTTGATCGTATATCTTCATATAATTAAGCAAAAAAAAACTTGTTCGCAACTTTCAAAAAGGGGGTTGACGTGTGTAAACGTCTCAGCTAGGGTTCACACAAGTGGTACGCAGTACCGCAATATGGTACAAAGAATTGTGTCTCAAAATAGCGGCAAAATTTTTTTGATCAACTAAGTGGTACGACGTACCACAATATGAAACGCAATCGTTGCGATTCAATAAACGAACCACAGCAGAATTGCATTGAGGTGAGTATGACCCAAGAAACTTTGTTTTTGAAAAACACGGAAACCTTTGCCGAGAGTCTGGCACGCTGCGGAGTGAAATATCACTTTGCCTACCCGATTACTCCGGCAACGGACGTCATGAAGCGGATGGCCGTCATTTTGCCCGAATACGGCGGTGAAATGATGCAGATGGAAAGTGAACTGGCAGTTTCCAGCGCTTTGGCCGGTGCCGCCTGTACCGGTACGCTGGTAGCAACCTCCAGTTCCGGTCCGGGGCTGACCCTGATGCATGAGGCAATCGGCTTCATGTGTGCGGCCGATCTGCCCTGCATCATGCTTGATTCCATGCGCGTCGGTCCTGGTGATGGTGATATTATCGGTGCTCAGAGCGACTATCATGTTGCCACTCGCGGCGGTGCTCACGGTGATTACCGTGTTATCGTTTTGGCTCCGGCTTCCGGTCAGGAAATTGCCGATATCATGCCTCATGGCATCAGGTTGGCCTACAAATACCGGACCCCGGTTCTCTTTGTCATCGACGGTGGCAGCGCCCAGACCACCGAGTCCACGACTCTCCCTGCCTACAATGATTATTCAGCAGAGTTCGATACTTCCGATTGGGCTTATACCGGAACACAGGATCACCCCAAACGTGCTCTCATCACCGGCAGCTATTCTCATCAGGATGGCTATGAGATGAATGAGAAGCTTCGCGCCAAGTATGAAATTATTCGTGAAAACGAACAGATGTGGGAAGCGGAACAGGTTGAAGACGCCGATCTGGTTGTTGCTGCCTTCGGTATTCATGGCCGCATGTGCAAGGATCTGGTCGCCAAGATGCGAGCCGATGGTAAAAAAGTCGGTTTCATCAGGCCCATCACCTTGTGGCCTTTCCCTGACAATGCTTTCACTGCTCTGCCCGATTCGGTGAAGAATATTCTGGTGGTTGAGATGAACCACGGACAGATGATCGATGATGTCAAACTGGCCGTAAATGGACGGACTCCCGTTCACTTCCTCGGCAAGACCGGCGGTGATCTGCCCATGTACACCCTGGCAGACATGATTGCCGAAGCAAACAGAATCCTGGGGGACTAACCAATGGAAAATTTGAGCGCAAAATACGGAAAAACCTTAAATCTGGACAAACTGACAAGTTACTGTCCGGGTTGCGGCCACGGAATCGTGACTCGTCTGGTGGCCGAGGCTATCGAGAATCTGGGTATCATGAAGCGGACCATTGCCATTGTCGGCATCGGCTGCGGCGGGTTCTCCCATCACTACATGGACATCGATGCCATCGAAGCCACCCATGGCCGTGCCCCTTCCTTTGCTGAAGGATACAAGCTGGCCAGACCGGACAATATCGTCTTTACCTACGCCGGTGACGGCGACACCTGTGCCATCGGTCTTGGTGACCTTATGCATGCGGCCAACAAGGGCATGCCCATCACCACCATCATGGTCAACAACACTGTGTTCGGCATGACCGGCGGGCAGATGTCCCCCACCACTCTGGATGGTCAGGTAACGGCAACGACCGTGAAGGGCCGTGACATTACCAGCCAGGGCTATCCGCTTCTGGTGCCGGAAATGATGCGGGAAATGCCCGGTGTGAAATACCTTGCCAGAGAAAGTGTTGATTCTCCCAAGGCGATCCGCAAGGCCAAGAAGAGTATCCAGAAGGCATTCGAGTGTCAGGTCAAGGGATTGGGCTATGCCTTTGTGGAAGTCATCGTTCCCTGTCCGACCGGCCTCAAGATGACGGTCAAGGATTCCTATGAAAGGTGTGGGAATGAGATGACCGATTACTTCACCCCTCAGGTCTTCAAAGATGAAACGGAGCAGGAAGATGTTGCATAAATGTATGTTCTCAGGGTCAGGCGGGCAGGGTTCCGCACTGATGGCAAAAATGGTCTGCCTTGGAGCTATCAAGGAAGATTTGAAGGTCGTCATGACGCAGACCTACGGCATTGAACAGCGCGGCGGCGACTCCACCGCATTTGTCATTGTTTCCGATGAACCCATCGGCAGCCCCATCGTTGAAAATGATGCTGATATTGCAGTGGCTCTCAGCCAGTCCATCTACGACAACTGCGTTGAAGGTATCGTCCCCGGTGGAAAGCTGTTCACCAACAGCTCCATGGTCGAGGACCCGAAGGATGCTGACGGTTTTGAGCAGTTCTTCCTTCCCGTCTCTGACACGGCCGTTGAACTCGGCACTGTCCGCTGTGCCAACATGGTCATGCTGGGAGCGGTGATCGCCGGAACCGGCATTCTCAAATTGGAAACGATTGAAGAAGTCATCAACGATTTTCTGGGCGCGAAAAAGCCCAAACTGGTCGGTCTGAATATCGAAGCACTGCGCACCGGTTATGCCGCTGTGGAAAAGGAGTCCGGTAATGAGTGAGAAACATCATGTAATTGATGCCCGCCGCTGTAAGTCCTGTGGGATTTGCGTGGACAAGTGCCCCAAAGGTGTTCTTGCCATCGGCTCTGCAATCAATGGTCAGGGCTACAATTACGTAGTCCAGGAAAATCCCGAAAAGTGTGTTCTTTGCGATATTTGCGGCATTGTTTGTCCTGATGTTGCTATTGGTGTTGTCGTAGAAAAGTAGTATTGTGCCATCCCCGGCCCGTTTCGGGGATGGCACTGACAAGGAGTTTTTTCATGAGTGATCTGGTTCCTCTTTTTCAACCCAAAAGCGTTGCCCTGATCGGCGCTTCCTCCAATTCGAAGAAGTACGGTTATTGGACAGCCAAGAGCCTGGTTGAAAACAAATTTGAAGGGGACATATATCTTGTTTCCCGTTCCGGCGGCGAACTGTTCGGTCATACCACGTATCCTGACATTCTTTCAGTGCCCGGTGATGTGGATCTGGCCATCCTCGCCATTGCCCCGAAATTCATTCTTCCCGTCATGGAGCAGTGCGTCGAGAAGGGCGTCAAATGCGCCATCGTTGTTTCCACCGGCTTTGGCGAAGTCGGTCCTGAAGGAAAAGAACTTGAACGCAAGATGCTCGAAATCGCCCGCAAGGGTAACATGCGCGTGCAGGGTCCGAACTGCATGGGTACGTACAGTGCCGCCAAGAGCATGAATGCGAGTATCATCGATCTGGCTTCCGGCCCCATGAGCCTGGTACTGCAGAGCGGCAACTTCGGCATTGATATCAACTTCAATGCCAAGGCCAGAAATCTCGGTTACAGCTGCTGGGCAACCATTGGCAACCAGATGGACATGCGGTTCCATGACTTTGTGGAATACATTGAAACCGACGACAACACCAAGGTCCTGCTCCTGTACATGGAAGGCTTGCGTGTTGAGAGCGAGGAAGATGGCCGCAAGTTTATCGAGGCTGCAAAAAGAACGGCTGCCAAGACGCCGATTGCCGCGATCAAGATCGGCCGCAGTGCTGCCGGTGCCCGTGCCGCTGCATCCCATACCGGTTCTCTCGCCGGAAGTGAGAAAATCTTTGATGCCGCCCTCAAGCAGGCCGGTATCATCCGGGTGGACAGCCCGGGCCAGCTGCTGGATGCCGCTGAGGCATTCTCCAAGTGCAAGCCCGCCAAGGGCAAGCGCATTGCCATCCTGACTGATGGCGGCGGCCACGGTGTCATGGCGACTGACTTCGCTGAAAAGTTCGATCTTGAAGCGCCGGTTCTTTCCGATGCCACCCAGTCCAAGCTGAAAGAAATCCTCATGCCGCATTGCCCCATCAAGAACCCGGTCGATCTGGCTGGAACTCCTGAAGCGGATATGTGGGTGTTTGACCGTTGTTTGGATGTGCTCCTGAAGGACCCGGATGTAGACGGTATCCTTATCGTTGGACTCTATGGCGGTTATGCGACCTGTCCGAGGAATTCAAGGTTCTGGAAATGGACGTTGCCAAGAGCATGACCGAGAAAATTGCCGAAAGCGACAAGCCCGTTGTCATGCATTCCATCTATGCACCGCAACGCCCCGAATGCCTGGAATACATCAGTGAAAACGGTGTTCCGGTTTTCGGAGAAGTGGATGCCGCGGTCCGTACCATGGGTCTCCTTTCCAATTACAGCGACCTCAAGAAATCCCTGAAGGAAGAGGCCGGAGAAGAACTGCCGGACATGCCTTCCGACCGCAAGGAAAAGGCCGAGGCCATTCTGAAGGCCGTCAAGGATTCCGGTCGCACCAGTCTTGTCGAAACTGAGGCAAGAGACGTTCTGCGCTGCTACGGCCTTGATCTCACGGAAGACTATCTGGCGACAACCGCTGACGAAGCAGCCGCATTCTACAAGAATATTGGCGGCAAGGTTGTCATGAAGATCGTTTCACCCGACATCCTGCACAAGACCGATGCCGGTGGCGTGGCCCTGAACATCGATTCCGAAGACAAGGCCCGTGAAGCCTTCGAGCAGTTGGTGAAAAACGGCCGCAGATACAAATCCGATGCCGACATCTTCGGCGTCATGATGACCACCATGCTCCCCGGCGGAGTCGAGTGCATCATCGGTTCCAGCCATGACAACACCTTCGGTCCGACAGTGATGTTCGGTCTGGGCGGTATCTTCGTGGAAATCCTGAAGGACGTTGCCTTCAGGGTGGCTCCGGTGAACATGCCTTCCTGCCGAAGCATGATTCGTGAAATCAAGGGATTGGGAATGCTTCAGGGAGCCCGGGGTACCAAGCCCTGCGATCTGGAAGCCCTTGCCGAAACCGCCTGCGTCATTTCGCAGCTGGTGAACGAACTGCGCGATATTGCGGAAGTCGACCTCAATCCCGTGTTTGCTTGGGAAAAGGTTTGGCCATTGCAGATGCCAGAATCATTCTGCGCGGCTAGATATACAAAGGTTTAAACTATTTAATAAGAGAGTTGAGTTATGCGAGATGTAAAGCGTTTTCCCACAACTACCGGTCAGAGCTGGGTGGAGATGTCTGCGTATAAGCACCATAATTTCAAAGACCACTCTGAAATCAAAGATGCCTACGACTATATAATTGTTGGTGCCGGTTACGGCGGACAGGCTGCGGCCCGACGTCTGGCCGAGTTGCACCCGGATTCCAAGATCGCTGTTTTCGAAGCCATCAAGATCGGCGATAACGACAGCGGAAAGAACGCTGGCTTCATTATCGACGTGCCGCACGACTTCGGTGATCAGGGTGCTTCCTCTTTTGAGGATAACCAGAAGTACTTCGAACTGAATACCTTTATCATCAAGTGGATGGAAGACACCATCAAGAATAACGGTATTGAGGACGTCGACTGGGACCACTGCGGAAAATACCTATGCTGTGCCGAGACAAAGAGCTTCAAGCTGATCGATCACGAAATCGAAGAGCTCAAGAAGATGAACTGCTCTTACGAAGTGGTTGAAGGTGAAGACCTGTATCGTCGTACCGGCACCCGGTATTACAAGAAGGCCCTGTACACCCCCGGTACCGTACTCATTAACCCCGCAGATGTTTTGCGCGGCATGTTCACCGTAATGCCTGAGAATGTGGATGTTTTTGAAGAAAGCCCGGTCATGCGCATCGACGAAGGCAGCCCGACCAGCATCGTGCTCAGAAGCGGCAAGAGAGTTCAGGGCAAGTTCGTTCTGGTCACCGGCGGCCCCTTCATTCAGGAATTCGGCATTGGCAAGAAAGTGTTCTGCCCGGTGCTTTCCTACGGCGCATTCACCCGCCGGTTCACCGACGAAGAGATGCGGCACATGGAAGGCGTCAAGCCTTGGGGCTGTACTGCCGGACATCCTGCCGGAACCACTGTTCGCTTTACCAGAGACAACCGCATCTTCGTGCGTAACGGTTTCTCTTTTGCAACCAATCTCACGACTTCGCACCAGCGTATTCAGCGGTCCATTCCGAAACTGCGCAAGGCATATGAGAATCGTTTCCCCGAACTCAGGCACGTCAACTTCGAGTTCGTGTATGGCGGCATGATCAACATGACCATGAACTACCGGCCCATGATGCTGCAGCAGCATCCCACTGTCTTTGCTTCGGCATGCGGTGAAGGAGCCGGCGTGGCCAAGACAAGCCTGCTTGGCTACTACCTCGCCGAATGGGTCAGCGGCATGCCGAGTCAGAATCTTGATTTCCTCAAGAGGATTTCGACTCCCAAGCGCCTTCCCCCGGAACCGTTCCTGACCATGGGCGCTGAAGCCAGACTCTTCTACGAAGAATTCAACGCCAAGAAAGAAATCTAAGTCACCCCATCCTAGCCACTCCTGCCTCAAGGAAGGGTGCTGAGCATACCGTCAGCATCCTTCCTGCAGGAGCCCCATACCCAAAGGAGTACCCAATGGAATTCTTTAATTCAGCAGAATCGGCAGAAGTTGTAGGGCCTTACAGCCATTGTGTGAAGGCTGGCAACACATATTACATTTGTGGGCAGGTGCCCTTTCATCCTGTGTCCGGAGAGGTCGTCGGAGCCACCATCAAGGAGCAGGCGTTCAGACATTGTACAACCTGAAGGCTGTGCTTGATGCCGCAGGACTCGACATTTCGGACATCACCAAAACCAACGTGTTCTTGACCAGCATGGATGATTTCGACGGATTCAATGAAGTCTACGCCGAGTTCATGGGGGATCACCGTCCGGCGCGACTCTGCCTGGGGGCCAGTGAAATCGCTCACGGATGCCTGCTGGAAATGGATGCAATCGCTTACAAGGATTAGCCGCTGAGCTGGAGTGGGAAGTGTAGGTTTTTCAAATCAATGTGTTACTCGATAGGAGAGGTTTGCAATGGTACCTAATGGACAGAACGGTATTAACTTTGAAGATGCTCCTTTTTCTTCCATTCACAAAAAAATCGCAGTGGGCACCTTCATGGGGCAGATCTGCGACGGGTATATTCTCGGCATTGTCGGTATTGCCCTGTCTTATGCTACAGGGGCGCTGGGACTGGACAGCTTCTGGATGGGATTGATCGGAGCCGGAGCTCTTTTCGGAATCCTGCTTGGAAGCCTGTTGACCGGAATCATTATTGACCGGGTGGGAAGAAGGGCGGCTTACGCCTTTGTTGCCGTTTTCAGCTTGGTCTTGTCAGTATTGCAGTTTTTCCTGTCAGACCCGACTCTGTTGGTGATCGTCAGGTTCCTGCTCGGCATGTGTGTCGGTGCCGACTACACCGTCGGTGTCGCACTGCTCAGCGAATGGACTCCCGAAAAGGTCCGCACGAAGATGATGAGTTGGCTCATGGCCGCGTGGACGTTCGGATACATCATCTCTTACTTCGCCGGTTTCTTTATCGCCTCCCTCGGTGACATGGGTGAAAACGGATGGCGCTGGATCATTTGTTCCTCTGCCGTGCTCGCCTTGATTACCCTTATCGTGCGTCTGGGTACTCCCGAGTCCCCGTCCTGGACTCTGGCAAAGAGGGGGGCTGGTGCAGCCTGGCATTGGTCCATCAGCATCTTGGCACCAATTACGGTTTGCCTGCAGAAAAGGAAAAGGTCGAATCTGCTTCCTTCTTCAGACTGTTCAGCCCTGAACTGTGGCGTAACACCCTTACTTCCTGTACTTTCTTCCTCTGTCAGGTTCTTCCCTTCTTTGCTATCTCCATCTTCCTGCCGGTGGTCGTGAAAGGACTCAACATTGCCAACCCCCATGCCTCCGGCATGCTGTATAATGGCTTCACCATGGTCGGTGTCATCATCGGTATCTTGATTGCCGACAAGATCTCCCGCCGTGCGTTCCTGCTGTGGACGTTCTATGGTGCTGCTGCTGTTTTGACCCTCATGACTGTTTGGCAGAATATGCCCGCCACTCTGGCTCTTGTCCTGCTGGGCACATTCTCTACCGTTCTCGCCATCTCCATCGTTGCCGAGTGGCTGTATCCGCCGGAACTCTTCCCCACCGAACTTCGAGGCTCTGGTGTTGGTCTGACCATCGCCTTCAGCCGCATCGGTGCCGGTATGGGAACCTGGATGCTGCCTGTCGTCACTGAGCAGTATGGCGTTACCGTCACACTCGGATGCTGTATTGCATCTTTGGTAATCGGTGGTGTTGTCTGTCAGGCTCTGGCCCCCGAAACTTCCCCCAAGTTCGCAGGCCGCAAATCCTCTTCCGGAGCATCCGTTGAACATGCCGGAGCGTAACCCAACTCTGGCCTGACCTCGTTACGGCAGTGTCTCCCGGTGTGTGCCGGGGGGCACTGCCTCTTCCGAAAACTGATGGTGAAAATACAAGAATTTTAAAGCAATGACTAAAGTCTCCTCGGGCTATGGGTTTGTTGCCCTCGCCGCTTTCTGCTGGTCGCTCATGACGCTTCTTTCGAAGATTCTCTTCGCGGCCGGTCTTTCTCCTCTGGAAGTGTCGTTCTGGCGTGCTTCTTTTGGGTGTCTTTGTTTTGGACTTCATGCTGCCAGTTCGCGCGCACTCAGTATCAGGCCAAGCCACGTATTGTTGTTCATGGCCTGGGGAATGATGAGTATCGGTGGCCTCTTTTATGTCTTTTTCATGTCAATGCATTACAGCGGGGCCGCCATGGGAGAGATCCTGCTGTATACCGCCCCCGTCTGGGTGGCCATATTTTCAAAGTTCATTTCACACGAAGTAGTTACAAAACAGAGATGGCTGGCCATCTGCATTGCCCTGTGCGGTGTCGTCTGCATCTGTTTCTCGGGCGGAAGCCTTCAGACAAAAACTTCCGTCACAGGCATTGTTTGCGGATTGGCTTCCGGGTTTTGCTATGCCTTGCAATACCCATTCTTCAAGCATTGGCAGAAATATTACAGAACCGAAGTGTTATACACATATATGCAGCTGGGCGGAGTTGGTTCTGTTGCCCTTCATCCATTTCCATACCCCATATTCGGCACAGACATGGCCTGCCATTCTGATGACCGCGGTCTTCACGGGCTATGTGGCCTTCTGGGCTTACGGGCAGAGCATGAAGCGCATCCCGCAGGTCCATGTCGCCGTGTTTTGCAATCTGGAGCCGATTCTGGGGACGCTTTGGGTCTGCCTCTTTTTGGTGAAATTTCACTTCCATAGGGTGGGTAGGTTTTTCCCTGATTCTTTGTGCCGTGTTTTTGCTGGCTTTGGAGCGAAGGAGCGAAAATGCCTCGTAAAATCTGGATAAATTGCAGTGAGGCTTCCGGCGATATGTGTGCGGGAGCGTTGGCCGGTGAGCTGTTCCGGCAAAGCCCGACGCTTGAGATAAGCGGTATGGGCGGGCCTGCGCTGGAACAGGCAGGAGCGACGTGCGCTTCCCGATGAGCCGTATCTGTTTTACCGGCTTTTTCGATGTCCTGCTGGGGCTTCCGGGAATCTTTCGCCTGCAAAAGGAAATTGCACAATGCTGGGAGCAGGACCGTCCCGATGCGATCGTGATGGTGGATTGCCCGGACTTCAACCTGCCGCTGGCAAAAACGGCACACGCCATGAATATTCCGGTCCACTATTTCATGGCACCCCAGTTTTGGGCATGGAAGCAGCAAGGCATGAAAATCATGCAGAAACACGTGCAAAACATCATCTGCGCATTGCCGTTTGAGCCGGAATATTTTCAGGAAAGAGGGTGTCGGGCCTTGTATGCTGGGCATCCGCTTCAGGATGTCATTCCGTTGCAGGCTCTGGATAAACTGACTCCAAGCCATCACCAGATAGGCATCATGCCGGGAAGCAGGAAAAAGGAAATATCATTTCTGCTGCCTGATTTTGCTGAGGCTGCGTCCAGAATTTATCAAAAAAAGCCGTGGATGGTATTTTCGGTCGCCCGTGCTCCGGGTGTCAGCAGGGAGTTCCTGCAGAAATTATGGCCCGAGAACCTGCCTATGAACATTGTGGAACCGGAAAACAGGTTCCAGATGATTCGGAAATCCTGCCTGATTCTGGCTGCATCGGGAACGGCGACCCTTGAGACCGCGCTTATCGGAACGCCGACCATCGTGGCATACAAGCTGGATCGTCCGGCGGCATTTGTCCTGCGCAGGCTCGCCTATTCAAAGTTCATCAGCCTAACCAATATTTTATTCCAAAAGGAATTGTTCCCTGAATTCTTACAGGAAAAGGCCAATGCTGAGAGCTATTATAGGCAGGCTGCAACATGGCTGAACAACCCCGGTGTTTTGGTGGAATTGCGTAACAAGTTGCAAGAGTTGCGTCACATCGCAGGCCCCACTGGCGGGATGGCGGCTGCTGCAAAAACCATTCTGGCGCAGTAAAAAGGAGGCTTGAAATGAATATCGGTTTTATCGGAACAGGAAACATGGGCGGGGCTATCATCAGAACCCTTTCTGATGTGGATGACCTGACTGTTTATGGATTGAACCAGACCAGAGCCAAACTGGAAGAGTTGGCGGAAGAGACCGGTCTTGTCCCTTGCGACAGCGTGCAGGAATTGGTTGAGAAATCGGATTTCGTCGTCCTTGCCGTCAAGCCGCAGCAGGCAGAGGATGTCTGGCCTGAAATGATCCCGGCCTGACCAAGGAGAAATGTCTGGTCTCCATTGCTGCGGGGTTGACTCTGGAATCACTGAAGGAAAGCACGCACAACATCTGTCCGGTCATCCGGGTCATGCCGAATACCCCCGTTGTCATCAGGGAGGGCGTGACTGCCATCTGTCTGGATGACGAGACCCTTTCAGAGGAACAGAAGGAAGGCATTCAGGCCGTATTTCAGAATTCGGGTGACGTGCATATCCTGTCTGAAGGTGAGTTTGACGTGTTTACCGCAGTCATCGGATCGGGGCCTGCCTTCATATTCTATCTCATTGAAACCATGATTGAATCAGGCGTCGAACTGGGGCTGCACCGGGACGTTTCATCCCGCATGGTCAAAAAGCTTTTCAGTGGTGCCAGCCTCATGGCCGAACGTGCAGGCGAACATGTCAGCATGCTGAAGGAAATGTCCATTGCTCCAGCCGGGACAACCATTGCCGCCTTGGCTCATTTTGACCGTACTGCCGTGCGTGGCAACATAATGGATGCAATCCGCATGGCGTATGTGCGAAGCATAGAACTCGGTTGATATAGCAGCCGGACAATATATTTGCTTTGGTAACAGGCCATGACGCCACGGGGTGTTCCGGAGTGTTGTGGCCTGTTCTGTTCTGTTTGATGCGTTGACTCTTCTCGGCTTTTGCGCTGAGCGCATTGACGCATCGGTGCCACCGGTATAATTTGCATCGCTGCATTCAATCCGGGCAGCGCCTGCCCGACCGGAGGTCTTTTCATGTCTGCGCTTCGAGTTACACTATTTATTCTTGCTTCCTGTCTGTTCATTCTCAGCGGCTGCAGCGGTAAAAAGCCGCTGGGCTCGATTCTTTCGGCTCGGAAACGTTGCTTCACACCTTGTGGTTTGATGAGCAATTGGCCGGGGCCAACAGTGATGTGGCCCGTGCCACTCTGGCTGACCCGGATTTGCGCCCACCACTGCGTACCCGGCCTGTTCATGTTCTGCCTCAGGTTCCACCCGCGTTGCAGCAGGTCATTGTGCGGGTTGTCCCCGAAAATGGTCGCAAGGTCATGGCGTTGACCTTCGACCTGTGCGAACGGGCTCCCCATCTGGCCGGTTATCAGAAGGACATCGTCAACTACTTGCGGAGCAAGGTGTAAAGGCCACGTTCTTTGCCGGGGGCAAGTGGATGCGCAGTCATCCGGAAAAGGCCATGCAGCTCATGGCTGATCCGCTTTTCGAGGTGGGGAACCACGCCTGGACCCACGGCAATTTCGCCTTGATGAACGAGGCCGAAGTGCGGGAGCAGGTGGATTGGACGCAGGCCCAGTATGAGGTGCTGTACGAGCGATTGCAGGCGTGGGCGGAAAAACGCGGCGTGGCCGGTGAAATGGGCAAGGTGCCGCCTTGTCTTCGGGTGCTGCGCCTGCCGTATGGCCGTAACAATGAACATACCGCAGAAATAGTGGCCTCCATGGGGCTGCCCATGATTCAATGGTCCATAGAAGGCGAGCAGGATGAACTGGAACGCACCGTGGATCAGCTGGTGCAGTGGGATCTGGATAATATTCAGCCCGGAGCCATTATCC
>LQAJ01000129.1_pt1 | contig 38629 bp, 48 predicted proteins | sample 1535811 | NCBI WGS metagenome assembly LQAJ01 (sample SAMN04331587, study PRJNA305678) | bioreactor metagenome | isolation source: bioreactor_6 inoculated with Wadden Sea sediment 2nd replicate of a... | place: Germany: Wadden Sea, Janssand Flat
ATATAAATGTTCTTAAGAAAATAATAATATTCAAAAAACGGGTCATCGGGAAACTTCCCAATGACCCGTTTAATTAATACTATCTTAGTAACTGTAATACACCTTGAGGTGCTTGATTTGCTTGTGCAAGCATTGATTGAGCTGCCTGCTGAAGGATGTTATTCTTAGTGAATTCCATCATTTCCTTCGCCATGTCTACGTCTCTGATACGAGATTCAGAGGCTTGTAGGTTTTCAGCAGAAGTGTCTAGGTTTTTAATTGTATGTTCTAGTCTGTTTTGAACAGCACCTAGTTTAGCTCTTTCATCTGATACAGTGTTAATAGCATCGTTAAGCGTTGTAATAGCTGCTGATGCCGCTTCTTGACTTGAAATATCAAGACCAGTCTCTGATCTTTCCATCGATGAAGCACCAAAGGCGTCGGCAACATCAACACCCGATAAAGTGTCATACCCTTCAAATTCAAATGTAATATCATTACCATTTGAATCCTCAAATCCAATTGAAGTATCACTTGGATTAATAACACCTGAGTCAATACGGTTACCAGATGCATCGTTAAGCGTTAAATTAACAGATGAATCAGAACCGTCCTTTTTATCTGCATCCGTGAAGATGCTATCAAGTTTTCCAGCCTCGGAAATAGTAACATTTGAATCATCACCAGCAAAACTAGATACAAGCTTCAATGTGTCACCACTTACCACAGCTACATTACTGCCAAATGTACCAGCAGTTCCAGATACAGCTTCATTAATCTTAGTAGCGATTTCATCTAAACTATAGACTGTACCACTATCTAACGCAACTGTAATTCCACTTATTGTCGCTCCATTATCATCAACAATTGAGAATTTGAAGTCATCTGCATTTGTTGATGCCGTAACAACCGCATCTTTTTCTGTAATTGCTTGATCAATAGCAAAATCAGTAATGTCATTGATGTTAATTTCAAAACTTACGCCATGATTATCATAAGTGAACACACCTGATGTCAATTGAGCGTCGGCTTTAGTGTAAACATCTGTAGATTGTGTACCATCAGCATTTGTTATAACAACTGTTATTTTACCGCTGGCAGCCTCTAATCCTTGACCAGAGATCTGGATCTGATTTGTTCCATCAATCCATTGACCAGAAGATGCATCTAATGAGATTTTCCGCCAGTGAAAGTACCAGCTGAATTACCTGAATCAAGCGTCATCACTTTCCAATTGTTAGCAGTGTCCACACCCGATGTTGTAAAGTCAATATCCGCACCACTTGAAATAGCGTTAAAATCTACTGAAACAGGTGCACCTGACATAAGTGCCCAATCATCAGAACTTATCGAGAAGTTGATACCATGATTGTCATAAGTCACTGTTCCACCAGAATCAGCGTGCGCATAATCTGTGATCACATAATTGTTACCACCACTATCATGAACATCAATTTCAACTTTAACAGAGCCACCTGATGACTGTGTTATTGTTAGCGAGCTATTACCAGATGCTGTATCAATACTTGACCATTTAATGTCATCATCCGAAAAAGTAATTTCATTGGCACCATCAAATGTCACAGCACCAGTGTTTGTAACACCTTTCGAGTAATACATCTCAATATCATCAGCATAACCATCAGTATTGACACCAGAAGCACTTGTGATTTCAAGTTCCGCTCCAACTGCGCCACCTTCAGTTGCTGTTAAAGTAACCCCTTCAAGATTAAACGTTAGGTCAGCTTCTACACCTGTAACTGCATCCCCTTGATCGCCAATTGTAACTGAGTCAGATACAACTTTAAGTGCGTCGGCTCTCATATCACCAATATTTAGACCAAGTTCTTGTGTCTCATTCGCACCAATTTGGAACTTAATATCATCAAGCGTACCGTCTAGTAGGCTTTGTGTATTGAATTCTGTCGTTGATGCAATACGAGTGATTTCTTCAGAAAGCTGATTGATTTCGTTTTGTAGAGCGCCACGGTCAGTGTCAACGTTTGTATCATTGGCAGACTGTACAGCAAGCTCTCTCATACGTTGTAGGATTGCTTGTGTTTCGTTAAGTGCACCCTCAGCTGTTTGGATCATTGAAATCGCATCTTGTGAGTTTCGAGACGCTTGGTTAAGACCACGAACCTGAGCACGCATCTTTTCAGAAATTGCTAGACCTGCAGCGTCATCGCCAGCACGGTTGATTCTGTAACCTGAAGATAATTTTTCGATAGACTTCGCACCAGCATTAGCATTCATGCCTAGTTGACGGTGCGTATTCATCGCCATTAAGTTGTTATTAATTCTCATGAATTATTCCTCCTTGAAATATTGTTTTTGGCTTCCTTGCCACTTATTGATTTGTAATTCACCAGTCGGCCGCCTAATGAAATTACGCTTCAATATCAATATCGGAAGCATGTGTAGAAAACTTTAACTATTTTAAAAGTTTTTCAAACTTTTTTTCTACATTTTTTATTCTACCTAATCGTTTCATTTGTTCGGTACCGATCATCATCGAGTGTTAGTTGTATGGCTTTTCGATTTTCAGCATTTACTATTATTGGACTTGTTAAGTTAAATGTCATGTTTTCAACCTTATTGTCAATCTTGCACACTGTATAAACACCCACTTGCGATGGATCTTTAAGATTCATCGATTGACAAACATCATCCGGAATTTCAAACTCATAATCTGGTCTGAGTAAAAATGGAATAGATATGACAAAGGCCAGATCCTCATTTTTTGTTGACTGTAACCACATGAATCCAACAGGATCATCTGTGTCCCAGTTGTTAAGTATTAAGAATTCATGTTCATCTTCAAATCCCGGCAAGCCTTCATCAAATCTAATGACCATATCATCCTCGAACTCCAGTTTTCCAAAATTCGTCGTGCTAATAATCATTTCTCCACCTCCAACATTTTACACTCAGTCAATGTTTCACCAATATATTCTTACCCACTATTTACAAATGAAACATCTAAGAGCCCTCTTTAAAATAAATTTCTACACAGAAAAACAGCCAGCTCGCGCTGACTGTTTTAATCACTTTTTACTTTTCACTTTTTTGTTTTTTACTTTTTGCTTTTAACGAATGTTTCCAGATTTCTTAAAGCTTGTCTGGATTTCGAAGCCATTTCATTTTCTTCATTAATTTTTTCATATATTTCTTTTCTGTGAATTTCCATATTCTTAGGTGCATCAACACCTATTCGCACACGGCCATCACCTATGTCTATCACTTGTATTTCTATTTTCCCGTCAATCACTATACTTTCATTCTTTTTTCTGGAAAGAATCAGCATTTTATTCAGATCCTTCCTTCACAAAAATTTTGTGTTTCATAGTGTACTCTTCATCTAAAATAACTTGTTTTGCTTGACGGGTCGTGTTATTCACAACAACAGGTGACTTTAGATTAATTGTCGTTTCTTGTGGATCCTCTGGTATAACAACCATTGATAAAATTGTTATATCATCAATATCATGAATACCAAGTTTTTCTATTATAGTATCTGGCAAGTCAAAGTCATAGTCTGAAACAAACAGGAATGGATTTGTCACTATAAAGGAAACATCTGAACTCTCCGTACTCTGTAACCATCCAAAAGGAAACATAGGGTCCGGATTTGATATATATACAAATTCATTGTACTCATCAAACCCAAGTATGCCTTCAACAAACGTTACAATGTCATCTTTTGTGTACTCCACTTCGCCAAGAAAATCATTCTGTATTTTCATTCTCTGCTCCCCTTTAAACAAACATGTCAAATTTGGATTGTGTTGTCCATATTTCAAGTTTAGGATACTGAATCATAAATATATTCACACTACCAGGTTCAAAATTTCCTGTAGGTCGTTCAATCTGCGTTTTATTTTCTATTGTACCTTGTTCTACTTGTATGTCATTTTCACCTTCTAAAACTTGAATATCTGGGCCAGACTTCGGCATAGTGACCATATTATAGTCTCTTTTAAACTGTTCCCAGGAATTATACCTGGCATGGTCTGGTAACGGGTCTGGCTTACTCACATCAGCAAGTTCATCCCCTTGGCTAACAGCTCGAGCAATGCCACCAAGCATAAGTTGTCTAGCAATTTGTGCATTCTCAAATGTTAATTCGAGCACACCTTTAAGCCCTGATTCAGAAAAAGCTTGTTGTTGACTAATTTCCACCTTGGGAAGTGTCGATTCAATACTGACTTTGGGGTGTGTAATCTCAAGCTCTAATTCAGGTTGATTTTGATCAATTTCCAGTTGTGCCGCTTGCGTCTCAATACCGATTCGTCCATTTTGACTCCTCATTTGTATACGCAATACGTCCACCCTCTATTCCGTGATCAATAGCTCAGGTTAGTTGATAAAGTCAACTAACGACGGTTGTATAACTCTAGCACCAGTAGAAAGAGATGCCTGATAGACATTTTCTGCATTTTTTAAGTTTCATGATAATTTCTGACATATCAGCATCTTCAGCATCACTAAGAAGTTGTGTATAGTTTATACTGTCATCATCAATACGATTTAAAACAAGTTCCATTCGATTCGTTTTGCCACCAATGTCTGATCGTATTGAATTCAGATTATCTAAGTGATCTTGGAATTTTGTAATAAACGACCCTACCGTACCTGTTGATTCTTCTTGTAATACTTCAAGCGCTTCTTCAGCATCAATAACAGCCTGATCAGCGGCTTCTTTGGCCGCTATGTCATCAGGGTCACCTGATTTTGCAATAATTGCAGCTTCTGATGCTGCTTCCTTTGCATCTTCAACCGCTTGTTCCGCATCGTTAAGGGCATTAATGTTATCTTCATCAAGAGCCGCAATAAGATCATCAAAATCTTGCATCATTTGACTCTTACTCGTACGAACCGCACGAATATCAAGTTCTCGAACCGTTCCATTATTTGGTGAATTGATTGTTTTAAATACCAGTGCTTCTTGTCCTGGTTCCCCAACTTTACTCACCACAACATTGGATGTTGGCGGGAATGCTGCATCAATTTCATTTTGAAGACCTGTAATAAGTTCATTCACAGTGTCGTAACCATCCATCTTCATAGTAAGCGTCTTGGTTTCACCATCCAAGGTGATAACAAATTCTTGATCGTCTACTGCTTCTTTTACCATCTCATCATTTATATACCCACCTGTCGGCATTTCAATTTCCTGAGTTTCTCTACCGACATTTGTTATCGATGCACTTGTAAACATGGTGTTACTCGCATCAAAAGATATATCATTTGTAGGTTTTTGATCTTTGATTGCAATTGTAAGTTTCCCATCGGAATTGAAATAAATGTCCGCCACTTCTCGAAGCTTGGTATCTCCACTCTTTGCTTTACCATAATTCTCAATAATGTCCTCTTGGGTTAGAGGGGTTCCCGAGCCGTCAAAAAGACTTTCATCCACATTAAAGGTATTGCCATCAATTGTAATATCTAAGGTTTGTGCGGAATAATCATCCGTTAAAGTGACATCCCCAACAAGGGCTGTTGTATTGAATAAAGACTGAGCCCCTGTAATATCGACATCATCACCAAACTCTTTTGACTGGATGACAAGGTTGCCCGACTGGTCAAAATAGATGTCAGCCACTTTTGAAAGCACGCCTTCGTTTGGCTGATAAGCTTTTGCATTCTTAAATAGCTCAATAATATCCTCATTATCAAGGGGGATCGAACTACCGTCTAGCTTAGACTCGTCAATATCATATGTGACACCATCGACTGTAATGTCAAGATTGTTTGTTTCAAGACCTTTTCCAACATTTGTGCCAGTTCCAAATATGGCTGGATCAGCTGAAGTCAAGACGAGGTTCGGTCTTTCTGCCTTGGCATTGATAACTAGTTTTCCTGTTGTATCAAAGTATATATCTGCAACGGCCTTCAGTATTCCACCACTGGCAGACGTGGAGTTCTCAAAGACTTCAATAATTTCATCTTGTGTTAGAGATCCATCTAAAAGAGATTCATCCACATCGTACACTGATACATTTCCGCTATTTGCAATACTCACATCGAAATTATTGCCTGCTGAATAGTTTGTTGCAGTATTGAAATTTCCTACAAGCGAACGTTGTCCAAAGACTGTTGTTGTCGCACTTATGGTCACATCTTCTCCATGTCTTCGCGCACTGATCTGAAGATGACCGGCATCATTAAATTCCACTTCTGCGACACTTGATAGTAAAACACCACCATCAGATGCGTTCTTAAAGGCATCGATCACTTGGTCTTCTGTTAACTCTGTGAAACTACCATTTAAGACTGACTCATCTACATCAAATGTGTAGGCTGTGCCGTTCACATCCATGGTTATAGTCAAATCTTCTGCTGTATAATCACCAGTTAAGTCAAAATCGCCATATAGTGTGGCTTTTTCAATAGAGTAATCAGCCGTATTATCAAGCTTACCCATCATTGCCCCTTTTGAGGCGCCTACAGTTTCTTGCTTTGTATTTTCAACCAGTGTCTCTTTCACTAAATAATTTTCAGGACCTTCTATCTTTATATCAGCGCCAGTCGCAATGGCTTTTATAACAAGCATACCACTGTCATCAAAGTATATATCTGCTGCATCTTCTAATGTTCCTGTATAAGGGCTATAAGCTGTAGCTTGCTTTAACACCTCAATAAATTGATCTTCAGTTAGTGGTGTCACTGAGCCATCAAGGGCTGATTCATCCACATCATATACGACATCCCCTACACGAATATTCCATGAGTCATCACTATCCCCAAACCTACGTTTGTAGACGCATTAAAGGCTTCAGAATCTGCAACACTAATATTCGTATCCGATGTCAAAGTATTTGGTGTTATAACAAGTTCACCTAGGTCATTGTAATAAACAGTGGCAGTTGCTCCCAGAGTTGTAGGGCCAGGTGCTGTGGCATTTTCAAATAATGCAATAACCCCTGCCTCATCAAGCGTGCCATCAAAAGCAGTCTGATCAACGTCAAAAGTTGTCGGCACCCCTCCCACATCAATAGTAATATCAAAATCATGACCAGATGTGTAACTGATTTCTGGGTCAATGTTAGCTGTAATTGACTGGTGAGCAAAGGTGCTTGTATTGCCTGTGATCTCTACTGTTTCACCTTGAGCAAACGGCGTAATGATAAAATCACCTGTATCAAAAATAACTTCAGCATAATCTGAAAGGGCTTCACCATCTGCATTTACAGCATTCATAAATGTATCAATAACCTCTTGCTCAGTCAGGGCAGTTGTCGATCCATCTAAGACACTTTCATCAACATCAAATCGCATGCCTTGACCATCAATAAACAACCTAATATCAAGGTCTTCCGCTGTATGATCTGCATTTAAATCAAACTGTCCCATTAATTTGGCATCTTTAACATCATAAGATGCTGACAAATCAACCGCTCCCTTTAGTTGCACATTACTGCTATCAGGTAAGGCAACATTGAGAAGGTTTTCTGTCTCCACCATACCAAATAAATCAAGACCATTGGTACTGATATTCATAATATCGCCTATACCGATTTCATATTTGGTTGTCAATCTATTTTCAATTTCATAATTTGTAAAATCAATATTATAAGTCCCATCTGCATTCATAAGTTTTTCATCAGTATGATATGACGAAAAAATGTATCGTCCTGCATATGTTGTGTTGGCTGCACTGACTATATGATTTTTTATCTGTTCAATTTCATTTCGTATTTTATCAAGGTCACCTGGCGCATTGGACCCATTGGCTGCCTGCACAGACAATTCTCTAACACGCTGTAATGCATTATTCATATCTATTAAAGCAATTTCAGTCGTCTCGAGCCAAGATAAAGCATCTCGCGTATTGTTTTTATACTGCTCAAGTTCTGATAAATCTGTTTTATATTTCAACACCTTAGAGATGCCTATGGGATCGTCCGTAGGTGATTGAATTTTTTTTGCCTGTGGCCAGCTCATCCTGATATTCACTCATTTTAATCAGGTTTTATTCACATTGTGGAGCAGCCCAGTGATCAACATATTATTTGTAATACGCATATAACCATCTCCAAAGTTTACGTGGGTTACCTATTATTATCTACCTACCAGACCAAGTCTGTTTACAAGGAGGTCTAGCATTTCATCCATTGTGTTAATCATTCTTGCATTTGCAGAGTAGGCATTTTGGAATCTGATCATATCGGCCATCTCTTCATCGAGAGAAACGCCCATAACAGATTCTCTTGAAACGCTTACGTTTTTAACCAGGAGTTCCTGGTTTAGAACAATACTCTTTGTGGCTTGACCATCTACACCTAGATTAGATACCAAAGACTTAACAAAATCATCTGGGCTACCCCAGTCATACAGTTCCACATCATGACGAATGTTAACCATGTTCAGAACATTGTCAGCCCCGCCCGGAAGGCCTTCCACTGTTGAAGAGGCCGCAATTCTATTCACATCTTCTAGATCTTTTGAAATAGAAATTTGGTCTGCTGGAATAACATCCACAACATAGTATCTGTCATCTATTAAGCGTAAAGTTTTGCCTTTTAATTGTGGATTGTTGTCAAAGAAATTACTCGAGTTTTCTCGAATCAGTTCTGTTGCATCTGCATCTGACATGTCATCCGTTATACCCTGGTTAATTTGATCTGTCACGTCCATAGGACTGCCACCATCAAGACCATAGGCAAGGAGGTGTTCTCTAAAGTCTTCTGTAGACATACCATCAATTGTAAAGAAATCAATATTTGTTTCTCCATGAAGGTCATAGCCTGTGCTATGAATTCTGTTAAATTCAGCTGTTAGGGTACTCATAAAACTATTGAGTTTATCTAAATAATAAGGAATACCCTTGTCATCGCCTTCAATTTCATCGCGGACATCAAGAATACCCTTAACACGTCCTGCTTTGGCCCTAAAAGGAGACCCATCTTCCCAGGCAATATCCACAAGACCTTCAATGTCTGTGTAGTTGTTCTTCTCTTCACGCTCTGTCAGCACCAAACTGTCCGCACGCACGTGGGACACTATTTCATGACCTCCAATAGACACGTGGAACTTATTGTTGTGGTCTTCATAATAATCTATATCTGCCAGTTCAGACATTTTATCAAGTAGGAGGTTTCTTTGGTCACGAACGTCGTTGGCCGTTCCACCAGTAACTCAGTTTCAAAAATTATCTGATTAAGGTCAGCAATTTGTGAGGCATAGTTGTTTAAGTTGTTAACAGACACCTCAAATTCAAAGTTTAAGTCTTTTTGCAAATCTTTCATGGAAGATGCCATGTTTCCAATCCCTGTTGTGAGGGCAATGGCACGTTCACGAACCAGGGTTCTTACTGATAGGGACTCAGGATGCTTATTGAGTTCCTGAATGGACTCGAAAAAATCATCCATTAACTGACGAATCCCTGAATCTGTTGGTTCGTTTAGTGTTGCTTCAATATTCCTGATAACTTCATAGCGGGCTTCATGTTCTGTTAGCTTACTCATTTCCCCGCGTAATTGAAAGTCTAAAAACTTATCTCGAATTTGCCTAACCGCTTCAACATCGGTCCCTGTACCGAGGGTTCCCATACCGCCTGCTAATATGTCTGGACGATATGCTTTCATGTCAAGTCGCTGACGGCTATAGCCTTCTGTATTTGCATTGGACACGTTATGAGATGTAACATTTAAGGCTCTTTGATTGGCAAACAGCCCTGACATCGCTATACTTAATCCTAAAAATGAACTACTCATAATATCCCACCTTACGCTTTCGCATCAAAGCTACCAGGACGCTTCTTCTGATAGTTGATGTTTGCCTTATCGCCATAGTTTGTTTCTGCTTCATCTATGCTTGAAATGAGATTCACATTGAACTCGATCATGTCCATTGACTGTTTGATGAGTTCACCGTTGGACTCGTTTACATCCCTAACATCACTCATTAAATTCTCCAGTTTTCGCTTGACAACTTCAATTTTTCTCTTGATCCAGCATCGACAACTTTTGTAATATCATCAATAACATCGACTTTTTGGAGTCCAGTTTCCTTCATGATTTCTGTCACGATTTTATCCCGAATTTCTTCCAATTTCATAAGACTTGCAATAAGGGCATGTTCTCTTTTCGTGATTTTATCTAGTTCATCAATGTCACCCTTGATAATAATGTCTTTTTTCATCTCACCAAGTCGCAAAACTTCCGTATATATTTCACAGTCTTTTTCAAGTGCTAGAATTAATTTTTCAATAATACCGCTCAAACTGGTTCACTCCTTTATTGGTCGATCAATACATGCTATATATTCTTGAAAATGCCTAAAGGTTCTACATTTATCTCTAAAAAAAGCACGGAAATTTTCTTAAACGCATCATATCCTTATGACTTGTTTAAATCGAACTCCGTACTTCCCTGTACATTCACTCTATTCAATTTGTTTCTAATTAATTTGAGAGCAGGGTGTCCCATTCGGTTACCCCTGCTTCCCAATTCGTTCTAACAGCTTTTCTGCTACATCCTCAGAAGATGGCTTATATGTGCCGTTTTTAATCTGAGCACGTATTTCATTAACCTTTTCTTCGCGAACATCAGGCACTTCTTTTAGGGCCTTCATGGCCACTTGAATTTCACGTGCTTGAGAAGAAATTTCAATCTTGTCTTCTTCAAACTTCATGCCTTCAGCCTTCTTCGCCTTTGGTGCTGTTTTACCATAGGCTTTCATAACACTTTGGATGTTAGGATTACTTTGTATTTTCATTAAGAATACCCCCAATCACACCGTCTTTCTATACATAGTATCGGCATAACTGGGGGTATATTTAACCTTTTTTCGATTTTTTTTGATTTCTTATTAACGACGTTTCTTAACATGCATACCATGACTTGACTTTGGTCTTTCATTTTGCGAAGGCGTGTCCTCTTTGCCTACACCAAATGCATCCTTGAATCCATTTTTTAATTCATTCTGGCAAGAGTCACAAAAACGACCTGACTTTATAGATTTACCGCACCTGTCACACGGATACCCTACACCTTCACCCTTAAGTTCAAGGCGCCCTTGTCGCAGCCACTTTAGAATAAGGTCTTCATCAATTTCCAGTTCCTCAGATACTTCTACCACATTGGTGTCTGGATTGTCATATATATATTCTCTCGCTTGCATGAACATATCATCTTCGTCGCTGCTGCAGCGCGCACAATATTTTTGACCTATTTCTTCAGCCTGAAACACACGGCCGCACTTTGAACAATTCTTTAACTTTGAAAACATGATCGCACCTCCAATAAAAGCTTGGATTATTTATTCGTTTCATTCATCCAAGTACATACCCAAGTTTTTCAGAAAATTACATGCAGTGTCTTAATAATCACTTAAACACTTAAATTTTCCTGAAACTTTCAGAGTATTGTCCATTTTTAAACATTATACCATGTGCACCTAAGAAAATCAGTCCCTAAAATTTACAGAAAGCACAGCACCATATACATTCAGCGCCCCACTTTCAAATAATGCCTTTGCACAGGCATTCATAGTGGCTCCCGTGGTGAATATATCATCAATAAGCAAAATACGCTTGCCCAGCACCTGTTTTTTGTCTGCTAAGAATAGTCCATCCATCAGAGCTTTTCTTTCCAATCTGTCAAGGCCTTTTCAGCCGCGGTGTGTTCTTACTTCGCACCAGAGCTTCATGACTGTAAGGAACACGAAGCATATTTGAAAGAGGTTTCCCAATCAGGTCCATTTGGTTAAATCCTCTTTGCCTCAATCGGTTACGATGGAGGGGAACAGATACTATTAAATCTATCTCTTGTGATCTTGTTGCAAGAATAACGTCTCTCATCATTTCTGCCAAAATTTCACCTAAATAAGTGTGCCGCTTGTATTTAAGATCCATAATTAGGTCCTTGCCTATTCCAGAGTAATCGAAACAAGCTTCACAGTTCTCAAGATGACTCACTGATTTCTGGCAATTGTAGCATACACCGACTTCTGTTTCTTGAATAAGAGGGCCACCGCAAGTCTTGCAGGTTGGTCCCTTTATCCATCCAATATCCTCTAAACAAGATTCGCAGAGTCCATAGCGGTGGACTTTATCCAAATCTAGATCCAGATCGCAGGCCGCACAACTTATATGGCCTGGGAATATCAAATTCAAGACAGAATCTTTTATTAGCTTGAGCAAATCATTAGCCTCCACAACCTGTAATTTATGACATCACTCATAAATATATTGATTTCCACCGGTTCTTTTTGCGGCATACATACGTTTATCTGCCACATCCACAAGCTGGTCAGTCGCCTTTGCACAGTGGGGATAACAAGCGATCCCAACACTCATAGTCACCTGGTCTCTAATGTTCTCACCACACTCAATTTCAAGAGTTAACTTTTCAACAGACCGCCTTATTCTTTCCGCTAAATGTTCCGCAGCACTGTAACAGCTATTGGGTAAAATGAGGCAAATTCTTCGCCACCATATCTTGCCGCGACATCTGTCTTCCTTGTATTTTCAGATATAATCCGTCCAATATTTTCAAGTATTCGGTCTCCAGTCAAATGACCATATGTGTCATTGAATGTTTTGAACTTATCAATATCAAGAACAAGCACATAGACCCTTTGACCTGTGAACTTGGCTTTTCTGATTTCACGTTCAAGTGAATCATAGAAATATGACCTGTTATAAAGTCCTGTTAAATCATCCATTTGGGCACTTTTAGCTAGCGTTTCATGATAAAGAGCACTGCCTATTACCATAGAAACTGTGGATGCCACAGCATACATGACCTCTTCTTTATTCAAATCCATATTTAAGGGGCTTTTATTCGAAAAGAGCAGAACCCCAAATCGATTGCCTTGATGTTCCAGTGGAAATATTCCCAGTGCATTCTCTTCATTCTTGAACCGGACGCGTTCGAGCAAGTCCATGTTTTGGTTCAGATCCCCACACACTATGGGCCTACCTGTACGGAAAACTTCCCCAGCCAAACCCGACTCAGGACTGATAGAATACTTCATCACCGTATCAGGATATCTGCCTCTAGCTCGAGTTCACCAGTTTCCTGGGAATACAACATCACGGCACAAACATCAACACCAATACCATATGTTATTATTCGTGTGATTTGCTTTAAGACATTTTGTAAATCTGGAAAGGAGTCCATAACCTTTGTAATAGCATATAAGGTTTCCAATTCATCAATTTTTTGATGGAGGTCTTTTTTGCTTTTAACTATGGTTCTTATGTGAATCAAGTGTGTGAACACACTTACCAAAATGCCTATATATAGGATGATCGTGTTTGTATCAATGCTTTGCAAACGTGTCATTAACAGAACAGCAAACAGACTGAGCAGGGTAAGACCATTTCCAAGCCTGTATCTTTTTAGATGATATGCCCCCATAATTAAAAGGGCATGAAGTATATGAAAAGAATAATTGTTCATCCCTTGCTGAAGGCCTATAAGAATATAACTTGAAATATATCCAACCAATATGAGGGCTGATTCAGCTTTTAATTTGAGAGTGTGGTCTGTCTCCCCAATAAAACGAAAAAACAAATATGCCAGAAGTGTTGCGACTGGAACCTGATATATCAGTCCACCATGAAGTGCTTCGGTTATTATATGATCCAGATTCAAATAGACCACTACAAATAACAAGGCCGAATAGACAAATTTCATGGTGTTCTTCTTTAATTTTAAATTAGACACAATAGTACCACCACCCCACACAAAGGACTTTTGTACTATCATTTTACATGATAAATCCGTCCTTCACAAGACCTTCTAACCTGTATTTAAGTCCAGACAATCGCTCTTGCTGTTTATCATTGTTGACCATTAGGTTCAGATACTTCTTTTCTCCCACCAAGACCACAAGCTGTTTTGCCCTTGTTACTGCTGTATACAAAATATTTCTATTCATGAGCATAGGCGGTCCACTCCAAACAGGCATAACCAGAACAGGAAACTCACTGCCCTGACTTTTGTGAACTGTCACGGCATAGGCGTGAATAAGCTCATCAAGCTGTGAAAAGTCATAGTGAACAATGCGACCATCATCAAAGTGGACAACAACATTTTGATCTGACATGTTCATGCCTTCAATATAACCAATATCACCGTTGAAAACCCCTTCTCCGCGTTCGTCATCCTTGGTTTTCCATTTCATTTGGTAGTTATTCTTTATTTGCATAATTTTGTCACCCGTACGGAAGATCCTCTCTCCTAGCCTCTTTTCAGCGCGTCCAGGTTTGGGAGGATTCAGGACCTCTTGAAGCAGTTTATTAAGCTGAATGGTTCCAATGGGTCCCTTTTTCGTTGGTGTCAAAACTTGAATATCATGCACTGGGTCCAGTTTATAATAGTCGGGCAGACGTTTCTTAACCAGTTGACTGATTGTGCTTGCAACCGATTCCTGCCTCTTCGCATTTAGAAAGAAAAAATCTTTATTCTTGGAATTAAGTTCAGGCATTTGTCCCTGATTTATTTTATGGGCATTGACAACGATCATGCTTTCCTGTGACTGTCTGAATATTTCTGTAAGTCTTGCTACGGGCACGGCATCCGCGGTGATAATATCCTTAAGCACACATCCTGGGCCAACGGAAGGCAGCTGATCCACATCGCCCACCAAAATAACTCGGGTTCCTGATTTAATAGCTGACAATAGATGATTCATAAGTAGAATATCCACCATGGACGTTTCGTCAATAATGACCACATCACAAGCCAAAGGGTCTTCTTCATTTTTCATGAAACCCGCTGATTCATTGCCTTCGCTATAGGCATATTCTAAAAGTCTATGAATGGTTTTTGCCTCTTTGTCTGTGGCTTCACTCATTCTCTTTGCGGCTCGCCCTGTGGGCGCAGCAAGAAGCACTTTCAAATATTTGCTCTCAAATATGTCTAAAATACCATTGATTATAGTTGTCTTCCCTGTTCCAGGACCACCTGTGATCACAAGGAGCCCGCTTTTCATAGCCGCCTCAATGGCTGATTTTTGATTGTCAGCCAGGCTGATGCCCTTTCTTTCTTCAAAATCTTTGATTTCACTTTTTATATTCATACCTGGTATTTCCGATGCACCAGATGCCAGTTCTATAAGTTTTTTGCATACCTTTGTCTCTGCATAGTAAAGGGGGCTGGATAGAGATGGTCATTTTCATCTATTCTTTCCACATGAAGCGTTCCCCGAATGAGCATGTCCGATATGACGCCTTCAATTTGTTCCCTTGGAACCGTTAGCACATCTGATGTTTCCTTTATAAGCCACTCTTTTTCTGCAAAAGTATGCCCTTTCATGACATGGTGCCCCAGAACATATTTTATGCCTGTGGCAATTCTGTAGGGTGAAACGGGTTCCACTCCCATCTCCTTGGCAATCTGATCGGCCATTTTAAAACCAATGCCTTGTACTTCATCGGCCAACCTATATGGATTTTCAGAAACAATGTCAATGGTCTCTGGCCCATACAGTTTGTATATTTTCATAGCATAATTTACTGAAATACCATACTTCTGAAGAAAAAGCATAATGTCTTTTAGGGCCCGTTGTTCAAAAAAAGCACCTGCTATTTCATCTGCTTTTTTCTTACCAATCCCGCTGACTTCTGTCAGTCTCTCAGGATCATACTGGATAATATCAAGACTAAGTTTGCCAAATGTGTCAATGATTCTTGCCGCTGTGGCTGGTCCAATGCCTTTTATTATCCCGGAAGCCAAGTATTTTTCAATGGCTGTTATATCGGTGGGCATGACAATTTCACTGCTTGTCACCTCAAGTTGCTCGCCATAAGTTGGATGCATGACAAATCGCCCGCGAAAGATCATATCTTCCCCTTCGTGAATGATAGGTATGTAGCCTTTTACATAAAGAAATTCATCGCCTGATTCTACAACGGCGATGACAAAGCCATTTTCTTCGTTTTTAAATACAATTTCTTCTACAGAACCACGTATTTCTACTGACATGATGCACCATCCAATTTTGTTCTACTCCCGACAACTAGGTTTCAACCATTTTTCTTAGACATAAATTATATCATAATATTTGACTGAACAGGCTTAAAACACGAACATACGGTCTTTTTAACCCAAAATTTTGGATTTCACTTGCATTCTTATTATCTGATTACCCTTATGTTATATTTTAAAAGTGAAATGCATTAAAAAAGGGGATGTGGTCACATCCCCTTCTAGCTACTCATCTTACATAAATAAGTTTATGCTATTTTATTTTACGATTCGAAAGCTTCTTTTTTTTAGAATTTCCGCTTTGTCTGTTCTTTCCCAAGGCAGGTCAATGTCCGTTCTGCCAAAGTGTCCATAAGCCGCTGTTTGACGGAAAATTGGCTTTCTAAGATCTAAATCTCTGATGATTGCTGCTGGACGAAGGTCAAAGTGCTTCATAACAAGCTCTTCAATTCTTTCTTCTGCCACCTTAGCCGTTCCAAATGTTTCTACAAGTACAGAAACTGGATGTGCCACACCGATCGCATAAGCAAGCTCTATTTCGCACTTGTCAGCTAGACCCGCCGCAACAATGTTCTTAGCCACATAACGCGCAGCATAAGCAGCCGATCTATCAACTTTTGTTGGATCTTTACCAGAGAACGCACCGCCGCCATGACGAGAGTATCCACCGTAAGTGTCAACGATGATTTTACGTCCTGTTAGGCCTGCATCACCCTGTGGTCCACCGATAACAAAACGACCCGTCGGGTTGATCAGGTACTTCGTTGCGTCATTTAATAGCTCTGCTGGAACAATTGGTTTAACAACGTGTTTAATAAGATCTGCTTCGATTTGCTCACGTGTTACGTCTGGACCATGCTGTGTCGATATAACAATTGTATCCACACCCACTGGTTTGTCGTCAACATACTCAACTGTCACTTGTGTTTTACCATCAGGACGAAGGTAATCTAATACACCTTCCTTACGAACATCTGAAAGTTTCTTTGCCAACTTGTGCGCAAGAGAGATTGGAAGTGGCATGAGTTCTGGAGTTTCGTTACAAGCGAAACCAAACATAAGACCCTGGTCACCAGCGCCGATAGCCTCGATTTCATCATTCATGGAACCTTCTTTGTGCTCAAGAGCTTCATCAACGCCCATAGCGATATCAGATGATTGCTCGTCAATAGCTATTAGAACTGCACAAGTTTCTCCATCAAATCCGTATTTTGCACGTGTGTAGCCAATTTCACCAACAGTCCTACGCACAACTTTTGGAATATCTACATAACAATTTGTAGAAATCTCACCGCAAACGAGAACCATACCTGTTTTTACAGTTGTCTCACAAGCAACTCGAGCGTTTGGATCTTTCTCAAAAATGGCATCCAGAATGGCATCTGAGATCTGGTCACACATTTTATCTGGATGTCCTTCCGTAACGGACTCAGACGTAAATAGTCTTCTTTTCATTAGAGACTTCCTCCTCTACAATTAAATCATCTAAGGTACACACATATTTCCTTACAATCTGGAAAATAATTTGATTCTGTCACATTTCAACTTCGTCATATGTTTTTATGGATCAATTTTTTTCAAGGCAAGGCGCAAATTTTTCAGCTCGTAGGAGCTTGCTCTAATGCACATGACAAAAGGCGAAAAACATGCAACTGTGCACTTTGAAAATCTTCCCATAAAAAAAGCCTCGTCGTTGACGAGGTTGTTTGCAAATTATAATTTGCACCTCATCTTCCAGATCACTCTGTGGGATTTAGCACCGTGTTACTACCGGTTGCCGGACGTCATCGGGCCCATTCCCTCAGTCACTCATAATAAGGTGTAAAACCTATGAACTTTTTACTAAGCGATTGTAACACAACAAATTTGTTTAGTCAAACATTTTTCGATATTTAAAATATTGAACAAACACTTAAGATAAAACGTTGAAAACACTTACTTTCACCTTATCAATCTTCTGATTTCCTACTTTGTTTCATAAAAAACCTAAAATTTCGCGGCAAATCAACTTTGCATTTAGCATCTACAACTCTATATGATTCATACACAAGTTTCTTCAATTCTACTCATTCTTTTTTTATCCATGTCACCACTCATAAATCAAGCTTTTAATAGACTTTCTTTTTTGAGCGACCTTCAAAAAACACAAAAGCGACCGGGGGAGGTCGCCATGTGTTTGAGGTATAACTACAACATGTAGTTAGATTAATGATGTTAAATAGGTCACAATCATTGAAATAGGGGGAGAACCTCCTTCTTTGGGGGATGAGGTTCCTAATGATGTGCGCCTGACTTTATCAGGCGACTGCATTGTATCATAGGTTTTTTTCCCTGTTAAGACATCCCCTGCGAAAAGCACATTTCTTTGACTGAACAACATTCTTTTGAGGCTAAAATGCCATCTAGGGCACATAAGTGGTTTCATAATTCATTCTGTATAATTATGTATAGGACTTTTTATTATGACTTTTTATTGTGAGTTTTTATTGTGAGTTTTTATATGACTTCTATAAATTGAAAGGTTTCTTTAAAGGACTTTATCTGATTTCGTGCCACAGGCACTTTTTCATCGAAAAACTTCATCTTAACCATATATGTATTATTGAACCAAGGCTCAATGGCTTCAACAAAATCAACATTCATTAAGTAGGCCCTGTGCGATCTAAAAAATCTATCATTATGGAGTTTTTCCTCTAAATGACTTAGGGAATGGGCATAGGTGAATATACCCTTAACTGTATAAATGGTTGTGTGCTTATCCACTATGGTTGCGTAAATAATGTCGCAAGTTTCAACGGGTATAAACTTGCCTCCATTTCAAGACAAATCTTATCCACTTCATACACATGGTCTGCATCCGTTTTTCTATCACAGCTTTAATAGACTGCTTGTTATGAACAATACTTCTTTCCCTAGCCTTTTCTATGGCGTCTCTTAATCTCTCGCCACTTATTGGTTTAAGCAGGTAGTCCACGGCGTTCAGCTCAAAGGCCCGAATTGCAAATTCATCATAAGCTGTTGTGAAAACAATCATAGGAGGATTGTCACCACTCATCCATTTCTCCGCCACACGCACCCCAGTAATGACAGGCATATTTATATCTAAAAAAACCAAGTCTACAGGGTCTTCCTTCTGATACTGACAAGCATCAGGCCCACTGCTTGCTTCTCTAACAACTTCTATATCCTCAAAATCTTCAAGCAAAAACCGAAGCTCATCACGAGCTGGTTTTTCATCATCCACGATCATGCATTTTATCATATTATCCCCCATTTTTTGTCACTATTTTTATCCCTATCATTCTATCAGCATACTCTTAGACTTTCTACTCTTCAAATGACTTTTATATATTTTTTCAGATTTGAACCCTCTTTACCTCTATAAGCTTAATCATTATATTGTTCATATTCGACTTTCAAACACCCTCTTCAGGTCACTGTTTTGTCAAAGTCATTATAATTCAGTAACAAGCGTCCCTCATTCATTGTAAAGACTCTTGTCGTTTGTTATAATCAAACGAACCAAAAATTAGTAAAAGCAGGTGAAATCATGGATTTAATGCAACTGTTACTTAAAGAGTTTAAACTGCTGCTGCTTGCAGCAATGCCCATCATAGAACTTAGGGGGGCCATCCCTGCAGGTATGGTTATGGGACTTGACCCTCTAACATCGGCCACAATCTCCTTTATTGGAAGTATGCTTCCGGTGCCATTTATTTTATTTGGCATGAAGCCTATTCTTGAGTTTATGAGGCGGTTTAAGTGGGCGGAAAAGTTTCTTGATTGGATTGTCAACCGCACGGTAAAAAGAGCCAAGAATTTTGATAAGTATTCCTTTTATGGCCTAATGCTATTTGTTGCAGTTCCTCTGCCGACAACAGGGGTTTGGACAGGGAGTATGGCCGCTTCCATATTCGGCATGAAGGTTAAACGAAGTTTTTTCGCCATTTTACTTGGCAACCTCATTGCTGCATTTGTCATCACTGCAGGAAGCACCTTTGCCGCATCAATTTTTGAGAAAATTCCCCTTCTTTAAATGTATAAGAAACTGGGAATGAAAACGTCAAATATAAATCTTGGATAAAAGCCTTATTTGCAAGGCAAAGCACACCAAGATTTTAACTTAAGAGTCTAGGGGGTCATCAGAAGCTGGCCCCCTAGACTCTTATTTTATAAAGGCAAAGTGTTATTTGATTGTAATTCAATTGTAACTGCTTACACTCTATTTCGTAATACTAAAGGGTTATAATGGTCTTGAAAGGTGGGAACATATTATGAAATACTACACTAAAATTATTGCGGCACTGATGGCAATTGCACTGGCAGTTTCCTCTCCCGCTTCTTTTGCATACAACAAGCTCTACCATACATATTCCATTACATCAGCCCTTGCCCCTGGTGTCACGCTAACCCAGGAGCAAAGAATGACTGATAGCGGATGGTTTAATGTCAATCTGGTGACAATTGATTTAACAAACCCTTCTGTGAAATCAACAGTCCTCTTACCGGAGTATATCTCTCAAAAGGCGACACTTATGGACTTGGCAAAATCAGAAGATGATGTTGTGGCTGCCATCAATGGCGATTTCTTTGATACTCAGGGGCAATCAACACTTGGTATGGTTGTAAAGGATGGTGAGTACATCACTTCATCCATTCACGATGATCGGTTTTACACCTATTTACAACTTGATGATGGCCGATCATATATTGCCAAAGTACTAGGGGAATCCACTAAGCTTACAAAAGATGGATTCAGCCTGGATATCACCTATAAAAACAAACCCTATTTACAGTATGACAGGGCCATAGTCTTTGATCGCAACTGGGGAAATGCCAGTATTGGCAACACCAACTCAGAATCTGTCATTGAAATGGTCGTTGTCGATGACACCATCGTTTCTATAGCCCTCGACCATCCCCTCAGAAAATCCCTGAAGATGGCTATATCGTCTCAGCTGTGGGCACACTCATTCCTCAGATTCACAGCAATTTTAAAGTTGGTGACAAAGTGGAACTCAAAGAAGGTGGCTTCATCAGCCATCTTGACCAGGCCATTGGCGGTGGGGCTAAAATTTTGACTGAAGGTGTACCGGAAACGGACTTTTCCCTAAATATATCCGGTCGTCACCCTCGATCTGCACTGGGTTTTTCCCAGGACAACACCAAACTCTTTCTTGCGACAATTGATGGACGCCATGGCGATTTTACTGGCATGACTCAAACCGAGCTGGCTTACCTCATGGCTGAGGCAGGGGCCTACAACGCTATCAACTTAGATGGAGGCGGATCCTCAGAAATGGTAACCAAGTCTCTTGGTGAGACAAACTTAGAGATTATAAACCATCCATCAGATGGCACAGAAAGACGTATTCACAACGGCATTGGTATTAAAAACATTGGTGAAAAAGGCCCACTTGACCAAATCTTAATCCAGGCCTCACAGGAGCGGTACTTTACAGGGTCAAGCATTGACCTCTCCCTAAAAGGCATTGATAAGAACTACCATCCCGTTGAGCTTTCTAGTGATGCCCTTGAAATAGAGGCCTTTGGTATTGACCATAAGATAGTAGACGGCGAAGTGATCCCACTTGAGGCGGGCACACTCACCATACATGTTAAACAAGGGAAAGCCTCAGGACAAATCACAACAGAGGTCATTGGTAAGCCGGTTCGAATATCTGTTTATCCTCAGACCGCACGTTTGATGCCTGGGGAATCCTTAAATGTATCACTAACAGGTTATGATAAAAACGGATTTTCAGCGCCTTTGAAAGTAAAGGATGTTGATATACTCCAGTCAGGTGTTCATGGTGCTTTAGTGGATTCAAGGTACACCGTAACTGAACCCGGAAGTGGTTACGTGCGATTCAGTCTTGGCGATGCCAGTGCATTCATGTCTCTCGGGGTTGGAGAAAGTTCTGAGCCCCTTTATGATTTTGAAAAAGAACTGGGTACTTTTGTCGCCTACCCTGAAAACGTGACTGGTTCCTATGCCCTTACAAACTTTGCCCGCAGTGGTAAATTGGGTGGTACACTACAGTACGACTTTAAGAAAGACACAGCCACACGGGCGGCCTATGTCAAATTCGGTGATGACGGTCTAAGTCTACCAGAAAATACAAAGAAAATAGGTCTTTGGGTATTTGGTGACTATGCCAACAACCACTGGCTAAGAGGCAAGGTCACGGACACAACAGGAAAGGTTCATACCATCGATTTTACTAAAAATGTGGACTGGACAGGCTGGAAAAAGGTCGAAGCATCTCTTCCTGTCGGATATGAGTTCAAGGCTTTAAATCGACTCTATTTGGTCGAGACTGATCCAGCCATACGAGATGCAGGGGTCATTGTCTTTGATGATCTAGAAGCCGTTGTGACTGCCGCTCCACCTGAAAATCTCAATGCAACCAGTGATTCACCCTATCAATTTAAAACACTTGATCCCGATACAGCAGATCTCGTTATTGAAATGAAAGAGGACAAAGATCAAACAGAATCAGAAGTGGATAGTGATGAGAGTGACACAGAAAAAAGTGGCGATGCAAAAACATCACAGACACCATCTCCTGCCGTAACCTCCACCACTCAACTTTCTGGGAACAGAGTGATAAAAACCTTAAATGAAACAACAGAAATTTTATCTGTTAACAATGACGGTCGTTTTATCAATCGCACCAGTCAGGTGGAAGGCTGGAACAGCATCCTAAACTTTGCACCTAGTGAGACAACCAAGGATGTGGTTGTCATGATGAGTGACTCATATAGTTTCAAGAATAATTTTGATAAAAAACTCTTTGAGGATAAACTCAATCAACTTCGTACCGACTTAGGCAAACGGGTGATCATTGTATCCCCTGGTAAGAATGACACCTTGATGTGATTGATGGCCTTTGGTATGTGACCTATAAAAAGAACGATGATACGGAACTGCTTTTCGATTTTGATGGCGATATTCCTCAGGTTGAAAAGGTGACATTTTTGAGTTTGATGAATAAGAAACGTAAATAGTTATCACTTAAAAAGGAGATATCCCACTGGATATCCCCTTTTTTTATAGTTCTAATATTCTAGTGTTTCAATTGATACAAAATTGACTAAAAGTGATTTTTAAACTATTGCATAAAAAAAAGCCATGCAATATGATTACATGACTTCACACTCCCTTAATTTCTACTGTACAAGACCAATCATAATAGGAATACTCACAATAGACAGCAGTGTTGTTATGAAAATAAGCTTGGAAGCCAGTTTAAAATCCGACTTATATTTTGATGCTATTATGGCTGAGTTTGCAGCAGCCGGCATGGCAGCCACAACCACAGGAATCACAAGCGTTATACCACTCACCCCGAAAGCCTTCAGTCCGAAAAAGACAAGCAGGGGTATGACAACCAGTCTATGAAGTGTCAGCACATAGTCTTTCCAGTCACTAAGTAGTTCTTTCGGATGAACTTCAGCCAGAATAAAACCTATAAACATCATAGAGAGTGGTGTTGTTGCACTCCCTATCATTTTCACGGTTTTGAACAGTGGGCCTGGCAGTTTAATGCCTGTCAAAAATAAGGTGAAACCAATAAAAACAGCAATCATGGCTGGATTAATGGATGACTTGATGATGGAAAGAACCGATCGCTTTACAGCATCTTCCCGATGGGACCGCTGCATGATGAAGACCCCATAAGACCAAACGAGGACAGAAAAGGAAAGATTATATATAGCCGCATAAAAGACAGCTTCTTCACCAAAGGCCGCATGCAGGACTGGATAGCCCATAAAACCACAGTTTGAAAACACCGCTATGTATTCATAAACATCTCGAGCCGCCCCTTTAATTTTTAGAGCCCTATTCAAAAGCTTAGCCAGTACAATAGACACGCCGTAAATGGTAAATGATAAAAATACAAGCATGCCACTATTTATAAGGACTTCCACAGAAAAGTCAAAAGCCATAGATGACAATATAAAAGCTGGTAAACAAACATTGATAACGAGACTGCTCACTTCTTTATTAATATGTTCTGTTACAATGCCTCTCTTTTTAATAATAATCCCCGCCACGATCAGCAAAAATAGGACGAGCACCTGTTCCATACCTACCATTTTTCACCTACTCTTCTCCATTAAGAAAATCAAAGAAATCCCCATAGCCGCTGTTTACGAAATCATACAAAAGAGGCACATCAATGACAAACTGTCCGGCTGGCCGAATCAGTTTATCCCCGCTCCAGTTTAGGAGTTCTGATTCAATTTGCTCAAGACTTTCTTCACTGAAGCTGCTGATCAGCATTTGATTTTCGTCAGTTATGTAATAAAGTCCAAGAATATCCCCACTTAAGTAGAAAATTGAATGCTCCACATGGTCATTGTTGTCTTTAAATCTTGAATAAAGGACACCAGCCTCGTGCTCATTGGCCATAAGCTCCGGATACTTGTCCTCTAAATCAAATCCAAAATTCTCATCAAGGAGCGTATAAACAGATATGAACTCTTTCTTCTTGAGCATCATAGCTGCTTCTATAGATGAAACTTTCATCCCCTGAACTATTTCAGCGGACTTGACCTTGAAAGACGTGCTTGATTCATTCAGAGCAATTTCAGAAATATACATATAATATCCTGTTTGTCCGTCAATCAATGATGTGACCTCGTAAAGGCCTTCTGAAATGGTCTTTATGGACTCACGAATCAAGGTGCTCGGCGACACTGTTAAACTTCGAAATTCTGCATTGCTTTCTGTCTTATTCCATAAAGCCCGACGTCCAGACCAATCATGTCCCACCGTACGCATCATAAAGTAATGGATGGTTCCATAAGCTTTTGTTTCAGGGGACAAGGCTCTGCAGATCACATCATACTCATCAGCATTATAGATGGCTGTCTTATTGACATTCGGGAAAGCCTCTTCGATTTCTGGGTACTCTCCCAGACATTCTGGCGCAACTGCAACAGCAGACTGAAGCATAATTCGAACATCTTTCGCTTCTAGGGAAACAAAGTCTCCACCAAGTCCACCCATCATACTCATGATTTGCTCATTTAAAAACGCTTCATCAGGATTAATATAGTACTCATACCCATCGATTCCATATGACTCGTAATCCAAATGATAAAGCTCATGAAAATACTCTTCCTCGGATTTTTGCCAAACAACATGAATACCCACCACGCCCATAAGCCTTGTATTTGTCGCCCTAGCACGTAAAAAATGGTATCCGCTATGCAGTTTTCGTCCATAACCACCTTCAATGACAGTCAGGTTGAGTCTATTTTTCATGTTTATCCAGCTTTCTCTATTGAGCGATTTTCATATCGCCTACTATTTGTTATATGGGTAAAACCCATTCATCTGTCTCAAGGTATTATAACATTCATAGTGGTCAGGTAAAAGGCTGATAAGCATTTGCCTATCAGCCTGTCACCACATCATATATTTTTTAGATCATTTAACCTAAATATTTTCAACGAGTTTAGCAACCTCTGATTTAAGAGATTCAATTTTAGCTTTTACAGCTTCCTTTGAATCCGATTTGGCAGAGAAATAGAACTTAATTTTAGGCTCTGTTCCCGATGGTCTAATAGCAAACCATGATCCATCTTCCAAGAAGTATTTGAGCACGTTGGACTTAGGAAGACCTGTGCCTTCCGCTTGACAATCTAAAACACGCTTGACACTTGTTCCATCAAAGCTTGAAGGGGCATCATTTCGCATGTGATTCATAATTTTTGCAATCTGCTCCATTCCCTCCTTCCTTTCATTGTCACGGCAACAAGGTCTTCAAGGTAATAGCCCACCTCTTCAAAAATTTCGTTCAGACGCTCATACAGGCTCTTCCCTTGTGACTTATAGTAGGCTGCCATTTCAGCCACCATCATTGTGGATACAACGGCATCTTTGTCTCGCACATCTGTACCGATCAGATAGCCATAACTCTCTTCATAACCCATGATAAATGTATGACTGCCCGTCTTCTCAAACTCTCGAATTTTTTCACCAATAAATTTAAAGCCTGTTAAAGTGCTCATAGACCCGACACCATACTTATTTGCAATCACTTCACCAATTGTTGATGTGACAATTGTATTTATGATTACAGGATTCTTTGGCATCTCCTTCATGGATGACAAGACATAGTCTACAAGAAGGGCACCCGTCTGGTTGCCATTTAAGAGTTCGTATTTTCCTTCATGCTTTACCATAACACCGACACGATCACAATCAGGGTCCGTTGCAACAATAATGTCCGCATCCGATCTTTTAGCGTATTCAACACCCATATCAAAGGCATCTGGCTCTTCTGGATTTGGCAGTCGTAGTGTTGAAACTCACTATCAGGCACCATCTGTTCCTTAACTGGAATGAAACCTGTGTATCCCGTTTCCCTAAGAACACGTTCAACCGCTCTTGCACCTGTTCCATGTAGAGGACTGTATACAATTTTTAAGTCAGATTTAATGCTTTGGTCAAGGTCGCGCTTTATATGGGTCTTGATCATCTCAACATATGCCGTGTCTTGGTCATCTCCTAGAACGACAAGCAAATCTTTTTCTCTTGCCTCTTGCTCTGACATGTGTTTGATTGTGGAATAGTCTTGAATAGAGCTCACTTCATCCACAACTTTATCCGCTTTTTCAGGCACAAGTTGACAACCATCTTCCCCGTATATTTTATAGCCGTTATACTCTGGCGGATTGTGACTTGCAGTGACCACGACACCACCTGATGCCCCTAAATGTCTTACAGCATAAGATAGTTCAGGCGTTGTTCGAAGGCTGTCAAAAATATAAGCCTTGATACCATTGGCCGCCATAACCAGTGCCGTCTCAAGGGAAAATTCCGGTGACATCCTACGGGAATCGTGGGCTATAACGACAGATAGGCCTCCAGTGTTCTCACCCATCAGGTAATTTGCAAATCCTTGTGAAGCTTTTCTGATAACATATTTGTTCATTCTATTTCGGCCTGCGCCAATAACGCCACGCATACCGCCTGTTCCAAATTCAAGATCCTTAAAGAATCTATCCTCGATTTCTTTTTCATCTTGACTGATCGACTTGAGTTCTTTTTTAAATTCATCATCGAAATACGAATTGTTCAGCCATGCTTCATAATATTCTCTGTAACTCATTTTCAAACCCCTTTTCACTTTAGGCAACTGCAAGATGACAGTTCAAGACCACACCCAGACCATGAATAGTCACAAATAAACTATTACACATGTGTGATATGTCTTGTCGACCGAAGACTTGCAATCCGCTTGCTGATCTTTGTGCTTTACCGATAATTTTACCCTTAAAAGTCCAGTCCATGCACTTGATGGACTTTTTTGAGGATAAATCATGAGCCCGGAATTTATGTTTCCCCATATTGTCCTTGATTATATTTTAATTTCAGATCCAGTAACAGGATGATCTCAAGTATGATCCATGCAATTGGATGTCTGAAATGAATATGACCTCTTAATAAAAATAATCTAAAAACAAGAGATGTTCTCGAGTATTGTCTTGTGTAAGTGCTTGTATCGCCCACTTGTTAGTATACCACAAGTTGGAATTCCTGATGGTCAAAAACACAAAAATGAGGATGTTTATAGCAACATCCCCAAATTTCGACACTTAATTTTTAACATCCAAACACAATCAAACCATGTTCAACCCTGTCTGAAAAATATCAGTCCGCTTGACTTTACTCTGGTTGATCAACAATTCCAAACATTATGGTGCCTTTGCAAGCCACCTTATCATCCACATAGGCAACAGCTGATCCTTTTCCAATACCTCTGCGCATAGACTCAATTTTTACTTCCATACGAAGGGTGTCACCAGGTGTCACCTGTTTTTTAAATCTTACATTATCAATCCCTGCAAAGACGGCCAATTTACCCTTGTTCTCCTCAAGGCTCATGAGCGCAACTGCACCAACCTGTGCCAAAGCTTCAACTATTAGTACACCTGGCATGAGTGGATTGCCCGGGAAATGCCCCTGGAAATAAGGTTCATTCATTGTGACATTCTTTATACCCACTGCACTTTCTCCAGGTACGAATTCTAATATACGATCCACTAAAAGAAATGGATATCTGTGCGGGATTATCTTTTGAATTTCTATCGTGTTTAACATAATACGCCTCCATTGATACCAGTTTTTATTACCTGGTGCTATTTATTTCATTATACACGATACGCATTCATTTCTCCAGAAGAATTCACATCTTCATTTTCATAAGACAACCTACTTATAGTCCATCTCAGGTAGTTTTGGTCTTGTGACCCAGTTATAAGGTCCAGATTCCAGGGCATATTTGAGCCGTGGAAGAACAATGTTCCCCCAAGCATTTTCAAAATAAGCTCTAGATTTTTGCCATTCTTTTGAATAGCCATACCCAACATTTCGAAATATGATCAAGGTCCCCTCTTTGGTCGGTTCCAAGTGAATAAGCACAGTTGTCATTTGGTCTCTCAAAGACTGGATAACAGGTGGAGAATTCCATGTGAAAGATAGAAACCTGTTCTCTTCCATAGCTAGAATATGCATGCCTTCAGACCCTCTTTGTCCTTCTGGCGCTTCCATATCAAACAAGATGACAAAGTTTCCACCAGGATAAAACTGTGCCTCCACATGGGGGAAAAGAAACTCTTTAGCCAGCTTCTGTCGTCAATATCTTCCATACCTTTCAACAGCACCGTCAATTCAAATTCAAAGTATAATTCATGTGCACATTCTTGATCCAAATGCATTCTCATCTTCAACACCTCTATATCTAGTAAACCACCTTAAACAAGTATGTATGACACTGAGTCAGACCATCATCAGTTACTTAAGTTTCATCAACATATGCCCCCACCTTCTTGATGGTCCTTTTTCACTATTATAAAAACACTTAAATCCTGTAAAAATCGCATCTGTAAATAAGCTTCAAACTTAAAAACCATGAATTTTTAAAATTCATGGTTTTGGTCTATTCTATATATACCCGTAATATTTAAAATTTTGCATTTATATTTCATACAGGCTCAGAAAACTTATTTTTATCTTAAAACGACGTAGGATTGTACCTTTATACTATGAAAGAGTCATTCAATACCTAACCTTTTATGTCAAGTTTTGCAGGCCTGTCTTCTGAATCATTCTTTTGATCTTTATCTTGATCAGATTGACTCACTTGCTCTGAAGCTATAGCCTCATCTCCGATTCCATAGCGCTTTGACATTTGCTTAAAGATCATATCACTGATGCCAATGCCCTGTCCTGATGAAATTTCATCCGCTAGCTTTTCATCATGCATGCTTTCAAAATTCTTTCGGGCGTGGGATTTTTCGATAAGGTTCTCTCCCCAGTCAGATGACTTTCGCATGGTCTTGAAAATCTCGTTGATAAAAAATGCTTCAAACTGCTCTGAGGCCTTGCGAAGTTTATCAGCATCACCACTGTCTTTTGCTTTTTCAAAAGTGTCAGAAAATGACTTTAACTTTTCTTCCTCCTTCTTCGAGGACACCTGATCTGATAGGCTTCCTGTCAAAAGAGCTGAATTGTCAATTCTCATACACGGTCACCTCTATCGTTTCAATCGACTTGCAAGTTCAAGCATGGAATCAGCTGTTTGGATGGTCTTTGAGTTAACTTCATAGGCTCTTTGAGCTGTGATCAAATTGATCATCTCTTCAACGACATCAACATTGGATGTTTCAATAAATCCTTGAAGGACTTCTGCATCACCGTCTTCAAGTTCGGATGCTTCCCCTGAAGCCGCTGTAGACTGGTATAAGTTATTCCCTAGAGCTTCTAGTCCTGGAGGGTTTGCAAATTTAACAACCTGAAGCTTGTCAATAACCTCTTCCACTTCTTCATCATTTCGAAGAACAGAAATATTACCGTTCTTATCAATGGAAACCGACCTGACATTTTCACCTAAATCAATGTCTCCACCTTCACCTTGGATAAAGTAACCATCCGTTGTGGTAAGAAAGGCTGAACCATTTGTGATGCTGATTTTAAATCCACCATCACGGGTATAGCGTTCTTCTCCGTTTTGATTGTTTAAGACAAAGAATCCGTCGCCATTGATGGCAACATCAAGTTCTCCATCTGTTTGTTCAAAGTTTCCGTTTGTGAATGTTCTTGAAGTGGCTGATGGCAAAACACCATGTCCAATTTCAAGGGCAACAGGTCTGCCTTCACCATCTAGAAAACTGTCCGATGACAATTTCTCATAAAGCATATCTTGAAATTCCAGACGTTGCTTTTTATAGCCAACTGTGTTGACATTTGCTAAGTTATTCGAGATTGTATCAATTTTTAAGTTGTAGACCTTTCATGCCTGAAGCGGCTGACCACATAGCTTTCATGGTTAATCCTCCCTACTACCTCACTTGACCAATCGTATTAACGGCCTTATCAAGTATCGTATCATGTGTTGTAATCACGCGCTGACTGGCTTCATAATTTCTCTGAAGTGTCATCATATTAATCATTTCTGTAATGGAATCCGCGTTGGACTGTTCCACAAAATGCTGTCGAACAGAACCTTCAAAATCCTTCATTTCTCCAACCGGCTCCTCTTTCATGCGGTAATAGCCTCCGCCCATTTTTACAAGATCGCCTTTGTTGGTCACATCAACCAGTTGAAATTTATCTATAATTTCATTGCCGTATATTATTTCTCCAAACTCATTTGTGGCAATGTCTGTGTCCTCAATAATTATATCTCCGTTGAAGCCTTGAACAGGATACCCTTCTGTTGTTAAAAGCCTACGTGAAGCATCTGTTTTAAAATGTCCATCACGGGTTAACACTTCACCAAATGGTGTGTTTATAACAAAAAACCGTCGCCTTCAAGGGCAAAATCAAGTGGTTTTTCAGTTCGTCTAAGCTGTCCCTGGGTAAAATCCGTAAATATAACGTTCCAGTTTAACACCTGCTGAAAGGGTCCCGATAACCCGTCTGTCTGTTCCTGACACCAAGCGATCTATGGTTTCTCCACCAACTGTAACTTCACCGGTCTCGGTAATATTAAAGTTGCCTTCTGCGCCCACTTGAATAAAGTTACCACTTGCGCCTAGGAGTCTATCTCCCAAGTTCCAGTTTTTACTCCTGTCACTATTTAAATAATACGTTGATAAATACCCTTCTTCATCAACACTAAATCGAACCTCTTTATTATGACTCACCCCAGTATCTGTGCTCACTCTGAAGTAGCCAATGTCGGTGGAACCTTCGTATCCATCACGACCTTCTTCCACATTAACACCCTGCGGTAAACCTTCTATGGAATATTTGGAACCGTTGAACTTCCCCATTAACACGGCATTAAATGATTCTGTTGTCACATCATCTCTTTTGAAACCTGCAGTCTCAATATTTGCTATGTTATTACTAATGGCATCCATTTTCTTACTGTTTGTTATCATTGATGTGCCTGAAATATATAATCCGCGGATCATGAGAAAGCCTCCCGTTTTCAATAATCGTTATCTCACATAGATTATCGGACGGAAGGCCTTATGTCTTTAGTGTTTTTCATTGATTTATCAATATTTTTTACGATTTGTCAGGCTATTTGAATGCATTTGCAAATTTCTCGATTTCTAAATGATGAATCTTCTCTTCCGACTCACTTTTCTTGACAACAATCCGGGTGATGACCTTATCAAGAAAGTGCATTTTGTCAAAATCGAATCCATAGCCGAAATAGCCTTTGACTTTGGCGTGTTTTACAAGGTCTTCTGGAAAGTTCTCATGGATAACACCCTTGGCCTCTTCCTGACGGATGCCTGTAACAAAGAAGCCCAGCTTCTTATTCATAAGCAGTCGCTGGTAGCTCTCACAAAAATCTAGAACTGTCACACTTGGTTTTCCAACATAGATAGAAGAACCAATAATAACATTATCAAACTTTGTAAGATCAATAGAAAAATCTTTTGTGCAGTTTTTCAAAACAACATCGTTGTCCATATGCTCACCCAGCGTTTTGCCACTTTTTTCGGTGAATCCATATTTGCTTGAATACAGGATTAAAGTTCTCATATTCAGTCTCCTAACATCACTTCCACTCACTTTGTGTCCTAACATATATTTTACATTTCAAATTTAAAATCAATCTGTTCTGAAATCACTTACCCTATTTATATTAAACCCTAAAATTCTTTCAATCCCCTTAGGCAATGATTAAAAATTCATAAGAAAATTGTCGAATTCTTGAAATTCCTATAATTTTTCAATAAAAATACCCCCACACAAGTGTGAAGGGGTACTATTCATTCGTTTAATGGCTTAGTAAGCCCGTGCATTTTTACGGTTTGTAATCATGGACTTCTCGAGAACATCAAGATGTTCTAGGGACATGCCCGTGCCTTTAGCCACACAGGAAATGGCTTCCTCTGCAATATATGTTGGAATGCCTGTACGCTTTTCAAGCAGCTTGTTTAGGCCATGTAAAAGGGCCCCGCCACCTGTCATGACAATACCTCGTGAGCTAATGTCTGATGCAAGCTCAGGCGGTGTTTTTTCAAGAACAGCATGAACAGCATCGCTGATTGCATTCACTGGTTCATGAAGGGCTTCAAGCATTTCATCACTCGTTACAGTGATGTTTTTTGGCAGACCTGTGATAAGGTCACGACCACGACAATCCATTTTGATGGCCTTTGGTCTTGGGGCTGCGTCCCAATGTTGATTTTAAGCTCTTCAGCTGTACGCTCACCAATAAGAAGGTTATGGGCCTTTCTCATATATTTAATAATGGCTTCATCAAACTTATCACCAGCCACTTTAATAGACTTGCTTACAACAATACCACCTAGTGAAATAACAGCAATATCCGCTGTACCGCCACCAATATCTATGACCATATTGCCATCAGGCTTAGTGATATCAAGACCTGCGCCAATTGCAGCAGCGATCGGTTCTTCTATTAAGAACGTCCGTCCGCCACCCGCTTCCATAGTGGCATCAATAACTGCACGTTTCTCAACTTCTGTTACGCCACTTGGAACACATACGATAATCTTAGGCTTAAAGAATCTTCTTCTTCCACAAGTTTTATTGATAAAGTGTCTAAGCATTCTCTCAGTCACTTCATAGTCTGAAATAACCCCGTCCTTGAGTGGACGAATTGCAACAATGTTTCCAGGTGTACGACCAAGCATTTTTCTTGCTTCAGCCCCAACAGCCAGAACCTTGTCTGTGTTTCTATCGATTGCAACAACCGATGGTTCTTGAAGGACAATTCCCTTACCCTTGATGTATACAAGAACGCTGGCTGTCCCCAAATCTATTCCTATTTCCGCACCAAATCCGAACATCCCGATCCACCTTCCACGTCAAAATTCTAATCCCAATGCATTTGCAGTATTAGCATACTTCATAAATGCCTTTTAAATTCTGGATATTAAATTACCATTAGTTTGTTTCTTCAACACGTCTAATTCTAGCACCAACAGCACCCAGTTTTTTCTCGATTTGGACGTAGCCTCGATCGATGTGGCGGATTTCACTAATCTCTGTTTCACCTTCTGAAACAAGACCAGCTAGGATAAGGGCTGCACCAGCTCTTAAATCCGTTGCTTTAACTTGAGCCCCTTGAAGTTTCTTAGTGCCTTGAATCACAGCGCTATGGCCTTCAATTTTAATATTTGCACCCATTCTGCTAAGTTCCGCAACATGCATGAATCTGTTTTCGAACACAGTCTCATTGATGACACTTGTTCCTTCAGAATAAGCCATTAAAGCCATAAACTGTGCCTGCATATCTGTTGGAAAACCTGGATACGGAAGTGTCGTAATGTCCACTGACGTAAAGTCTGCCTTACCCCTTACGCGGATAGCATCTTCATATTCTTCAATCTGAACATTACACTCTCTAAGCTTTGCTATAATCGGCTTTAAATGACTTGTAACAACATTCTCTATCATAAGGTCGCCGCCTGTTATAGCTGCTGCAACCATATATGTACCTGTTTCAATTCGATCAGGGATAACTTCGTGCATGGCGCCGTTCAGTTTCTCAACACCCGTCACACGGATTGTATCTGTCCCAGCACCCTTAATAGATGCCCCATCTTGTTCATGAAGTTTGCAAGATCGATGATTTCTGGTTCTTCGGCAGCATTTTCAATAATTGTCTGACCTTCAGCAAGGGCAGCCGCCATCATGATGTTTGCCGTTGCACCAACACTTGGAAAATCAAGATAAATCTCAGCGCCTTTTAGGCGTCCTTCCACCTTGGCTTCAACATATCCATGACCAAGTTCGACTTCTGCACCAAGGGCTGTAAAACCTTTTAAATGTAAATCAATCGGTCTTGCTCCAATGGCACATCCACCGGGCTGAGAAACACGGGCCACACCATAGCGTGCTAGCAGTGGTCCCATTGCATAGAAAGATGCGCGCATTTGCTGAACAAGCTCATATGGTGCTTCATGGCTTGTCAGATTTTCTGCACAAATTTCCATTTTGTCGCCCTCTTTTTTTACTTTAGCGCCCAAAACTGTCAAAAGTTCAGACATAACGCCTACATCTCTCAGATTAGGCACCTCATCTATAACACAAGGCTCAGCAGTTAGAAGCGTTGCAGGCAGTAAAGCCAGCACTGAGTTTTTCGCCCCGTTCACCCTGATTGTTCCCTTTAAAGGCTCACTCTTTTCTACTATGAACTTTGACAATGTTAACCTCCTCGTACGCAATTCATTACACCAATGCCACTTTTTCGCACCGATGGGTGATTACTTTCAGCTTATTCTTTCGAAAGCGGATATCCGCATAAATTCAAAATTTCCTATTCAGAATTTTCATGAAACTCGCCTATGAACTTTGAGTCTACTTCATTGACCAAAAGACCATGCGTGGTTCCCTGAGCATTCTATGTCAAATATATGCACAGTCTCAAAATCAACAGTTCCAGATTTGGTTCAACCAACTGAAATTACTGGTTTCTGCTCATTTTCAGACTCCACATCTACTTTATTATATATCAAAAGTTTTTCAAACACCACTGTTTGCAACTATTTTTACTGAATTTTATCTTTTTTATCTATTATTCCTTGAATCTCCCCTGCCATATAATGAAAAGAAGGCTTTTGTCATGGTCCATCTCCATCAAACTTCATGTCTTGCAGACAGAAGCAGATATAAAATAAAAGCTGTATGATCCAAAATTTCCTGGATCATACAGCCTCTTTTACCCTACAATGCCATTGATGACCCTTTCCATCGGTCGCCCTTGCTCAAATTCCCACTGAACCCCATATGGATCCAACCAGTAGAAGAAGGTTTGTGGGTCTGGTGTTAGCTTTTGAGGGGGACCATAGCCTTCACGAACGGGCTTGATCATGGTGACCCCCTCTTGGTCTTTTAGCCAGTTGTATGCCGCCACAGCATCTGAAACTTCAAGGGCGACATGTCTAATCCCACCAACGTCATTGGTCTTATGGTAGTGAATTTCCTGCTCCCCTTTTGGATACTCATACATCATCAGTTCGAGATGGATTTGAGCATTTGGATGATACAAGAATCTAACGAGGACTTTGCAATCATCAAACCCAGCATCTGCTGCAAAGTGCTGGTTTGTTTCTGGAGGCAACCATAGTGTCCATGCTTCTTCAAATCCAAGGACACTCTTATAAAAGTCTGTGGCTTCATCCATCATTTTCACATCAGCCACAATCACATTCACATGGGAAAAACCAAGCACAAAGTCTCTTGGATCCATGTGCCTTGGCTGAGGAAAATCTTTTGGAACACAGCATCGCCCTCTTGGTATGGTATATTCTAGAACATCCTTACAAAGGGCTTGGGCTGCATCTATGCCTTGGATGAGGGCCACGATATGAACAGCCTGGGCTATGGCACAGTGAACTCCACCCGAAGTCATAAATTTAGAATGGCTTTCATGAATGTAGTTTTCACCACCCCTTGTGTCCACCACCTCCAGACCGTATCCCTTGTCATCACTCAGCTTTTGCAGCTGATGGAAACGGGTGTGGTGGGTGGTCACTTTAAGATTTTTGAGAAGGCCTGTGGTCGCAAGGAGCATCACACCTGAACAAAATCCCGCAACATACTGGGCTTTCTTCTCAACTGTTTTAATCCATTCAGTATAAAGAGGATCTTTGGCTTCTTTGCTAAGAATATCATCAATAGCCTGTCCTCCTACAATCAACAAAATATCAATTTTAGGATGTTGATCAAGGGTATAATTTGGCTTTATTTCAAGGACACTTTCTTTTGATCCCGGTACAGGAGGGCCTGCCGTTGACTTCACAGGATCAAGACTTTTAGCCACTGTGAACACGTTAAACTGGGGCCTATTTTCATTCGCTTTCATTCGTGCGGCACCAAGGACTTCAAAAACGCCTGCCAAGTCCTGTGCTTCCACATTGTCAAAAATTAAGATCCCCACATTTTTTGCTTTGGTTTTTCTTCTACCACCGGATGATTAAAGACATCTTGCCAGACCTCTTGGAATTCCAATTGTGATACCCCCATTGCCACCCGAACCGGTCTTACTTCTTCCGTTCTTGTTATGTAGGTTTGACCGCACATGTTGTCAAAGTCAGTGTCTTCAGTGCGAATATCAAGTTTTAACTCTTCATACTTAACCTGACGCAGCCTATCTGACATGACCATGGCTGCAAGGGGATCAAAAATTGGGAGGGGAATGGCCTCTTGGTCAGGGCCTGTGGTCTTGGCTTCAAGCAGACCTTTAACAAACACGGCCACTGGATCATCTGAAGTAATTAAGTCTCCATAAATAGGCTGTAAAATAACATCATTACATGCATCTAGGGGAACCCAAGTCATAGGCACCGATGTGTTTAGAACCTTTCTTGCCGCCACCGGGTCAAGAAAAACATTCCACTCAGCGTAATGATTCGTGCCATAAATAGGCCCTTGATTATTTGTGTCTCCCCCCTCCATATCTGGTGAATTATTTAGGGCTGCAACATTGCCATCCACTGAAATAGCGCCTCCCATTACCACTATATCTTGAATGTTTTCAAGTTGTGGGCTTGGCTTTATCTCAAAAAGCTTGGCAATATTGGTAAAGCCACCTAGGGAAAGAATGGTTATCTGACCCTCTTGTTCATTTAGCATATCTCTCATAAATCCCCAAGCTGTTCTCGGGTCACATGGTTGTGTGACTTGAGGCAACTTGTCAATATTGCCGCTCACATCATCCATTGATTGACGGAAGCGCTCCGGAAATGGTGATTATACTGGCTGGGTTCACTGGCACCCGCACACACCGGTGCATCAATGCCCCCTGCCTCAAGGAGCCTCTGTGCAATTTCAACGCCACTCGCTAAATGTGTTTCCCCACACCCTGTCACAGTGATCCCAAGTATATTCACATTGGGACATTTCATTAAATATGATATAGCCAGTACATCATCCCACCCCATGTCTGTATCAATGATGACACTCTTGGGGTTTGCTCCACCTAAAGCATACTCTGCCTCCTCGCTTTATACCATGCACTAATCCATAAAAACTTTCTTAAAATCCTTATCTATGCTAATCAGTTGCCAGTCGTTCTCATCGACAACGTCTTGCCAGTTTATTGATTCATGACGTTCATTTATCTCGTACTTATATTCTTTGACATCTGAGTCATGATGAACAAGAAGTCCCATGGTTTCATAGTCTGGATGACTCGTGGTGTAATTTAGCATAGCAAAGTCATCAACCGTGTTTCCGCATGCGAAGACCGGTCTTGCTCCTAGTTCGTAGTAGATGTTTTCCGACTTGCCATCACTTAAATTCATGGGATTGTAGGTCTCTCCCATTCTAATGAATACGTCTGGATTGCTGTAGTCTGCGCTGAGCATAATGCGTGTGCCAATCAGATGGTCTCTTGGCAGTCCCAGCGGGTCTGATGCAAGAGCCCATATTAACCCTTCTTCTGACCCTGATACGATGTAGACACTAAAACCATTTTCTTTTAGCAAATCCACCAGTTCAACCATGGGCTTATAGAATGTTTTATCAATGGCAATATCAAATTTTTTTGTTTTTAGTATTTGATGCAAAAGCTTGGGCATATGCCACATAATCGACTTGGCTTTCTCCTAAAAATGCCTGCATCAGTATGGGCTTAACATTGTCTTCAACCAAGGCCCAGTTCTCACTAGATGGATTGGTAATATAGTTGTAGGCCACTGCATACAATTTTTTATACATGAGGGCTTTGTCATTCTCGTAGTCTTCTGCCATACGTGTTAAAGCCACATTCATTTCAATCCAAACTGGCTTTTCACAAACAACCGTGCCGTCCATATCAAAGACAGCGATCCTTTCTTCCAGGGGAATGTTGTCTTTTGCATATTTTACATAGTCGAGAATGTCTTGATGGAGTGCAGTGTCATTCCAACTTTCCATGGCCCTAACATCTGCGTGGGATGGTCCATTTTGACACCCCATAATAAACATTGCCAAGATTAGAGCAAGTCCAATCAACCAATTTCTTTTGCTCCTATTCAACACTTTTTCCACGCCCTTTCTACCACATAGTATGTATGATTCTTCCACTCTTACTTATGGGCTTTTGGGGTGTGAACTAACTAAAAATACATCATTGGCCCTTTATTGAGCCTGATTGAATCCTATTCAAAGTTTTAATTTGAGCTTATACTCAAACTTTCTTGAGCTTGACTGGAACACTTCATTCACTTGATGACTGTGCCCGGGCTCTTATTTTGTGCTTGAATAT
>LQAJ01000130.1_pt1 | contig 38394 bp, 46 predicted proteins | sample 1535811 | NCBI WGS metagenome assembly LQAJ01 (sample SAMN04331587, study PRJNA305678) | bioreactor metagenome | isolation source: bioreactor_6 inoculated with Wadden Sea sediment 2nd replicate of a... | place: Germany: Wadden Sea, Janssand Flat
TCACTCACACCATCAAATCATTCTGAAAGGTACCAGTTGAGTTAATAATATTTTGCTGTTTATCTGTTTTCAGGTATCCGCCATTATCGCTCAAACGCTGGAAAAATAAAATGCTGGGCATGATTATATCCGAGATTTCATGCCCGGGCACGTTATGAACCATCAAAATTTTGTGCCGTCCGCTTTCATCAGAATTCGAGGCGGATACCGGTGTTGACGATCAGGCCCGGCACAATGGTATCTTCACGGCCCTGGCTGCGGAACATGGGATATTGTTTATCAAAAAGGTTTTCCACATTCACAAAGGCGGTGACATGATCCACCAGTTTTCGTGACGCGGATGCATCAAGGGTGAAGTATCCGTTCTCTTTCAGGGTGTTTTCATTATTAAAAAAAATATCAGCGTAATAGTTGGCTGCCACGGACAGATTCACGATGTCGGGATTGGTATACCGAAATCCGAAATGGACATTATGCCGGGGGTCATTGGGCAGATGATTGCCCACCAGGGTTACGTTGTTGTCATCTTGTTTTACCTCAGACACATTGTAAGCATAATTGACGAACAAGATCAGTTCTCGTATCGGATGCCATTCCAGTTCCGCTTCAATCCCGTGGATATCCACCTCACTAATATTGTCCAGAATGTATTCATACCGAGTTTTGGTACCCCCAGAAAATTTGGCGGTGCCGGTGAGCCGGTCGCCGATGTAATCTTTCGCAAAGGACTGATAAAAGGTCAGCCGGCCCCACAGGGTGTTGGTGAGGAACCGTTCGACTCCGATGTCATAGGACCAGATCTCTTCCGGGTCAAGGTCGGGATTGGCTTCCCGGTAATAGGTTCCCCACCCCGGACATGGACCTTGTAAAGTTCGAATAGGCTGGGAGCACGGAACCCCTTGCCGCCAGAGGCCCGGATTGTGGTTTTGTCGTCCAGGTGCCAGGAGATACCGGCTTCGGGAGACAAACTGCCCTCGGAGCCGGTATCAAAATTATTGTCATAAGCTGGCTTGCCAGCACTGCCCTGAGAGTCCCAGTTTGCACCATCAGATGTTTTGATCCAGTCATACCGGGCGCCAGGGTGATGATCACGTGCTTTTCCGGAAACCGTAGATTCAGGTTGGCAAACGGGGAGACTGACTGCTGCTTGCCGGTTGCCCCCACCGTGCGTGTTCCGGAAGTATAAATGTCATCATAGTCCCAGGAGGCTCTTTTATATGCCGCTCCCAGGGTCAGTCCGGTGGATTCGCCCAGTGTCAGGTTTGTCTGAAAATCTACACCCCAGACGTTGGCAGGCATCTCTTCCTGGCGCAATAGGGATGCATAGTCGTCATTGGCTGAGTCCTGGAACGCGGTCTTTTCGGCACGGTTCAGGTACACTATGCCCTTGACATCCGTGCCACTTATTTTGCCAGTGTAATTGACCCAGTACTGGTCCAATGTTAGTTCATCATAAAAGTACGGTCGGCCTTTACCGGTTTCATGGTCATACACCAAGGCGGACAGGGAAAGGTTCGAATCCGGGGTCAGATCATAGTTCACCTTGCCCAAAACTTTTCCTGCATCCCGGTGTCGCTTGATCTCATAGGCTGCGGGAGTATCTGCCATGAAAATCCGTTGCTGGTCTCATATCCGCCTGCGATGAGGAATCCCAGATCATTGACCGTCTGACTGTAGGAAGCTGTTCCTCCGAAAGTATCGGCCTTGCCTGCCTGGACGTCTATGAGAGCCTTCGGTTCTCGGGTCGGATTTTTAGTGATGATGTGGACCACTCCGCCCAGGCTTTCCGATCCATAAAGGGCTGAAGCCGGTCCTCGGACGATCTCAATACGCTTAATGACATGCTTGGGGATATGGCCCCAGGCCACCCAGGCAATGGCATTGTTGAAATTGTCATTCTGGGGCACCCCGTCCACCAGTACTAGAAGCCGGTTATTGCCTACGCCTCGCATTTTTAGGGGGCTGTAAATGCCATTGGTCTGCAATGCGTAGTGCCGAAAATTGTACATGCCCGGCACATTGCGCAGGATGTCCTCCACCCGGTCAAAAGGGGAAGACATCAGCTGTTCATCGGTCAGGACCGTCACGCTCTGGGGAACGTCAACTGACGGTATCTCGGTCCGGGTGGTGGACACCACCACTGTATTCAGGCGATACGCCTCTTTTGCCTCTTCCTGTGCTCCTGTAGCCAGCGGATGTAACAGCACCAATAGTCCCAGTAACATCATTGCCGTCAATCGAATAGGTTTCATAGTATCCTTTCCTTTTCTGTCATCATTATAATGATGAAATGTTCATGAAATCATGTGACCATAAAAAAAAGGCCACCAAGGTATTTCCCCCTTTTCGGGGGCATGACCTTCGTGGCCTTTTACATCTATTATTCTGCCGACCATTGGCCGGCTGTTTCACTGCAAAGGGCGAATTCCATCCCTTTTCCAGCAGGCAGCTTCGACTGCCGATTAACTGCGAAAAATCTTAATCCCCTGATAAATGGGTGTCAAGATATATTGATACAAAATCCGATTTTGGCAAAACTATAGCGTTGATTCCCGCTGTCAGATCCCAACATTTTCTCAAGGTATTTTACCAGTCAATGTGTAAAGAAGAACCCGGCACAAACCGGGTTCTTCAAAATGGCAGACACCAGTCTACCGCCCTGAGCTATCCCTTGGCCGCGGGGTCCCCCCTCAACAGCCTTCGTTTCACTCAGTAATCGTCACCTGACCACAGTTAAGAATCAGCTCCACGCCGACGGTTTTTTCTTGCCGGGCATAAGCTTCCGGAAGAAGCAGGGTTCCCGTATTCATAATCTTGCACCGGTTTCCCCGGCAGGTGGATGCAATGAGTTCCAGGGCATCCCTGTCGAACAAATCTTCACGGGCATGGGCCTGCCGGAGTCTGGCAATGACAGCCGGCTTTCATCGTGTGTCAAAGCAGACATGACAAAACGCCCGGTAAGCCGGGTGGAGACAGAAGCCATCATCTGCAGCTGAAGATTCATTTCCAGGGTTTCGTCTCCAATCAGAATAGCTGATGCCCCAATCGTCTCTTTGCCCGGGTTAAACAACAGGGAACAAATATCCATCAGGGATTCTTTTTCCATGAATTGTGCATCATCAATGACAAATACCCGAAACAGGGCATGTTGTCCGGAGACCGGGAGTGTCAAACCGCCGTGCATTTGATTGAAGATCTACGGGACAGGCCCGCTGCATATCATCCCCGAAGTAGATGATGTCAGGTTCCCAGGGAACATAATAGATGGTCACCCGGGATCCCTGCAGTCAGCCAGGTACTTCATAGGTGTTGTTTTTTAACCGGACAGTGCCGTTGGCATATACCCGACAGCGCTTTTCCATCCTAAACAGGGAATCGGCATCCACTGCCGGTGGCAGCGGGCGGCACACACTGCCTGCCTCAAGCCGTTTTTGACGTAGTGAGCATCCCAGTGCGGAGTGGATGCTCTCATGATAACAAGCCAGCCAATGAGTAAACTCCCGGTTGATGCGGGCCGGTCCACTGGGCTTGATACCAGATAGAAACTGGTCTCTGATGGTTCTGAATACCCGTTCCGCCTTACCCCGGCCATAGGGGACATATGGGGGCGTATGGACCAGTTGAATGCCGCATCTGGCACATACCATTTTGAGATACCGGCTTGAATAAGCAGCCCCGATATCTGTATAAAACCGTTGTGGAAGCCCGAACCGTTTGGATGCTTCCATCAGATCACAGATCAGAGGTTCTACCGTTTCAGATGCATAAAAACCAGAGTGAACAACAAAACGGGTACAATCATCCAGGATCGGATGCAGATACGTTTTTTTCTTTTTTTTGCCGATCCATAGTTTTGGGCTGTGGAGGAAGTCCGCTACCCACAACTGTCCAAACCGATCAAAGGCAAAACTCCTTCGGGCCGTTACTGTCTCAAGATGAGGATCCCTGTGAAGGTTACGGGCAGCTGCAAAGCGGTAAAGGGCGGAACGGCTTGGGCTGGTACCGTTCCACTGACCGGTTGCCAACAGATCCCGGAGGATACTGGCCAGGGTCCATCGCGGATGCTCCTTCCTCAGGGCAATCAATGCCTCTACCAGTTTTTCGGGTATCTGATCCCGCCCTTTATCAGCTCTCTGTTTGTCGACAATCCCGGCAAACCGTGCCGGGCGTATCAATAGAGCCGCTTTCTGAGAGTCTCCAGGCTGAAGGGTATACTCTCGCCGGATGGATGACGATAATTTTTGCAGGCAGGATCTGTCAATGCCTCATGCATCAAACGATCATTGATCTCGCGATGAAGCAAAGGACTGATGACCCCATACCGCCACAGAGCGATATCCTGCTGTTGTTCAGACAATTTTTCCATAGCACCTCCGTTGATTAAATGGCGAACATTACGGAAGTACTGTTATCAAACTCATTGAAATTTATGAATATACGTTTTGCGTTGATGCCGGCGTACTAACATTTTCCAGGGTAACAGACATGGGACAGATCACGGACAAACAGGGGCTATTCCCGTACGGGCCTTATACAGGGCATAGGAGAAAAGGCATGCGGCAGTTTCTGGTGCCATGCCGCCTGATCACAGATTTTCTTGTGTTACGATCTCTATTTTTTCTCGTTCAGGTATTCAAGCCTGGGATTTCTAAGCTGATTCAAGGGCAAATTCTGCGGGAATCAACACGATGGAACCTCATGTCGTTGCCATAGATCATCGGATAACATATGCCGGTTTATCTCCGCAGCAGACATCAATTTATTCAAAAACCAATTGACAGCAGAAAAGGTTGATGGTAAGACCATTCTCCATAATCATCATCAATCGTCGACATGACAATATGGGACAGACGTTCTTCATACTGGCTCCCTTCTGCCCCCAAACGGACAACAAATCCGGAAATGGCCGGATTGTTAATGTGTTATATATAATTAGGAGGAATGTTATGAAGTCAAGAAATTCAATGCTTATGATGCTCACGGTTATGATGGTATTGCTTTTCCTTTTTCCCTGTCATGGCTTCGCCAAGAACTGGAAAACAGGAGGGGTTGCCAATGCAGACACACTTGAGCACAAAACTCTTGAAAAATGGGCAAATCTGGTGGAGGAAAAAACAGATGGAAAAATCGTTATCGATGCCTTTCCGTCTGAACAGTTGGGACCTTACCGGGATATGTTTGACAATGTTGTCCGAGGAGTCCAGGAAAGTGGCCTGTTACCCCTGAGCCCGGAATTTGATAAACGGCTTCAGGTCGGTTATACGGTTTTCCTGGCAGACAACTGGGAGGAAGGACGAAAAGTTTGGAGTCCGGATGGCTGGATGTTCGACCTGTTGACGCCCATTTTCGATGAACTCGGGGTTCACTTTCTTGGTGTATATTTCATGGGGCTGGACGGGTTTGCAAGTACCAAGGGACCGGTTGTCCTACCGTCTGACATTCAGGAATACAGTATCAAGGTGAGGACCTGGAATCCGGCTGACCGGTTGTTTTTTCAGGAGATGGGTGCCCAGACAGTTGATATAGCATTCTCAGAACTGTTCACTTCTCTTCAAACCGGGGTGGTCCATGCCCAGGACAATGCGCCACTTGTCACATATGAACACCTGAGAGATGTCACCAAATACTATACCGATGTCAATCTTCTGTTTGAGCCGGTTGTCCTAATCATGAACAAACAGTTATGGGACAAACAGCCGGCCTCGATACAAACAGCCATACAGAATGCCGCCAATGAAGCCCTAGCCTGGGGGAACAGTCAGGCAGAAGAAGAGGAAAAACAATATTTCCAGAAAATGAAGGAAAGCGGCATTGAGGTTATCCACTTGACTGATGAACAACGGGCTGAATGGAAAAAATTTGGTATTCAGAGCTGGGATAAATTTGAAGACATTATCGGTAAGGAGGCCATGGACAAAATTCGTGCACATGTGCCCCAATAACGAGAACAGACACCGGGCAACTGCTTTCCGGTTAATTCAGTGCAGTGAAAGTCAGTCGCCCGGTGTACATCAAAGAGGTGAAAACATTGCTATCCCGTATTTATGCCCAATTGAAATATATTGAAGATAATGCCAGAATTATAACCATTGTTGGCATGACAGCCATCATTTTCGTTCAGGTGGTTGCGCGGGTTGTCTTTAAATGGTCTTCTCCGGCAATGGAAGAAGCGGCACGATTTATCATGATCTGGTCCATATTCATCGGTGCGGTTGTCAGTGCCCGCGAAGACAGCCATATCTGCATGGGCAGTTTTGTCAAAACCGCTAAAGGAGAGGCGCTGTTCAATGTGATATCCAAACTGGTTACTTTTTTATTCCTGTGTGTTTTTGTTAAATGGTCCTTTGATTATGCCCGTTATTCCCTTCAAAAAGAAATGAATTCCATTGTGTTAGATGTCCCCATGATTGTTGTACATTCCTGTTTTCTTGTGACTGGAACATTGATGACTTTTCACACTTTTATTCATTTGCTGAAACAAGCCCGGAATGCCGTGCTCGTATTCAGGAAGGATGGATAATGACAACTCTGTTGATACTCATCGGCCTTACCATTCTGATGCTTCTGGCCGGTTTCCCGCTGTTTGCCTGTTTTGGCATTGGCAGTCTTGCATGATGTTTTTTCTGGACATGAATACCGGTTTTGCCGTGCCGGCAATTTTTTCAGGTTTTAAATTCCTTTGTGTTAATGGCCATTCCCTTTTTTATTTTTGCCGGAGGGGTCATGACAGCGGCCAAAATATCTTCCGGCATCGTATCTTTTGCCAATGCCGTGGTGGGAAGATTTCGTGGTGGATTGGGTATCGTGACCATTGTGTCTTCTGCACTTTTCGGGGCTATCTCAGGCTCATCTTCATCCGCGGTGGCAACCATCGGCATCACGATTTTGCCCCAGATGGAAAAATACGGATATAAAAAAGAGTATTCGACCGCCTTGGTTGCCTGTTCTGGTATTCTTGGGCAACTGATCCCACCCAGCATTCCCATGATTTTATTCGGAATGGTCACCAATACCTCAGTCGCCGGTTGTTTCTGGCCGCTGCAGGACCTGGACTCCTCATCATTTTTGCCTATTCTGTCATTTAATTTTTTTTATTGTAAAAAACATCCTGAAATACGTATGATGGAAAAGGCAAAAATATCTGACTGGCTGAAAAATATAGCAGCTGCATCCAGAAAATCATCCCTGGCCCTCTTGATGCCGGTGATTGTTCTAGGTGGCATTTACGGCGGAATTTTTACGCCCACTGAAGCAGGGTGTGTAGCCGTGGTATATGCGCTGGTTGTGGGAATCGGGACAAAAAAACTGACATTTTCTGCCTTCAAAAAAGCAGCTGAGGAAACGGCCAGTATCGAAGGCGCCGTTGTCTTTATCATTGCATTTATCATTGTCATGTCACGTATTTTTACATATGAACGACTGCCAGACGCTATTGCCGGGGCAATGCTGAACTTAACTGAAAACCGGATCGCCCTTCTGTTATTGATCAATCTGTTTATGATTATCATGGGAATGATTATGGATGACATCAGTTCCATGCTGATTGCCGCACCACTACTTTATCCACTTTTCATGAGTCTTGAGGTTCATCCCTTTCAAATGGCCGCCATTATGGCCATCAATCAGGGTAGTGGTCAGATGACGCCGCCGGTCGCAACGAACCTGTTCACAGCTTCAAGAGTGTCGGGTGTCCCGGTATCTGATTTTGTCAAAGACTGTCTGCCTTTTTTATTGCTGGGAAGTCTGCCCATCCTTATTTTGGTGACATTCGTCCCGGAAATATCGCTTTTTCTACCCACCCTTCTATTGGGGAATTAATGCATGATATTGATGAGGAGATATAATTATGGAATCAAAACCCCGCGTATGGATCAACAATAGCATTCTACCCTGGGATGAGGCAAAGGTGCCTGTTTTATCCCATGGCCTATCAAGAGGGTCGGCGATTTTTGAAGTATTTGGCACACATCCGGGGCCCTCTGGGACTTATGCTTTCAGAATGGACATGCACCTGAAGCGACTCGCACAAACGGCTAAGCTTCTGGGAATGGAATTAAAATTTTCAATGGATGACATCGCAGCGGCAACCATTCAACTCTGCCGTTTAAACAGGTCCGGCCGGGGAATTGTTAAAATCTTAGCCTATTGGGGGGAAGAAGCCATCATCAATCTGGTGTTGAAATCCAAACTGGATGTGGCGATTTTTCCTGTTCATATGTCACCGGAGCTGGGTCTGGATCGAAGCAAACCGATTTCCGTCTGCATATCCAAATGGCGAAAACTGCATCCTGAAACACTACCGGTTGAGGCAAAGGCCTGTGCCAATTATCTGAACGGGTATCTGATCAGAAAAGATGCCATGGACAGGGGGTTTGATCTCGGATTGAGCATGGGAACAGACGGCTGTCTGGCAGAAGGTTCCATTGAATCAGTGTTCATTGTCAAAGACGGCATCCTGAAAACACCGCCCCTAGGCACCATTCTAAAGAGTATCACCAGAGACACCGTCATAAATCTGGCAAAAGACAATGGTATTACCGTGGAAGAAACGATTCTGAAAAAAGCGGATCTTTTTGATGCTGATGAATTATTTACCTGCCATACCGGGATAAAGGTTTCTCCGGTGAAGCAATTTGAAAATAAGGAATTGAATGTGCCCGGTCCTGTTACAGCAACCGTTTCCGAATTGATGGAAAATGTTCTGTCTTTTCAGGACGAGCGTTATATGAAGTGGTTTCAGCCACTGTGGTGATGTTGTTTCCATAGGAACTATGTAAATGAAAAACAAATTGTCTTACAAACCTATTAAAAAGACCCGACTTTACGAAGAGGTGACCAACCAGATAAAAGCATCCATATTTAAAGGGGAACTGAAACCGGGTGATCAACTGCCTTCAGAAAGGGAATTATCTGAGACGTTTAATGTCGGACGACCCACCATCAGAGAAGCGCTACGCACGTTGGGTGTACTAGGAATGATTGAAAGCAATCCCGGAATAAAAGGATCTGTTGTCAAAAAAATTGATTTGACGTTGTATTTAGATGCCATCGGTGATCAGTTCAGCTGGATGATACAGGCAGATAAAACCAGTTTCAAGGAAATGTGGGAAGCCAGGAAATACATTGAACTCGGGATAGCCCAACTGGTTTCTCAACATGCAGACGATAAGGATATCAGCGATCTGGATCAATATATCCGCCGGATGGAAGCCAGCGAAGGAAATGTCAAGAAATATTTCACCGTTGCCATGGAATTTCATCTCAAGCTTGCGGAGCTTTCCAGGAACAGAATCCTTTATATGGTATGGAAATTGTTTTACGATATCGGATTGAAAGGGTACCCCGTTCTTAAGGCACTGTATCCGAATCAAATCCCCAAGCTTCTCGAAGCCAATAAATTGATGCTGAGGGCCATCCGCTCCAAAGATCCGGAACAAATTGAAAAAGCGATGATGAAACATGCTGAAGAAGAATTGCCAATCGATAAAGATCCGTAAATTTTCTCCCAAGGAAAGATAGTGCATCCCATTTTCAAAGAGGTGTCTTCAGGTGGCTCCCAGTCGACGGGCAACTTGATAGAATATTTTCTGGTATGGGTATGCACTTATTAACAGCATCTGAACCCGGTGGGTGGCCTTTTGAACGATTCAATAGACACTTCTACAAAGGTCTTATTGATTTCCCGGCATGGCCGCCGGTCTGCTGCACTTTCAAATCGGCTCTGGGTCGAACTGCTGGCAAGGTCTTTATCATTGCCAGCAGCTGTTTGAATGGCAGTGTCCTTACGCGGGTTGTATGATCGTTCAGATCTTCATGCCCCAGGGCAAGCCCATAGACTCTCTGTCGCAGCATGCCCACCACTTTGTGGTTTATTTTTACCCCTGCAACGGGAATCGCCGCTGAAGGGGGCGATTTTTTGTGTCAGACCGATTTTTTTATCCACACGGTTCAGGAGAAAAGCGCCGGCAGCTGACGTGATTTCTCCGCGGTCAAAATTGACTTAAACTTTTCGGCCTTTGTGCCTCGTGATCGCAACGGGTTTTGTGGCACAGACTGTCATAGGCAAAATCCTCGTTTTAATTCCTTTAACCAACCGAATTATATAATATTTTCGATGATTTTGCCTATTTTTTAAACTTTTCGTGAATTATTCGGGCCAGTGTTAGAATAAAAAGGAATTAGCTCAGCCCGAATTTACAGAAAAAAAGATCAGCCTGTTAAAGGATCTCATAATAATAAAAGCAAAGATAGAACAATACAACACAGAGGTAATTGGAATGAATTTCCAAAAAGAAACATTTTCAGTCCGGATCGATTCCTACGATCCGGACCACTGTCTTAAATTCAAATCTTGTAAATAATCCGCTTGTCCGTGATGATGATGTCCACGGTATGTTTTCTTGAATCCATCTGAATCTGGTCGACAATTTGTTCATCAAACGCCAGTGAGACTTTCCGGCAGGTTTCCGGAAGCCGGGTGATCAGGCGGGTGTAGTAATTGTTGCCAAATCCGATGCGGCCACCCTTGTCGTCAAAAGCCAGGCCCGGGATAAATGCGATGTCAATATCTTCCAGGGGCACTTTTTTGCATTTATCCGTATCCGGTTCACGAATGTCATTTTTGTTCAATACCAGGTCTTTGTCAAAATCGGAAATTTTGCAAAGGTTGAACATGTTTTTCGTTTCGGTAAAAACCGGAAGAACAATGGTTTTTTCAAACTCAAGAGCCTTGCGAATAATCGGCTCCATGGGAATCTGATCATTTCCGGCCGTGTACATAAACGATATCTGGCTTCCATGAAATTGGCAAACTCAAACACCTTTTTCTGAATCTCACGATATTTAGCGTTAAGCTCCTTTTCGGTCAGTTCACCCAAATTTTCAGCCACCTGCGCCAATATGCTGCTGCTTGTATTTTTTACCTCTTCCATTATTCTGTATCCTCATGTTCAAAAAATTTTTCCAAAATATTATACACAAGTCCCGGCTTGTCAACATGCAATAATCCATTGACGGATCACAAGTCCCATGTTATTTGATTCCTTGGGAAACAAAGCCTTGAAAGGAAAAACATGCTGGATCTAAAATATATCATCAACCAGATTGACACCGTAAAGAAAGGGATGGAGAAACGCCACGCCACCATTGACTTTTCATCCCTTTTCGAAAATGAAAGAAAAAAAGAAAAAAAACTGCTACTGGAAATCGAACAGCTGCGCCATCAAAGAAACGTAGTGTCCGATGACATCGCCAAAATGAAACGGTCCGGCCAGGATGCCCAGCCGAGCATTGAAAAGATGAAGACCGTTTCCGAAACCATCAAAACGCTGGATCAGGACCTGGCCGAAGTGGAAACCGCTATCCAGTCTTTTTTGATCACCCTGCCCAACCTGCCCCATGACGATGTGCCCAAAGGCCGGGATGATACTGAAAACCGGCTGGAAAAAACCTGGGGAATCCCCCGGACATTTGACTTTCCGGTTCAGGACCATGCCGATATCGGAGAAAGCTTGGGCATTCTGGATCTGGGCCGGGCCGCCAAACTGGCCGGATCCCGCTTTCCCTTATACATGGGAGCAGGGGCGAAACTGGAGCGGGCATTGATCAACTTCATGCTGGACGTTCACACTCGGGAACACGGATACAAAGAAACGCTGCCACCGTTCATTGTCAACCGCACCACCATGACCGGCACGGGCCAGCTGCCCAAATTTGAGGAAGACCTGTTCAAGCTCGAGGGCTGGACTATTTTCTGATTCCCACATCAGAAGTACCCATGACCAATATCTATGCCGGCGAAATTCTGTCGGAAGCAGATCTGCCCTTTAAATTCACTGCATATACCCCCTGTTTCCGGTCTGAGGCCGGTTCCTACGGCCGGGATACCAAGGGTCTGATCCGGCAGCACCAGTTCAACAAGGTCGAGATGGTAAAAATCACGGCCCCAGAAACCTCTTTTGATGAACTAGAATCCATGCTGGCCAATGCCGAGACCATCCTCCAGCGGCTGGAACTGCCCTACCAGATCATGACGTTGTGTACGGGAGACCTGGGATTTTCCGCCACCAAAACCTATGATATCGAGGTGTGGATGCCGGGACAGGATAAATATAGAGAAATCTCGTCATGCAGCAACTGCCTGGATTTTCAGGCCCGCCGGGCAAACATCCGGTTTAAGCGAAAAAACGCGAAAAGACCGGAATTCTGCCATACCTTAAACGGGTCCGGCCTGGCAGTTGGCAGAACTTTTGCCGCCATCCTTGAAAACTATCAGCAAGCAGACGGAACGGTGAAAATTCCTGAAGCTCTGGTCCCATATATGGGAGGCCAAACAGCGATTAAAAATGAAAACTGACCAGTTTCCCGAACATATCCGTCCTCATCTCATTCCCCAACCCAAAGGCGATCTGTTCTACCGCTGCCTGGGCTGCGGGGCTGAACATTCCGTGGAAAAGCTGCTGTATGTGTGCCCGGAATGCAACTCGGTTCTGATGATCCACAACCGCCATCAGGCGGAACTGCACCAGACGTCCGGCACCCTGTGGCAGCAGATCTTTGATTTCCGGAAAATGCTGAAAATCCCCGCGTTAAAAGGGATTTACCGGTACCACGAATTTATCGGCCCCATTCTTCCTTTGGAGTCCATCATCTATCTGGGGGAGGGCCATACCCCGATGGTGGAAGCGTCTGAGTTTCTGCAGGAAAAGGTCGGGCTTCGGTTTTTTTATAAAAACGACGGCCAGAACCCCAGTGCTTCGTTCAAGGACCGGGGCATGGCCTCGGCCCTGTCCAGCATCAAGCATCTCATCGACCAGGGACTTGTTTCCGACGTGATTGCCGTGTGCGCATCCACGGGAGACACCTCGGCAGCAGCAGCCTTGTATGCCTCCTACCTGGGACCTTTGATTAAATCCGCTGTGCTGCTTCCCCACAAAAAAGTCACGGCCCAGCAGCTGTCACAACCGCTGGGCAGCGGAGCCAGGGTATTTGAAATCCCCGGTGTGTTCGACGACTGCATGAAAGTGGTGGAACATCTGTCCAGCCAGTATCCGGTGGCGTTGCTCAACTCCAAAAACGCCTGGCGGATTCTAGGCCAGGAATCCTATTCCTATGAAATCGCCCAGGATTTTGACTGGGACATGACCCAAAAAGCCGTGGTGGTACCCATCGGCAATGCCGGCAATATTTCTGCGGTCATGAACGGTTTCCTGAAATTCTTCAGGGCCGGGATCATCGACCAGCTGCCCAAAATCATCGGGGTGCAGTCGGAACATGCCGACCCGGTGTATCAATACTACCTGGAAACCGACAAATCCCGGCGAAGGTTTAATCCGGTGAATACCCGGCCCAGCGTGGCCCAAGCAGCCATGATCGGCAACCCCGTGTCCATGCCCCGGGTGGTGGCCATTGCCGATGAATACGACCAGGCATCCGGGCAGGATAATGTGTTTGTGGTCCAGGTGACGGAACAGGCTATCATGGACTGGCAGCTCACTGCCAACCAGAACGGCCACATCGCATGCACCCAGGGAGGCGAATGCCTGGCCGGGCTGATCAAGGCCAAGGCCATGGGGTTGGTCGCACTGAACGAAACCGCTGTGCTGGATGCCACGGCCCACGCCATCAAGTTTTCCGAATTCCAGGATTTGTACTTCAAAAACCAGCTTCCCGAATCCTATCACATCGTGCCGGCACCGGACCGGGTGAACCTGCCGGAACTGGTCTCACCAGAAAATCCCGACTTAGTCCCGTCCCAGGAAAAGCGTCTGGAACAATCGGATTTCGCACAGTTTGTCCAGGAAATTTCTCTGAAAATCGCAAAAAAAATGGACCTGAACCCGATTGATCCCTGACCATGAACAGTTTCAGACCCTTTTTTCTGGCATGTGTGACCTGCCTATTCCTCTCAATGGCGGAAATGGGGTTAAGCGATGGGGTACAGCACATCAAAACGTCTTACAAACAGTATGCCCTTTTCACTTTTAAGGGCAGAGATGTTCTATGTGAGACTTATGTGGTCCAGAAAAACGACTGGCTGTATAAAATTTTCCATAAAAAGGGGGAAATCGCTGAAAAGGATTTTTCCTTGTTTATATCGATTTTCAAAGAGTTCAACCCCCATATTCATAACATCGACGATATCAGCCCTGGAACCCGGATCCTGATTCCGTTAAAAATCACAGACAAAATGGAATATTCCATGGACAAGGATGGCCGGGTGGTCATCCCGGTAGTGGAATTTCATGATACAATTGAAACATCCGGGCCCCGGGTATCGGTTCAGCAACATATCATTGCTCCCGGAGACACGGTATCAGCGCTGCTGGACCCCGCCTTTCTGGAAAAAGGCGGGGGGATCACCCGGGAAGGGCAGGCCCTTTTTTACCTGTTAAACCCGCATATCAAAAATATTCACCGGATTCACCCGGGCGACCGGATAAAAATTCCCACACCGCCCCTTCAGGGCGAATTGATGCCCCGGACAGCAGCATCTTTTCCACCTGAAAAAAAAACAAGCCCCGGTCCAGACAGAAAAACGCGAATCTGAAAATGAAGTAATTCCGGTAGAAGTCCTTTCTTCCGATCAGATACAGAGATTAAAAGCATATGCCGCAACGATGAACGGCCGACTGACCCATCAAGGAAAACTGTATTTCCCCGGCCGGAACGAGCGCAAAGAAATTCAACTGGATCTGTCTAAAACCCCGTTAATTGAAACCGATGCTCCCGAAAAATCCATTCTGATTTTTCCAAAAAATTTGCCTTATCATCCGCTTCAGGACAAAGAAATACAGCAGATCATCTCAACCTACTGGAAAAAAGTGACGATCCAGCCCATTGAATCCATCCTTCCCGGTCCATCCCGTCCGAAAACCGAAACACTCCCCCTGGCCCACCGTTTGTCCAGAAAACAGGTTTTCCAGATTGTGGAACAGACTGGTTTTGAATATGTTCCTGAAGATATCATCCGGTTTCATGTGAACCATATACCGGTATCCGCCCGCCTGGACCGGATCGAAAGACCGGAGCGCCCGGATCTGGTTCTGAATTTCGGAACGGTTTTCGGCCAAGGCATTCGCGCCATCCAACAAAAGAATTATGATCTGCTGTCCTTTTCCCCGATACAGGACTGGCAGGAACAGACGGAGAGACTGTTATCGGCATTGGGATTCGTTGTCTGGAAAAATCCTTCTTTCACGCATCAGGACTCCGTAGAAACCTTGGCCGGGATTTATGGGGAACGATCATCGATCCGGGTGTTCGTCTCCCAGGGGCCTGTAACCCCAACGACCCGATCGTTCCTCAAAGCCCGCCGAATACGGCATGTGTCTCTTCAAACCTGACCTCTGAACTTTTATAGGTGGTATCATGAAACTGTCAGTACTTTGCATATTTTTGTCCGGTTTTCTTTTAAGCGCTTGTACCACCGGCATATCCGCCAAAAAGGATGATGCCAAACTGGCGGAAGCCATTCAGATTCAGGGGAACGCGTTTCTGATGCAGGGTAACTACACCGCTGCCCTGTCCCGACTCCTGGAAGCCCGCAAAATGCGTCCCGATGATCCATCCCTGCTGAACAGTCTGGGCCTGGCATATATGGGAAAAAATCGGAACGATCTGGCTGTTCCGGTATTCAAAACTGCTCTGGAACTGAAACCGGATTACACAGAAGCGTTGAACAATTTAGGAGCGGCCTATCTTCGTCAGGAACAATGGGATCTGGCCATCCCCGTGTTCAAAAAAGTGCTGAAAGACCTGCTGTACCCCACCCCCCAGTTTCCCCTTTCAAACCTGGGATGGGCCTATCTGGGAAAACAAAATTATATGCTGGCTGAATCCTATTTTTCTCAGGCCCTGGACGTAGCGCCTGAATTTGTGACTGCTTCCCATGGGTTAGCCCGGGTGTTTATTGAAACCTGGCGTGAAAATGATGCCATTCAGTTTCTCAAGGCCCGTCTGCTGGAACACCCGGAAGCGGCGGTTCTACACGCGGACCTGGCATGGGTCTACGAAGCAACAGGCTGGAAAAAGGAAGCCAGGCGTGCCTGGCGGAACGTGCTGAAACATGCAAAAGAAAATGCCGAACTGAAAAAAACCGCCACGGAACGGTTGTCCGCTTTAGATTAATCCGACGGATTTTCAGTCTGCCTTTTTTGCTCCAATTGCACGATAAACGGCGTCAGAAAAATAAGTAGTTCATTCCGTTCATCCTTTTTCAGGCTGCTGCCAAAGAGTGAATTACCAATGATTGGTATGCCGGATAAAAAAGGCAGCCCGTCCTTATCATTTGTTTTTGTCGTTTTGATAATCCCACCGATCACCACCGTGTCATTGTCATTCACAAGCAGTTCCGTCATGGCCTCATTCGTATTCAGATAAGGTTCACCCGTTGGAGCAAACCCTGCGATATCATTTTTACTCAATGACACCGCCATGGAAATGCGCTTGTCGGGTGTGACATGCGGGGTCACGATCAGCTCGAGATCAATTTCCTTGAACTCCGTCTGGGTCGTTGCGGAATCACCCGTTCCCGTGACTGACTGATAAGGATATTCCACCCCCTGCTTGATTCTGGCTTCCTTGTTGTCCAACGTCAAGATACGCGGCGATGATACAATTCTGACTTCTCCTCTGGCCTCTGATGCGGCCAGTTTTGCGTTCAACGCCAGCCGGGAGGCCCCGAAGAGACGGAAAAACGAAAAATCACCGCTCATCCCACCCTCACCGATCGGGGTGTTCACGGACACATTCATGTCATTGACAAATCCGGAAGATATTGCAGGATCATTGGTCAGGTTCCACCCAATACCGATATCCCTGGAAAATTCTTTGGTAACCTCCACAATTTTGGCCTCGATCATGATCTGAGGCGTAACGGTATCAAGGCGGTAAATCATTTCCTGGATCTTGTCCACTTTTTCACGGGTATCCGTCACAATGACCATATTGGTGCGCTGATCAACAGAAATACTGCCCCGTTCCGGTGTCAACAGACTTGTGATATGCGGTTCAATCTCTGTTTTGGCGTTGGAGTAGTTGATGGGAATATATTCCGTTACCAAAGGCTCCAGACTTTTTTTCTGTTCCATGGCTTTTTTTTGTGCAGCGATGTCGTCCTGTTCATCTTTTTCTTCCTGCCTCAGGGTCTGTACCGTGGCGATTCTTACCACATCCCCTTCCATCTTCTTACCCAGCCCGTTCATTTTCAGGACCAGGTCCAGCACCTGATCCCAGGGGACCGGCTTGTCCAGGGCCATGGTGACCTTCCCCTGGACATCCTTGTCCACCGCAAAATTCAATCCGCTCACACTCCGAAGAATTCGGAACACATTTTTGATGTCCGTGTCATAAAAATCCAGTTTGATCTTTTCTCCGGTATATTTCGGCTGACCTGTTGTTCTTTTTTCCAGCCTGGGTGTTACCCGTTGTGCCATGGCCTTTTGGGACGACAGTTCAGGCGCAGTGTCTTTCGAATTGACTGGATCAAACCGCAGAGAGATCCGGTTTTCATTCTGAATCACCCGATAAGGCACCTTTCCCGGATGCGTATTTCAATTTTTGCATCTTTGTTATCAGCAGCGCCGGAATGCGGCACAATGCCGTCAACCGCAGTTCCGGAATATATAGCTGACAATGGTCCCTGAATACGTGCGGGAATCCGGGCGTATAGAGAATCAAATCCAGCTGCGTATCTGTCTGCCAGCCGTATCAAACGGCACCGGGTCAGTGGTGTTGACCCGAATATAGGCAAACCCGGATTCGTCAGAATTGAACGTAATCCCGGTTACCTGTCCGACAGGTGCTTCAGCCAAAGGGGCGGTCAAATCCGGGGGCATGGTTTCCACCACTGAGGATGCCACTTCCGGTTCCAGCTCTGATACCGTCCGCTTTTCCATGCCAGGGCGATAAATAACCAGCTGCAGCCCCTGCGGCTTCTCCAATACTTCATAGGGAAGGTTCTGATTCATCAACACATCGATTTTGGTGGTTGTTTTCGTCTCATCCGCATACCGGGCACGAATGGACTGTATGGGCTCCACGGGCGTGGCAGACGGCACAAAATCCTGCGAAATGGCCGTTTCCGGAAGATATACCGCCACTCCCAATGGGAAATCCTGTTTAATGGAAGTATACGCCGGTTTCCGGTCGGTTTTTATATGCACATGGACCTGATCTTTTGAACCGGAAACCGTCACAGCACGAAGATGATTGATCCGGGCTGTTGTTTCATCCTGAACCATGGCCTCACTGGATACCGGCGCTTCAGATCTCAATGGTGCGCAACCCGTCCCCAGCGCCAAAACCAGTATTAGTATCATCACCCGGTCCAGGACCCACGCCATTAAGAAATAACGGTGAAAAAAAACCATATCAATCTCCACTGTCTGCTTTATGTAATTTCAATTCCTCAAAGCGCTCAGTCACGATCCCTTTGAAATTCGTCACCATTTCTCTCACAATGATCCGGTCAGACTGGATATCCACCACCTGTCCTCCGTTTTTCCCCATATAAGTTCCGATTTCGACTTCATATCCTTTTCCAGTGGCTTCTTCCACCATGGCCAGTTTCAGGTCTTCACCCATCACCACCGCCACTAGCGTGAGCTGGCTTAATGTCATCTTTTCCAAAGGGGTGAGAATACGCCGGGGCCTGTCCGGTCTCTGCGCCGGCTTTTCTTGAAATAATGGCACAAACGGATCCAGCCTACTTTTGGGATCATATGACGTAACAGCCCCATCAATCACTTCAATGCCGGAGTCTGCATCATCGGTAATCCTCTGGCTCTGAACAGCTGCCGACGGCTCGACTGTCACCGATGTTTCAGAAATCTGCGCTTCCGGTTCGGTTTCAATTGCCGTCACCGTTTTTTTTTTCAGTATAAGGCGACCGTGGCATGGCATGAAGCACGGGGGGGGGTCCAACGGATTCCCTGGTTGTTTCCGCTTCACAGACAAACAATCCGATTCCCAGCACCATCGCCGGAATCCACAGGCATTTACGAGTCAGGGGTGTCATTGGTCCTGGATGTCAGCCTTTTTTCTTTTTTGGGTTTTGAGTGGCATTTTGATCCGTTTCCACAAACATATAGGTCACTGCACTGCAATCCATATCGATCAACCCGGCCGCGGATTTGTTCCGTCTTAAAGAGATGGTCCTGATATTCACGATCCGGTTCAGGCGGGAGACCTGAAAAAAGAAATCCGCCATCTGATGGAAAGTCCCTTCCACTTTTATGGACAAGGGAATTTCCCTGTAGAAATCCTGTTTCACTTCCGAACCGGGTTGAAAAAGCACAAAATTGAGCCCTGCAGTGCTGCCGGCTCTTGACACACTTTTCAACAAAGAGGGGATTTCCTTTTTATCCGGCAGTGCCCGGGTCGCAAGATAAAACGCTTCTTCCACTTGGGCCATTTTCTCTTCCCACTTTTTCAAGGATCGGGCCTGCTTTTTGACAATAATCAATTTATTGTTTCGGGCGTCTAAGGTTTGGGCCACTTCCTGCAACCGGGCCTGCTTGGGCATAAAGAAAAAATAATAATAGGCCCCGCCAAGCAGCAACAGTGCCCCCAGGCAGATGAACAGCCGTTTCCGGCGGCTGAGGTTGCCCACACGATCGAGAAAAAGACCAATTTTTTGTCGGATCCCTACTCCGACTCCGGGTTTGCCCTTTTTTTTCTCCTCTGCCACTATTTCCCCTTTTCCTTTTGGGTGTCAGGCACCAGGGGGCGCTTTTGACAACGCAATTCAAACGCCTTTAAATTCTGATTTGCGTCAAACCGCTTACTGACAGTCTGTTTCAGGTCGATTTCCCTGAACAAATTCGAAGATTCCAGCTGTTTCATAAAATCGGCAATGGTCGGGTTATCAAACGCGATCCCCGCTAATGTGACAGACTTTTCATCCGCCTGAACACTTTCGAGCCACATTTTTCCTGATACGATCCGGAGCTGAAGTTCTTCGAGCAGCAGCAGCTGTTCTTCCCGCCGGGATTGAAGAGATTCAACGATTTTCAGTTTGTCTTCCAGAATTTTGAATTGTTTCTTGATCTGGGTAACCCGGTCCGCTCTTTCCTTATATGCGGAAATCTCTTTGTCAATCCGCTCTATCTCATTTTGTTTTTTTTGCAATGCGCCGTTCGATCCCTAAGGTATACCAGGTCAGGCAGACGATCAGCAGGATCATGGACAGCAGAAAAATTGACACCTGTCGGCGGATGTTCTCCCGTTTTCTTGCCTGTCGGTACGGCAGCAGGTTGATGCGTATCATTTATCATTCACCCGGCGCAGGGCCAGTCCCAAAGCAATCGGGGCCAGAGGGCCCATCTGCGAAACATATGCCGGAGAAAATCGCTTTTCATCCAGATTCAGTCCGGCAAAGGGATTGATAACAGACACTTTTGCACCTATTTCGCTTTCCAGTCGGTCCCTAAAAGGCTGTATGTAGGACCCTCCTCCGCTTACCACGATTCTGGTGATCCGGTCATTCTGGGTATCGGACAAAAAAGTCTGTACCACCTCACTGATTTCTGTGCACCAGATCTCAGCAGCCTGCTGCAGAACATCGGTCATGATTTCCGGATTCGGCGCTTCTGTTACCGGGGCCGTCAGCATTTTTTCAGCTGCGGGAAAATCCATTTCAAACCGTGCGACAAGTTCTTCGATAATCTGATTGATTCCGGATCCATTGTCCTGCATCATCAGGGAAATATTGTTTTCACAGATTCAAAGAGGTTTTGGAGGCCCCACATCCAGCAGCAGCGTCAGATCTTCCGGGTTCTGTCCGGGCAAGGTTTCATAGATGTTTTGCAGGGCAAAGGTGTCTACATCGATAATGCTGGCATTGAGCCCTGCCATGTCCGTCAGGGCCATATATTCCGTCACCAGATCTTTTTTCACCGCCACCAGCAGCACATTCATTTGTTCGGAAGAGAATTCACTCTCGCCCATAATCTGGTAATCGATATTGACATCTTCGATATCATAGGGAATATATTGTTCTGCCTCCGCCACGATGGCCTTTTGAAGGTCTTTTTCAATCACCTTGGCGGTATTGATGGTCTTGATCACCACTGTCTGCCCTCCGGTGGAAATAGCGACTTTTTTTTCCCGGATTTTCAAAGATTTGAACAAAGACCGGATGGTATTGGCCACTTCCGGCATATCCATGATCCGCCCGTCCTCAATCGCACCCGGCGCGACAGGGATCATACCGAACTTCTTCAGGATATTCCCTTTTCCGGACATCTGTATTTCAGCCGCTTTGATAACGGATGCCCCGATATCCAGCCCCACGAGATGATCCTGCCTGCTAATTCTCATGACCTGCCGTCGTTATGTCAATCATAGTTCAGATTCCAGTAAAGATCCGAAGTCCCCTCTATTTGGTATTGATAACCAAAGCCATTATCACTATAATCTGTTATGAAAATCTTGGAATGTCAAGGTTTATCACATATTTCACGAACTTGAAATAGACAGCGGCCATTGTTTTGACAAATTAAGGATGCCCTAATTAATCCAGTGACACTCAAACTATAAGGCTATTTGTGAAGAAACGCTCCTTATCCACCCCTAATCTTCAAAACGAAAGGCCCTTTGTACTAGTCAAAGCCTTCACCATCTCCAGCTTGGTTGTTATGCTTGCAGCAACAGTTTCATAGCCGCTTTGAACGCCCACTGGGTCCGAAACCTGCTGCTGGAAAAAAGCAAGGAATACAATTCCCTGCTGATAGAAAATCTGAATCACCAGATTTTCCTGAGATTTGTGGCCCCGGTGGCATTCAAGTATGGAGAAATCAAACTCCGGGAAGCGGAACAGAACCGACTCCTGGATGCGGTCATCACTTCCACCCTTCACAGTTTTCACGTGGAAATGGTCAATATTTACGGAACCGACAATATCATCGGCTACAGCTTTGACAAAAACCGGATCGGCAAAGAAAATGCCGGAGGGGTGATGTATGAACAGGCCATGCAGAAACGAACCTCATCCAAACTGATTCAGAAAGGCAATTTCCTGGAGTTGCTGTTCTGGTTTCCCGAAGAAACCAAAATCGTCACCTTTGCCCCCCTGGTCCAGGAAATGCGGCTTTCCCGGAAAATGGACAAGGAGGTGATCGGCGTCATTGAAATCGTTCGGGACATTTCCCATGACTATCAGGAGATTTTTAAACTGCAGGGAATGATCGTGGCTTCCTGCGCCGGTGTCATGGGACTGTTGTTCATTATATTGAGGTTTGTGGTCAAACATGGGGAAAAGATCATTGAAAAAAGAGCCGAAGAACGGCTCCGGCTGGAAGAAAAGCTTCGAAAGGCTGAGCATCTGTCCGCCATCGGAGAAATGACCGCTGGTGTGTCCCATGAAATCCGCAATCCCTTAGGGATTATAAAAAAGCTCGGCCCAGTTGATGAAAAAAAAAAATGGACAAACTGGAAGTGCGCTCCTCCATCCCGGATATCATCATCGAAGAATCCCAGCGGCTCAACAACATCATCACCGATTTTTTAAATTTTGCCAGACCCAGACAGGCGGATTTGCGGCCCTGTGATATCAACGACATCATCAATAAGAATCTATCCTTTTTGGAACCCCAGATCCGGAATCAGGAAATTGTCATTCACAAGGCGTTTAACGAACATCTGCCCAACGTATCTGCGGATCCGGACATGCTGTATCAGGCATTTCTAAACATTTTGCTCAACTGTTTCCAGGCCGTTGAAAAAAATGGCGCTGTCACCATTGTTACGGACTCTGACATCCAGACCGTGACGGTGTCATTTGCAGACAACGGGCCGGGTATTGATGAAGATACCCGTGAAAAAATATGGACCCCGTTTTCACCACCAAGGATACCGGCACCGGGCTGGGTCTGGGCATCGTGAAAAATATCATAGAGGCCCACAACGGCACCATTCGCATAGCCAACGGCAAACCCTCCGGGGCCGTAGTTGACATTTGTCTTCCGATTTAGGAGAATCCCGTTCATGGAAACCATTTTGATCGTTGATGATGAAAAGCATTACCGTCTTATTTTAAGCGAGGTGCTTGAAGAAGAAGGCTATCAATCATTCACCGCCGCCAGCGGCATGGAAGCGCTGGATATTCTGAAATCCCAGATCATCGACCTGGTGCTGACCGACGTCAAAATGCCGGGCATGACCGGAATCGATCTTCTGGAAAACATCAAAGAGATTAATCCGGATCTGCCGGTCATCATCATGACCGCTTTCGGCAGTGTTGAAAAAGCGGTGGAAGCCATGCATAAAGGAGCCTATACCTTTATTCTCAAACCCTTTGAAAATGAAGCCCTCATCGCACACATCGCCAAATCCATCTCTATGTATCGGATTGTGCAGGAAAACGCCCGGCTCAGGGATGCTATCCAGACCCGGTTTCAGTTCGACAACATCATCGGCAAAAGCAAACCCATGCAGAATCTTTACGAGATCATTCGGAAAGTGGCACCCACCAATGCCGCTGTGCTGATTGAAGGAGAGAGCGGTACCGGCAAGGAACTTGTGGCCCGCTCCATCCATTACAACAGCCGGCGAAAGGATTATCCCCTGGTGGCAGTCAACTGTGCAGCCTTTGCGGAATCGCTTTTGGAAAGTGAGCTGTTCGGCCATGAAAAAGGAGCGTTTACCGGAGCCACTGCACTGAAAAAAGGACGGTTTGAAATGGCGGACAAAGGCACCCTGTTCCTGGATGAAATCGGAGAACTGTCCATGCCGCTTCAGGTAAAACTGCTGCGGGTGCTTCAAGAAAAACCATTGAACGGGTGGGCGGCACCACCCCGATTCCGGTGGATTTCCGTCTTATTGCCGCCACCAACAAAACCCTTGAAGACGAGGTGTCAGAAAACCATTTCCGGGAAGATCTGTATTACCGCCTGAATGTAGTCAAAGCCGTTATTCCGCCACTGCGCGACCGCCAGGAAGACATCCCTTTGCTCATCAATCACTTTATCGAAAAATTCACCCTGGACTCCGGTTCGGTCAGCCAGGTGAAAGGCATCAGCAAAGAAGCCGCCCGTATTCTGTGCGACCATCCCTGGAACGGCAATGTCCGGGAACTGGAAAATGTGATTGAGCGCTCGGTGATCCTTGCATCCGGAGAAATGATCAATCCGGGCGACCTGCCGCCCCGGGTCCGTCAGACATCGGGAAACACCGTGGATCTCGACGGCATTCCGGAAGGTGCCGGCCTGGTGGAAACCCTTTCAGCCGTTGAGAAACGGATGATCATCCGGGCCATGACCCTGTCAGGAAACGTGCAGACCCAGGCGGCACAAATCCTAGGCATCGGGAAAAGCGGGCTGAACCAGAAATTGAAAAAATACAACCTGGACAAGGAACTGCAGCTCGACTGACACCGATCCCCCCGTGCCTTCCAAACCCCGTTTCAACGGCTCTGCGCCGCTTTTTAATTAAACAGTAAACGGATCGATTATTGAACGGCAGGCGGTTCCATTTTGCTTTGAGCCAGGCCCGCATAGATGGAATTTCCATGCTCTTGGGCGATCAGTTCGTACATCTTCTTTGTCTTGGCCCCTTCCTGACGGGCCTCATAAATTTTTGCCAGTAAAAACCGGGCTTCGTCTTTGAGCAGAGACGAGGAACCGGTTTCAATCTGTACAAAATAAGACTCCGCCTGATCCAAATTGTCCTGTGCCAGTTGCACATGGCCCAGAGATGACAGCAGAAAATTTCTCAGTTCCGGGCGGTCACCAAACACGTCATAGGCCTTTTCAAGCCACTTTTGGGTGTCATCATACTGTCCTGCTTCCATGCAGATGCCGGCAAACTGAACCAATGCCATCCGCCCGGCATCGGTGTTGCCGTATTCCGTGAAAACCGTTTGAAAATCCTCTTTAACCGCCAGATAAGCGGCGTTGGGATCCTCTGCCTGGGTCCTGTACTCCGACATGGCTTTAGCGATCAGGTCCGAAGCGTTGTTTTCAGACCGTTTGAAACTGGTGAAAACCCCGGCAAACACCAATCCCACCACCACCACGGCACCGGCCGCGAACAACAACGGCTTTTTGTAGGTGCCGGCAAATGCCAGCGCTTTGATCAGATTTCTCTGCAGGGGGTCCATTTCCCTTAATTCTTTTTTCCGCTCATTAGATACGTGCTGTGAAGCCATAACTTTTACCTATATTAAAAAAATATTAACGATCCCTGTCACCAGACCAGGGTGTGGTAGATCCATCCTTTTTCCCCGTCGGCATGTTCAATGTATATCCAGCCTTCCTGGCGTTTGATCACCCGGAACGGCACACCTTTTTCAACTGTAAACACAATGCGGCTGTCCGTAGAGGGTTCCGCCCGGACATTACAGTTGGTTTTACTGGTGATGACGCCTTCCGCATCGTTTAGAAGCGAGGCATGGATCCAGGCCATGTCCCCTTCAAAATCCTTAATCTTAAGCCAGTCGTCTTTTTTTTCCACCACAAGAAACGGGTGGTATTTTTCCACCTGCCACAACACATCATAACTGGTTCCCGGACCGGACCGCATATTGGCAATACTGGCCTTGACCGTCAGTCTTTCAGCCGCTGCCGCAGAGTCAGGTTCCAGACCTGCCCCCCATGCCGTCAAAACAATCCCCCATACACACACCCAACGAAAAATAATTTTCTTATCTATCACTTGTTTCCTCCGTTTCTATATCATCCCCACAGCAACATGCCTGTCCGATATACCAGAAAAGACAGGCTCCATGCAACCAGGGTGGTATAAATCACATTAAAACAGGCCCATTTCAAAGAGGTCTCCCTGTAAATCGTGACCACAGTGGCAAAGCAGGGGACATACAGAAGAACAAACACCATCATGGATAACGCGGACTGAGGTGTCATGCCCGATTGCTTTAAAGCGGTGGTCAAGACCTGGCCCTCTGAATCTCCGACACCATAAAGAACGCCCATGGTGCTCACCACCACTTCTTTGGCCACAAATCCGGTCACCAACGCCACACCACCCTGCCAGGCAATGCCCAGGGGGTGAACAGCGGTTCCAGAAACTGACCCAGTTGTCCGATATAGGACTTAGATACGCGTTCCTGCTCTTTCTTTGTGCGAATCAGTTTAAGCGCTGCCGCCAGTTCCTGCTCGATCACAGGTGTTTCATCCGGGCCTGCGGCTGCCATCTGTTCGGAAAATCGGGCCTGAACACTGGTTTGGACAGCATTATAATCCTGTGAATAGGTAATGTCCCTGGGGAAACTGGATAAAACCCAGATAATGATGGATCCCACCAGGATCACCCCCCCCATTTTGCGCAGAAACATCTTGCTTCTGTCCCACATGTGGATGAGCAGACTTTTGAGCATGGGCATCCGGTAAGGGGGCAGCTCCATGACAAACGGCGCATCAGCTCCCTTGAAAAACAGGGTTCGCAGAATTCTCCCCGATAAAATGGCAAGAATAATACCGGCGGCATACAACGCGAAGATCACGGTTCCGGCCTGATGGGCGAAAAAACTGCCCGCCAGCACAATGTAAACGGGCAGCCGGGCGGAACAGGACATGAACGGGGTCATCAAAATGGTGAGAATCCGGTCTTTCTGGTGTTCCAGGGTCCGGGCCGCCATGATGGCCGGCACATTGCATCCGAATCCCATGAGCATGGGAATAAAGGATTTTCCATGAAGACCGGCTGTATGCATGACCCGGTCCATGAGGAACGCGGCCCGGGCCATATATCCGGTATCCTCAAACAGGGCGATAAAAAAAACAAAATCAGAATATTGGGGAGAAACACGATCACCGAGCCAATCCCGGCCACCACACCGTCCAGAAGCATGGATTTGAACAGGGATGCCGACAAAAGGTGATCCAGCCAGACCGTCAGCACGGTCACGCCGGATTCAATCCAGGCCATGGGATAGGCCCCGAGAGCAAACGTAGTCTGAAACATGACCCAGATAAAAAAGATGAACACCGGAATACCTAAAAACCGGTCCGTCAACACCAGATCAATGTTCCGGGACATGTCAATCCGTTTTTTGGCGGTATTGGTCACCGTTTCTCTCAGGATACCGGCAATGACCCCATACCGGTCCTCAGTAAGAACGATTTCAAAATCATCCTGGAAAAGGTCAAAAATCCGCTGGCGGCATTCTTCAGCCGCCTGGACAAGGCGCGGTCCTTTTTCAGGGAATCGCTCCAGTATTTGCTGTTTTTCAATGGCATCGCCTTCCAGCAGCTTGATGGCATGCCATCGAACCAGCGAGTCCTTTGTCAGGGCCTTTCTTTCATGAATCAACTCTTCCAGCTGGCTGATACAGGGCTCTGTTTCACTGCCGTACCGGATCACCCGAGGCTCCTTGCCGTTTTCAAACGACCGGCATTCCTGAATGGCCGCATCAATGAGCTGTCCCATGCCCTTGTTTTTGTTGCCCACCGTGAACACCACCGGCACATCCAGCAGGGCCGCCAGTTTTTTCTCATTGATACGGATTCCCCTGCCTCGGCCATATCCGCCATATTCAAAACAAACAGCACCGGCCTTCCCAGCTCCATGACCTGCAGGGCCAGAAACAGGCTGCGCTCTAGATTGGATGCATCAATGATATTTATCACGATATCCGGGTCTTCGTTGATGATAAATCCCGGGTCGTGATCTCTTCCATGGAGAACGGGGTCAGGCTGTAGGTTCCGGGCAGATCCACCACCCGCAGCGTGTATGGCCCGTATTTGAGCAGGCCTTCTTTTTTCTCGATGGTGACCCCGGGCCAGTTGCCCACTTTCTGCCTGGCCCCGGTCAAATTATTAAAGATGGTCGTTTTGCCGCAATTGGGATTTCCCGCCAGGGCAATGGTCAGATCTTTTTTCATTGGTCGTCTTTTCGGGGTGTCACGTTTTCAACCAAAATATGGGCCGCTTCCTCCACCCGCAGGGAAATATGATACCCCTTGATCACCAGCTCAATGGGATCTTTCAGCGGCGCATATTTTTCCACGTAAACACGGGTTCCCCGGTTGATGCCCATCTCCAACAGACGTCTTCTGAGCGTACTCTCTCCGGATACCCGGACAATGGTTCCTGCCTGCCCCGCTTTCATGTCACGCAACAAAACCCGGACGGATTGGGAATCCAATGGAATCTCGGCATGACCGTCCTTTGAGGGGTCCAACGGGGTATCCACCGGCTCGACCCATATTTTCTGAGCCATGCCACTGCCGATGACCAGGCGACTGTCTCCGGATGCGACGACCACCTGACCGCCGAAGCCATTGGACATCACCTCAATTTCATCACCGATTTTCAGTCCCATGGAGGAAATCCGAAGCTGCATCTGACGGCCAGCTTCCAGCTGTTTCACTTTGAGCCACTCACCTGGTTTGGCCTTGTGCAAAAGGACCTGTTTCTGCCGCTGGGCCATACAGGCACTGCACAGGCCATAAATTTCCATGCGGTGTTGCAACATATGAAATCCATATTCTTTGGCGATTTTTTGCTGCTGTTTTTCCAGGCTTCATCCTTGAATTCCAGAATGTTGCCGCACTTGGTACAGATCATGTGATCGTGGTGAATTCCCAAATGACGGTGTTCGTACAGGGGTTCCCCACCCTCGAAATCTACCTTTGAAGCAAAACCGAACCGGCACAGATGTTCCATGGACGACACCACGAACTCATCACTCAACCGGATACCGTTTTTTTTCAGTTGCTGGACAATATCCGCCTGGCTCACATGGTGATCCAGCTGAAGAAACGCTTCCAGCACCTGAAACCGTTCATCGAAGCGGTCTATTCCCTGTTCCTGAAACAGGCGGACGAACTGTTTTTTTTCCTGTTCATGGGTATTGATCATCATTCATATTATCCTGTAAAAATAAGACACTAAGATATGATAGCGGGCGGAGTCTGTCAAGCTGACATCAATGAAATCACGGTGATTTCATTTTAACCGCCACCCCATCAACCTCAGGCCTTCACTGCCGTCTGATTCTTTTACCATGAGACACACAAAGGAAAGGCTTTTCGTGAACTTCGAGCAGTTCGCGGTTTAAAAAATTAAGGCAGGCAACCTCATTTGAGGTTAGTCATAATTATTTGAATTTATATCGTATATTTTTTATAAATATCATTGCCATGAACTGAAATTACAATTGATTTTATACAGCACAAATCATATCATGAAAAATTATGACATTTTCAATGAACGCACATTATGATGTGGTGGTGGTAGGAGCCGGTCATGCCGGATGTGAAGCAGCCTTGGCTGCGGCCCGCATGGGTTGCGCCACCCTGCTTCTGACCATCGACATGGATAAAATCGCGGCCATGCCGTGCAGCCCGTCCATCGGCGGCATGGCCAAGGGACAGCTGGTCAAGGAAATCGACGCACTGGGCGGCCAGATGGCTTTGACCACGGATGCGTCCGCCATCCAGTTTCGAACCCTGAACACCCGGAAAGGCCCGGCCGTACATTCCACCCGGACCCAGAATGACAAAGCCCTGTATTCCCGGCACATGAAAACGGTTCTGGAAGCCAGCCCTAACCTGGACCTGAAACAGGCCATGGTCAAAGCACTGATCATCGAAAACCACCGGGTGAAAGGCATTGTGGATGCAACCGGCTATGAATATGTTGCTGACTGCGTGATAATTACCACGGGCACGTTTCTGCGGGGCACGGTCCATATCGGGGCCAGCCGGATCGATGCCGGCCGGGCCGGGGAGTTTTCCTCTATCGAATTGGGCCGGAACCTGGGGGATATCGGATTTGACATGGGACGAATGAAACCGGAACCCCTCCGCGGATTCATGCGGACAGCATCGATTTTTCATGCTTCAGACAGCACAGCTCCGACGTTGATCCGGTCCCGTTTTCCTTCATGACCTCCAGAATCACCACCCCCATGCTGCCCAGCTTCATGGGGCATACCAATGTTCAAACCCACGATGTTGTTCGACGTAACCTGAAGCATTCCGCCCTTTACGGCGGTCACATCAAGGGCCAGTCCGCACGATACTGCCCGTCTTTTGAAGACAAGATCGTCAAGTTCCCGGACCGGGACAGCCACCATATCATCCTGGAGTATGAGGGCATCCATACCAAAGAAATCTATGCCTCAGGCTTAGGCAACAGCCTGCCCCTGGAAATCCAGTACCAGTTGGTACGGTCCGTGAAAGGCCTGGAACAGGCTAGAATCATGCGGCCGGCCTATGCCATCGAATATGATTATGTCAATCCCCAGGAACTGTTCCCGACCCTGGAAACAAAACGGATTAAAGGACTGTTTCTGGCCGGTCAGATCAACGGCACCTCCGGGTATGAAGAAGCCGGAGGGCAGGGACTGTGGGCCGGTATAAACGCGGCCTGTAAAATTCAGAAGCGGCCAGCGTTCGTTCTGGACCGGTCCCAGGCTTATCTGGGGGTCATGATCGACGATCTGGTCACACGGGGAACCAGCGAACCCTACCGCATGTTCACTTCCAGGGCTGAATACCGCCTCATGCTCAGGGAGGACAATGCAGACCTGCGTCTGGCTGAAACTGCCTGCGAATACGGGCTGATCAGTGCAGAACGCCTGGCTTTGTGCAGGGAAATCCAGCAGCAGACCCGCCAAGAAATACAACGGATGAAACACACGGTAGTCAAACCAGAAATTGCGGTCAATGACCATCTCACCTCTTTGAACAGCCCTGCCATCTCCACGGGCGTCAAACTGGAACAACTGCTGAAACGGGCTGAGCTTACTTTTCAAGATCTGAAGACCATTGCCCCGTCGCCGGAACCGATTCCCCTCCGGGTGGCCCGGCAGGTAGAAATTGAAATCAAGTACGAAGGATATATCACCCGGCAGCTCAATGAAATCAAAAAATTCAAATATCTGGAACGGATCCGCATACCGGCCCGTTTTGATTATACTAACACCCATGGACTGTCCAATGAGGTCAGAGAAAAGCTCAAAAAAATCCGGCCTGAAACCCTGGGTCAGGCATCCCGGATCGACGGAATGACCCCTGCCGCCATCTCGGTACTGATGGTGGCCATTGCCGCTTTCAAGACCCAGAAATCTGCTTGACTTGTCCGGGTTGGCACTTATCATTTACCATAAAAAAACAAACTGTTGACAAATAATGTTGTGAGGAAAAATATGGCCGACGACTATTACAATATTCTAGGCATCAGCAAATCGGCAAGTGATGCTGAAATCAAAAAAGCGTACCGCAAACTTGCCATGAAGTACCATCCGGACAAAACCAAAGGGAATAAAGAACTGGAAGATAAATTCAAAAAAATCAGCGAAGCCTATGCTGTGCTTAGTGACCCGGAAAAACGAAAACAGTATGACACTTATGGCTCCGCCGACTTCCAACAGCGGTATTCCCAGGAAGACATTTTCAGAAACTTTGATCTGGGGGATATTCTCAAGGAATTCGGATTCGGCGGCAGCCGGGGAGGGTTTTCCGCTTCCTTCGGCCAAGCCGGCCCCCGGGGAAGGTCTGGTGGTTTTTCCGGCGGGAACCCGTTTTTTCAAAACATGGGTGGCGGATTCGGCCAGCAGCGGCCCCATCCCCAGACACCGGGCAAAACATTGAATATGAAATACCGCTGACCCTAGACGAATGATTCACGGGACCCAAAAACCATCACCATGAACCAGGGTGGAACCACCAACGCTGTGGAGGTAAGAATCCCTAAAGGATTGACCAAAGGCAAAAAATCCGTCTGGCCGGCAAGGGCGAACCGTCTCCCTATGGCGGGCCGGCCGGAAATCTGTATATCAAATCCAAGCCGGTGAACACCGGTGGATTTTCCATAGATGGCAATGACGTGTCTTTGACCAAAACCGTCAAACTGACCCAGGCCCTTTTGGGAGATAAACTGGAAATCCCCACCCCGTCCGGAAAACCATGAACCTGACCCTGCCGGCCGGAACCCGGCACAAAGCCAGAATGCGTTTGCCCGGACACGGCATACCCCATATGAAAGGAAATGGTTGCGGAGATCTGTTTGTTGTGATTAATATAGACATGCCCAAAAAGCTGACAGACAAACAGAAAAAATCATCCAGGAACTCAAAGCCGCAGGATTGTGATGCATCATGCCTGATTTTATACCGCTGATATCCCGGCAAGCCATCCAGGAACGGGTCAGGGAAATCGGAGAACAGATCACCCGGGACTATCAGGGAAAGGACTTGATTTTAACCGGGATTTAAAGGGTGCCTTCATCTTTATGGCAGATCTATCCAGACAGATCAAAACTGACCATGAAATCGATTTCATCGGTGCCTCCTCTTATGAAGGCGCCCACTCCACCGGGCAAATCGTTTTCACCAAACAGCCGGATTTGGAGTTCAAAAACCGGGACATCCTGCTGGTGGAAGACATCGTGGATACCGGGAATACCCTGACCAAAATCATCGAGTTCGTCCATCTTCTTAACCCGAACTCCGTGGCGGTCTGCACCCTGATCGATAAACACGAACGTCGAAAAAAATCCATTGATGTCGCATATGCCTGTTTTTCCCTTGAAAAAGGATTCATTGTCGGTTATGGGCTGGATTACGATGAAAAATTCAGAAACAAGTCTGAAATATACGATCTGGAATTATAGGGGGAGGTACCATGATCATCACCTGTGAAAACTGCGGAACACGGTTCAACCTCGATGAATCCTTACTCGATGCTAATGGATCCACGGTGCGTTGCAGCCGATGCCGGCATATGTTTACGGCATTTCCTCTCCCTCCGGAACCGGAATTCGACCCGCTTGAGCTTGACGATTCCGATGCGGACCAAACGCTTGAATTTGATGATTCCGACTTTGACGAAGCAGATGATCTGACAGAAGATGATTCCCCGGAATCGTTTGACTCTGAGGAACTGGAACTGGAAGCGATTGATCCGGATGAAATTGAAATTGAAATTGAAACCGCTGACACCGTCACAGCAGAAGAAGAGGAAGCGGAGACGAAATCGGCGGAGGAACCGGATCTGTCAAAGGAACTGGATTCGGGAATAAAACCCGGCATTATGCAAAAAAACGAACAGTTCCAGGAAGAGCTGGGCTTGGATGAAATTTTTTCTGAAGACAAAGAACCGGATTTCGATCTGGCATTTGATCTGGATGAAAAAGAACTGGAGACAGAAAAACTGGATTGGGAAAGTCCAGAGGACAGAGAAGCCGATATCGGTGATTCAAAGACGTCATCCCTCATGGAAGACAGCGGTTTTCTCCAAAAAACGGCCCTAAAAGATGATATTGGTACCGACAAACCGGAGGATTTCGACCATGACGAACAGGGGTTTGACGGGCTGGAAGAATTTGATGATCCGGATTTCGACGAAACAGACACCTCTGACACTTCTTCTCATCCACCCCTCCGCCCCCGGCGGTCCGCCCGGGCGTCCCTGATCCAGCCCGCCGATCCGGAAGCCGAATGGATGGAAGAAAAGGCGGATACCCCGCCCCAAAAAATCCTTGATAGGACTGCCGGTACTATTGATGCTGATTCTGTTTTTATTGGCATCCGGCAGCTATCTCGCCGCCACCTTTCTGGGATACAAAATTCCGTTTCTGCCGGACATCCGGATTCCGTTCATTCAGCAATACCTGCCTGACAAAACAGCGGAACCCGTGTCTTTTCTGGAGCCGGTACCTGATCAGAAAAGCGTGACCGGCCGCTTTCTTACCAATGACTCGGCAGGGGAACTCTTTATCATCACCGGCAAAATCGAAAATCCGGCACAGGTCTCCTATCGGGACATCCAGGTAAAAGGCACCCTTTCCAGAAAGATAAAAACCGGTCGTGAGCCAGGTCGCCTTCTGCGGCAACATCATCCCTGAAAACACGCTGAAAACCGCCCTTGTCAAAGACCTGATATCTCAACTGGAAACCCCGCCGGACATCAATGACAGTGTCATGCCGCAAGCCACGATTCCATTCATGCTGATCTTTTCCGACCTTCCTCGGGATCTAGAAAACTTCACCGTAGAGGTAGCGGATTTTGACCGGGCAACCCCTTGACCTTTTTTTCACCCATGCAACCTCACAAACAATCCAAACAATTGTATACAGATCCTGACCAGTGCCGGCACAAAATCATTTCCACCCTTAGCCGTTCAGTGCCGCCTCCGCCTCCGGACCTGAACCTGTATGACCCCACAGCGGTCATGGCCCTATTTCTGTTCAATCAGACAACACCTGATCTGCTGTTCATCCAGAAAGCAGACGTGGCAGGGTACCCCTGGCGGAATCAAATGGCGTTTCCCGGAGGACATGTGGATGACACCGATGACAGTCCTTTAGAGACCGCATTGCGGGAGGTCGAAGAAGAACTGGGGATTCATCCGGAAAATGTGGAAATCATCGGTTCCCTCGGTCATTTTCAGACCATCAATCATAAGGACATCCAGGCTTTTTCCGGCATATGGGATCAGCAGGAACCCATCCAGTTCGATTCGGCGGAAATCAGACGGATTTTTCAGATTCCGATACCCCACCTAATGACCCTTCATCGGGAAAAAGGATATATGGGGCAAGCCCCACCGATCATGGATCTGACCTATCCGTTCGAGGATGTGGTCATATGGGGTGTGACAGCAAAAATTCTTCACCACATGCTGGAGACACTCTTTCAGGACTGAGTCCAGACTGCATCAGTCATGCCTGTTTCGCCGCCACAACCGGATTCCGATCTTGACTGTCAAAAACACACACAACCCAGTCAACAGTCCAGAAACCAGGCATATTTGATCAAATGCGGTTCCGACAATGCCACGGCCATGCCTGACAGGCCGAACAAAAGAACCGGAAAAACAAAGCATATCACTGTCCAGCAGGCGGCATTCGTATCATACCAGGGAATATACTGCTTTCTGAAAAATGGGGACCGATCTGGGAGCATGGTTTTTTTCCAAATGGGTGGTTGAAATGGCCAAAAACACCATATATAGTATTTTTTCTCTTGACATCCAACAACATATTGGTTAATCTTATTTACATTGATCTTATCGGCAATGTATGCAATTTCACCAAAAAAACATATGTTAATTTGAATCTGATTTCAAGGGATGGGGCTATGTTTGAACAAATAAAGAAACGGGATGGACGGATCACGTCATTTGACTCTTCAAAAATTACCAGTGCCATTGAAAAAGCAGGCCGGGCCACCGGAGAATTCAACGGCAGAGAAGCCAAACGGCTGACCCTCAGGGTCCTGACCCTGGCCCGGGACCTGCAGCTAGGGTCGGTGCCGGAAGTGGAGGAGATTCAGGACATTGTTGAACGGGTTCTGTTGGATTCTCCATTTTACAAGACTGCCAAAGCTTACATCATCTATCGGGAGCAGCACAACCAGATCCGCAGAATCGCCATTAAACAAAACGTGGACCTTATGGAGGCCTATATCTCCCAGATGGACTGGAAAGTTAAAGAGAACAGCAACATGAGCTATTCTCTCCAGGGGCTGAACAACTATATCTCGTCTGACATTACCGCCGAATACTGGCTCAACAAGATCTATCCGCCGACGGTGCGGGATGCCCATTACAACGGGGATATCCATCTGCATGACTTGAGCCTATTGTCGGTATACTGCGTGGGCTGGGACCTTCAGGATCTACTACTGGAAGGATTCAAAGGAGTGGCCGGCAAAGTGGAATCTTCTCCCCCCAGACATTTCAGAAGTGCCCTGGGCCAGATCGTCAACTTTTTCTACACCCTTCAGGGGGAGGCGGCAGGTGCCCAGGCCATGTCCAATTTCGACACCCTGCTGGCCCCCTTTGTCAGGGAAGACAAACTCAGCACAAAAGAGGTGAAACAGGCCCTCCAGGAATTTGTCTTCAATATCAACATCCCCACCCGGTGGGGTTCCAGACCCCGTTCACCAATATCACCATGGATCTGAACGTACCGGCCACTCTTGCGGACTCCCCGGTCATCATCGGCGGCAAATACCGGGAAGACACCTATGCCGGGTTTCAAAAGAGATGGACATGATCAATGCCGCCTTTGCCGCAGTCATGATGGAAGGCGATGCCAGGGGCCGGGTCTTCACCTTTCCCATTCCCACCTACAACATTACCCGGGATTTTGACTGGAACAACCCCAACCTGGAAAACATCTGGAAGATGACCGGCAAATACGGGATTCCCTATTTTTCTAACTTTGTCAACTCCGATATGTCTCCTGAAGACGCCCGGTCCATGTGCTGCCGCCTGCGCCTGGACAACCGTGAGCTTCGCAAACGCGGCGGCGGCCTGTTCGGCGCCAATCCGTTGACCGGGTCAATCGGTGTGGTCACCCTGAACCTTCCCAGAATCGGGTTTCTGGCTGAAGATGAACCCGATTTTTTCAAACGGCTGGATCACCTGACCCGGCTGGCAGCGGAATCGTTGAGCATCAAGCGCAAGATCCTGGAAAAATTCACCCATGGGGAACTCTACCCCTATTCCAAGTTCTATCTGAGAAAAATCAAAGAAAGCACCGGAGTATACTGGCGAAACCATTTTTCCACCATCGGCATCCTGGGCATGAACGAAGCCTGCATCAACTTCATGAATCAAGGCATTGCCACGCCGGACGGCCAGGCCTTTGCCGTGCGGGTCATGGACCATCTGCGGAATGTCATCGAGCAGCTTCAGGCGGAAACCGATGAAATTTTCAACCTGGAAGCCACCCCGGCCGAAGGCACCACCTACCGGTTCGCCAGCCTGGACAAAAAACGGTTTTCAGACATCATCTGCGCCAATGAAAAGGAATTCCAACAGGGCAGTGATCCGTTTTACACCAATTCCACCCATCTGCCGGTCAACTACACGGATGATTTGTTCGAGGCCCTGGAACTTCAGGACCCGCTCCAGACCAAATACACCGGCGGGACGGTCCAGCACTTGTTTCTGGGAGAGGAGGTCAGCGACACCCGCGTGGTCAAGCAATTGGTGAACAAAGTGTCCAACACCTTTAAACTGCCTTATTTCACCTTGACCCCCACCTTTTCCATCTGCCCGGCCCACGGCTACATTGCCGGAGAACACCCCCGGTGCGACACCTGCCATGCAGATACGGAAATCTATTCCCGGGTGGTGGGATATCTGCGGCCCGTGGCCCAGTGGAACAACGGCAAACAAACGGAATTTGCCATGCGAAAAACGTTTAATGTGGCTTCGTGACCATGCATATTGGTGGATTTCAGAAAAATTCCCTGATCGATTTTCCAGGGACCATTGCCTGTGTGGTATTTACATCCGGGTGTAATTTCAAATGCCCCTACTGCCACAATCCGGAGCTGGCTGCCGGTCCGATAACCGGTATCGGCTGCCTGGACACCACTGATATTTTTTCTTTTCTGAAGGCCCGAAAAGGATGGGTGGACGGTGTGGTCATCACCGGAGGAGAACCCTGCCTGCAAGCGGATTTGTCCGATTTCATCCAGGAAATAAAGCGGATGGGACTCGCTGTCAAGCTGGATACCAACGGATCCTGCCCCCGGGTTCTGTCCCGGTTATTTGACCGCTCTCTGGTGGATTATGTGGCCATGGACATCAAAACCGGACCGGACAGACATCATGACATCATGACATCTGCCGACGGCATGGATGCTGTTTCCAAAAGCATCAGGCTGATCATGGCATCGGCCCCGGATTATGAATTCCGGACCACCTGCGTACGGCCCTACATTGATTCTTCCGTCATGGCACAAATCGCCGGACAGATTAAAGGAGCCAGGCGGTATATTCTTCAAAAATGTGTCCGGGACGTTCCCATGATGGATCCCCGGTTTTCAAACAATCCGGATCATTTTCTTTCGGATCAGGAGATTCTGGCATTGAAATCCATTGTTGACGGGGCGGTTCAGGACGTCCAAATCCGATGATTTCCGATAGTCATCCCGCCACCTCGCCTAAATTCTTTCGGGTGGGGTGGCGGGTCATTCCCCTGCGAAAACGTCCCCAGATCAATATCTCATCAATTTCGGATCATGCCCAATATCCGGAGGAAAGAGACCGGAGAATCGCCTCCAGCACCCGCTCAGGATGTTTTTCCCGCAACGAACCGTTAGGTCTGCATATTTCTCGTATAACGGGACCCGCTCCAGATATAGATCATCAATGGATTTTCCCGGAGCGATGGCAACGCCCCGGGTGATCACGTCGGACAACCTTGTTTTGAGAGTATCCAGATCAATGGCCAAATACACTACCATGCTATTTTCTGCCAGATGATGCATGGCCTGGGATTTGTATACCACACTGCCGCCAGTGGCAATCACATGACGGGCACACTGGATATCCAGAATATACCGCTTTTCGGTTTCCAGAAATTGCTCCAGCCTTTTCGGGCAATGATCTGGGCCAGAGTCTGGTCCTCTTTTGCCTGAATGAGGATGTCGGTGTCCATGAAATCAAACCCCATTTTTTTGGCCAG
>LQAJ01000131.1_pt1 | contig 36765 bp, 45 predicted proteins | sample 1535811 | NCBI WGS metagenome assembly LQAJ01 (sample SAMN04331587, study PRJNA305678) | bioreactor metagenome | isolation source: bioreactor_6 inoculated with Wadden Sea sediment 2nd replicate of a... | place: Germany: Wadden Sea, Janssand Flat
TCAAAGCCTTTGGCGACTTCATCCGAACACATGACCGCTCCCATGGGGAGGCCATTGGCAAGCGCTTTGGCAGAAGTGAAAATGTCAGGTGTGATGCCATAGTGCTGATGTGCCCAGAAACGTCCAGTACGACAGAGGCCGGTCTGCACTTCATCCACGATAAGCAAGATGCCGTTTTCCTTGCAGATTGCGACGATATCATTGACGTAATCAGTGGGAAGAGGGCGGACACCGCCTTCTCCCTGCACCATTTCCACCATGATGGCTGCAGTCTTGCTATTCACTGCACCACGCAGGGCATTGATCTTGCCGAAAGGCACGGTGATGAATCCCTCAGGCAACGGACTGAAACCGTCCTTGATAGGTCCCTCCTGCCCGGTTGCCGTCAATGTGGAAAGTGTCCTGCCATGAAACGACCTTTCAAGGGTAATGATTTCGTGACGATCTTCATTGCGAACTTTGCGCATGTATCTGCGGGCCAGCTTGATGGCTCCCTCATTGGCCTCTGCGCCGGAGTTGCAGAAAAAAACTTTGCCCGCGGCACAGGTGGACAGGAGTTTCTCAGCCAGATCCAACTGCGGTTCCTGATAGAAAAGGTTGCTGACGTGAACCATTTTTCTAGCCTGTTCAGCCATGACGTCTGCAATATCATCACGGCTGTGCCCAAGGCTGCATACTGCAATTCCGGCAAGAAAATCGAGGTATTCGTCTCCGTCCAGATCGAACAGAGTGCAGTCCTTGGCTTTTGAAACAGCCAGCGGATACCGACCATAAGTGTTACAGAGTAGGGCGTTTTCCCGTTTTTGTATTTCGTCAAATGTATTGGACATGATGCATCCTGTGAAAATTAGTGTTTTCCCGTGGACCCGAATCCTCCGGCACCGCGATCGGTTGAACCGAGTTCGTCGACCGGAGCGAGGACGGCTTGAAAAATGGGCATGAAGACGAGCTGGGCTATGCGCTGTCCGCGCTTGATTCGTCGTACTTCACCCGAGGTGTTCAAAAGAGAAACCTTGATTTCACCTCGATAATCAGGATCGATGACACCAACTCCCTGGCTGACTGTCAGCCCCTCTTTGGTGCCAAGTCCACTTCTGGAAAAGACATAAGCCGCGACACTCGGTTCCTTGATTTCTATGGCTATTCCTGCGGGAACAGCTGCTTTTTCACCGGGACCGATCTCAAGTTCATCAACATCGATACAGGCCCTGAGGTCCAATCCTGCGGAATAGTCGGTGGCATACGCCAGATCATTTTCACTCCACACTTCATGGAGATATTTCACATTTACGTCGATTTTTCTCATTTGTTCTACCTGATGCTTGAATTTTCGGTTGGTTGTTTATGGAACTAAAGCCGGGGGCTGTCAATCGCCAAACACAAAAGAGCGCCGAGATATCTTGACCCCGGCGCTCTCTGATTCACGTTTAATGATTCGACTAACAGAGACCTTCCCAGCAGAGATCAAGGTGCTTTTGCTCCATTCGTCGTGTTGCGTAGCTAACGGCTACGGCGAGAATGACTGCGACAGGGAGACCGACGACATTCGGGTCTACCCACTGCATGAGCCACAGCCACGAGCCTTTTGGTGCTGTAGCCACCAGAGTCACCTGCCCGGTCAGAGCCTTGCACAGCCCGATGGGAGCCGCTTCCTTCAGATGGACAAACAGCAGCCAGAACATGGATACCGCAAACCCGCCGACCATGGATATCTTGGCGGCAGTCTTGGTCATGCCTTTCCAGTACAGTCCAAGCAGATAAATAGGCAAAAACGATGCTGCACACAGGCCGAAAAAGAAGGCCGTGGCACGAGCAATGATACTTCCCGGAAGCAGCCATGCCCAGATGAGTGTGGCGATGACGGCAACCGTGACCCCAAGACGATTCAATTTCATGGAAGATCCGCCGTTACCGATCTTTACATGCTGCTCAAGAAAATCCCGGGACAGGGATGTGCCGCCCACATGATACTGTGAGCTCATGGTGGACATGGCCGCAGCAAACATGGCTACGAGGAAGAGTCCGGAAACCACCCCGGCATGATTTGTCGATATAGAGCGGAATGATCTTATCAAAGTTGCCGGCTGCCATGGCTATGGATATCTTTCCAAATTCCTTGAAGAAAACAACATTTGAAAGTGCACCCGTTACAAAGGCCACCCCGGTCATGAGCAGGATGAAGACACCGCCAATGGCAACAGCCCGGTTCAATTCGCGATCACTGGGAACCGTCATGTAACGAATGGCAAGCTGCGGCTGGGCCAGCACACCGATACCGACACCATAAATGATCGTGGTATAAATGGTTAGGCCGATAGGGGAGTCCATATGTGGCCCCGTTGTCCATCCGGTAAGTCCTCCCTTGAGCAGTTTGTCCGGCACAAGGTTGACCATATCTGTCAACGCCTGATGCGCTTCGGTCACGCCACCGAGCAGGGAATACGTCGTGACAATCAGAATAAGCATCATTCCAGCCATGATGGAGCCTTGAAATGCATCAGTATACATGACTGCCCTCAAACCGCCGGTAACGACGTAAAGAGCGACAAGGGCCGTCACAATCAGCAGCCACGCGCCATAACTGACGGCAGGGAAGGCCACTTCAAGCATTCTGCATATACCGATCAAGACTGCTGCGGCATAGACCGGAATAAATACGAAAATGACAACACCTGAAAATTGTTGGATGAATTTTGACTTATATCTTCTGCCGAGCAGCTCGGGGAAAGTGTGTGCATCAAGCGCCAGTCCCATACGACGGGTGCGTTTGCCGAAACAGACCATGGCAATGAACACACCGACAAAAATAGTAAGGAAGGTCAGCCAGAGCAGCGACATGCCGAACATTCCGGCAACACCGCCGAAGCCGATGATGGCTGAAGTCGAAACAAATGTTGCGCCATAGGACATGGCAAGAATGAATGGGTTCATCTGCCGTCCAGCAAGCATGTAATCAGTTGATTTTTTGGTTTTTTTCCATGCTTTATAGCCAAGGTAAAAGATAACAATTAAATAGATGAGTATTCCGAGGATTTTACCTTCCATTTATCCATCCCCCCTTGGATGATGACCGGAATCATCTCCTGCATCATTCCATTTCACAATTCCGTAAACGACGCACAGTACTGTTGCCCCGATACTCATCCAGAAAGCCAGAGCAATCTCCAGGCTACCGAATCCCAACATGACCTCTCTCCTTGGTCTGCGGACTGGGCGTATGGTCGGCGGATAAAACAAAAGGGCCGCCGGCTATACGCTGCGGCCCTTGTTATTGATGTGGTTCAACCTCTTTCAGTTATACACACACCCCAAGACCGCAGGCGCTTCTAAAAAAGCGAAAGCTAAAAAAGAAAAAGTAGCTAAAGCGGTTCTGGTTTGTGTTCATATAAACTCCACTATGCAGCTTTCAGCTTTATGTCAAGCTTGCATTCTTGGCTAACTCCTCCACAAAGCGCGCTACACCGCCATTTTTGGGAAGACGACATTCACACGATTATATGGTCATCCTTTAATAATAGGCAGACAACTCGACGTCTTATATTATGGACTTCTTGCAATTGAACAAAAATGAACACATGTACAAGAATGTTTTTTGCCTATAAAATCAAGCTTTTAAAAGTTTTCTTGACAGCTTGTAGCAGGATGTGCTTTCTTGTTTTCTCCAATAACGCTCAGGTTTTTACCTGAATTGTAAAAAAACGGAAAAGCCAACCTGTTCATTTTAGCAAAAAGATGACTTTTTTTGGCAACAAACTGAAAGAGGTAACCGTCTTGCTGTTCCAACCCGTCAATAAAAACTACCATGAGTTTTGCATTGACCGAGACAAAGACCTGTGCATCAACTGCAAGGTTTGCGTCCGACAGTGTTCCTACGAAGCCCATTACTGGGACGAAAATCGGCAGAAAGTCATGCATGACAACACCAAATGCATCGGCTGCCATCGCTGCGAAGCCCTTTGTCCCACAGCGGCCCTCAACATTCGCAAGAAACCTTCGGAGTTTAGGACAAACAGCCTATGGCGTCCTGTCTTCCTTCAAAACATATACAAACAGGCTGACACTGGTGGGGTACTCCTCGCCGGTATGGGATCGCCTGTTGACATTCCTGTTTACTGGGACCGTATGCTCCTTGACGCAAGTCAGGTCACAAACCCCTCCATCGACCCGCTTCGCGAGCCAATGGAACTCAAGACCTTCCTTGGAGCCAAGCCCAAGAAGGTCAACATCGTTACCGGCAAAAACGGCAAGCCGGAACTCAAGACAAAGCTGACGCCACAGCTTGAACTTGATATCCCCATCATGTTTGCAGCCATGAGCTTCGGTGCGATCAACTTCAATCTTCACCGCGCCATGGCACGTGCCGCGACTGCAACCGGAACGGCCTACAACACCGGTGAAGGCGGACTGCACAAGTCATTATACAAATATGGAAAGAACACGATTGTTCAGGTTGCTTCCGGCCGATTCGGCGTGCATCTCGATTATCTGAAAGCCGGAGCCGGCATTGAAATCAAGGTCGGGCAGGGCGCAAAGCCCGGTATCGGAGGCCATCTTCCCGGCGAAAAGATCAATGATAAGGTGTCTGAAACCCGCATGGTTCCCATTGGTTCCGATGCTATTTCTCCGGCACCGCATCATGATATCTACTCGATCGAGGACCTGCTTCAGCTCATTTACGCCCTGAAAGAGGCGTCTGAATACAAAGTGCCGATTTCCGTTAAGATTGCTGCGGTGCATAATGTCGCAGCCATTGCTTCCGGTATTGCACGGGCTGGCGCAGATATTATCACTGTGGACGGCATGCGTGGCGGCACAGGAGCGGCACCGGCCATGATCCGCGACAACGTGGGGATTCCCATTGAACTCGCTCTGGCCCAGGTTGACCAGCGACTGCGTGACGAAGGTATTCGCAACAACGTATCCGTTGTTGCGCTGGCGGCATCCGCTGCGCTGGTGACGTCATCAAGGCCATCGCACTGGGCGCGGACGCCGTATACATCGGCACCGCCACTCTGATTGCCGTTGGTTGTACGATCTGCGGACGATGCTACACAGGCAAATGTCCTTGGGGTATCGCTACCAACGATCCCAAGCTGTCCAAACGTCAGAATCCCGATATTGCAGCCAAGAAACTCACGAACCTGATTCGTGCATGGGGCCATGAAATCGAGGAAATGCTCGGCGGCATGGGACTCAACTCCATTGAAAGCCTGCGCGGCAATCGCGATAAACTGCGCGGCGTAGGCCTTTCAGACACTGAACTCGACATTCTCGGCATTAAACACGCCGGACGATAGACGGAGAACATCATGAAAAGAGTGTATCCGGATAAAAACTACTGTATCGGCTGCCATCTCTGTGAGTTGGCCTGCATTACCGCTCATTCAAAAAGCAAAGACCTGATTATCGCCTACCGCGAAGAGCGAGGCAAGGACGGCTTGTCCCCGTGCAAGAGAGTCTTTGAAAAGGGCGACACATGTGTTGCCATCAGTTGTCGGCATTGCGATGAGCCGTCCTGTGTGGCCGCATGTATTTCCGGAGGTCTGCATAAGGACCCGGAAACAGGCAGAACCGTCTACGACCGCAACAAGTGTGTTGGCTGCTGGTCCTGCCTGATGGCCTGTCCCTATGGGGCTATCAGACGGCATCCCACCGAAGGCAAGATCGTCAAATGTGATCTGTGCGATGGCAGGGAAGAGGGGCCAGCCTGTGTGGCAGCATGCCCGAACGCGGCTTTGAAATTCGAGGAACGGTAGGAGAGCTACTATGAAATATGTCATCATCGGCAATGGCGTTGCTTCCATCGGGGCTATCGAAGGGATTCGCAAGGTTGATACGGAAAATGAAATTCTTGTCATCGGCGCTGAAGACTCTCCTGCATACGGACGTCCGCTTATTTCCTACCTGCTCGCAGGAAAAATCGGTCCGGAGCGTTTAGCCCTTCGTCCGAAGGATTTTTATGGGAAAAGCAATGTCACTCTGAAACTCGGCACTCGTGTCGAATCAATCGACACCAAGGCCCAAACAGTTCAGACAAATAAAGGCGAGAGCATTGAATATGAAAACCTGCTCATCGCGACCGGAGGCATTCCGTTTACTCCTCCCATTCCCGGAAGCGAAGGAAAGGATGTCTATAACTTCACCAACCTTGAACACGCCCAGACCTTGATTTCCAAGGCCCGGAACATAAAGAGGGCGGTTGTCATCGGTGGCGGCCTGATTGGCCTGAAAGCCGGTGAATCCCTCTTTGATCGCGGTGTGGACGTGACTATTCTGGAACTGTCCCCCCGCATTCTCAGCCTTGCATTTGATGAAAATGCCGCCTCGCTGGCCGGAGGACGTCTAGCCGAGGTTGGCCTGAATGTCAGATGTGGTGTCACTGCCAAAGAGATTCAGCGAGATGCGGACGGTGAACTGAAAGGTGTTCATCTTACAGATGGAGATTTTCTTCAGACCGACGTGGTCGTTATCGCGATTGGAGTCATTCCCAATTACAATCTCGCCAAGGAATCCGACATTGCAGTTGATCGCGGCATCAAGGTTGACGACCACATGCGGACCAGCGCAAAGGGCGTATTCGCCGCAGGTGATGTGGCTCAGGCCAAGGACCTGCTTTTCGGTGATGACCGCGTGATTCCGATCTGGACCAACGCCTATAATCAGGGATTCTGTGCAGGTAAAAACATGACGGGTACTGATATCGAGTTCAAAGGTAGTCTCGCCATGAACTCAATCAGTTTCTACGGCCTGCCCACCATATCTGTCGGAACGGTTAACCCGCCGAAAGACGATAGCTCATATGAAGTAGCTGTCCATCTGGACGAAAAAGAAGAAAAGCTACCGCAAATTGGTATTCCAGAATGACCATTTGGTCGGGTATGTCCTTGTCGGAGACATTGATATGGCAGGCATGTACACCGCGTTTGTCAAATTCCAGATGGCTGTGCCTGAAGATGCCAAAAAACAGATAATGGCAGGGGAGCCGGACGTACTTATGTGGCCCGACGATTTCTTCAAGGAAACGTGGAACCCCGGCTGGGAAGAAGCGGACTAAGAGAGTAATAAATGAAAGCACCAGAAAGATATTACGATTTCCAAAAGGATATATCCGGCTGCGGCATATTCGGCGTTATTCACAAGAAGCGCGGCCTGATTCCGGGTGAAATGCCCATATCGGCCATGGCCTGCATGCATGATCGAGGCAACGGCCTCGGCGGTGGTTTTGCCGCGTACGGCATCTACCCTGATCACGCGGACCAATACTGCTTCCATATGATGTGTGATGATGACAGCGCCATCGAAAACTCGGAAAAAATGCTCCGGGCTTACTTTGACCTGCATTTCTTCGAACCGATCCCGACCCGAAGAACGCCTGCCATCCCCAATCCGCCGATGTTCAACCGCTATTTCGTGACCGTTCCGGAAAAACCGGTCAACGAATTCGCGGAACTGGCTGAAGAAGATTACATCGTTGCCGTGGTCATGAAGATCAACACGACCATCCCCGGCGCATTCGTCGTTTCAAGCGGCAAAAACATGGGCGCTTTCAAAGGCGTCGGATTTCCTGAAGATATCGCCGACTTTTTCCGACTGGAAGAATACAAGGCATACATCTGGACCGGCCACAACCGTTTCCCGACAAATACTCCGGGCTGGTGGGGAGGAGCACATCCGTTCACCATCCTGAACTGGTCCATCGTCCATAACGGCGAAATATCCTCTTACGGAATCAACCGCCGTTACCTGTGTGAGCATGATTATCTTTGCACCATGATGACCGATACGGAAGTCGTGGCCTACGAACTCGACATGCTCATTCGCAAACACGGCTTGTCGTGGGAAATGGCAGCCAAGTGTTTTGCGCCGCCTTTCTGGGATGAGATTGAAAAAATGAATCCCGAGAACAAGGAACTGTATACCACTTTGCGCGCAACCTACGGCCCGGGCATGCTCAACGGCCCATTTGCCATTCTCGTGGCGGACAACACCCGTCTCATGGGCCTGAATGACCGAATCAAGCTCAGGCCGCTTCTCGTTGCCGAAAAGATGACATGATCTTCATGTCGAGCGAAGAATCAGCAGTGCGCGAAGTCTGCCCCGAACTGGACAGAGTGTGGATGCCCAAGGCGGGCGAACCCGTTATCGTGGATCTGGAGGATTAGCATGACGGCCAAGAGAAAGAAAAAGACCCTCACTGCAAAGGGTACATATTACAAGCAATTCAATGAAAAAATACGCGCACTCGTCAAGGAGGGCGTTACGGATTTTGTTATCAAGGAATGCAACGGACAGCGTTATATAGCCACCGCTCTTGAAGGTAATCTTCGTTTTGATGTCCACGGCGTTCCGGGACAGGATCTTGCAGCATTCATGCGCGGACCGTATGTTCGTATTCATAACAATGCACAGGATGGCGTGGGTAACACCATGGACGAAGGGCGTATTGTTATTGAAGGGCTTGCTGGTGACGTTATCGGGTACGCCATGCGCGGAGGCGAGATATTCATTCAGGGAGACGTCGGTTATCGTGTCGGAATTCATATGAAAGCCTATCTCGATCACCAGCCGAAAATTGTCATTGGCGGCAAAGCAGGGGACTTCCTCGGTGAGTATATGGCTGGCGGAATTATTTTGCTCTTGGGTATGTTTTCTGGTAAGCCTGATGCGCCTGTTGCGGGACGAAGTCTCGGAACAGGAATGCACGGCGGCGTCATCTATGTACGCGGCGAGGTGCCGGAAGGTCAATTGGGACCGGGGTTGCATGCTCAACCCTGCGATTCCGAGGACCTGAAGGTCATTGAAGAACTCGCCAAGGATTACGCCAATGAATTGAAGCTGGACAGCAAGGAAATAATGAGCGAGAACTTCGTGAAAATTCGTCCGTTTTCGCATCGCCCGTACGCTAACCTGTACGTGCCCTGCTAGTAGCTTTAGGACGACTGAAATTCATAACCTGTTTGGGAGGAACCCATGTTCTTCGAATCCGTAGCCTACGCAATGGCTCCGCCCGCCGGTGGCGGTGAAGCCGGTGGCGCGGCCGGCTTACTCGGCGGCCCGCTTCCGATGCTGGTCCTGATGTTTGCCATTTTTTACTTCCTTCTCATCCGCCCGCAGCAGAAGAAGCAAAAGCAGCACAAAGCCATGCTGGATGCCCTGGCCAAGGGTGACAAAGTGTGGACCAACGGCGGCATCCGCGGCACCATCGTCGACATTGACGAGGACACTCTCACTGTTGAGATCGCCGAGGGCGTTAACGTAGTTATCAAGCGCGGTTTCGTCGCCGACAAAGACGGCGTTCCCGTAGCAGACACCAAAAAGAAGAAGTAGGCTTGACAGCCTGGAATTAGGACTTCTATGCGGACCGGACCACGCATGAATGTGGCCCGGTCCGTTCTTGTGTTTAAAAAAGGCAGTTAATTCCGGCTGTAACTTGTTGTATTAAGGGAGTTTTCATGCAGAGTCTGCGCTGGAGAATCATCACCACCCTTGTAGTCCTGGCTCTTGGATTGGCATACATGCTGCCATCCATTCCCGGCGTCGAAGGGTCTGTGCTCGGTAAGTTTTTACCAGGCAAATCCGTCAATCTCGGCCTTGATCTGAAAGGCGGTATCCATCTGACGCTGGGCGTCGATATGGACACTGCCATGCAGAACAATCTGGCCCGCCTCGGCGACGACCTCAAGGCCGCCGCCCGTGACGAAAATATTTTTGCTCTTCGCCCCAACGTGCTGTCTGATACACGCGTGAGATCACTCTCCTCAAGAGTGATCAGAAAGAGGCTTTTGAAAAAGTCATTGATCAGTATACATCATTTACAGTCGAGGCGACTGAAGCGATGGACGGCGGAAAAGTCAAATACTTCCTCGCTGTACCTCCTCAGTACAGAGATGAGATGACCAAACTGACAATGGATCAGGCCATCAAAACCATCCGAAACCGTATTGATCAGTTCGGTGTGGCTGAACCGGATATCCGCAAACAGCAGGGCAATCGCATTCAGGTGCAGCTGCCCGGACTTCAGGATCCCGAGCGTGCCATTAAAATCATCGGACAGACCGCGCATCTCGAATTCAAGATGGTGGATGACACCGCTGATATCGAAAAGGCCGTCAAGGGCATTCTCGCCCCCGGTCGCGAACTGTCCGTTCTCATGACCAAGATGGCTGACGGTTCCTACGGAGAATCTCCGATAGTCCTCAAGAAGGATGCAGTGCTGACCGGTGAATACATCACCGACGCCAAAGTTCTGCTTGATTCCTGGAACCAGCCGTATGTTTCAATCACATTCAATTCCCGCGGTGGTTCGATCTTTGCGAACCTCACTGGCGAAAATGTGAGTAAACGCATGGCCATCGTACTTGACGGCAAAGTATACTCAGCCCCGGTCATTCAGGAAAAGATCGGCGGCGGACGCGCTCCATTACAGGCAACTTCACCAAGGAAGAAGCCCGTGATCTGGCCGTTGTTCTTCGAGCCGGTTCACTGCCCGCTCCTGTCGTCATTCTGGAACAGCGCACCGTAGGCCCGTCCCTCGGGCAGGAATCCATTGACAACGGCATCATGTCCGCTGTCATCGGCATGGCGCTCGTGCTTGTGTTCATGCTCATCTATTATGGTTTCGCAGGCTTTGTGGCAGACGTTGTTCTCTGTCTGAATATCATGCTTATCCTCGGTGGCTTGGCCGCGTTCGGCGCGACCCTGACCCTGCCGGGTATCGCAGGTATTATCCTGACTATCGGCATGGCTGTTGACGCAAACGTCATCATCTTCGAGCGTATCCGCGAGACTCAGGCGAGGGTTGTCGGCCCGTGCTGCTGTTGAAGAAGGATACAGCCGTGCCACACTGACCATTCTCGACGCCAACGTGACCACGGTCATCGCGGCCATTATCCTCTACCAGTTCGGTACCGGGCCGATCCGAGGCTTTGCAGTCACCTTGACTCTCGGCATCATCACCTCGATGTTCACGGCCATCTTCGTGTCGCGCATCCTGTTCGACCTGTACAATAAAAGCCGCTCCGAAAGCGCCAAGCTGAGCATCTAAGGGGACGATCATGGGACTTCAGTTAATCAAACCCGATACTAAAATCGACTTCATCGGTTTCAGAAAGATCGCCTTCATTGTTTCGGCGATCATCATTCTGGCCGGTGTGGCCTCCCTTGCCATCAAGGGCGGCCCTCAATACGGCATCGACTTTGCGGGCGGCATGATCGTTCAGGTCAAAGTCGATAAGGACACCGACGTCAAGGAGCTTAAAAGCGCCATGAAGGGCGCAGAGCTCCCCGGTCTGGTAGTTCAGACCCTGGGCATGGAAGGAGACCACGAATACCTGATTCGCACCTCCAGTTCGGACATTTCCTCACAGGAAGTTCGAGACAAGGTGACCAAGGCATTCTCCACTAATCTCGACGGTGCTCATTTTGAGATACAACGTCTTGAAATGGTCGGTCCGAAGGTCGGTGCGGATTTGCGCACAAAAGCTCTTGAGGCTCTGTTCTACGCAGTTCTCATCATTGCTGTGTATATCTCCGGCCGCTTTGAACAGCGCTGGACAGTCGCTGCCATCATGGCTGCGGCTCTCGGCGGCTCCATTTATGCACTCGGCATGCTCGGCCTCGACATGGGCTGGCTGACGATTCTGGCACTGACGATCACTGTAGGACTGTGCTGGTATCTCAAACTCAATTATGCGCTTGGGGCCGTTGCTGCATTGATTCATGACGTGACGATTACCGTGGGCATATTCTCGATTCTGGGAAAAGAATTCGACCTGACCATCATCGCCGCGCTCCTGACCATCATCGGTTACTCGCTCAACGATACCATCATTGTCTTTGACCGTATCCGTGAAAACACCATAGCTCAGAAGGTAACGATACCTTTGCTGAGGTTATCAACCGAAGCATCAACCAAACGCTTTCCCGTACGATCATGACTTCACTGACCACCTTGCTGGTTGTAATGTGTCTGTTCGTACTCGGCGGCAGCGTCATTCATGACTTCGCCCTTGCACTGCTTATCGGCATCGGTGTTGGTACATACTCCTCCATCTTTGTCGCCAGCCCGATCCTTATGGGATTCGGCCCAGGCTCTATTGCAGAGAAGGAAGCAGAAGCATAATTACGCTTCATTCTGAAAAACAAAAGGGAAGGGCCTAGCGGTCCTTCCCTTTTTTGTTAATGAACGGAGAATATCTCTAACGGAGAAAACGCATGGTTCACCCGATATACAGGCTTGGCTTATCGTTCATTATCATATTTCTGTTCACAGCAGGTTGTACAGCACGTCCTGTTCAGCCTGTTCTTGTCAATATTCAGCAAGCACGTGCAGCGGTTGAAGCTTACCACGCAAACGGTCAGTACCTCCATGACATCAAAGTCATCATCAACGACCTGAGAAAACATATTGAAGAAACCTTGGCTTCAGACAAATACACCAAGCCTGCAATTGTTTTTGACATAGATGAAACGCTTCTGAGCAACTATCAGGCAGAAAAGGAAATGGGTTTCAACTTCAGTCCACGCTACTGGCGATACTGGGTAAATATGTCAAAAGCACCGGCAATTGAGCCTGTCAAAATTCTTTACGACTTTGCAGTCAGCAAAGAACTTACTGTTTTTATCATTACCGGCCGCAAGGTGTCAGTGCGGCAACAGACGGTCAGGAACCTCAAGCAAGAAGGATATTCTCATTGGACCAATCTGTTTTTCCGGGAAAAATGGGATGAAAAGAAAACGGCTCAACAATACAAAACCGCAATTCGCAAACAACTCAGCGAACAGGATAAATATCAAATCATCGCCAATATAGGTGATCAGGAAAGCGATTTGGCCGGAGGGTATGCGGTGCGTACATTCAAGCTTCCCAATTACATGTATATCATTCACTAGAAAGCAATTACGCCCACAAATAAAAAGGCCCTTCCGACAGACTGTCAGAAGGGCCTGAACGTTCCAGATGTAAGGAACTAGTCGAGCTGGCTCATCAAGTATTCCTTGATAGCGTCGATGGACTGTTCGCCGTCGAGTTCAATGAACTTGAACCCGCCGTCTTTCATGTTCTTGTAGAAGTTACAGGCAGCCATGGTGCCAGTTTCTTCATCGTAGTAGATGTTGTGACGGACGTCGATTGCGCCTTCGTCCTGGTCGTCATCACGAGCGGAGAGGGCTCCACCGCAGACGCGGCACTTGTCGCCATCGGGAGCGATGACCGGAATGCCGACGTTGTTGGGGTGATTGGGATTGTTTTCACAGAGACGACGGCCCATGATGCGACCCTTGGCGATTTCGCGGGGCAGCTTGATCTCGATAACGTAGTCGAGTTTCACACCGTCTTTCTGCAGGGCTTCCCAAAGCTTTTCACCCTGTACCAGGGAACGCGGGAAACCGTCGAGCAGCCAACCGTTGGTAGAGCTGGCAAGTACGTCGAGAACCATGGGAATGGTGATATCATCAGGAACGAGTTCGCCCTTGTTGATGTATTCCTTGGCTTTCATGCCGAGTTCGGTGCCGCCGCCGATGTGCTTGCGGAAGATGGCGCCGGATTCGATATGATCCAGACCGTATTTGTCCTTGGCCAGAGTGCCCTGAGTGCCTTTACCGGAGCCGTTGGGCCCGAAAATCAGAATATTCATACAAACTCCTCCTGATGAATAAGTGAGATGTCTTTGGACACCTCAGCACATTGTGCAAAAGATCACATGCTCTTATACCGCGCATCAGAGGAAGTCAATCCTTGGTGGCGAAAACCACACCCGAAGTAGTGATTGTTGCTGTTTTTTTGCCCGGAAACTGGAATACCGCACCAAACCGTTGTTCCAGCCATGCCGCATCAAGTTTGAAGAGTGTATCAGCCAAAGCCTGCCCGCCGCTCAAGGTGCTTAAAGCGGCCTTATAGAGACGTAATCGCTCGGCCTGATGTGTTGAGTTCAATCGATCAGCAGAAACAACCTCGCTCACTCCTGAGGTTTTTTCCGTCCAATACTCCTGATCGATTTTTCCAATTTTCCATAGACGGGCAAGTGATTCGGAAAAGTGTGGGTTTTCTTTTAGCAAGAGAGGAAGAATGTCATGCCTGATTCTGTTGCGTGTCCATGCCGGGTCGGCATTTGTCGCGTCTTCTCGCCAGCCTATTTCGAGTGCTGTCAGAAATTCTATCAGTTGTGACTTCGGAACAAGAAGAAAGGGGCGCATTAAATGACGATTCTTATCAATCCCCGGCATTCCGGACAGCCCAGGCCAGCCAGTTCCACGGATAAGACGCATGAGGATGTCCTCTGAAAGATCGCCAAGGTGATGACCTAAAGCGACGATGTCAGCGCCATGCAGTTCTCGAACTTCCTCAAAAAGTCATAACGGGCATCGCGGCCTGCCTCTTCAAGTCCGATACCGGCATTTTGAGCCATTGATCGGACATCAACAGAACGGAATGAACAGGGGATGGAAAGCAGATCGCACACAGCCTTGACCCAATCAGCATCATCAGCTGCTTCCGGCCTAAGCTGATGATTCAGGTGTGCACAGATTACCTGTCCCCGATTCTTTTGTGCAAGATAATGAAGAACCAACAGAAGGGCGGTTGAATCAACACCGCCGGACACTCCCACAATGATTGTTTTCCCTGTCAGGTCTAATCCAAGATCATCTCGAATGAACTTTTCGACATGCAGACAGAAGTGCGCCCATTTGGGAGGCACATCCTGAATAGTTGCGGGGATATCAGACAGTGTTTTCGTCATATTAGACGGAAATCTCGAGCTCCTCGATGAACTGGTCAAGATACTCGATCATGTGTTTGCGCTGTTCCGGGGTAGCATAACATACACAGGAACACCGAATCTTGTTTCTGCCGCGAACAAGGAGTTCCAAACGGACAGAATGCTCTTCAACGCCTTTGACGGTTTCCAACGCCATGAAATACGGACCGCATTCATCCATGTGATCTATCTGCTCCTGCTGCAGAAGCTTCTCCGGCAACGGCAGGTAGTAGATGCCTTCAAGCGGGCCATTCAGCTTCAATTCGTTCAGAGCATTAGTGATTTTCTCATAGGCATCGTCATAGAGATCTTCTATCAAATATGTTCGCATTTACTGTTCCTTGTTTTTGGAAGCATCAATAAGCTGCTCAATGTCTTCTGTCGTGCAGGTGCCGACCTTGCGGTCAAGATGAGCTGTATCCGGTACTTTTTCATCATCAAGATTAAACATGCGGCGAGCCAGATCGATAAAGCGCTCGGCAGAACCTTCTTCCTGAGTTCGACGCTTCAGGAAACAGATCGGTTCATGCAAGGACTTGCGCCCGACAGAAAGAACAAGCGTCTCAAGAGCCTTGCGCGTCTTTTCGTCGACCGGACCTATTTTCTTCAATGTTTTTGTCAATTCACGGAAGGCTATTTCTTCACTTCTATCGACGAGATCGACAATCGTCGGCTGCAATTCAAGCGATTTGAGCCAATTCCCGAACGTCACGGTTTCACTCTCGACAACCATGCGGGCCTTGGCGGCTTCTTCCTGACGTTGAGCCATATTGTCTTCGACAACCTCTTTCAGATCATCGATGTCATACAGGTAAATATTGTCCAGATTATTTACATCCGGATCGATATCGCGGGGAACCGCAATATCAATGAAAAACATCGGCTTATTTTTCCGCTTTTTCAAGACGCTCTTGACATCTTTTGCCTTGATGACGGCAACGGGAGAGCCGGTGGAACTAATGACAATATCCACCTCGTGCAGCCTGTCAGCCATATTCTCAATCTGTATGGCCTCGCCCCCAAGGCTTTCGCTCAATTCACGTGCCCTGGAAAGCGTTCTGTTGGCTATAATGATGTCCTGAACGCCATTCTGCAAAAGATGTGTCGCGGCCAATTCAGCCATTTCTCCGGCTCCGACAAGCATTGCACGCGTGCCATCAAGAGCACCGAAAATCTTTTTGCCAATTCGACAGCTGCAAAGCTGATGGAAACAGCACTCGAAGCGATAGCCGTTTCAGTCCGTACCCGCTTGGCAACAGAAAAGGATTTGTGCAACAGACGATTGACGATTGTTTTAGCCGTTCCGCGATCTACAGCCGTCCGATATGCATCCTTGAGCTGCCCGAGAATCTGAGGTTCGCCCATAACCATGGAATCGAGACTGCATGCAACGGTAAACAAGTGCTCAACCGCTTCAAGATCGGTATATTGGTAGATGTTGTCCACCAGCAATTCAGCGGAACCACCACAGATACCGGCCCAATACTGAAGGATGGAATCCAGCGCCTCACGCTCTGGTACACGCTTGGACACAGCGACAATCTCCACCCGATTACAGGTGGAGAGGGCCATACACTCCCTAACGGGACAGTGTGCCATCAGCCCTTTTTCGAAGTTCTCCACATCGGTCAAAGCAAACTTTTCGCGTACTTCGACTCCTGCGGTCCTGTGATTCAGGCCTATAAGAATTATTGTTCTATTCATGGCAGAGCTTGAAAGTAATCGTATGATGAATAAGAGAAATGCACATACCTGCAAACACCCATATGGCAAGGATGGCGGGTTTACGCCCACGCCAGCCAAGCACCATTCGCTGATGAAACAGAAATGCAAACAGAAACCAGACAGCGAAAGAACCAATCTTCATGACATCCCAGGCAAACTGTTTGTCAGGAGCTATCCAGTACCAGAAAAAAGTTGAAAACAAACCAAGCGTATACAGCGGAAAGCCAAACATGACAGCCCATCTGTTCACGGTGTCAAACTTGTCCAGCGAAGGGACATCTTTGCCCATACTTGTAAGTCCGGCCTTGGTTTTCAATTTACGGTTGTAATGAATAAAGGCTACCCCCGAACCGAAAGCCATTATCAGCACGCCCAGAGTCAAAACCAGACTGCCTATATGCAGGCCGAAGAAAAGGGCGGTCAGTTCCGGCGGCATGATGACCCTGATGCCACCAAGAGCCAACGAAGAAACAAAAAGAAGCAAGGCAAGCGGAAGGGCGGTGATGGCCAGAAATTCAAGGCGCAGTCTCCACCAAAGAAAGAAATAAACCGCCATCACGCACCAAGCGAGAATGTTGAAATAAAACGTACCCGCGTACAGCGCTGCGGTATCCCGCAACAATACCATAGAAAGGTCCACTGTATTCAGCGTGAACCCGGTTACGGCAAGCAGGATGGCTGTCTTTTTTCAGACGGTCATTGTCCGTACCGACACCTGTCAGGAAAAGCAGGGTACCGAGCGCATATAATGCGATGATGAAAATATGAAGAACTTCAAACAAGCCCATCTAACAGCTCCGAAATGTTGGCGTGCAACGGTTGGGGCAAAGAGTCTTTAAGAATTTCCCGGCAGACGTCAAGTTTTTGCTCTTTTATCGCCGACAAAAGGTCCGAATTGACCAATGCCCTGAATACAGCAGTGTTTTCCTTCGTTTCAAGCCCAAGCTCAAGCATCAAAGGCCGAATCCGGCCCATTACCGTCAGCAAAACGGCATATTCATCGCCAAAATATTCCTGCAATTCACGACGAATACGCTTAGTCATGGCAGGACTCTGGCCTGCAGTGGAAATAGCAACAGTCAAATCCCCACGCTTCACGGTTGCCGGAACAATGAAACTGCACTCTTCCGGCAGGTCAGCAATGTTACACAGTATACCCCGTTCATCACACAACTGGCTGATGCGAAGGTTGACATCTTCGCTGGAAGTGCAGGCAATGACAAGAAATTTTCCGTTCAGATCACTGTCCTTAAATTCCCGGCAAAAAAGTCGACATTTTCAAGTTCCAATGTCATGCCCATTTCCGTCGGAGCAGGCTGTGTGTCGATACCGTCACATGTCCAGCCCCGGAATCTATCAGAGACTGAATTTTTCGTCTGCCGACTTCACCTGCACCGATAACGAGACAGGCCTTTCTGTCCAAGTTTACGAAGATTGGATAATATCGCATGTGCCTTGATAACCAATGGTGTCACACATGTAAAACGGGAATTGCCCGGTTCTTGCAATATCTGCCCGAATTACGATAAGAATTTGACGTTGGACATACGATGAAACACTACCTAGTCATACAATTGGCCCGTTTCGGGGACCTTCTTCAGACCAAACGACTTCTGACCACACTTTGTGCCGAAAAAGAAGCGTCAGTCCATCTTTGCGTGGACAACTCTCTTAAGTCATTGGCAGAATTGGTTTATCCAAACGTCACAGTTCACTCCATCACAGCCCACGGGACTGGTTTGGACAGAGCAGAAGCAATACAGGCCATGCTTTCTGGTAACAGCAAGACCTCAGTACATTAAAAACGTTCAATTTTGAAAAGGTATACAATCTCAATTTTTCAGGCCTCAATTTTCGAATGGCCTCCCTGTTCAATCCTGAACAGGTTGAAGGATATGCATGGCATAACGGACAGGAAATCATCGGCCTCTGGCCCACAATGGCCATGAGATGGGCCAACCGTCGACGTATCGCCGTCAATCTCGTTGATTTCTGGGGTGGATATCGAAAGGACATGATTGCCCCAGAAGAAGTCAACCCCTCGGCCACACCAAATGGCGGGGGTATAGGTGTCGTTCTTGCGGGACGCGAATCCCGCCGATCTCTGCCTGTCGAAGTATTATCCATAATCACTGCAACACTTGCTCAGACTGAAAAAGCACACAAAATTTCATTGCTCGGCGCTCCTTCCGAACAGGCAGCGGGACAGGCGTTACTAAAAAGCCTTCCATTATCAGTTCAAAACAAAACGACCAATTTGGCCGGAAAAACCAATTGGGAAAATCTGGTTGAAATCGTGGATTCACTGGATGTCCTTTTGACTCCAGACACTGGCACAATGCACCTTGCAGCCCATCTCGGCACTCCGGTTACCGGCTTTTTTCTTTCTTCCGCCTGGTGTTTTGAAACCGGTCCGTACGGCTTGGGTCATACTGTATACCAAGCAGTTACCGACTGCCTGCCATGTCTTGAAACAACCCCTTGCTGTTTCGATACAAAGTGTCTCAACCCCTTTGCCGATTCAAGATTTCTCCGCTTTCTCGCCACTCAAAAAGAAGAGCATCTACCAAACGACATGACTGCATTCAAATCTGAATTTGATGAACTAGGTCAAATATATATCCCAACGGCAGGCAACGATCCGGACACCTTGTCACGAAACAAATTCAGAGAATTCATCATGCAGTATCTTACGGGGAAGGGCGGAAAACATCTGATCTGGACGAACTGTTCGCACAAGAAATTTACCGGGAAAAAGACTGGATAACCAACACTGTACCAAGTGCAACCCTTGGATTATAATATGGAAAAACTTCGCATACTTGTTGTTTTGCCCCTCTATGGCGGATCGCTTCCCATCGGAAGATACGTTGCATCTGCACTGCGAGAAGAAGGACATCTTGTCGAGATATTTGAGTCGCCGGAATTCAATTCAGCCTATAATTCGCTGAAAAATCTGAAAGTCACTGCCGACAGACTCGATTATCTCCAAAACTCCTTCCTCAATGTTGTCAGCCAGTCCGTGCTCGCCAAGGTGGAAACATTTGAACCGGATATGGTGCTTGCCATGGCGCAGGCTCCACTCAACCATCAGGCTCTCAAACGACTCCGTCGTGACGGCGTGACTACGGCTATGTGGTTTGTCGAAGATTTTCGACTATTTACCTACTGGAAATCCTTTGCTCCATTTTATGATATTTTTGCAGTTATCCAAAAAGAACCGTTCCTTTCCGAGTTGGCTGAAATAGGCCAGCCCAACGGACTGTATCTTCCTCTTGCTGCCGATCAAAATTTTCATAAACCATTGGATCTTACATCTATAGAAAAGCGAAAATTCGGCTCTGATATTTCCTTCATGGGCGCAGGGTATGCGAATCGTCGTGTAGCATTCAGGGAACTGGTCACCCATGATTTCAAGATATGGGGTACAGAGTGGGACGATGACCACGTTCTCGAACGACTGGTTCAAATGAAGGGTGCTCGCGTCTCTCCAGAAGAATGTGTCAAAATATTCAATGCAACAAAGATCAACCTGAACCTGCATTCAAGTGTTCAGGCAAAAGAACTGGTTACATTCGGGGACTTTATCAATCCGAGGACATTCGAATTGGCAGCCTGCGGTTCTTTTCAGCTTGTGGACAAGCGTACCCTTTTGATGGAGCTTTGAGGATGATGAACTGGCCACATTCAGTCGATCGAAGAACTCCTTGAAAAATTGATTATTATCTCAATAATCCGGAAGAATGTAAGACCTTCATTCAAAAGGGTAGAGAACGGGTCTTAAAAGACCACACATATACAGCCCGTATGCGTACACTCATTGATTTCACGGCCTCACGCATAAAAGACTGGCCTCGTCCCAGAAATCAGACATCAGACTTTATCAACGAGTTGCCTGTCGAACTACAGCAACAGATACGTGACCTACTTGGTCGACTCAGCCTGCCGGAAAACGTTTCTTTTGAAGATCTGGTGTGGGCTGTCAGGCAGCAGCAGGGAGTTTTATCCGAATTGGATACAGCCATACTCTTTTTGGATGAATGGCAAAAAATGTATAAAAAAGCGCTCCTGAAAAAGTTAAAGTGACACATTACAATAAAGAAGGCCTCAACTTATTAAGTTGAGGCCTTCTTTATTAAATCAGCTAGTTATATATCTTTTCTAAAATGTCGCAACCAGGCTAGAAGCTTTGCTTCCTCACCCTGAGTCTTGGGATGATAAAACTTACGTCCACTTAATTCATTGGGCAAATAATCCTGATCGGCCCAGGATTTTGGAAAATTGTGAGGATACAGATAGCCTCGCCCATACCCCCATTCCCGCTGTAATGAAGAAGTGGCGTTTCGCAGATGAAGCGGAACAGGATGCGGTCCGTTTTCTCGCACTTCCTTCTGGGCAGTACGGTATGCGGCATAAGTACTATTGCTCTTGGGAGCCAGAGCCAGATACACCGCGGTCTGAGCCATGGGAATGAATCCTTCGGGCATGCCTATGGCTTCAATGGCCTGATGACAGGAAACGGCTTGGGAAAGAGCCTGCGGATCACCAAGTCCGATATCTTCAGACGCCGAAATAATCAGTCTGCGCGTGATGAAACGCGGGTCTTCTCCACCTTCAATCAGGCAGGCGAGATAATATAAAGCGGCATCAGGATCGCTTCCCCGAATGGATTTAATAAGAGCAGATACCAACTCGTAATGCGAATCCCCATCACGGTCACCTCGAACGACAATTTCCGGTAATGACTCCTTCAGGTTCTCCGGTGACCGCTGTTCCTTTGGGAGCTCTGCGGTATACTCAAGCAAATTCAGCAAGGTACGGGCATCACCACCTGCCATTGCCGCTAACAGCTTCCTGCTTTCCTCTTCCAGATCGAGCGAAAGCTCTTCCGCACCGCGCTGTGCAACCTGAACCAGCTCTTCACGACTCAACGTACGCAATCTGAGGACATGCAGCCGGGAAAGCAACTGGCGGGTCACGCTGAAAGATGGATTTTCCGTTGTTGTTGCAAGAAGAGTTATCTCCCCTGATTCCAAAATAGGCAGAAAAAAATCCTGCTGTGCCTTGGAAAAACGGTGCAACTCATCAAGAATCAAAATATCATGCCCCGGCATCTTCTTGCGAAGGGCGGTCAATCCGGCTTCAGGAGCGCTGACACGGAGACTTTTCTTGCCGGTCAACTTCGCAAGAAGCATGGCAAGCGTTGATTTACCGCAACCGGGAGGCCCGAACAACAGCAGGCTCGGCAGCCGCTTGGATTTGATAAAGGCTTCTATTCGATTTCGAATATGTCCCTGACCGACAAAATCATCGAGATTTCGCGGCCTGATTCGGTCAGCAAGAGGCTGGGTATCTTCTATTTGTAATTTCATTTCTTTTCCTGTCGGGCGCAGTGTGCAAGGCTCAGACAATAGCTCGCAGCTGTTTCCCATCGCAAAATGCTTTCTCCGAGAGTGACAGGTCGGCAGTCTGCATCAATAAGCTTTTGCGCCTCTCTCTGCTCCAAACCGCCTTCCGGCCCGATTATGACAAGACTTTTACCATTACTCAAAGACGCTGGAGAAAGCGGCACTGTTGCCTTATCAGATTCCCAAGCCAGAAAGCATTGGTCAAATTCACTTGTGAATTCAACTAATTCATCCAATCCATTTGTCAGAACCCTGATATTTGGAAGATGAGGATTTCCACACTGTTTGGCAGCCTGCAAACATTTTTCATTCCATGCATCCTTGGAATCTGACGGCAAGCTTCCCTGACTGCGGTGCGCCTTCCAAAAGGCGACTCCAAGACCTTTCAATTCAACAAGTTTTTCAAAAAATAGTTTCGCCGTTTGGATTTTCCCCACCCGATCGCCAGTGTTACTCCCGATGAAGGCAATGAATGACTGGACAGTTCGAGCGCTTCCAGAACCGCCTTCCTTTTGGAAACACTTTCAACCCGGAAAAGGCCATCGTTGCCCTGACCGTCAAACAAACGAACCGTCTGATCCTTGTCGGTGCGCAGGACTGTCAGCATATGACGCGCCTCTGTTCCATCAAGAAGGACAGATTCACCGGGTACGGCAGGCCATTTATCCGGAGAAAGGAAAAAAGTATTGAGTCGCGCCATCAGGTTCTATCCTCAAAAAAAGAAGGCCGGGAGCGAACTCCCGGCCCTTCGCTGTTAGAGTTCTTTTTCTATCAGATCTTCGTAGGACTCACGTTTTCGCGCCACAATGACCTTGTCGCCATCAACAATCAATTCGCATGCACGCGGCCTCGAATTGTAATTGGATGCCATGGTAAATCCATAGGCGCCGGCAGAAAATACTGCCAGCAGTTCGCCTTCCTCAATACCGGGAAGTTCCCGATCGCGAGCAAGGAAGTCAGTGGATTCACAAATGGGTCCGACAACATCATATTCCTGATTGTCACGTCCGCGCTGTTCCACCTCATCAATACGATGATAGGAGCTGTACAGACTTGGACGAATCAGATCGTTCATTGCCGCATCGACAATCAGGAAGTTCTTGGACGGGTTGGACTTGGTGTAGACAACCTCGGTCACCATAATGCCCGCATTACCCGCAATAACCCGGCCGGTTCGAGAATAACCGTCAACGGAACATCGGCGAGCTTGTTCATGAGTGCCTTGCCGAATTCGGAGGGGTGGGGCGGTTCTTCTTCCTCATAAGGAATACCGAGTCCGCCACCGAGATCGAGATATTTGATTTCGATGCCCAATCCCTTAAGCTTCTCATAAAAATTCAAGAGCTTCTCAAGAGCCTCAAGAAATGGTTCAATGCTTGTAAGCTGAGAACCGATATGACAATCCATGCCAATCGGCTCGACATTTTCCAGTTCCGCGGCAAGCTTGTACGCCTCAAGGGAACTGTCAATGTCCAAACCAAACTTATTCTTCTTCATGCCGGTGGAAATATAAGGATGGGTCTGTGGGTCGACATCCGGATTGATACGGAAGCTGACTCGCGCAACCAGTCCCATTTCCTTTGCAACTTCGTCTATCCTGCGAAGTTCGGCAACTGATTCGACATTGAACATCAGGATACCGGCAGTAAGGGCTTCCTTGATCTCGGAAGACCGCTTTCCTACACCGGAATATACGATTTCTCCGGAGCAACGCCTGCTTTAAGGGCGCGATATAACTCTCCACCGGATACGATATCCATTCCCGCGCCTTCTTCTGCGAGCATTTTCAGTACGGAAAGGTTGGAATTTGCTTTGACCGAATAACAGGTCAAATGATCCAAACCGGAAAATGCGGAATCAAACGCCTTGAAATGGCGTCTGAACGTAGCCGCGGAATAAACATACAATGGGGTGCCGAACTTCTCGGCAAGATCTGTGACGTTCGCCTCTTCAGCGAAAAGCTTTCCGTCACGGTATTCAAAATGATGCATCTGTCTCTCTCCTTCAGTGCATTATGGCGTGGCGATAAAAATGTCGGTATAAACCAACGGAGCGGTTGACAATTCGCTTTTACCAGCGATCCGGAAACGATACTCCTTTTCCGGGTCAAAACCACAAAAACTCAACTTCAGCTTATTTCCCTGAAGATAAAATCCTTTTCATGACGGGTAAAATGAACGGCATCACGCGGAATGAAAGGGCAGCCAATGCATCCTTCGCCTTCACCGTCGCCCACAACCTCGTACTGTATGCTTGCACTGTAGAGGCGTTCTATGGCTCCACTTACTGCGACGTTCACCATAAGGCAGCGTGCCTGCCGGTCAGCAAGGGTCAATTCAAGATTGAATGCGTCTTCGCTTTTTGTGCAGCAGGCCATTCTTTTTACCCAATGCACAACCGGCAAGAGCAACAAGGACCACAACAAGCATGTATCTGAAAAACAAGGGGCGAATCATTTTATCCCTTCAACATATCTTTCCATTGATTGAGGAGCATCAAAGCCTGAATCGGCGTCATTCCGTCAATATCAAGTTCAACCATCTGTGTAATGATCGGATGTTCCGTCAATTCCTGGCTAATCTCAATGGGCGGCGCACCAAATCCCGGCAAAAGCGTCTGTGAAGCACGCTCTACAGCTCCCTTGGAGCGGTTATCCTGCGATTTTTCTTCGAGATTCGCAAGGATTTCCCTCGCACGCTCAACGACCCCTCGGGGGACTCCGGCGAGTTTGGCGACTTCAATACCGTAACTACGATCCGCAGGGCCGGGGACAAGTCGCCGTAAAAACACAATATCGCCTTTCCATTCCTTGACGGCAATATTGAGATTCCTCAATCCGTCAATCTTGCCTTCAAGCGCGGTCAGTTCATGGTAATGCGTTGCAAAAAGTGTCCTGATGCCACCGCGAGCGCGCGTAGAAAGCTCTTCGACCACCGCCCACGCGAGGGAAAGACCGTCATACGTGCTGGTACCGCGTCCTATTTCATCAAGAATGACAAGGCTTCGCTTGGTGGCCTGTCGCAGAATTCGTGCAGTCTCAGTCATCTCTACCATGAAAGTAGAATGCCCCTGAGCCAGATTATCCGAAGCACCAACCCGTGAAAAGACACGATCGGCAACACCGAGTCGGGCAGTACGTGCAGGAACGAAAGAGCCAATTTGCGCCATGATTGCAAAAATGGCGACTTGACGCAAAACGGTTGATTTACCAGCCATATTTGGCCCAGTAATCAAAAGAATACGCCGATCCTTGTCCATGGAGAGGTTGCCGGGAATATAATTAGACGTTCCCATGGCGTCCTCAACAACCGGATGACGACCCGCTTCAATTTCGATCTCCATACCGTCGTGCAATTCAGGACGACACCATTCATTGATTCTGGCCGATTCTGCCAGTCCCTGCCAATAATCAAGTGCGGCAACCACATCAGCCATAAACAGAAAACGACTCCGTGCCGCCGCAAGGCGTTCACGCAATGCCTGAAAAAGCTTGTACTCAAGCGCCTTGCGTTCTTCAGAGGCCGAAATAATCTTGTCTTCAAGCTCCTTGAGCCCAGGAGTGATGTAGCGCTCACTGTTAACCAGGGTCTGTCGCCTGACAAAATGTTCAGGGACTTGCCCTGATAGACCTTTGAAATTTCGAAATAGTAACCGAAAACTTTGTTGTATCCGAGCTTGAGTTTAGGAATACTGCTTTCAGCAGACTCTTTTTCATGAAGCGCTTTCAGCTTGTCTTCACCGTGCTCATTGAGTTCAATGAACTCATCCAGTTGACTGTCATAGCCTTTTTGAAAAAGCCCGCCATCAGTGATGACCGGAGGCGGAGAGTCCACAAGAGCAGCCGAAAGCAGGGTAGACAGATCTTCCATGTTATCCCACTTTCTGAGCAATTTCCGCAAAGCAGGAGCTGTTTCAACGTTTTCATTTGTCAACAGGGCCTGCAACTTCGGAAGCATGGGCAGACTTTGCCGCAATGCAACAAAATCCTTGGGTATAGCACGTCCCAAAAATACACGGGTGGAAAGCCGCTCAAGATCGTAAACGGAATCAAGCGCCTGTCGCAAACCGGACCGAAGTTGATCTCTTTCAAAAAGAAAAGAAACACATTGCAGATTCTTTTCGATAGGGGAGATGTCCCGCCAAGGCTGCCGCAGGCGCGCCTCAAGTAGACGACCACCCATTGGGGTCATGGTTCGGTCAAGAACCTTCCACAAGGTTCCTTTACCGCCTTTTCCGTCAAGTCGCCGAAAAATTTCAAGATTTCGTTCAGTGACTTCATCCAGAAGCAGATGCTTTCCAAGATTCAGTGGTTTGAACTCACCCAAGTGACCCAGATCACCTTTTTGCGTGTGCTCCAGATATGTCAGCAGGGCACCGCATGAACGCACCAGTTCCGGCTTGTCAACCAAATCAAGGCTAGCCAAATCGGCAGTTCCCTGTAGCTCGACAATCTTGTTTTCAGATGACGATGTGTCAAAATAGGCTCCCGGCTGAACAGATGTTACCTGTCCGGACAGTTCTCCGTATTGCGGCGGCACTTTTTTCCCCTGAGGAAGTAAAATCTCCCGGGGATTAATTTTTACAAGCCACTGCCACAGTTCAGGCTCACGCCGACTGTGAAGTCCCGTCCACTGCCCAGTCGAAAAATCAACCCAGGCAATGCCTCCGGCTCCCTTGTTGGAATCCCAATACATTGCTCCAAGAAATTGTTTTCCTTGGATTTGAGGTTGGAATCTTCAACCACAGTTCCCGGCGTAAGCACTCGTGTGACATCACGCTTGACCAACCCCTTGGCTTCCTTGGGATTTTCAATCTGATCACAAATCGCGATCTTGTATCCTTTTTCAAGAAGCTGGCTGAGATAGGGTTCAACTGAATGATGGGGAACGCCGCACATGGGAATCGGATTGGCGTCCTTGGGATTACGGCTTGTCAGGGCTATCTGGACAGCTCTGGCAACGGTTTCCGCATCTTCAAAAAATAATTCATAGAAATCACCCATGCGAAAAAAAAAGCAGGCAGCCTGGATTTTCCTCCTTGAAACGGAGGTACTGTTCAAGCATGGGCGTCAGTTTTGGTTTTGACACTGGATAGTATAACTTGTTGTTTTATTGGGAAAAATCAGTACGAAAAGCAATAGAATGCCAACTATGGCAACGCGGACAGTTAAAAAAGATCTGATCGCGCTTCAATCCGCATCTACGGCAAAAGAAACGGCGCACCTTACGGGCACGCCCCATGAAAAAGGAAAGCTGTTCCTTGAAAAAAGGCGTCAATGTCTGATCGTCTTTTGAAAGCTCGAACAATTCAAGTCGGGCCAACCAAAAATCTGGCTGGAGGACGAGTGCCTTTTCGAGCCATGCCTTTGCATTCTCCTGATCGTCTATTCGCAAAAGAAATGCGGCACCATAATACAAAAGCAGGACATCTGGATCTTGCGACTCAATAACCGGCATGATCATTGATACGACATCCCTGTCGGAACAAGCCTTTGCCCACTGAGTAGCATCGTTCTCTGCATTCGCCTTTTCTCGATCAGCTCTGACAAGAAGCTGCAACACGCCTTCAAGAAGGACAAACCGCAACCCCGGTTCCACTTTTTGCAACGCATCTTTCAGAATATCAGCCAGTTTTTTTTGCACCACCGTTCTTGTAAGCCTGAATCAATTGTTCAAGCCATGCTTCAACCGCACCGGGATATGCACGAATGGCATGCCGAAGAGCTCGATGTCCCTGAGAATCCGATCCTTCCTCAAAGCAATCCATGGCCAAGCGCACAAGATAATGCGCCTGAAGCAAGGGAAGGTCGAGTTGCCCGTAAGATTCAGCTGCTTTTTCAAAAAAACCACGCTCTGCGGAAAGACGGGCCATTTCATAATGAATGGCTGTAGAATCATGTCCATAGGAGCGAGCCTCTAGAAAAGCACTTTCCGCACGGTCAAGAAATCCAGCGCGCCGAAAATCCCGACCCAGTTCAAAATAGGCACGGGCCTTGAACTCACGTTCAAGACCCGGCCTGACTATAAGACTATTTCTGATCTGAATAGCTCGCTCAATCTCCCCCTGCGAACGATAAAGACTTCCCAGAGCAAGATAAATCTCAACCGCTTCAGGGTCGTTCTTAACAACCTGACTTAACTCTTCAATTGCCGCACGGGTATCCTGAATCGGCGGAGCTTCGCCACCAACAGGATTTTGAGCAGCCCTGAGATTATGGTCGTGTTTTAACCCTTTCTTACGATTGAACAATTTCCAGATCATATGAATTCCGTTTAGTTTTCTCTTCCTTCTTCTCTTCAGCAGAAGCGTAAGGCTGTTCTTCGCTGATAGGCATGTTACGCAGAGAATTCAGTTCCTGTTCGAGGCTGGCCATACGAGTCTTACATTCTTTCAACTTGGAACCGGCACGAACCTTGTCCACAGCAAAGTAGAACATGGTCAGGATGGAACCGGCAACAAAAGCAGCAAGAATAAGAACACCAAAAGGCAGAGGAATGGAGTGGAGCGTCATGGCGTAAGGTATTTCCAACTTCAACGTCAGGCTCTGCAGCAGAACATCGTTATTCTGACTGAAGAACAGGATGGAGAAGACGAAAAGGGCCAAAAGAAACAAAACTTTAATAAAACGCATGGACAACTCCTTAAGATGTTATTGCATCAAACAGCGGCCGTAGCTTGCTGTAAGTTGAAAACAAATGCTGGGGAATGACCGTAGTTTCCCCAAAAACAGCCATAAATGAAGCATCCCCGTTCCAACGGGGAACTATCTGGAAGTGCAGATGCTGGGCAATGCCCGCTCCTGCGGCTTCACCAAGATTCAGCCCCATATTGATACCTTGAGGACTGAATGCCTTTTCCAAAATTTCAGTACAACGCCTGAGCCACAACATGCAATCGTTGGATTCCTCAAGGGAAAGATCCGTGAGGTTGCTGACATGCCTGTAAGGCGTCACCATGAGATGCCCGTTATTATACGGGAATTTATTCATGATGACAAAGCAATGTTCTCCACGGGCAAGTATGCAGCGTTCTTCGTCTTCTGACGTATCATCAGAATACAAAACACGCACTCATCAGGCTTAGGACCAAGAATATAATCAAGACGCCAGGGCGCCCACAAAACATCCATATGAATTCTCAAATAGTAATTTTAGTAATATTTAAATTGATACTGAATAATCAGGCATCAACGGCTAAATTTTTCTACACGGCTTGTCCTCGTAGGGCAAGCAGGAAACCGTTTTTCATCATGACTCGCTATCACTATCAATCACCAAAGTCCTGCTCAGATGTTTTGCCAGTTTCAACTGCAGGGCGCGAGTCTCTGCTGTTCCGTCAATTTTGGCTATCATCAGCTTGTCAAGAATAAGCGAATACACCGGTCCTGGCTCGAGTCCCATCTCCTTCAAATCATTGCCGGAAACGTCAATACTGATGTAACGCAACCTCGCAAGATATTGAGAAATATTTCTCCTGATGTGTTCCTTCCTGCTACGTGCCATCAAAAAAAGCACCCCCTCCACAGGGATCGGGTGGAGTATAGCATATAATCGACTTAACTTGGATTTTCCTTCCTTCCACCCCATAAGTTTCATAAGCGCGTCGCCAATCTGATTGCGAAGCTGTAAAAAATCCGTTTCTTCCTTTTTCGTAAAATGCAGTCGCCTTGTAACCTGAGTTATTTTATCACGCTTAATCCCCATGGTCAGGCCAAGAATATACAGCTTCCAAGGCTCAATTTCAGGTTCAAGATACAGCAATTTATACCAATTATGAACCTTCGAAAGCTCCATGAGAACCTGCACACGATCATGCCGAAGCTTCAACAGAGGATGAATAGCCTCCATGATGCCGAGCTCTTCCATCCGGTTAAGGCAGGAGAGCGGGTCTTCTTCTTCCATGATCCACTGGAGTTCATGCATTATTCGAGTGCCGGATAATTTGCTGAACAATTCCAGATTGAGGGCATTCTTGATGAGACGCATAGTCTGACCGCCGATCTGAAAATCAAAACGACGTTCAAATCGTATGGCCCGAAGAATTCTTGTAGGATCTTCAACAAAACTAAGAGAATGTAGCACGCGGATAGTTCTATTACGGATATCGCGTTCCGCACCGAAAAAATCAACCAATTGCCCGAAACGGCCAGGATTAATGCGCAAGGCAAGTGCGTTTACCGTAAAGTCGCGTCGATACAAATCCATTTTGATGGACGACAATTCAACGGTCGGAAGGGCAGCAGGGTATTCATAATATTCCAGTCGAGCCGTGGCTACATCGACCCTCTGACCGTCATCCAAAACGGCAACAGCAGTCTTGAATTTCGTATGAGCCTTGACGCGGCCACCGAGTCGGGATGCAAGTTTACGGGCAAACGATATACCGTCTCCCTCAACCACCAGATCCAAGTCAAGATTGGGCCGTCCAAGCAGAATATCACGAACAAATCCGCCGACAGCGTAGACCTCCCAGCCCAGTTCATTTCCCAAATCGCCGGCGGACTTGAGCAAATCAAGCATGGCCTGAGGCAGCCTGTTATTGACCATGGAACCGATATTTCGCTCTCGACGACGGTCAGGCAACAGAGAATCAGGAATTCTGGCAGGCTCATCGATGAGCATGTTCATCAGATCTGTCCGGGTAATGACCCCGACCAGCTTTTCACCATCAACAACAGGCAGCATGCGCTGCCTGTTGCCAAGAATAATCTCCATGACACGATACAAATCCGTTTTGGCTTCAACCGTATCAAATTTTTGACTCATGTATTCACTGAGGCCCATTTCTCCAAGCCCGTGAGAAACAGCTTTATCAGCAGTTTTATGCCCCATGATACCGACACACAGCATGTTGCCAGCTGAGACAACCGGCACATCCTTGAGTCCATAACGAGTCATGAGTTCCACGGCCTCGTTCATGCTCCTGTCATCTTCAATTATAACAGGTGGGCTGGACATAGATTCTTTACTACAATTTCCGGATTGATCTGGAGTAGAGAAGGGCGAACAGATCGTCACGAACCTCTGACAACGTTTTGTCCTTGACCGTAGCGGAGGCTGCCACGGCATGCCCGCCGCCCCCCAGCGATGAACATATCTGCCCGACATTCACATCAGGATTCCTGGATCGCGCGACAAGATGAATCCTGTCCCCCATACGACCAAGAGCAAAAGCAACCTTGATCGACTCCATATCCATGAGTTTATGAACCAGAAGGGCGAAATCCGGAACGAACTTATCCGTTGAAATTTCAGTAATGATGACATCGATGCCATGAATGTCATAATTACTTGCATTTTGGAGAAGTTCTCCAAGGTTGGTGATCTGCTCTGCAGACAATTCACGAGACAGCAGGTCGGATATGACTTCAAGGTCCATCCCCTGGCTCTTGAGCCAGCCTGCCGCCTCAAAATCATGAGGAGTCGTTGTGTTGAAACCGAATGACCCGGTATCCTCATATATTCCAAGACCGAGAAGAGTGGCCTCTTCAGAGGACAGGGAGAGATTTCTGGCACGAATCTCAGATATAAGAATAGTTGCAGTAGAACCCCAATCCTTGACGACACTCTTTTCAGAGACAAGATCATCATCCGTATCGGGATGATGATCATAAAGATGTATACGCAAGTCCGGATTGTCGAGAACCGGACGGACGTGAGGTATTCTGGAGCGTTGACGGGTATCCACCACAACAAGAAGCTCGACAGATTTCGGATCAATATCCTTGAAGGCTTTGAAATTAAAAAGATACGTCGTGCTTTCAATAAAAAAAATTGCGGAGATTTTTTTCCTGACTTCCGGGAAAAACAAGCACTGCGTCCGGGTACAACTTGCTTGCAGCGACCATACTTGCCAAAGCGTCAAAATCCGCGTTGGCGTGAGCGGTAATAACTGTATGAGCTTTTATTTTTGAATTTTTTGTCATATATTTCAGCTAAATTCCAGATCGTGGGTGATATTCCTGATGTATGCTTTTCAATCTTCCCGATTGAATATGCGTATAAATTTCCGTCGCCGAAATATCCGCATGCCCCAAAAGCAGTTGAACGGTTCGCAAATCTGCACCGCCTTCAAGCAAATGCGTTGCAAATGAATGTCGAAAAGTATGCGGTGAAATGCTTCGTTTAATCTCTGCCTTTGCCGCAAATTTCTTGATCAGTTTCCATACTCCCTGACGAGTCAGCCCTTTACCGGACCTATTAAGAAACATGAAATCTTCCGCAGGTTTGAAAGATGGACGGGTTTGCTTCAAGTAACGGTTCAACACATCCTGCGCCGTATAATGGATCGGCACAAGCCGCTCCTTTGAACCTTTACCGAAAACCCGCAGCAATCCGACCTGCGCATCGTAATCCAGAACTTTCATCTGAATCAACTCGGAAACACGTAACCTGCGGCATACAAAAGTTCAAGCATTGCTTTATCTCTCATGCCAAGTTTCGTATTTCCATCAGGCAAATCCAGAATCCGCGCAATCTCCGCCCGAGTCAAAAACTCCGGTAACTTCTTGGGAAGCTTTGGATTTTCAAGCAAATGCCCAGGATCTTCCTTATACCATTTTTCACTGACAGCGTATGAAAAAAAACCACGCAAGGAGGAAAGATGCCTTGCCAGCGAACGACTTTTCAACCCTTTGGCTCTCAAATACGTAAGGTAGAGAAACAAGGTTTGATCGGTCAACTCCTCAAGACGGAATGATTTGGCGCTCAAAAAGCCTAATAACGAAGCCAAATCCTGCGAATAGCCGGAAAGACTGTTCTCCGAGAGGCCTTTTTCTATAAGGATATGCTCAAGATACCTATCCACCCAGCGATGAGTGGGAAGATCATTTTTGTCGGACATGGATTTCTTCATACTTATTTAATCTCAACCTTGACTTAAAATGTATCAAATCAATAAATGAATCAAGGTGAATAAAGCAACATCAAGAATTAACAACAACTTTGCTTCAATTCAAATGGCGACAGAAGACCATTAAGTGTTAACGGTTCCGATTGACAGGCACTGACACCGCATTTATGAAAGTTCTTCCATAGTTTACTGAAGGAGAGCAGAAACATGTCAGAATTCAAATTAGCCGACCGGCTTTCAACACTTCCGCCGTATCTTTTGCGGCCATCGACAAAGCCAAGGCAGAAGTTGCCGCTCAAGGCATGGATATAATCAGCCTCGGAATTGGTGATCCGGATCTTCCTACACCGGATTTCATTATCGATGCTTTGCATGAAGCGGCCAAAAAGCCGGTCAATCACCAATATCCGTCTTATGTCGGCATGATGAGCTACCGTGAGGCCGTTGCCAACTGGTACAAGGAACGTTTCAACGTCGATCTGGACGCTGCTACTGAAGTCGTCAGCCTCATCGGCTCCAAGGAAGGTATCGCACACTTTCCTCTGGCGTACATCAACCCGGGAGATCTCGCACTCGTTGCCACTCCGAACTACCCGGTTTACGGCATTGCAACCAACTTCGCAGGCGGAGAAGTCGAATATCTGCCGCTGCTTGAGGAAAACGATTTTCTCGTTGACCTTGACGCAATAGACAACGACACATGGGCCAAGGCAAAAATGATTTTTGTCTGCTACCCGAACAACCCGACGGCTGCCACCGCAACCAAAGAGTTTTACGATCGCCTGATTGAAAAAGCCAAAGAGTTCAACGTAATCGTCGTTTCTGACGCCGCTTACACGGAAATCTACTATGATCCGGCAAACAAGCCCATTTCCATTCTGGAATGCGAAGGGGCCAAAGATGTCTGCATCGAATTCCATTCTTTGTCCAAGACATACAACATGACCGGCTGGCGTGTCGGCATGGCGGTCGGCAATAGCAGCCTCATTGCAGGGCTGGGCAAAATCAAGGAAAACGTGGACTCCGGAATCTTTCAGGCTGTCCAGGAAGCTGGTGTCGCCGCGCTCACGCAAGGCGAACCATATGCCGAAAAATTTCGCGCCATCTACAAGGAACGACGCGATGTTGTCAGCGCCGCATTGACCAAGGCAGGAATCAGGCATCGCGTGCCTGATGCAGCTTTCTACATGTGGTGCAATACCCCCGAAGGCTTTACTTCGTCGGAATTCGTGACCAACGTCCTGAAACAGACAGGTGTTGTTCTTACTCCCGGCAACGGCTTCGGGACTCCGGGAGAAGGCTATTTCCGCATCTCCCTGACCGTCAACAACGATCTGCTTGAGGAGGCCGTATCCAGAATATCGAAACTGTAATCTGCTACGTCAGCCTTGGTTCCAACGAGGGCGACCCCGAAGCGAACCTCAATGAGGCTCTGACGCGGCTTGAGACATATGGAGATGAAATAAGGCTTCAAGCCATTTCCAACAGCTATCAGACCGAGCCGCAAGGCGAGATCAAGGACCAGCCGTGGTTCGTGAATCAGGTCATTAAGCTGGAAATTGATGCCGAGATATGGTCACCGCAGGGTTTTCTGTCCACATGCACAGCCATTGAGGCTCAGCTGGGCAGGGAACGCTTGGTCCCCGGAGGCCCAAGGCCTTTAGATATGGACATCATATCGTGGGGAGACACTGTTGAGGATGGTGAATTCCTGACCCTGCCACACCCGAAAGCGAAGGAAAGGGCGTTTGTTCTCGTTCCTTTGAAGGAAATAGCTCCTGAATTCGTTTTCCCAGACGGCACGACCATCGACGAAGCGCTGGATTCCATCGAATTCCGCATGGAAGAAGACAAAATCTGGCAATCGTCATAACACTTCAAACTCGGAGCGCTTCATGTTGAAGTTCATCGTCATCGGTGTAGCACTTTTTCTGGTCTACAAGCTCTTCATGGGCGACAAGAAGAAACGAGAAGTGGAAAAGGATCAAGACATCAAAGCCAAAGTGGCTTCCGGTGAAATGGTCAAAGACCCTATCTGCGGCACGTATGTGGAAAAAGATGGAAACATTCGTGTGAGGGAAGGGGAGAAAGTTCACGTTTTCTGTTCCTATGAATGTCGTGACAAATACATGAAGCAACTTGAGTCCATCACCGTAGAAACAAGTAAGGACGATAAGTAAAAAGCACCGTAGATTATCATTGAGAAAGCGGTCCGGTAATTTACCGGACCGCTTTTTTTGTACCCAAATTTTGATCAGGTTCACGCCTAACGCATACGAACAGTCCCACCCAAAGACTTCATCGATTGAAAAGCTTTAAACGCCTTAGAATGGATTCTCAAAACCGTCTTACAGCCACAGAAACAACCATACAAAACTTAAAGTGAATAAAAAACTACTAAAATTCAAGTAGTTATATAAATGTCTCATAATGTAAATTATGTAAACTTTTAACAACTGACCATCTGAAAAAAACGTCTCCCTCCCTGTTTTCAGTCCACCTCCCTTCTAGCCGGACTGATGCTTTCTTGGATTGAGTGTTTTCACCGAGCCTGCTAAAGAGTTTTTGATCAAACAAAAAAGACGTCATGCCGACGCAAAGAAATCTATGAAAAACTTTTCTCTCTTTGGCTCTGGCTTTCATCCTTCCTGTTGTCGGAATCCACTCTGCCCATGCGGCTTCGAAAACGACTTTTGAAAACTGGTTGCAGGAATACGGTGCCTGGGATCGGCTTGAACAGGAATATGCCAAGGAAACGAACAGTGACTCTCCAGACGTCATCTTGAAACGAGCTGAAGTTTATCTGAACCTCAATTCCCCTCACAAGGCACTTGAACTGGTTGAAATGACCTCCACGTTCGCCGACAATGCCACGGAAGCCGAAAGACTCTGGATCGGCGGTCAGGCACATCGTGCTCTCGGCGATCTTTCAAAGGCCGTTCTCTGGTTCACTCAAGCGTCAAAGTTCATGCCCGACCCCGGTGAAAAACGGAAAAAATACAAAAACGAACCAGGATTGCAGACCGTATGGAGGATGTATGGCTCAAAATGTATTGGGCATATGTAGCCAATCACTCATTCTCCAGAGGTCCACAGAAAGAAGCGTTGGAAAACATTTTGGCTATCGGCCAGAATGTCTGGGGTGGTACATATTGGGAAAAGGCCAATGCAGTCCTGAATCCTTCTACTGACGCCATTTCCCCTAAAGAACCGGCCCAACCACAACTCGGCTCAGACGGCCTTCCCATAGCGCCCTTTGTTACACGCGCAGACACGGAACTCATTGCACAAGCTCTTGCTCTTGCATCGTTGGAAAAATACGATGCGGCCGTCGCCTCTCTGTCCGGCATCAGTCAGGAACCCGTTAAAATATTTTGGGAATCATTCACTCATTTCTTTGAATCAAAAGAGTTACCAAAGGATTTGACGCCATTTGATGCTGGCAACTACCTGAAAGCATCCGCTTTTTGGCAAGGCAATTTGCTGGCCCCCTACTCCGCTTCCCATGCCCCGTGGGTTCTTGGAAATCCAGAATCAGGACCTTGGACGAAGTTCAGAAATAATCTTCTTTCAATGTCATCAGAAGAAGCTAATAAGGCTATCGACAACGAACTTGGATCCATGTTGATTTCAGAGCAAACCGCTGTATTGCTTAATAGCTTTAAGCTTGCCCTGTCCTTGTCCAATGGCAATGGCTCTGCTTCTGCCAACGCTTGGAACAAAGTTGATAAGACACAACTCCCATTCGCCATCCAATTGGCTGGCGTGTTGGTTTTCAATGAAAAATTGGATGCAATCCTGCCATCAAACCCATCTGAATCCTTTAAAATATATCCAATTTTCTCCGCATTGCTTAGTGCAGCAGGTCATGCGAACGATTCTGTCGACCAAGCCCCCTTCTGGATTCAGCCTCTGCAGACAAGCTGAAAATCTGTCACAGCAGGATTGGCCGCTGGACAAACTGCTTCTCCTTGCCAACTGGCAGCAGGCCTTTGACAAGAAACCGACCGACGAACTGGCCAAAC
>LQAJ01000132.1_pt1 | contig 36387 bp, 43 predicted proteins | sample 1535811 | NCBI WGS metagenome assembly LQAJ01 (sample SAMN04331587, study PRJNA305678) | bioreactor metagenome | isolation source: bioreactor_6 inoculated with Wadden Sea sediment 2nd replicate of a... | place: Germany: Wadden Sea, Janssand Flat
ACACCGCCAAAGGCGCTCCGTTCGATCAGGCCATGGACTACTCCGTGTCCGGTTGCACCGAAGCCCGTATGCCCAACTGCGAGACCTACACTTCCGGTTGTGTCTACATCAACTTCGCCACAGCCATGGAAATGACCATGCACAATGGCCGCATGCTCAAGTACGGTGATGAAGTTGTCGGTCTGGAAACAGGCGAAGCCGGCGATTTCAAGAGCTGGGACGAATTCTACGAAGCCTACCTGAAGCAGCACAACAACCTGCTCGTCAAGGCCTTCCGTCAGCAGTACATCGTCGACAGCCTCCGCCCCGAACACTTTGCTTCTCCCCTTGCTTCCGTCCTGCACGACCTGTGCATGAAGGAAGGCCTGGACCTGCAGAGCCAGACCATTCCCGGCGGCCTTGAGTACTCCTACTTCGAATTCCTGGGATACGGCACTGTGGTTGACTCCCTTGCCGCCATCAAGAAAATGGTCTTCGAGGAAAAGAAGCTGACCATGCAGGAAGTCGTTGACGCCCTGAAGGTGAACTTCGAAGGACATGAAGAAACCCGCGAAATCCTGCGCTCCGCTCCCTGCTACGGAAACAACGATTCCTACGCAGATGCAATCGCCAAGGAAATCGACGCTGTGTGCCAGGAATACGCCCACAAATACTCCGAAGAGCGCGGCGTGAACCTCGACGTTCGCTACGTACCCATCACTTCCCACGTACCCTTCGGCAAGGTTGTCTCCGCAACCCCCAACGGTCGTGAAGCATGGACCGCACTGTCCGATGGCGCTTCCGCATCCCACGGCGCAGACCAGAAAGGCCCCACCGCAGTTCTGATGTCCAACTACCACTCCAAGAACCGCGGCATGAAGAACCGTGCATCCCGTCTGCTGAACGTCAAGCTTTCCCCGAAAGTTGTCGAAGGCGAAGCCGGTACCCAGAAGGTCGTTGACCTGATCCGCACCTGGTGCGACCTGCATCTCTGGCACCTCCAGTTCAACATCATCAACAAGAAGACCCTGCTCGAAGCTCAGGCCAATCCTGACAAGTACCGCAGCCTGCTCGTCCGCATCGCCGGTTACTCCGCATACTTCTGCGATCTCTCCCGCGATCTGCAGAATGACATCATCAACCGTACCGAACACGAACAGATGTAACTGATACGCACACCGCGGGGGGGCGGGTTCGCCTGCCCCCCGCCTTTCAGAGTCTCAGGCCAGCCACTACGCACTGCACGTTTTTCCCGGCCTCAAAGCATTTCATACTCAAGAAAGGAAACAGTCATGAGTAACCCGAACGAAGGCATTGTCTTCAATATCCAGAATTTCTCCGTGCATGATGGAGCAGGTATTCGAACCATTGTGTTCTTGAAAGGATGCCCACTTCGCTGTGCATGGTGCAGCAACCCCGAATCACAAATAATGAAGCCTCAAATGGGCTATAATCCGGGAAAATGTCTGACCACTGAAAAATGTACGAGGTGCATTCGCATGTGTCCGGAAGAAGCCATTTCTTCCACCGAAGACAACCTGATAACCTTTGATCTTGATAAATGTGTTCAGTGCCACACCTGTGCAGACAACTGTGCTTCCGATGCACTCTGTGTTTACGGAAAGACCATGACCGTCCGCGCTGTGATTGATGAGGTGGAAAAAGAAGCAGCCTTTTACGCCCGCTCGGGCGGAGGCATGACCCTCAGCGGCGGCGAGGCCATGTCGCAACCGATGTTTTCACTGGCCCTGCTCAAGGAAGCCAAGAAACGTCGCATCAAAACAGCCATGGAAACATGTGGCTACGCAGCATGGGAAGACCTGAAGGCCGCCTGTGAAAACCTTGATGAACTGATCTTCGACATCAAGGCATTCACCGACGACATCCACAAGAAGGGAACCGGTGCCAGCAATGAACGCATTCTGGAAAACTTCAAGCGCGTTGCCGAAACGTTCCCGAATCTACCCATCCTCGCACGCACCCCGGTCATTCCGGATTTCAACGACAATCCCGAAGAAATCCAGCGAATCATCGACTTCATTCCTGTGCAGAACAACATCAGCTACGAATTGCTGCCATACCACAGGATGGGGCAACCCAAATACGCTTATCTCGGCATGGAATTCCCCTATGAAGGAATGGTGCTGGCCGATGGTGTCATGAAGGAGCTTCGCCCTCTGGAACGGGAAGCAAACGAAAGATTTCAAAACGCATAAAAGCCTCCTCCCCTAAAAAAACCGCGTCCCCGATAAGCCATCGGGGACGCGGTTTTGCGTGCTGTCATGTTAAAGAATGAGCTACTGGACGTTATATTTTTGAGCTTTCGAAAAACCGTCGTCCTGTCCAATTTGAGTTCCTTTGCCAGTTTGGCAATATTCCCAACGCGCTCCATACCTTGCAAAATAATTGATTTTTCCACCTTTTCAAGAATCTCACGCATGGACGATCCCGTCATATTCAGGCCGTCTAGCCCGTCCTCGGAGGTAATCCGTATCTCGGACAATGGAGCGAAGGGCAAATCCCTCGCTTCGATGACGTTTTTCTTGGAAGTCACCACGCAGCCGAGAATGAGGTTCTCCAACTCACGGACATTACCGGGCCAGCTGTGGTTGAGCAGTGCGTCTTCCGTTTCCTGACTGAACGTCACTTCCCGCTGATACTTCTGACAAAAGGACTTCAGGAACAGACGTGCCATCGGCAAAATGTCAGCCTTGCGCTTTTTCAGGGGCGGGATGTCCACGACAGCGACTTTCAGACGATAGTACAAATCACTGCGGAAACGTCCTGCTTCTACTTCCTTTTCAAGGGATTTGTTGGTTGCCGCCACAATACGCACGTTCACCTTTTGCGGTGTGGTCGCACCGACACGAACGATTTCCCGATCCTGCAAGAGTCGGAGCAGCCGGGTCTGCATGAGCAACGGCAGCTCACCTATCTCATCAAGGAAAAGCGTACCACCTGAAGCGGTTTCGATAAGACCGATCTTGCCGCTTTTGTTCCCGCCGGAAAACGTACCGGGGGCATAACCGAAGAGTTCGGTTTCAATGAGATTTTCCGGCATGCTGCCACAGTCGGCTTTCACAAAGGCCTTGTCTGCCCTGTCGCTGAGCCTGTGCAGTTTGCGGGCAAAGACGTCCTTGCCCACGCCGGTTTCTCCCAGAAGCAGGACTGTAGCGTCCGTTTCCGCGATAATTCCCAATTGCCCGTACAAATGTTTCATGGGCTTGCTTTGGACGACCGGCGGGACCTTCTCAAGGGCACTGTCGAAGCTCTGGAGCTTTTGGTAAGCCTCCAGAAGCTCCTGCTGTGAAGACATCTGTTCGCGCATTTCCGCCAGTTTCGTGATGTCCCGAAGGTAAGTTACCACCAGCGCGACTTCTCCGGATTCGTCGAAAACAGGGTGCCCTTCAAGCACCACCTTGAACCCGCTCGCGAGCTCCTGCACACGTGTTTCCGGCTGTTTGTTGCGGATAATGTCAGGGTTCAGCACAACGTCGAACAGCCCCCGGCGCACCAGTCGTGCACCGACTTGCCAAGCAATTCGGAGGAGGGAATCCCGGTAAGGATTTCATGCCGTTTGTTCAAATAGAGAATGACCCCGTCCGGGTCGCTGATGGAAACGGCTTCTTCAACTGTTTCAATTATTTGTGACCAATATTTTTCAATCATGATTCGATGAGGCGGTTGGTGATGATTCATGCAGGCAATGCGACAGGAAAGGCCCCAACAAGCCGCATTGGCTGAAAGGACTTTTGCATAAAGTGTTCCGGCGGGCAAGCTTGTTGAAATGCCCTTTTTATCATGAACAAATTGGCAGGGATATTGCTTGGCGTAACCATGCCTAATTATCTACTTTTCTTCTTCGCATGGTTTGCCGGTGGATTCATCAACAACATCACTGGATTTGGGGCAGCCTGGTGGCCATGCCCTTTGTAGCGACCTCAATTCCCCTTGAAATAGCGGTCCCTGCTTCAACACTCATCGTCCTGACCTTGAATCTTCAAGTCAGCTGGAATTATCGCAAATACATTCGATGGAAAAACTTGCGCTACCTTTTCATAGGCGGTGTGTTCGGTACAGCCATGGGGGTGTTGCTCATGAAAAACGTCGGCAACGAAACTCTCAAACTGGGGATGGGGCTGTTCATGATAGCGTACGCCGCGTATTCACTCTTCACCAAGGACTCCACCCGAAAGCCGATCAATCCGCGCTGGGGAGTGCTGGCCGGATTCGCTTCCACCACGCTCGGCGCGCTTTTCGGATTCAACGGCCCCCCTCTCGCCATCTTTGTATCCTGCACCAAGTGGCCTCAAGAGGCCGCCAAAGGGATTCTCGGCTCCTGCTTCGTCATGACAGGCACAACCATCCTGCTCGGCCAGATCGTTGCAGGCGTCCAGAACCTCCAAACACTGGCATACTACGCAGCAGGCTGCCCCGGGGCCTTGATCGGCGGGGCCATAGGCCTTTTCATCTCCCGTTATCTGTCACAGCAAACGTACAACAGAATCACCCTACTCCTTGTCATAGTGTCAGGAGCGTCCATTTCGCTTTCCTGTTTCAATAGCTGATGATGCCGTCTGTTTCCTTCCAATCCCCACCACGGGGATGGCACCCCACTCCGATCTGAATCAATAAAAAAAAGGGCTTACAACTTTCGTTGTAAGCCCTTAAAATATGGCGGAGAAGGAGAGATTTGAACTCTCGATGGAGTTTAACGCCCCATACACGCTTAGCAGGCGTGCGCCTTCAGCCAACTCGGCCACTTCTCCTATCCCGAACGGATGAGTTACTGGCACTCACGCGTCGAGGAAAAATGCTCTACCCTTTTCATCACTTGCTTGTCAATAAGTCGAGCCATTATTTGCTCTTTTTTTCCTTCTCTTCACGACGACGCTTGCTCTTGAGGCTCTTGTACTTGGTCTCATGACGGCGAGTCTTGGCCCCGCCCATGCGCTCTCGTCCCGGACCGCGCTTGCCGATTCCGGAAATACCACGGCTTTTCTCCCATTCCTTCTTGTCATGACTGGAACGGAGCACGATGTTCACCGGGGCAGCCTTGATACCCAGCAGCTTGCGGAATTGGTTTTCCAGATACCGCACATATGAGGTCTTGACGATGGTATTGTCATTCACGAAAAACACGAATGTCGGAATAGGCTCATCAGCCTGTGTGGCGTAGAAAAACTTCGGTCTGCGACGTTTCACGACCGGCGGCTGGAGCTTCTCCAGAACACTCTGCAGAGCGCGGTTGAGCTGCCCGGTACCGATACGGATGCCGCACTCCTCACGAATGGCCTCAGCCATGGGAAGCAGCTTGCCAATGCCGACACCCTTGTGGGCAGAAGTCATGACAATCGGAACATGCGGAATGACGCGCAACTCCTGACGAAACGCCTCAAGAGCCATATTGGTCTCTTTCCGGGGCACAAGGTCCGCTTTATTCACCACCACGATGAACGGCGTCTTTTCCTTGGCAAGAAATTCGATAAGCCGCTTATCCTGTCGTCCAACGCCAAGAGTGATGTCGATGACAAGAATGGTCACGTCCGAACGCTTGGAATTCTTGAGAGCGCGAATAACACTGATCTTCTCAAGATGATCCTGAATGTTCGCCCGCTTGCGAACACCGGCCGTATCCACAAACGTGTACCGCTTGCCTCTCTTCTCGAACGTAACGTCAATGGAGTCACGGGTCGTCCCGGCCACGTCGCTGACAATAAGGCGATCCTTACCAATAATCGAATTGATTATGGAAGACTTGCCCGCGTTGGGACGGCCAAGCATAGTCAGCCGCAACCCCTTCTCCACTCCGTCGTCTTCATCATTCGGAATATCAAGATCAACCACGAACCGACGGACGTAATGACGCACATCATTCAGATTGTAACCATGCGCAGCGGAAACCGGCAGCAATTCGATGCCCAGCTCATGAAATTCGGCAGTCATGGCAGGAGCGAATTCGCTGCCGTCCACCTTGTTGACCAGCATGAATACGGGCTTACCGCTTCGTCTGACATACTCTGCAGCCTGCTGATCAAGCGGGGTAAGCCCTTCCTTGCCGTCCACCACAAAAATGATGGCATGGGCTTCTTCAATGGCTTCCCGGGCCTGTTCGAAAATCTCGTCCTCAAAATCCTTGCTCAACTCGGGAGTCGCTTCTGATTCGAGAACCATTCCGCCGGTATCAATGAGGTCGAACTTGACGTCACCCATAATACACTCGCCGTAAATACGGTCACGCGTCACGCCCGGCATATCATGGGTAATAGACCGCGACTTGCGAAGCAGACGGTTGAAAAGTGTGGACTTGCCCACATTGGGACGTCCTACAAGGGCAACAATTGGCAACATGATAGTGGCTCCGAAAATAATCTGTCGGCGACTTGCCGAAAAGGGAAAAACCGCACCTCCTAAAACAGAAGGAAGCGCGGGCTTAACCTACCTTAAGTCGAATGTCGAGTCTATAATTCACGGCACCCTGTGCCGCAACCGATTATTGAACCGACATTTCCTCGATAACAGCGTTCAAACGACTCGCCATGGAAGCAACTTCCTGAATGGCCTGCGCAGCCTCCTGCATCACTTGTGAAGTCTCCAAAGAGATACGGTTGATGTCATCCGTAGCCCGGTTGATCTCCTCACTGGTAGCAGACTGCTCCTCGGCAGCCGTGGCAATGGCACGGACCTGATCCGCAGCAGCTTCGACACGCCCCACAATTTCACGGAGAACGTCGCCAGACTCATTTGCCAGACCGGCACTGCGGGAGGCCAGTTCCGCAGCATTTCCGTGGCATTGACGTTTTCCTTGGTCATTTCCTGAATCTTCCTGATGGCGGAACCGACTTCACCGGTAGCGGCCATGGTCTTTTCAGCCAGCTTCCTGACTTCATCGGCGACTACGGCAAAGCCGCGTCCGGCCTCACCGGCCCGTGCAGCTCGATGGCGGCGTTCAGGGCAAGCAGATTGGTCTGGTCAGCAATATCGGTAATCACTTCCATGACCTTGCCGATATCCGCAGCCTGGAGTCCAAGATTCTCCATGGAGACCTTGAGTGTATCCGCCTGTCCCTGCACATCATCAACCGAACTGATAACCTGCGAAACAACACCTTCACCGGCCTGGGCATTCTCCTTGGCAACATCGGCATCTTCCGCAGCCTGCCCTGCATTCTGTGCGACTTCAAGCACAGTCACATTCATCTGATCCATTGCAGTAGCCGTTTCGGAAGCCCGTTCCTTCTGAAGCTCCGACCCGCGACTGGCCTGCTCTATCTGGGCAGACAATTCTTCTGCGGCACTGGAGAGGTATTGGGAAATTTCCTCAGCTTCGTTGGCAGCCTTGGAAATACGCTCATTCTGCGCTTCAATCTGCTTCTGCTGGGTACGGATGTCAGTAATATCAATCCAGACAGACAAAGCCCCCAGCATTTTCCCATCCATGTCATAGAAAGGAGTCGTTGAAACCTGCACGTTTTTCGTTCCCCCGCCGGGAGTGAAATACTCGATCTCGTCAGCAAGATGTTCCTTCTGATCAATGGCCCTGTCGGAGTGGGTCACATGGCTGGCATCATTGTAATACAGTTCGCCCGAATTGATGCCGACATATTCATCTTTTTCACCAGGCTTTTCGAGAAGGTCGCACATTTCCTGATTAACCCAGATCGTTTTGTGATCCGAATCAAGAAGAGCACAGGGAAGAGGGAACCCCTCAAGGACACCATCGGAAAAACCAAGTTTCGTCTTGAGCTCGCCAACCATGATCTCTATCTGGTCAGCCAGCAACTCGAATTCAAAACGGTACTTCCCTTCAAGTTTGGCGCTCAAGTCACCACCGGCAACAGCGTGGCAAAATCGAGTATGCCATGAACAGGCTGGGTAACAAGCTTCCGAATAAAACCACCATAATGCCTATCAACAGAAGAGCCCCCACAAAGCCACCTATAGCAAGAAAATTCCGCTGCAGGTTTGCCGCATGTGACATATCGTCTTCATAGGCACTCATGGCAACAACCCACCCGGTTTTGGGCACAGTGTCGAAAACCATGTGCTTTTCACGGCCTTCCCACTCATAATCAGCCCAACCGCTCTTCTCTTTCAATGCCACCTGGGCAAAATGATGTTTGGTGGCATCTTCAAATACAGCTTCTTGTTGAGTGCATGACCAATAAACCGGCCTTTTCTGTCAAGCATGAAGCCATACCCGTTTCTGGCAACACGAATCGGATCGACAAATGCCGATGTAAAGTTTTCCCACTTCGGGAACAGGCCGACTCCACCAATTATCCGGCCGGCACTGTCGCGGACCACACTGGACACTGCAAAAATGAGAATTCCGCCGCCGCTTTTGAAACAAGAATATTTTCAGAAAGATACGTAGATTTATCACCGTTCAGAATAACCTGAGCATACTCCCGGCTGCTGCGATCGGCACCGGCCATGTTCTTGCCCTTTGCATTATACCCGGCAACAACCTTGCCGTTGACATCAAAGACAAAGGCGGCCCAATACTCTTTGAAGTCGCGAAAAGATTCCTGAACTCGGCATCCGCTCCAGCGAAATCACGCCCCTCCAAGGCATCGCGCATGATCTGCTGTGAAGCGAGCATGCGGACCATGCTCTCGCTCTGGTCGACATACCCTTTCAACGCAGCCATGATTTGTTTGACCGAGTTGTCCATGGCAGACTTTTCTTCCGCCATTACAGTCTGATAAGTATTATTACTAACCCATAGAACTCCCGCTGACATGGAAAAAACTATAACAACTGCAATCAGTACAGTAATGGCCGTATTGACACTTTTAACCTTCATAATTTCCCCCATAACGAGCTTCCATCGAGTTCCTCTGCGGTTACAATTACTTTTCACATGAATGCATGGCGATTATTATTAGCACAAATTAGCAGGTTAGCCCACCTCCGACAGAAACACATTGTCTATAAAAAATAACGATTTCACCATGTTCATTCTCCATCATTAAAAAAAGACGGGACCGCAATGCGGTCCGTCCAGAATAAACAACTCGATCAAACTTCTATTTTTCAAAAAGCTTCTTGATCGCCTCGGTATAAGGCGGATACAGCACGCCTTTTTCCGTTATGATACCGGCAATCAACTCATTGGGAGTCGGATCAAAAGCAAGATTATACACTTCGACACCCTCGGGCGGAATCCTGTGATCGCCGATATGGGTCACTTCACGCGGATCACGGTCTTCGATGGGAACATCGTCACCAGTGGGCGTTTCCGGATCAATGGTGTACTGGGGAGCGGCGACATAAAAAGGAATTCCAAACCGCTGAGCCATAATCGCAACACCGAAAGTTCCGATCTTGTTCACAGCGTCGCCATTGGCAGCGATACGGTCAGCGCCGACCACAACCTTGTCCACCAGCCCCCTCTTCATCAGGAGAGCGCAGGCATTGTCACAGGCGACCTTGACCGGAATGCCGTCCTTGTGCAGCTCGTATGCGGTCAGACGGGCACCCTGCAAAAACGGACGGGTTTCGTTGGCAATGACAGAGACTTTCTTGCCCTGATCAATGGCACCACGAACAACACCAAGCGCCGTGCCGTAACCGGCAGTAGCCAGAGCGCCGGCATTGCAATGCGTCATGATCGTATCGCCGTCATCCATAAGTTCACCACCGAACTTACCGATGAGTTCGCACATCTCGATGTCGCCCTCATGAATTTCCTTGGCACGGTCCAGCCAGATTTCGAGCAGCTTTTCCAGCTCCACATCACCGGCTTCTTTCCAGATACGGCGCATCTCGCGAACAGCCCAACGCAGGTTCACTGCAGTCGGACGCGCATTCTCGATCTGATCGAGCTTTTCATTGAGATTCGCTTTCCAGTCACCTTCCATGCCCTGCACTTCACGACCGGCAAGATAGCAGCCGTAAGCAGCAGTCACACCAATAGCAGGAGCACCGCGGACAACCATCACGACCAGAGCAAAACAAATGTCTTCAGTGGTCTTGCAGTCGAACCAGTCTTCACGATTCGGCAGGTAGCGCTGGTCAAGCAGAACAAGAGCGTCTTTTTCGGGAGAATACTGAATATGTTCGGTCATCATGAAATCCTTGTTAAGAGAGTTTTCCTGAATCAGCTTGGTGACGATGCCGGGGTTGGCCTGCCCCTTGGAAAGACGCATGACCTGTCCCATGAAAAGCCCATAAGCTTGGTTTTCCCGCCCTTGAAGGCTTCAACTTCCTTGGGATTGTCAGCAATGACCTGATCGACCATGGCTTCAAGCTCGCCAGTGTCGGACATCTGCACGAGTCCCTTGGCCTTGACGTACTCGGCGGGATCATCGCCTGATTCACACAAATCACGGAAGGCATCCTTGCCGATCTTCACGGAAATGGTGCCGTCATCCACAAGCTTCAACAGCACGGCCATCTTTTCAGGCGTGAGCCTGCAATCACATGCCGCAGTGTCATCCTCATGGCAGAAAGGCAGCAATTCGCCGACCACCCAGTTGGAGACCTTCTTGGCATCACCGCCATAGGCCTTGACCGCCTGCTCGTAATAATCGGCCACGGCTATTTCCGCGGTCAACAGATCTGCATCGTAGTCTGCCATCTTGAATTCTTCGATAAAACGGACACGCTTGTCTGCCGGGAGTTCCGGGAGTTCAGAACGCCACTTCTCGACCCATGCTTCGTCCAGAACGAGCGGCACGAGATCCGGGTCCGGGAAATAACGGTAGTCGTGCGCCTCTTCCTTGCCGCGCATGGAATGCGTGGTTCCCTTGTCCGCATTGTACAGACGGGTTTCCTGCACCACGTCCTCGCCATCCTCGACGAGGTCGATCTGGCGTTCCACTTCGTACTCAATGGCCTTCTGGACGTGCTTGAAGGAGTTGAGGTTTTTGAGTTCCGCACGGGTACCGAATTCTTCCTGCCCATACGGACGAATGGAAATATTGGCGTCACAGCGAAAACTGCCCTCTTCCATATTGCCGTCACAAATGCCGAGATACAGCAAAATGGAGCGCAGTTCCTTGAGGTATGCAACAGCCTCTTCAGCAGAACGCATGTCCGGCTCGGACACGATCTCGATGAGCGGCACGCCTGTACGGTTGAGGTCCACAAAGCTGGCGTTTTCAGCGGCAGAATGGATATTCTTGCCTGCGTCCTCTTCCATATGGATTCGGGTCACGCCGATACGCTTCTTTTCACCATCCACTTCAATGTCGATATGACCGTGTTCGCAGATGGGCAACTCGAACTGGGAAATCTGGTATCCCTTTGGCAGATCGGGATAAAAATAGTTCTTACGCGCAAAAACAGATTTCAAATTGATCTCGCAATTCGTGGCGATTCCCATCTTGGATGCGTATTCTGCGACCTTTTCATTCAGCACGGGCAACACACCGGGCATGCCGGAGCAGACCGGGCAGACATTCTCGTTGGGATCGTTGCCGAACTTGGTCGAGCAGGAGCAAAAAATCTTGGTCTGCGTCTTGAGCTGAGCGTGAACCTCAAGCCCGATCACAGTTTCATAGCGGGACATGGACTCTCTCCTCCCCTGTCTATTTCTTGTTTTCGTAAAGTTCCGGATTCAGACGGGGATCATTGTACATTTTGAACTGAAAATAAACCTTGGGCTTCTTTGTCCCGGCCTCGTATTCCTCGATCAATTCGAGAATGGCCCGCTGAAGGTCTTCATGCTGCTGATTGAGCGTGAGCACCTTGGCGTTGCACTGCTCCACATGGGCTTCCTCAACATCCTTGCGGTTGCACTGCTCTTTCATATGGAAAATTTTCAACGCCTGAATGGAAAGGCGATCCAAAGCCGCACCCACGGTTTCGGTATTGTACCGCTCCGGAGCATCGGCAGGCAGCAGAGGAGCCATCATGCTGATGAGACACTCATCCACTCGCTCGATCAAATCGTTGCGCTTCTGATTCAGTTTATCGATGGCGTACTTGCAGTCAGCGATAACCTTGGCGTCCACATCCTTGCGGCGGGCGCGGTCCTCGACATGCCAGAGCTGAAAGTTGGCCCAGTGCTGGCGGCCGACCAATTCGCGAAATCCCTGAACTCCGGACAGAGCACCCGGTTCCGGTTCGTCATCATATACGGGTTCTCCGTAATGCCAATCCATGACGGAACGAATCTGATGCGCAACAGCATCTTTCACCGTCTCCCTGATTGTCTCATATGTAATGTCAGCCATTGATAAGTGCTTCTTTGCTTATAAGGAGATAAACGGTGGCCTCGGTCATTATGTTATTGGCGATGGGTTCCACCAGATTCCCTTCACCTATGTAATAGTCAAGTCGCGATCCGCGTATGGCGGTACCGGTATCCTGCGCCAGTCCGATGCCGGCGACTTTCCGCTTGCCCACGGCCCGACCGTTTTTCGTCTGCGGTATTTCTGCCTCAAAGGCAAGCAGGCTGCCAAGCGGAAGGAGTTCCCGGTCTGTAGCCAGTGAAACCATCGGCGTCAACGGCTTTCCAATGGTTCCCTCTGGCGGGGCATCCTCAAGACGGAAAAAAACATAGCTGCGGTTCTCAGCCATCAATTGAAACATCTTCTCGGGATGTTTGGCAAAATACTTTTTTACGTGCCCTTTGGAAAGTCTGCCCTTGGGCAGCAGCCCCTTGGAATGAAGAATGCGTCCAAGGCTTCGGAATCCGTGGCCGTTCTTTGCGCCGTACAGGACATTGCGGGTCGTGCCGTCAGGCAAGCGCAAACGTCCGCAACCCTCCACCTGCATGTAAAAACATCCAAAGGATCCTTGGCCCATGCGATTTCAAGCCCGCGACCAGCCAGAACATGGCGCACATCCATGTCTCCCCGCTTGTAATACGGCCTCACCCGCCCCTGTTCGACACGATAGAAACGATCACGCCCACGCACCCTGCCATAACGCAGATCGGCGGGCACACCATAAATAGGAAATTCGTATCCGGGCTGCCGGGTCAGACTCGCCTCAATTTCCGGCGTGTAATACCCTGTCATAAGGGGCTTGTTCCGCATTCCGAACCAGACAAAACGTCGGGCAAGCAACTCGGGGTACTTGTCGAGATGCGGCAGAAGATCGAGAAATTCCTCAAGACTCTGCACGACCTGCGCCCACGTCAAAGACATGCCGGGACGTGTAAGTGCTGGCTTGCTCTGCGGCATATTCAGCGCATATTCGAGACTACGCTGTACCGGATCTTCCAGAGCGGTCCACGACCCGAGTCCCTGACTGGCAAGATCAATGCGGGTCAGATTTTCAAGCCCTTCGTGATTGGACAGCGGGAAAAACAAATCGCAGACCGGCAGCGACTCTGGTTCATGCACTGTTTTAAGCGTCAATCCATCCGTCACTCGCGGTTGATCAAGACTGCCCGAAGCTTCGGCCTTCGAAACATCTTTCTCTTGAACAGGCGGCGACTCGGTCTTGGAGGGAAAGAAGGAACCATTTTTCAGACACGCCGAAAGCATTGCCAGACAAACGGCAAGAAGTAAAAGCCGGACAAGATTTCCGGCAGACATATTTCGTTTGTTCACGTTCATATTTCGATCAAATAAAAAATCTAACCCTGTCCGCAGGAATCAATAGCGACATCACAGAACTTGCCCACACCATACTCACGTCTGCGGAAGAATTTCTCCGGATTCGGGCCGATAATCTGAAGCTCCGGATAACTGCGCTGCACATCAAGGGCAATATGCATTTCCTTGGTGCACCCGGTGGAGTACGTAGCATCCTTTCCTGTCCAGACAGGCGGCACCTTTCTGCCCATAAGCTCGAAGCTCTTTTCAATATCGAAATACGTCTGAAAACGCCAGACGTTGATGTAGCCGCTTCGCTGCACCTGCTCCCACATGAACATCAGATCGTCAGCGTCCATTCCTTCCTCAAAATGCTCGCCCGGATTAATGATATACGCCTCTTCAAGCTGATTCCGCAAATGATTGACGAACTGGGTGATGACATCAATGGCGACCATGGTCTGCCCCGGCACACTGCCGATGATACCGGAATAGAACATGACAGTCCGCCCCTCATGGCGTGCCTGCCGCATTTCAGCAATGATCTCGTCTGCCTTGTTCGAAATATACCGTTCGCTGAACGTATGGACACGTTCGGGACGCGGACGAAAATACAGGTGGAATTTCCCGCTGTCATCACGGAAAAAGTTCACGATGTCCCGTGTGAAATCATGGCTGACCTGAATGAGACGGTCATACATGCCACGGCCCTTGGCAAGGACCAGATCACACTCCTTCCACGCACGAGCAAAAGAGACAGAGCAGCGATAGGGATTGAATTTCTCTCTTGTCCCGTCGGAAATAACCATGAACTGATGCTTGGCCATAAGCCCCAAAAGTTCATTCTTGGACAGACGGTCCTCACTGACAAAATGAGCCCCGTTGAACGCCTCCGCCAAAATCGGATCACTGTCTCGATCCCAGAAAGTCGGATGCTCGAAAAAGAACCCTTCCTTGAGTGCCATGACCACCCGATGCCCAAGCCGCAGCAGGCTTTTGACGACCTGCAGATCAAACATCAACCCACCGGAACGATTCGGGATGTAGAGGATTCTTTTTGGACTATCCCCATCCTTGCCAAGCGAATCACAGACAGAGAGGAACTGTTCTGAATTCCTCTGGACCTCGGCCTCAAGATTCAAGGAATCAAGAGCCTCTTCATCAAAACTTTCCGGCGTCCAGTTGTCGGACAACGTCGAAACACGCAACAGGCGTTCGATTTCCAGCATGTCTATCCTGAACCGGAGTTCGTCAATGCGCTCACAGACTTCCATATCCTGCCGACAGACATTCACAGCAGAATCAAAAGCTTCACTGGCAATAATATCCGCCGCCCGCCGGTTCAGGGCCTTGCGGATATCCCGGTACGGATCATCAATGCCACTCTGGGTCATGAAAATGGTAATAAGCCGCTTCATGAGACGGGAGGGAATCAGAATGGGCGAAGCCAGAATCATACGGAACTTGTGACGTGCCAGTTGGATAAAACGACTGGAAACCTTCCGGTCCGGACAAAAATTCCTCGACAAGCGAATGAACGTCTTCCATTGCTCCAGATATTCATTCAAGAGCAAATCAGGAAGCCCCTCCTTGAGAAGCATATGAAACATCCAGTCCGAACACGGCGCGTAGAAGTCACCTTCTTCCACCGCAAGCATGAACCGCAACTGCTCCAGAGATCCGTTCTTGTCAGGATCAATGGTATATTCCAGATGATTTTCGGTCATGAAATGCAGCAACAACGCATCCAGAGAAACATCCTTGCCATATCGTATGTCCAGAACCGACTCGAAATTCCTGTCGAACCCCATCCCGCACCCCATTGAAAAGCGCTGTTAGACTGTTGCAAACCACAAATCATTCACCGGATAAACAATTATGAAGCATTATTTATTACGACCCGAATTGTACAAAAATCATTAGTTAAATTTACAAAAACATTCAACCTTTTTCCATTTTTGCCCCTCCAAACCAAGAGCCGGCACGCACTTTTCTAGATTTTTTTTCATTTTACCTCTAAAGTTTTTTTATACGGTGTCGATCTTATCAATTAAGTGAGGCAATAAAACCGTGAATACTCAATCAGCCAATGTTCGAACCATGCTGCGCACCTATGGGAAGCAGTTGACAAGCGCGAAGCGTCTAGCACGCTTCCGGCAAGCTTTGGGAGCATCCAAGCCAATGGATGACATCGCAAAGCAGGCAAAGCGCCGCGAACTGGTTGAGCGCATAGCGCATGAGGTCATTGAAAATCTGATCGTCAACGCCGAACACTCGCCCGTTGTCGCCGCGATTCTGGAACAACTGGAACGCGAATTCGGGCACAGGTACCTCTTTGAGTACCCGGTGGATGGAAGCGACGTACAGATATTGAGAGAGACCGAACACGGCCCGCTTTACGTTAAAGGTTCCGAAAGGAACAAGATTATGCGTAGGTTGTGGGAAATAACCCTGTCAAAGGTAGATGAAACTATGCTTTGACAGACCCCGAAATATCGGGAGGGACGACATGGTTATCAAGAACATTGTAGGGGACATGAACCCTTACGCAAAAAAGAAGATTGGCGAACAGCGCCCCGCCGAGCAGGCACAAAAGGCTGCACAGTCCCCCAAGACTGCAGGTGAGTCGGCTGACCGGGTCGTACTGTCTTCCGAAGCCAGACTGCGGGGTGCAGCCCTGCAGACTGCCAAGGACGCACCTGATGTCCGCCGTGAAAAGGTGGACAGGCTCAAGCAGCAGGTCAAGGACGGCACGTACAAGCCTGACGTCAAAAAGGCCGCCGCGAACCTGATTCGTGACGACCTCAATCTTCTTATGGAGCGTTAAGAGTACAGCCCTGACGATCTAAACGTCGATGGGACGGAAGTGTGTGGGATAGTCCGCTTCCGTCTGCGGAACCTGAAGACCTATTCTCACCTCGGTGTTGATGACAATCGGCCCCTGGAGGTTGAGGGTAGTGTTTTCGGGTTTGTTCTGTGGAATACTCACAGTCACCAGAATTGCCAGTTGCTTGACATTCTTGATTTTGAGCGATTTGCGGTCAATCTTTTCCAGCTTCACATCGTAGCTTTCAATAAAAGCATAGGGATCGGCAACCAGCAGCCCCAATCCGGGATCGGTCACGCACTGCAAAAGCAGAAACGGCGATTCATCCCTGACATTCAGCAACACGAATTCACGCTTGTCCTCAAGGCCGATCAGACCCCGAGGGAAATAAATGATGCTGTCCAGGCTGATTTCACGCTCGCCCAGCCTTGTCATTATTTTTTGTTTTCTTTCTTTTGCCATAACGCAGCCGCCGCGAGCAGGTCTTGCTGGCTTGCTTCCAGCGCCTGCTTGTTCTGTTCCTTGATCTTCAGATACACCTCTTCCCGATAGACAGTCATGTCTTCAGGAACGTCCAGGCCGATCTTTATCTGCTTCCCCTGAACACTCAGGATCTTCAGCTTGATATTATCGCCCAGGTAGAGGCTTTCTCCCGGTCTCCGGGTCAGTATCAGCATTTTGCCACCAAATAGTTAGTCTACGGCTCGGGTCACGCTTTCGCGTCCACTTGTTTGCCGACTACATTACATGAGTCAAGAAGTCCAGTGTGTTAGATAAACTTGCCGAGGTTCAACTGCATAATCATGGAAGACGAACGAAGTACGGATTCGTAAATGATCTGCTGCTGTGCAAGGTCAGTCATCAACTCGCTGATATCAGCATCCTCGATAGAACTGACAAGCGCCTCTTCATTGAGCTTGAGGCCGTCGGCGATGGTCCCCGCCACGGTAAGCCTGTTTTCACGTCCCCCCACTTCGGCGAGACTGTTCATGATATGCCTTTCCGCATTATCCAGATTGTCGAGACACTGCTGTATGCCTGTCTGGTTATTGGTCTCGGCAAAAGCAACGAGGTTACCCATCACCTCGAACAGGTTCTGTGAAAATTCATCGCTGCCCTGAATCGTGACGGCCATCTTTGCCGCACCGGCAGATTGAAGGACCCGCCCGGCATTGGAACTGCCGAGTGTCACCACGCACCGCCAGCAGAAAGCACGGCGTCGGGACTCATGTAGACGCCGCCGAAAATATCCTTGCCTACATCATTGACCGTCACTTGCTCACTGCCAGAGATATCGAGATTGATATCGGCCGAACGGGGGCGGATAACAAACTGCTGTCCAGGATGCAGCACGTTGCCGCCACTGGACGTCAAATTCAGAATACCGCCATTGGCCACACTGAGAACGGACGAATTACTCGAAGCATCAGCCTGTGCCACGTTACCGGTCGTCCATGTGATACCGCCGTCCATACTGTACGAGTACTCGATGTTCTCATTCATCTTCACATCGGAACTGTTGTCAATGCGTATGGTCACGTTGTTGCTCAGGAATGAACCGGACGCCGCAGCCTCAATGTCGGTATCATTCGGCATTTTGTCGACCAGAGGCGGCGCATCCTTGTCGTCACCCATGTAACGGGCAGAAGGACGAATCCACATCCATGTTCCGTCAGCCACTTCCGGGTCATTGCGGTCATTGACCTTGACCGTGGCATTGCCATGAAAAACCACACTCGTTCCGGCGTCAGGTAACGTCAGAGTCCCCTGTCCGCCTGCAAAATCCACCTGAACATCAGTTTTCCAACTCCTGCCGCCGTCAATACTGTATCGTGCGCGCAGGTTCGGATCATTCAAATCCATGTTCCCGCCCACGGCAGTCGCGCCCGTCTCGTCATAATACTGCACAAGGACCGTGGTTTCCGACGAACCAAGAACCGTAAAATCAACGGAATCGCCAAAATTAGCATCATTGGTCGTCAGCCACATGATTTCTTCAAAGGCCTTTCCGTCCACCTTCTGGCCGCCGTAAATATTCTTGCCCTCAAACTCACTATTGGCGAGTCCGACCATCTGCTCAAAAAGGCTTCTGAGTTCGTAGCTAACCTGTTCACGGTTATCCCCGTCAACAGTACCGGTAGAGGCCTGTGTCGCCAGCTCCTTGGCCCGTGTAATGAGAGTCGAGACCTGTCTGAGCGTTTCATCGGAACGACCGAGCCATCCCTTGGCCGTGGAAATGTTTTCCTTGTACTGCTCAAGGGACCGCAACGTGTCACGGTGATCCAGAATGCGTGTCATTCCGGTCGGATCATCACTGGGTTTGTTAATTTTCTTCTGCGTCTGTGCCTTGTTGTTGAGATCCATCAACGTCGTCAATGAAGTATTCAAATTATGCACATAGTTGTCGAAGAGCATCTGTTGTGAAACTCGCATACCCGTCCCCTCTCCTACGGCTTCAGTGACAGAATCGTCTGAAGCATCTGGTCGGCAGTAGTAATGAGCTTGGCTGCCGCCGTGTAAGAAGCCTGATACCTGATAAGGTCACTCATTTCCTCATCAAGGTTGACGCCGGACACCTGCTGTTGGCGCTCATTGAGATCCTTGGACAGCGTCGTGTAAAAATTCTTGTTGAACTCGGCCCGGTTGGTATCGGTACCGACATCCCCAACCAAACCGTTGTAGTAATCGAGAATGGTTGTCTGCGTCGTGCCTTCCGTAACCGTGGAAAATGTGACGTCCACATTCCTCAACGCATACATGGACAAAGCCGTGGTGTTGTCGCCGGAATTCATCTCCCCGGCACCATTCACATGTCCGGTGGCAAGATAATCAAGATCACTGGAAATCTTTTCATTGACTTGCATGTCACCCGGACTCGATCCCTTGAAAAATGTATTGACCCCGAGCGCGGCATTCAATCCGGCGGTATCGGTTCCAAAGGCGAACGTATATCCCTCTTCCGCTTCAAGCATCAGCCTGTTGTTGACAATAGTTGCCCTGATGGCACCGTTGTAAGTCCGATTGTAGGCATCACGTACGTTCACAAGAGTGTCCGTCGCAGGATTAAACGAAGCACCACCACCGAAATCAAGAGAGGCAGATGAAGTCAGAAGTCCAGTGTTCGCGTCGTAGACATACATCAATGAAGTACCGGACTGGAGACGGTTCCAAAGGGCAGGCCTGCGGAATCACTGCCGAGCGCCTTGGTGGAATCTGAGACTGATATGTTCCGCTCACGGAGGTAAACGTCTGCAAACCAGCCCCCTGACTGTGCCTGCGGTTGGTCTCCCAAATGATATTTTCAGAAAGATTTTCAAGCTTTTCGCGATACTTGCCGACATAATTATCACGAAACTCCATCATTGCCGCCAAGCTGCCGCCGGTCAGGCGCGAAGTATTTTCTTCACCATTGAAATGAAGCTGGGGTGTGATGTTTTCCTTATGCGACGTATTCTCGACCCAATAAAGCCCCTGATGCGGATTGATAACAAAACGGTCGCCATCCAGAAGGTCGTTGGAAGGAGTCCCCTTGGAGTCCGTTGCGCTGCCGAACCAGATATTGATGCCTTCAACGTTGACACGCTCACCATACTCACGGGCATAAAAATGTTTTTCCGACCCGTCTGCATTGGTCAGCCACGTTACGCCGCCATCCAATGAAACTCGGAACTGGGCGGCATTCGCACCGGAACCGACCTGACCGGCCGTCGGAGAAGGCGGAACCGTGCTGGTATTGGAAGAAACGAATTCGATGGTATATTCAAAATCGGCCGAGCCTTCGAAGTAGACACCACCATCAAACGTGGAATCTGGTTCCAGAGCTTCCGTTGTCTGAGGAGCCTCAAACGAAAGAGCAAAATGGGTATCGCCATCAACCAGATTCTGTCCGGCCTTGGTCATGACGGTAAAGTCTCCGCCACCATTGTCGATCGTCTTGATATCCAGCAGTTGCCCGAGTTCACGAACTTTGCGGGCGCGTTCATCAAACAGCGAATTGGCGTTATTTTCACCTTCGATATGATGAACCTGAATATCCTGATTCAAGGTGGCGATTTCCTGCATGAGCTTGTTGGCTTCATCCACCTGAGCCTTGACGGTCGTATTGATGCGCTGCTGCATGAGAGCGAGGTCGTTGTCCACCTGCCTCAACGTTGAGATCATGGTATTCGCATCATTGACGACAGATTGCCGCGCACCATAGTTGTCCGGGCGCTGGCTGACTTCATTCCAGGAATTGAAATACTGTGACAGGGTGCTGCTCATGCCCACACCGCTGGATTCATTGAGCAGACTTTCAACACTCTTGAGCTGCTCCCAGAGATTGCCCCACTTGTCCTTGAGCGAAGACTGCTCCAGATACAACTCCTCGACCATGGTGTCGAAGTTACGGACAACTTCCTTGGCACGGACACCCGTACCCAGCTGGCCGGGAGCATAATCAATATAATTCGCTTCCTCCATGACCACGGAACGACGGGCATAGCCTTCCGTGTTGACATTCGAAATGTTCTGACCGGTGACCTGCAGTTGCACCTGTGAGGCGAAAAGGGCCCGACAGCCCATGTCAAGAATGGAGTTGGCACCAAAGGACATCTAGAGCCTCCCGGTCAACAGCCTTGCATTGCTCGGAGCCTTGGCGAAACGTCCGCTCGCACCATACGCAGTGGTATTCTTCGGCTTGATCTGATCGTGCATGAAATCAAGCAGATTCTTGCTCTGATCAAAAAGAGCAAGAGCCATTTCGTTATTCTTGGCCGCCTGAATACCGCACTTCTGCTCGGTTTCGTCCATCAGGGAAAGCAGCTTCTGAAAATTACTCTTCATTTCGTCATTCAGAGAAGGATACAGCTCGGAAACTCTGGCTGCTCCCGGCACGGCTTCGCCGATATTCCTGCGAAGACTCGCCCGCTCAACGACAATCTGGCGCATGAGTTCCTGAATGGACAACTCAATCTGAGACACACTCTGGGGATTGCTCTTCATGAGCCGGGAAAATTCTTCCTCCAAAAGCAGGGAAAGCAGCATCAAAGCCTTGTTCTGCCGGACCAAATTTTCCTCAATTACACGAAACATATTCGCCCCTCTTCGCTACAACTCACTGAATTCATGCAAAAAACTTCCAATTTCAATATTTTCCGATTCTTTCGGTTCAGCCATTTTTTGCAAGTTTCCTACCAACTTGAGTCAAGCTCTCGTTTTCAGCTTTCCGACCGTACCCAAAATCAGTCCCGCCCTTTCCGAGCAACCCTTCCCTGATACGTTCGGCCTCAAGTTTGCGAGTCAGAATCTCAAGCTGCGCCTTGACGTCCACATCAGTAAGCGCACGCTGCGTTGCCGACTGCTGCACCGGGACTTCCCCGCTGCTCGAAACAACACCTGACGTCTGTTCGCCCACTCCTTCCGAACCGCCCCAGTCTTCAAGGGTCATTCCCTGCTTTTCCTTGGGAAGCGCAATAGGCGTGCCGCCGCGATTCAAGGCGATGGGCTCCGCCTTGACGGGCTTGATACGCACACCACCAGCAAGAGCGTCTCTGCTGGTCTCCTTGAGCTTCTCGCTGAGCTGATCGTAAATCATGTCGGCAAGGCCGATCCCGCCAGATTTGGACATCTTTTCGGCAAACTCGCGATCAAACATGGACATGTACTGATCTTCCTGTTTGCTGTGCAGGTAGCCTTCCTTCTTGACGGTGGACTTCATCTCCTTCCAAAGCTTGCTGATGAACACGGCCTCAAATTTTTCACAGGCCTGCCGCAGCTTTTGGGAGCTGTCCTTTCCGTCACCGGCAAGACGGTCCTTGAGGCCGTCCATCTCCTGCTTGAAACGAACGAGGTCTTTGGTGTCGGCCTGCCGTGCGGCAAGCTGCGGGTCAATTCCGGAACCTATCATGTTAGATAACCTCCACTTCGGCGTACAATGAACCTGCGACCTTGAGCGCCCGGATTATGGAAATCAGGTCACGCGGTGCTGCACCAATGGCGTTCAGACCGTCTACCAATTCCTGCAGGGTCGCACCTTCCATGAGCATCAACTGATTGTTCTGTTCGTTAACGGAAAGATCGGTCCTCGGAGTGACAACCGTCTGTCCGTCAGAAACGGACCGGGCTGACTCACATCCTCGGATTCTGAAATCACGATCTGCAAGTTGCCGTGGGCCACCGCGACTTTGCTCAAACGGACATCCTGCCCAAGAACAACGGTTCCGGTCTTCTCATCCACAATGACCTTGGCCTTGCCGTCGGGAGAAATGTCGATATTCTCAAGAGAAGCCATCAACGGCACCATGTTGCCACGGAAATTGTCGGGCAGCTCCAGTTCGATGGTGGAAATGTCACGAGCCGATGCAAAATCACCACCCATTGAGGCGTTGATCTTATTGACCACCTGCATGGTGGTACCGAAATCGCGAATGGTAAGATTAACCGTCATTTTCTCCTGATTGTTGAACTTGAAAGGCACCCCGCGTTCAACATTGGCACCATTGGGAATGCGTCCCACGGTGGGGATATTCTTCTGCGCCGTGGCCGCTTCACCCGCTGCGGTAAAACCACCGATAGTCAGGGAACCCTGCGCTACTGCGTAAACCCGTCCATCAAGCCCCTTGAGCGGTGTGACCAGCAGGATACCGCCAAGCAGACTCTTGGAGTCGCCGAGCGAAGAAACTGTCACATCAATACTGGAACCGGGCTTTGCGGAAACAGGCAGCTTGGCCGTGACCATGACCGCGGCCACGTTCTTCGGCTTGAGCTTTGTCGGGTCCGCTTCAACACCCATCTTTTCCAGCATGTTCGCCATGGATCGCATGGTAAACGTGGACGACGAGCCGTCTCCGGTACCGGCGAGACCGACCACCAGGCCGTATCCCACCAATTCATTGGTACGGACACCGCTGAAACTGGCGATATCCTTGAGCCGAGCCGCAGAAGCGTCAACGGGACGCAGGGCCGTCATTCCCGCGGACAGGATAATGGCGAAAACCATCACCGAGACCGTGCGGGATAAAAGCGTTTTCACAAAGTGGCTCATATTCATGTCTGACTCCTCAACCTCGTAATGATATTGCATGCCCTAGAAGGGGAAGATGTTATCCAGAATTCTCGACAGCCAACCGGGACGCTGCTTATCGGCAAGCACGCCCTGACCATAAATTTCGATCTGCGCCTCGGCCAGATTGGTCGAAGAAATCGAGTTGTCAGAGGAAATGTCACGCTGACGAATAAGGCCGCGCACCACGAGGAACTGGGTTTCGTGATTGACACGGATACGGCGTGCGCCTTCCACCTGAAGCAGATTACCGGGCAAACGCCGCACGATACGTGTGGCGACCGTGGCCTCAAATGTGGATTCCTGCTTGGTTTCGCCGTTTCCCTTGAAATCGGACGACTGCGTTGCACCGATACCGACACCGGCCTTGCCGCCGAGTTTTCCCGCAAAGGGGATATTCCCAATCACGCTGGCCCCCGGCATGGCGGTCACCTCGGTATCGACGGTATTTTCCTTTTTGGCAGTCGTTTCTGACTTCAGCTTGGTATTGGTGGTTTCAGAAACCTTCACCAGAACAATGTCGCCCACGCGGGAAGCGCGATTGTCGTCATACAAGAATTCAGACCTGTTGGTGTCGTACAGCGAACCGGGATTTGCTGCGGGGTCCTGCTCTTCGTAAACCGGGGGAGTCAGGATAGGCATGGGCTGCTCCTGATACTTCGGAGCACACCCGGCAGTGATCAGGATCGCTGCTGTTATAATCAGAAAATATTGCCTCATGACATTTCTCCTTGGCTACTTGACCAAAACCGTATCGTCCCCGACAACCGTGGCCAGGATTGTTTTCTTGCTTTGCAAATTGCGAACCGCAACCTGCTGTCCCATGCCGCCTTCGCCAAGAGCTTCAGCTTTTATGGACAGACGGATTCGCTTGTTCCTGTAAATGAGATTGACCCGCTCGCCTTTTTCAATAAGCGGCAATTGATCCAGATGCGACAAGGTGAAAGCCTGTCCCCGGCCGAGAGTCCGGGCCATGCGCCACGGCCCGCCGGTTCCGTCCCAGAGATTTTTCTTGTAGGCCATGTTAACCCGCATGAATGATACCTTGTCCTTGGTCACCCGTTCAAAACGATTGAGCGGTTTGGCAGCGACAGGCACGGCTTTCCAGACATTGAGAAAAACCGACCCGGCCTTGGATGACAGGACCTTTCCGTCAGAAGCCACCGACCGCAACTTGATCTGGTTGCGACCGGGCTTGATGTCACCGGAAAGACCAATCTCAAGCTTGTCGTAGGCATTGCGGAAAAAATAATTCATCGGCAGGCGAAGGTTCTTGAATTCCACATCCCCACCCAGGTCATTGGCGCGAGGTGTCAAAAAACGACAACACGGTTGCGAAGCTCTTCGCCCGTGATAACCCGACCTCCGGTCTGCACTGTCATCTGACTGGGAAGGACCAGATTATTGATCATGTCCCCATGTAATAACGCAGCACCTTCCGCAGTTTGTCACGGGTGATGGTCACCGGACGTCCGGGTTTATCCGACGCCTTCCAGAGCTTCACACCGACAAGGGATTTCCAGGTCCTTTCGTCAACCCCGCTCACAGGGTCGGCGATTTCACCAAGCATGACGACAGGTCCCTTGACGCAGGCCGCGCTCTTGACCATCAGTCGCCACGAGTTGCCCGGATGGGTACCGCCTGCCGCTCCGATGACGGAGGCCGTTCCCAGGAGCAGGGTCAAGGCCAGCACCATGATAAATGCGACGCTCCCCAGCCGATTCCGAGTTGTTGTCATACCTGGCATAATTCCGCCCTTCTTACGCTGTGATTCATTTCCTACGTATTACCGCTTGATATTGATGGCAGTCTGCAACATGCCGTCAGACGTGGTAATCGCCTTGGAGTTGATTTCATATGCTCTCTGACCGACGATCAGGCCGACCATTTCATCCACCATTTCGACGTTGGAGCCTTCAAGAAAGCCCTGTGCGATAGTGCCGTAGTTCTCGTCGCCGGGAGTACCGGCCACGGCAGCACCGGAAGCCTCGCTCTCGCGATAGAAGTTGCGGCCCGCCGCGATCAGCCTGCCGGGTTCTGAAACGGTAAAGGTCGATGTCCGTCTCGGCCAAAGCGGTTCCGTCCTTGTCCTGAGCCGCGATATGCCCGGTCTCCGTGACCACGACACTGACGGTTTCAGGCGGCACGGTGAATTCCGGCTGAAGCGGATGGCCACCGGCTGTCACCACACGGCCCTCGTTATCAAGCTTGAAGGAACCGGCGCGGGTGAAGACGTCCTCGCCATTCATGGAAACCTTGAAAAGCCTTCACCTTCAATGGAAAGATCAAGCGGATTGCCGGTATTCTTGGGGTCACCCTGCGTGAAAAACTTGTGGACCGTCACGGGTCTGACACCCATGCCGACCTGCATGCCCACCGGGGTTCGTGTTCCACCCTCGTTCTGCGTACCGGCGATCTGAAGCGTCTGGTACATGAGGTCCTCGAACTCGGCGCGGCTTTTCTTGAAGCCGGTGGTGTTCACGTTGGCAAGGTTGTTTGACAAGGTGTCGATATGGGTCTGCATGGCGACCATGCCGGTCGCGGCAGTCCAGAGTGAGCGCATCATATCTTCTATCCTCCTGTTACGTAATTCGACCGAGACGCAGAATCATGTTCCGGTCAAGCTGATCGGTTCCGGTCAGCATTTTCGAGTACATTTCAAAAGCACGCTGGGTTTCAAGCATCTCCACCATCTCGGTGACGACCTCGACATTCCCCTTTTCAAGAAATCCCTGCTGAACCTCCAGATCTCCGGGCGGCGCTTCCGCAGCCCCCTCAGGAGCCAGATACTTGTTTCCCCCGGCCCGTTCGAGCGGCCCGAGATCTTCAAACGTCGCCAGATCAAACGATCCCGCAGGTTCACCATTAATGGACAATGTCCCGCCGGAAGTGGCCGAAAGGGTCGCACCGGGCGGCAAGACGAGCGGTCCGCCGTCCACCAGCACGGTATCGCCCTGCTGGGTCACCAGAACACCGTTGGCATCGACAAGAAAATTCCCGGCCCGGGTGTACATGACGTCCTCACCGGACTGGACCTTGAAGAACCCCTCGCCGGACAACGCAAAATCAAGCTGGTTGCCGGTTTTCTGGAGGCTGCCCTGCGTAAAATCGACCTGCTGCTCGGCCAATCGGGTCTTGGCCATTATTTTCGGATCAGGAAACATCTCCTTTCCTCGGAGGTATGTTTCCGTCGAAACAACATTGTCGTGAGCAAAGCGTGTAAAGACATCATGGAAGGCCATGGTGTCCTTTTTATAGGCGGTCGTGTTCACATTCGCCAAATTATTGGCGATCGTTGACATCCTCATTTCATTGGATAAAGCCCCGAATAATGCGCTTAAACTACTATCTCGCATGGTGCTGTCCTCCTGTTCGAAACACAGAGTTGCACTATGCATGCCAACAGTGAAACCAAGGTTCAAGGGATGCATCAAACAAATGGAAACAGGAAGGAAAACGGCAGGAATACAGACACAACGAGCGCAAATACTCACCATTTGCACTGTTGACATTGGTTTTATATATGTATAAATAGGCTCGTTTCCAAGCGGGTGTAACTCAATTGGTAGAGTGTCAGCTTCCCAAGCTGAAAGTAGCGGGTTCGACCCCCGTCACCCGCTCCATTGCCTTTCGCAAGGCTCTGATTTTCAGGCTTTGCGGGGTTCGCGTAGGTGAGCTCGGGCTCGCCTTTTTTATTTGTATCAGGAGAAATCATGCGCCAGACATTTGAAGAGAAATTGACAGATATCATCCGCCCGAGGTGGAAGGTCTCGGCTGTCGCTTCTGGGGCTTGTCCTCTCCTTCCAAAGGCAAGAAGCGTATAGTAAGGATATATATTGACGGCGACAAAGGCGCGACCATTGACCAATGCGCCAAGGTAAGCCGCCAGGTCGGGCTGATGCTTGAAGTGGAAGACATCATTCCGGGTGCGTTCACACTGGAAGTATCTTCTCCGGGACTGGACCGCCGCTTCTTTGCCACTGAACAGATGCACGATTATGTCGGCAAGAAACTGACTGTGCAGACTTATGACGCCATCGACGGACAACGCAAGTTCACAGGAGAACTCGCAGAAGTCGCAGATACCGCGTTCACCCTGGACATTGACGGCGAAAAAACCACTTTTGACTGGCCCGACGTCAAAGAGGTCCGGCTGGTACACGAATTTTAGGTTCGCCGCCTGCGAACTCACAGCATAAAAGCAATCTTCACCGGGGAGGCACGGGGCCGGGAACCGGAGAAGCGGAGGTAAATCATGTCGGAGCTGAAAAAGCCATCGACCAGATTAGCAAGGACAGAGGCATTGACCGCGACCTGCTCGTCGACACCCTGGAAGAAGCCGTCAGGAGCGCTGTTGCTCGCAAGTACGGTGAAACCATGGACATTGAAGTAGCCTTCAACGAGGACAACGGCGAGATCGAAGTCTTCGAATTCAAGGTTGTTGTCGAAGAGGTCCACGACCCCATCAGTGAAATTTCCCTGGAAGATGCCGAAGAGCACGATCCCACGCCCGCATCGACGATGAAATGGGCTTTCCGGTCAAGGTCGAAGACCTGGGCCGCATCGCAGCTCAGTCGGCCAAGCAGGTGATTATCCAGCGCATGCGTGATGCAGAGCAGGAAATCATCTACGAAGAATACAAGGACCGCGTTGGTGAAATTTCCAGCGGCATCATTCAGCGCCGCGACCGCACCGGCTGGATCATCAACCTCGGACGTACCGAGCGCTCCTGCCCAAGGATGAACAGATCCCCAGAGAACGCTACAAACGCGGTGACCGCGTGCAGGCGTACATCATTGATGTGCTCAAGGAATCCCGCGGCCCGCAGGTCGTGGTATCCCGTTCTCACCCGGATTACATGATCGAGCTGTTCAAGCGCGAAGTACCGGAAGTATCCGACAACACTGTCAAAATCATGGGTGTTGCCCGTGATCCGGGACTGCGTGCCAAGGTGGCCGTCATGTCTCGTGATCGTGATGTGGATCCGGTCGGCGCATGTGTTGGCATCCGTGGTTCCCGCATCCAGAACGTTGTGCAGGAGCTCAAGGGCGAACGCATCGACATCGTGGTCTGGAGTCCGGACATCGCCATGTACGCACAGCACGCCCTGTCTCCGGCACTGATCTCACGGATCACGGTCGACGACGAAGAGGAAGCACTCGAAGTAGTGTGCCCGGATGATCAGCTCACGCTGGCCATCGGCCGCAAGGGCCAGAACGTCAAGCTCGCCGCCAAACTGCTCGGTTGGAAGATAGACATCTTCACCGAATCCCGGTACGGCGAACTCAACGCAGGCCGCAAGGGCATGGATCAGATCGCCGCAGTGGCAGAAATCAGCATGGAGAGCTTCTTCAGCGCCGGTTTCGAATCTCTGGAATCCATTGTTCAGGCTTCCGATGACGAACTGCTCGCCGTGAACGGCCTGACCGAAACAAAGATCGCGGACATCCGCGTCGCTATAAACATGCTGGCTCCTGAAATCCCGAATCTCTCGGCGCAGACAAGGAACAGGCAGACGAGACTCCTGAAACGGTGGAAGAAACGGCTGAAGCCGTCGAGACCGAACAGGATGAAGAGACAGCCGAAACTGCGGCTGATGAAACTGAAGAGGAATCCGAGACTCCCGCCGATGGCGAGGAGACGAAATAGGCATACGGAGAACGACGAATGAGCGAGACCATGGCAAAAAGGAGCCGGTCCGCATGTGCGTCGCATGCCGCCAGCGGTTCCCGAAAAGGAACTCACGCGGTACGTGTGTCCGGATACCACGGCGGAACTGGAAACGGACGGTCCGGTTTCGGACCCGGAAATGAAAAACCGGGACGTGGTTATTATGTATGCGTCCAGGCCCGATGCAGGGACAGGTTCCCGAAAATGATTGTGGGCCTGATGAAGAAACGCAAGGGGGAAACTCAATGACGGCAAAGGTTCGGGTAGAAGACCTGGCTGCTGAGCTTGGACTCAGCAACAAGGATGTCATTCAGCATCTTCGCGAGATCGGTGTTCAGGCAAAAAGCCAGAAAACCGTTCTGGAAGACGAGGATGTGGACCGCTTCAAAGCGGATATTAAAAAGGGTGGCGGCAAACGCAAAGAAGTGCGCCGCGTGACTGATTCCGGTGTTATTGTCCGGCGTCGTAAAAAGAAACCTGCAGTCAAGGACGTGGAAGAAGCCGCGCCTGTAGAGCAGGCCGAGGCTCCGTCCGAAGCTCCGGCTGAAGCTCCGGCCGAGGCTCCAGCTGAAGTTGTGGCTGAAAAGCCCGCAGAGACTGCGGACGAAAAACCGGCTGCCGCTCCAAGCGTCGCCGAAGAAGAGGCTCCCGCCAAGGAAGAAGCCCCCAAAGAATCCATGGCGAAAAAGAAGCCCGCCAAGAAGGCAAAGAAAAAGGCCGAGCCCAAGGTCAAGATTATCAAGCCTGCGGTAGAAGAAACTCCCGTAGAAGAGGTGAAGGCCGAAGTAGAACCTCCGGTCAAGGAAGCTGTGGCAGAAAAGGCCGCCCCCGAACCCGCGCCTGAGAAAGCCGAAGCAGCCGCTCCCAAGGAAGCTCCTGTCGAAAAAGCCGCAGAAAAGGCTGCCCCCGAAGCTAAAGCCGCACCAGCGGAAAAGGCTGCCAAACCTGCTCAAAAGGCAAAATCTGACACAGACGAGCCCAAGAAGAAAAAGAAAAAGAAGAAAAAGGAGCCCGAAGCTCCCAAAGTCAAAATTATTTCCATGCCAGACCCTGCCGAGGTGCAGGCTCGCGAGGCCGCCAAGGCCATGTCTGAGCCGCGTCGTGGTGGAGGCCGTCCCGGCGGAGGTCGCCCTGGCGGCGGTCGTCCCGGTGCTGGTCGCCCCGGCGGTGGTCGTCCTGGTGCTGGACGCCCCGGTGGAGGTCGTCCTGGTGGTCCCGTCCGAACGGCGGAGGACGTCCGGGTGCACCTGCTGCCGCTCCCATCCCTGATGGACGCAGCAAGAAAAAGAAAGGCAAGAAAGATCGCCGCGTAGTCGAATTCTCCACAGGAGGCGGACGCGGAGGCAAAGCCGATCGTTTCGAAGACAGCGGATTCCCGCAGGGACGTAAGGGGCGCAAGAAAAAAGGACGCAAGCAGCAGATGCAGCAGGTTGAACAGCCTGTCGCCCAGCCCATGAAGGCCGCCAAGCGCAAAATCAGATTCGACGAGGCCATTCGCCTCTCCGATATGGCTCACCAGATGGGTACCAAGGCACAGGACCTCATCAAGGCTCTGTTTGCAATGGGCGTCATGGCGACCATCAACCAGTCCCTTGATCTGGATACTGCCACCCTGCTTGCCAGCGAATTCGGCTACGAAGTCGAAAACGTCTCCTTTGACGAACAGGAATTCCTGGTTCCCACCGAGGCTGACAAGGAAGAAGACCTCAAAGGCCGCCCACCTGTGGTCACTATCATGGGTCATGTTGACCACGGTAAAACCTCCCTGCTCGACGCCATCCGTCTCTCCCATGTGACAGACAGCGAAGCAGGCGGCATCACGCAGCACATCGGTGCGTACCACGTCAACACGGATCGCGGCGAAATCGTGTTCCTCGATACTCCGGGCCACGAAGCGTTTACCACCATGCGTATGCGCGGCGCACAGGTCACCGACATCGTCATTCTGGTCGTTGCGGCCGACGACGGCGTCATGGACCAGACCCGTGAGGCCATCAGCCACTCCAAGGCTGCCGGCGTTCCTATCGTGGTCGCAGTCAACAAAATTGATAAGGAAGGAGCCAATCCGGACAACGTCAAACGAGAACTGGCCGAACAGGGCCTCGTTCCCGAAGACTGGGGCGGTGACACCATCTTCGCCCATGTCTCTGCCAAGCAGAAGACCGGTCTGGACGAACTGCTCGAAATGGTCCTCCTTCAGGCTGAAGTTCTGGAACTCAAGGCCAATCCGGACAAGCACGCTCGCGGCCACATTGTCGAAGCCAAGCTCGACAAAGGACGCGGTCCTGTCGGTACCATGCTCATCTCCGAGGGTACCATCAATCAGGGTGACAGCTTCGTCTGCGGCGTTCACTTCGGTAAAGTTCGCGCCATGTTCAACGACCAAGGCAAGAAAATCAAAACCGCCGGTCCGGCCATGCCCGTGGAAATTCAGGGTCTTGACGGCCTGCCCGAAGCCGGTGACGAACTCTTTGTTGTCGATGAGGAAAAAATGGCTCGCCGCATTGCACAATCCCGTGCAATGAAGAAGCGTGAAAAATCCTCTCGGCCAAGTCCAAGGTTACTCTGGAATCCTTCCTCGCCAGCAAGCCCGATGATGAGGCTCAGACCCTCAATCTGGTGCTCAAGGCCGACGTGCAGGGTTCCCTGGAAGCCGTCACCGAAGCGCTCAACAAGCTCTCCACGGACGAAGTAAAATCAACGTGGTTCACGGCGGTGCCGGTGCCATCACCGAATCCGACATCCTTCTGGCCGGAGCATCCGAAGCCATTACCATCGGCTTCAACGTCCGCCCGAACCTGAAGGTCAAGGAAATCGCCGAGCACGAAGGCGTCGAAGTCCGCTTCTACGACATCATCTACAAGCTGGTGCAGGAAGTGAAGGATGCCATGAGCGGTATGCTCACTCCGGACATCGAGGAAGTTTACCTCGGTCAGGCCGAAGTACGCGAAACCTTCAGCGTTCCCAAGGTCGGTATGGTTGCAGGTTGCTTCGTTCCCGACGGAAAGATCACCCGCAACGCCAAGGTTCGCCTGCTGCGCGACGGTGTGGTCATCTACACCGGAGCCGTGGCCTCCCTTCGACGCATCAAGGATGACGTCAAGGAAGTCACCAAGGGCTTTGAGTGCGGCGTAGGCCTCGAAAAGTTCAACGACATCAAGATCGGCGATACTATCGAAGCCTTTGAGACCAAGGAAGTCGCCCGTACTATCGACTAGCCATAACGGATATCCGACGGGCGGCCTGTTACGAAATGGGTCGCCCGTCTTATTTTATAGGTCAACGTAAATGATAATCGGCGTCCTGACCCTCGAATTCAGACTTCACGGCAACCGCTCCCTCAAGGGGAAACGCAAAATTGCCCAAAGTCTCAAGCAGAAACTTCGCAACAAGTTCAATGTTGCTGTTGCAGAAGTCGAGGCCATGGATGTACACGAAAAGCTGGTTCTGGGCGTAATAACTACCGCCAACGAAACCGGCCGGGTCGAAAGCTGCCTTGCCAAGGCACTTGCCATGGTTGAAGCGATCTCCCCCGCAGAACTGACCAACTGCAATACAGAAATTTTTAGCGATTAAACTCAATTTTTTGAAGAAGTGAGGCTGTCCGAAAAGTAGCAACTGCAACGACGCAACTACTTTTCCCAACAGCCAAGGAACAAGATCATGAAAGCATCAAACTCCCGCAGAGCCGTCCGCATGGGCGACCAGATCATGCGCGAAGTAGGTACCCTGCTCGTGGAAGAGGCGCAGGACCCGCGCCTGCAACTCGTCACCCTGTCGGGTGTCCGCATGAACGCCAACCTGCGCATTGCGGAAATATTCTACACCGTGTCCGGCGACGCCGAGCACCGTGCGGAAGTACAGACCGGCCTTGAAAAGGCATCCGGTTTCCTCCGCTCCCGACTGAGCCGCAACCTCAAACTCCAGTTTGCCCCGGAACTCCGGTTCGTTTTCGACGATTTCCTTGAGGATGTAGTCTATGGCAAGTCCAATTCAAAGGATTAGCGAAATCCTCAGAGACGAGGACGATTTCCTGATCGCCTCGCATTACAACCCGGACGGCGATGCCATCGGGTCCACTTGTGCCTTGGGCCATATCCTGAAAAGTTTTGGCAAACAGTTCACACTGTACAACGCTTCCGGCCTCCCTGAACGCTACGATTTTACTCCACAGCCTGCGGGAATCAGCAACACTCTGCCCGCCACCCTGCCCAAATGGACCATCGTGCTCGACTGCGGTGCAGACGAACGCATGGGAGAAGAGCTGCTTTCCCGAGCGGGTGAAACGCGCATCATCAACATCGACCACCATCTCGGTAATGATGAATTCGGTGAGGAAAACTGGGTTGCCTCGAACCAGCCAGCAGTGGGATCAATGATCGCCCTGCTCGCTGAAGAGCTGTCTGTCCCGCTCACCGGACCACTGGCAGAATGCCTGTATATGGCCGTCGCCACGGACACCGGATTCTTCACCTACGGTTCAACAACGCCTGAGTCCCTTGAACTGGCTGCGCAAATGCTTCGGGACGGTCTGAACATCGCGCACATGAACATGCTCATCACAAAACAGTGGTCTGAAAAACGCATGCGCCTGCTTACCGAAGTACTCAATGGGGTGGAACTCTACCTCGACAAACAGGTGGCAGTAGCGATCATCACACAGGAAATTTTCGACAGAACAGGCACCACGCCGGAAGAAACCGAAAACATCATCAACTTCATCCGCCGCCTGAAAAGTGTCCGTGTCGCCGCCATCCTGCGCGAAGAAAAAAAAGGACAATTTCAAATTCAGCCTGCGCTCCTATGGTGATGACAACGTACAGGAAATAGCTGCCCGATTCGGTGGTGGCGGACACAAAAACGCATCCGGCGGCACTATCGCGGCTCCACTTGACGAAGCCCGGACCATGCTTGTGGATATAATTGGCGGATCGCTGGGATTGAAGTAAATGGGACGTAGAAGAAAGAAACGCAGCGCCGAACAATGTGACGGAGTGCTGGTGCTCAACAAGCCATCCGGCCCGACCTCGGCGGCTTGCCTGAACGACATCAAGCATCAGCTCAAGCAGTACAAGATCGGCCATGCCGGAACCCTTGATCCCCTGGCGCAGGGAGTGCTGCTCGTCATGCTCGGGCACGGAACGAAACTGGCTCCGTACCTGACGGATCGTGTAAAAACGTACACAGGCACCTTTCGCCTTGGAATGACCACTGATACCCTTGATATTCAAGGGGAAGTCACGTCGGAATCCGATGTCACGGTGTCAGACGAAGATGTCAAACGTGAAATTTTATATTGGAAAGAGTTGACAGAGCAGGAAGTTCCTGCCTATTCCGCTGCCAAACACAAGGGTAAACCGTTGTATGCTCTGGCCCGCGAGGGCAAGGAAACACCGGTCAAGATAAAGCCCATTGTTATTTCTCATGTGGAAGTGCTGGACGTGCGAATGCCGGAAGCGGCGTTCAGGGTCAGTTGTTCCGCCGGTACCTACATACGTTCCCTGGTCCACAGCTTGGGGACACGAGTGGGGTGCGGCGCGGTCCTGACCAGCCTGAACCGCGAGTCGAGCGAGCCTTTCGGGCTCGATCAGGCTCATGATCTCGAAGACGTCCTGAAGAATCCGGAAACATTTCCGGACAAGGTGATCCCGTTGAAGGACACCCTGCCTCACTGGCCCCGGTTTCAATTGACCGAAGCGCTGTCAGGCCTCGTACAGAACGGGGCATGGCTGCCAGTCAACGATGAACCGGGTGAAATGCTGGCCGGCAGTCTCGGAGACCGGGCATTTTTGCTCGATCACGAAGGCAGGCCACTGGCTCTGGTGGAGGCGAAACTTCAGGACAATAAACCCAAGTGGTCTATTCTTCGAGGCCTGTGGGGACAGGACTGAACCCGACATTCCGTCGCATGAAAAGCTTGCAATACAAACACCCCCAACTATAGGAGGATAGCGCTGTGGTTATGACTGCTGAAGAAAAACAGAAGATTATTGATGAGTACAAGACCTGCGAAGGCGACACCGGCTCCCCTGAAGTTCAGGTTGCCCTGCTGACCGCCCGCATCACTTACCTCGCCGACCACTTCAAGGCCCACAAGAAGGACCACCACTCCCGCACCGGCCTGCTGAAAATGGTTGGTCAGCGCAGAAAGCTGCTGAAGTACCTTGCCAACAAGGACATTCAGCGCTACCGCGACCTGATCGGTCGTCTCGGACTGCGCAAGTAGTTCTTTCACAGTAGAATACAACAGGGGGAGACTACAGTCTCCCCCTGTCACTTTCGTCACTTTCTGCGGCGGAGCCGTCTTTTCGGCACCGCCCTTCCCTCATGCACGACGTTTAGTTGGCTGCGGAAGGCGTTTTTGGGCATCCTGCCCGATTTCTCCAAAAGCTCCTCCCCAAGCCGGCTAACCCCCAACGAGGGTACTACGCAGAGAGTGATCCATCTATTACCTTAAGGTAGGTTCACTTATGACCATGACACCTTTTGATGCCACCAGTCTGACCACAACGGTCGGCGGCATCGACATCACCATCGAGACAGGCAAATACGCCCGTCAGGCCAGCGGTGCCGTGACTATCACGTCCGGAAACACCACCGTTCTGGTTACCGCTGTCACCCAGCCTCTGGCAATTGACCGCGGTTTCTTCCCGCTCACCTGCAACTATCAGGAAATGGCGTATGCCGCCGGTCGCGTACCGGGCAACTACTTCCGTCGCGAAGGCCGCCCGTCCGAGCGCGAGACTCTTGTCTCCCGTCTCATTGACCGTCCCATCCGTCCCCTGTTCGAGAAAGGCTTTGCAGACGAAGTCCAGATCATCGCTACCGTCCTGTCCGCGGACAAAGACGTCAACCCCGATGTACTGGCTCTGACCGGCGCTTCCGCCGCGTGCCACATCTCCAAGATGCCGTTCCTCGGCCCGATCGTCGGTGCCCGTGTCGGCTATGTAAACAATGAATTCGTTCTCTACCCGACCTACAAGGGCATGAACGAGGAGTCTTCCCTGAACCTCATCTTCGCAGCAACCCGCGAAGCCATGGTGATGGTCGAAGGCGGCGGCGATTTCGTCTCCGAAGACCTCGTTGCCGACGCTCTTGCCTGGGGCCACGAGCAGATCACCCCGCTCTTCGACCTTCAGGACGAACTCCGCGCCAAGGTCGGCGTGAAAAAATCGTTGTTGAAGCTCCCGAGCAGGACGAAGAACTCGTCACCTTCCTCGGCGACTTCATCACCGAAGACATCAAGCTGCAGTGACCACTCCCGAAAAGATGGTCCGCTACGCTGCCAAGGACGCTGCCAAGCAGAAGGCCAAAGACGCCGTTGCTGAAAAGTTCCCCGAAGATGAAGCCAAGCTCAAGGCTGTCAGCGGCATT